>Ga0193717_1000369_pt1 | contig 31977 bp, 19 predicted proteins | sample U2c2metaG_FD_145900 | JGI IMG/M metagenome (GOLD analysis project Ga0193717, IMG submission 145900) | Soil microbial communities from a riparian zone of the East river system, Colorado, United States - U2c2 | ecosystem: Environmental > Terrestrial > Soil > Riparian zone | place: USA: East River... | reverse complement strand
GAACGTCTTGAACCATTTGAACGGTTTGAACGTTAAGTGTTGGCGTGAATCCCCGCGCCGGTGAGGTAATCGTAAAGATTGGCAACGTTGAGCCGCATCACATGCGGCGCCATGCCATCCTGACCGACGTCCATTGGGTAGCGCTCGGTTAACGCTGTCAGTTCGGCGAGACATTGTTCTTTGCTGATACCGCGCCCAACACCGCCGCCCACGTAATCGACCCATTCTTGAATAAACGCGCCTTGCTCTTCGAGATAGCGCTTGTCGCACACCGGTCCGTGCCCGGGAACCAACGTCTCCGCGCGGAGCTCGCGCAAAGAATCGAGCGAGCGTAGCCAATGATCTGGATTGGCCTCCTGAAGCCAAGTCTGCACCTGGCAGAAAACATTGTCGCTGGTAAACACCACGCCTTCTTCGACCACGATCACCGCGGCTTGATAGGGCGTGTGGCCCGGCATGTGCACCATACGAAAGCTATGATTGCCGACGTGCAAAGTCATTTCACTCTGAAACGTGATTACCGGCACATTGGGTTGATAATTTTCCAGTAGCTTGGGTTCTTCAGGTCCGAAAGACGCCACGCGCGCAACATGCGCGGCCAAATCCGTGCCGAGAATGCGCGATCTTACGCCCTGCTGGGCCACGACCGGAACGTCGAAATAAGCGTTCCCGGTCCAATGATCGCCGTGGGGCTCGGTGTTGATGATGTAGCGCAGCGCGCCGCGCCGGCCGATTTCGTCTTTGAGCCGAAGGGCGTCGCTCGGCTTGTGCGGCGTGTCGATTAAAACGATGCCGTCGGACGTCGTGACGAAGCCGTGATTCGCTCCCTTGAGTTCGGTTTCGATGAAGACGTTGGCCGTGAGCTGCTCCATCGTGCCCCCGCTTAATGACTTGCTTGACGCAGCTCGGCGGTCGCTGAATTGTCGAGCGTGAAACGGCGTCCCTGCTGATGGATCACCACTCCGTAGTCGCGCCGCGCCGCTTCCAGCGAGACGTAGCCCGAGCGCACGTCGGCGAGTACCTTCTCGGGCTCGCGCTCCAACGGATTCCAGAATCCACCGCCGCCCGCGGTCTCGATCAAAAACGCGTCCCCCGCATCGATCTCCGTCGGCTTGATTTTACCCGTAGGAAATTTTTCCACCTTGCCGTCCTTGTGAAATACCGTGATGCGATTCGCCAGTGCATCCTTGCCGCCGTGCAAACCCCACGGCGCGCAGATCGTCCTCTCGACGTGGGCATCGATCGTCGCCGTGCGGCGCATGCGCACTTCGTTGGCGACGCCAAGGCCGCCGCGGAACTTGCCCGCGCCGCCGGAGTCCTGGCGCAGCGTTCGGCGCTCGATGGTGATCGGGCTTTTCGCCTCGGTCGCTTCCACTGGCGAGTTGTGCGTGTCGCCGTCGTTGAGACAAACCGTCGCGCTCACGCCGTCCTCATCGGACTTCGCGCCCCAGCCACCGCCCGGATGGCCGATGTGCGACCAAAAAAATCGTCCGGTCGCGGCATCGAAACCGTGCGGGTTGACCGTGCAAAGATCGGCGTAATGTCCGGCAATGGTGCGTTCCGGACAGGCGGGAGCCAGCGCGCGAAAAATCGTGTCGCACACGGTCATCGGCACCGTCATCCAGACCCGCACCGGCGCCGGCTTCACCGCGCTCACGATTCTTCCGAGTGGCAAGATAATTTCCAGCGGCCGGAAGGAACCGTCGTTGATCGGCAAGAACGTCGGCGCCGTGATGCACTTGAAAACCACTTCAGCGGCCGAGCGGCCCGCGGTGATGCCGGAATTGTAGTATCCCGCAACCTGCGGGCTCACGTCCGAAAGATCGATGGTCATTTTATCGCCACGCACAACGACCCGCACTTTGATCGGAATATGCTTGCCGAGATGGACGCCGTCGTCGTCCATGAACGATTCCGCTTCGTAAACACCGTCGGGAATTTTTTCCACCGCAGCGCGCGCCAGTCTTTCGCTCTGTTGGTAAATCTGCCGAATGCTGTCCTTGAAGGCTTGATTGCCGTAACGCGTCAGCAAGTGCATGACGCGCCGCTCGCCGGTGCGGATCGACGCGAGCTGCGCGCGCATATCGCCCATCGCCCGCTCGGGGACGCGGACGTTTGCGCGCAGGATCGAAGTGATCTCGGGATTCTCCTGACCGGCGCGGAAACTTTTTACGAACGGGATCTGCAAGCCTTCTGAGAAAATATCGCGCGTGACGCCGCCGAGCTGTCCGCCGACGTCCTGCCAGTGCGCCATCGACGACGAAAACGCGACCAACTCGCCATCGTTGAATATCGGCAGCGTGAAGATCAGATGGTTCAAATGGCTGCCCATCGTGTAGCTGTCGTTGGTGAGTAGAATATCGCCCGGCTCGATGTTTTCCTTGCCCCAATGCGCGATCTTGGCCTTGATCGCATCGGACAAGCCGCGAATGAACATCGGCAAACCCAAACCGATCGAGATCGTATTTCCTTCGGCGTCGAAAAGACCGACGGTGAAATCCTCGGCCTCATAAATAATCGTGTGATACGCCGTGCGCATCAAATTGGTCTTCATCTCGCCGGTGATCGCGACCAGCGCGCTGCGAATAACTTCCGCGGTGAAGGCGTCAACTCCGGGCTCGCTACGCTCGGCATTCAAAATCTCAGATTTCATATCTCCAGCTCAGATTTCTCAGTCCCCAACGGCTTGAACGTTTTGAACGGCTTGAACTATGCGCGCTCATTGAGCGCTATTGAGCTCCATCACAAGGTGTCCGTAGGCATTGACCGTCAGCCGATCGCCGGGCTCGACCACGGTCGTGGACGCGGCTTCCTCGATGATCGCCGGTCCGGCGATGACGTTCCCGTGAAGCAGTCGAGCCCGGTCATAGACTATGGCTTCCACCGCACCGGCGCCTTCGAAGGTGACTTTGCGCACGCCGCACCGGGCGTTCAGTGGCGGCTCCTTTTCGCCGTGGGCGATCTCTGGAAATTTAGGCTTACCCAATCGCCCGATCGCCGACACCCGCAAGCTAACGATATCGGCGGATTCCTCAGGCGCGCTGTGGCTGTAGCGCAGCTCGTGCGCCTGGTCGAACAGACGCTTGATCTCCGCGCGGGCGTTTTCATCGCCGACCTGCGCCGGCATGCGCACCGCGACCGCATGCTCCTGGCCGACGTAGCGCATGTCGGCGGCGCGCTCGAAAACGATACGATCGGCGGAAATGCCGGAAGCTTCCAGCGCCAATCGTCCCTCAGCTTCGAGTTTTTTGAACTGATCTTCCAACTCGAACATTTCCAAATCGTCTATGCGCTCGAACAAAGTCTGCACGTAGTCACGGCGCAAATCGGCCATTAACATTCCCAGCGCCGAGAAGTGGCCGGGCGCGTTGGGAATGATGATCTTGCCGATGGAAAGTTCCTTGGCTACCGATGCGGCGTGCAGTGGTCCGCCGCCGCCGTAGGCGACAAGCGTAAAATCGCGCGGATCGAGGCCGCGCTCCAAAGTCACGTGACGCACCGCGTTGGACATGGCCGACGTGGCGACTTGCAGCATGCCGGCGGCCGCTCGCTCTAAGTTGACCGACAACGGCTGCGCCAGCTTTTCCAGCAACGCTTTTTCCGCGGCGGCCCGGTCGAGACGCATTTCGCCGCCGAGAAAACGCTTCGGCGAGAGTCTCCCGAGAATGACATTGGCATCGGTGACGGTCGGTTCCGTGCCGCCGCGCGCATAGCTTGCCGGCCCGGGCTCCGCGCCGGCGCTGCGCGGCCCGACGTGCAGTCCGCCGCCTTCGTCGAGCCATGCGATGCTGCCGCCGCCGGTGCCGACTTCGACAATGTCGAGCACAGGGATGCGCACCGCGAGGCCTTCGTTGTAGCCGCCGATGAAATAATCCGGCGACAAGCTCGGCTCGCCGCGTCGGATAACGCACGCTTTAGCTGTCGTCCCTCCCATGTCGAAGGCGATCGCGGCGTCAAGATCGAGCAGCTCGCACAACGCCATGGTGCCGACTACGCCGCCGGCGGGGCCGGACTCCACCATTTGAATGCATTGGCGGCGCGCCATCTCGACGTCCGACAAACCACCGTTGGATTGCATGATCATCAAATTACCGGCGAATTTTTGACTGCGCAGGCGCTGTTCGAGATCGCCCAAATATTGGCTCACCTTCGGGCCGACGTAGGCATTGGCCGCAACCGTCGACGTGCGCTCGTATTCGCGGTACTCGCGCGACAGCTCATGGGATGCGCTCAAGAAAAGCTTCGGCTCGGTTTCGCGCAGGATCTCGCACATGCGAATCTCATGCGCGGGCGCGCGGTAGGAATGGAGAAACAGCACCGCCACGGCTTCGAAGCCTTCTTCCTTGATGATCCGCGCCACTTCGCGTGCTTCCTGTTCGTCGAAAGGCGTGCGCACCGAGCCGTCGGCGAGCATGCGCTCGGTAACCTCGAAGATATCTTCGCGCGGCACCAGCGGCCGATGCTTGCGAAAGCGCGGATTGAAGGACTCCGGCCGGTTGATGCGGCCGATCTCGTAGACATCGCGAAATCCCTTGGTCGTCACCAGCGCGGTCTTGGCGCCTTGGCGCTCGATGATCGCATTGATAACGATCGTAGATCCGTGGATCAAAGTAGACACTTCGTTGAACCGCACCGCGGCTTTGGTCAGTCCTTCCAAAACACCGCGCGCCAGCTCCGCCGGCGTCGACAGCGTTTTCGCCAATGTCAACGAACTCTTCTCTTCGTCGAATACCACCACGTCCGTAAACGTTCCGCCGATATCGACCGCTACACGCAAGGGTACCTCCAGGGAAAAGACTGGAGTATTGGAGTGATGGAGTACTGGAGCATTGGCCGAAGACCCACCCCTCCATTACTCCAACACTCCATCACTCCGTTCTGCTCTATCCGCATCGATGGTTTGAAAGGTACTCGCCTAACCATTTGTTCCAGGCTTGGTCGATTGCTTGAATCGCGCTCATCTGTGAGTCGCCGCGGGAAAGTTTTTCCACCCGCGCGATCACACGCAAATCGACGCCGGCGAGGTGGGGATCGGCGCAGAAGTGATCGCGAATCATGACTTCGCCCACCGCCTCGAGCTCGACCAGTGCGCGATCCGCCTCTTCTTGGCCAATCTGACCGCGCCCCAGCGCCGCGTAGAGCTCGGTCATAAAGCGCGCCTTTTTGTTGCGGCCGCTCAGTAAATCGATGATGGCCTGGCCGATTGCTCTCGCTTGCGCGTGACTTTCGCGTGCCCCGCCACGATCCATTTTTTATTTCAAATCCATTCGCGTTTGCGCAGAACTCTACGGAAGCTATTTGGTCTTGTCAAACCACGGCGCCGGCGCGCGCTGCGGACGCATTTCTGCGATGTTGAAATTGCTTACCCGCTGTGCAAATCTCTGGTTCCTCATGGCTGCTGAACCGACCGCGAACCTGCTGCGCGAACTTCCCTCGATCGATTACTTGCTCAAACAGCCGCGCTGCGAGGCGCTGCTGGCGCGTTACAACCGTAACTACGTTACTGAGCAATGCCGCCATGTCCTCGATCAACTTCGCGCCGAGATCCGCCAAAGCCGGAACCAGGCGCCGAATCTAAACGAAGATGCGATCCTCGAACAGCTCGATCGGCAAATTTTCCTCGACAGCCGACCGGGCCATATTCGCGTGGTCAACGCCACCGGCACGATCCTGCACACCAACTTGGGCCGCGCGCTGCTGTCGCAGACGGCGATCGACGCGATGACGGCCGTCGCGCGCTATCCAGTCAACCTCGAATATGACCTCGCCGCGGGAAAGCGCGGCAAGCGCGAAGCAACCCTGGAACACTTGATCATTGAATTGACCGGCGCGGAAGCGGCGACGGTGGTGAACAACAACGCTGCGGCGGTGCTCCTGGGCTTGAACACGCTCGCCGAGAGCAAAGAAGTCATCGTCTCGCGCGGCGAGTTGATCGAGATCGGCGGCTCCTTTCGTATTCCCGAAATCATGGCCAAGAGCGGCGCGATCCTGAAGGAAGTCGGCAGCACCAATCGAACCCATCCGGCGGATTACGAAAATGCGATCAATGAAAGGACCGCGCTGTTATTAAAAGTCCACACGAGCAATTATAAAGTCGTCGGCTTCACCGCCGAAGTGAGCCTCGAACAGATGGTCGCCATCGGCAAGAAGTACGACCTGCCCGTGATGGAAGATCTCGGCAGCGGCGCACTGATCGATCTGGGCAAATACGGCCTGCCGAAGGAACCGATGGTCGCCGAGAGAATCCTGTCGGGGGCGGACGTGGTGACTTTTAGCGGTGACAAGATTCTTGGCGGCCCGCAAGCGGGGCTCATCGTCGGTAAGAAAAATTTGATCGCCAAGATGAATAAGAACCCACTGCAGCGCGCACTGCGCTGCGGCAAAATGACGCTCGCGGCCCTGGAGGCGACGCTGCGCCGCTACCGCCAATCGCCGGACATCAGCCAAGAGATCCCCACGCTGAGAGCCTTCACCCGGCCGCTCGATGAAATCCGCGCGCTTGGCGGGCAATTGATTCCACGACTCCAAGCGACTCTCGGTGCTGGATTTGGCATTCAACTGCAAGAATCGACGGCGCAGATCGGCAGCGGCGCCTTGCCGACCGAAGAACTGCCGACCGTCGTCATTAGTATCGATCACCAGAAGCTCAGCGCCGCCGCCATCGCGCAAAAATTCCGCGCCGCCGATCCGCCGATCATCGGCCGCATCGACGACGACCGTTTTCTGCTCGACTTACGAACGATTTTCGACGCCGACGACCTCATACCAAACTTCGACCGAGAATGATCTGGTAATTTTGAATTTTTAATTTGAAATTTTTTGCATGCCCCACATCATCGGCACCGCCGGCCATATCGATCACGGCAAAACCAGTTTGATCAAATCCCTCACGGGCCAGGACACCGACCGTCTCAAAGAAGAAAAAGAGCGCGGCATCTCCATCGACCTGGGTTTCGCCCACCTCGACTTGCCGGATGGCACTGCCGCGGGCGTCATCGACGTGCCCGGTCATGAGCGATTTATCAAAAATATGCTCGCCGGCGCCCACGGTATCGACCTGGTTTTGTTTACCGTCGCCGCCGACGACGGCGTGATGCCGCAAACCGAAGAGCACTTCGACATCGTCCATTTGCTCGGCGTCAAGTCAGCGTTGTTCGCGATCACCAAAGCCGATTTGGTGCCCGCCTCACGCATCGCCGAAGTCGAAGAAGAGATCGATATCCTCACTCTCGGCACGGCGCTGGAGAATTCGCCGAAGCTGGCGGTCTCCTCGGTGACGGGTCAAGGCATTGCAGCGCTTAAGGAACAGATCGCCGACCTTCTCAAGCACATCGACAAGCCGGCGCCGGGCGGATATTTCCGTTTGCCGGTGGACCGTGCCTTCGTCCTGCAGGGACACGGCGTGGTGGTGACCGGCACGGCGTTGAGCGGCGAGATCAAAGTCGGCGAGCAGGTGCGCTGCTTGCCTGGCGACCACCTATTTCGCGTGCGCAGCTTGCAGGTGCATGGCAAGGCCGTCGACCGCGCCGGTTGGGGACAGCGCGTGGCGATGAATCTGACCGGCCCCGAGCGCGCCGACATCGCCCGCGGCCACGTGATTTGCCACGAAAAGATTTTACTCACCACCGACCGCTTCGACGCCCATCTCGAAGTTCGGCCGGCGGCGAGCAAAGGCATCGGGAATCACCAGCGCGTGCGTGTCCATCTCGGCGCCGCGGAACGGCTCGGAAAAATTGCCATCCTCGGCCCTGCGGCAAAGCTCGAGCCCAAGCAGTCGAGCTACTGCCAGGTCACGCTCACCGAGCCGCTGCTGGCACTGCGCGGCGATCACTTTATCGTGCGCGACGAGACCGCGCGCCGCACCCTGGCCGGCGGCGTGATCGTCAACCCCTGGGCTAAACGGCACAAACGCGGTGAAAACGATCTCAAGAACCGATTGCAGGCGCTGCACCACGGCGACCTCGCCGAGTTGACGGCGGCTTTCATTGACGGCGGCGAAGCCTTCGCCCTGCCCATCGGATCGATCCATCAATTTTTAAACGTGCGCGAGGAGACCGTGCGCAGCGCCATCGAGCGCATGAAAAACCTGCGCACCTTGAGCGCGGAAGGCGAGAAAGTCTACACGACGGAGTACAAATGGCAGCGCATGAAAGAGCGATTGCTCGCCACGCTCAAAGAGTTTCATGGCGGCCATCCGCTGGTGCCGGGCATGGACATGGAACAGCTGCGGGGCAAGCTTGCCTACGATCTGGCACCAAAACTTTTCCGCGTCGTCGTCGATATGCTGATCCAGGAAAAACTCATCGCCAGGGAAGACAACCTGGTCCGTCTGAGTAACCACCAGGTCCAACTCGGCGGTCAGGAAAAAACCTTGATGGACAAGATTACAAAAATTCTTGGTGAGCAGCCGCTGGCGCCGCCGGATTTGAAGGAGATCGAGAAACAGGCGGGCGTAACGCGCACCCGCTTGAATGAAGTGATCCGTTTGCTCGAACGCGACGGCTCAGTGGTGCGGGTGACTTCGGATATGTATTTTTTATCCAGCGCCATTGACCAACTGAGAACCCTGCTCAGAAAATTCCTCGCCGAGAAAGGCGAGATGCCCGCCGCCGCCTTTCGCGACTTGATCGGCTCAAGCCGCAAGTACACGATTCCGCTGTTGGAATATTTCGACCGCGACGGTTTGACGATTAGAGTCGGCGACGTGCGCCGGCTCAAGTCGCAAATTTCATCCGGCAAATAAATACGCACGTTGAATTAAGCGCTGGTTCGCACTACTGTGAACGCTTATGACCGTTGGAAAAAAGAAGGCAGTGCGGCTGACGCAACACGTAAAGGCCGCGGGTTGAGCTGCTAAGCTCGGCCCCGCCGACCTCGTGCAAGTTTTGCACGATCTGCCCAAGTTTCATCATCCCGACATGCTGGTCGGCACCGAAACCGCCGACGACGCAGGGGTGTATCGTTTGCGTCCCGACCTCGCCATCGTCAACACCGTGGATTTTTTCACGCCGATCGTCGACGATCCGTACACCTTCGGCCAGATCTCGGCAGCCAATTCTCTGAGCGACGTTTATGCCATGGGCGGCGAGCCCAGGACTTGCATGAACATCGTCTGTTTCCCCAAAGGGAAAATGGACATCGAAATCCTCGGTGAAGTGCTCAAAGGCGGCGCCGACAAAGTCAAGGAAAGCGGCGCGGTGGTGATCGGCGGCCACAGCATTATCGACGAGGAAATTAAGTTCGGCATGGCGGTCACCGGCGTCATCCATCCGGACAAGATTATCCGCAACGTCGGCGTCCAGGTCGGCGACGCGCTCATCTTGACCAAACCTCTCGGCACCGGCATCGTCACCACTGCTCTAAAAAAAGGCAAAGCGTCGCCGGAGAGCGTCAACGAAGCCGTCAAAGCGATGACGACGCTCAATGCCGTCGCATCGGCGATCATGCGCAAACATCGCGTGCACGCCTGCTCCGATGTCACCGGCTTCGGCATCCTCGGCCACGCGCTGGGAATGGCCAGCGGCAGCGGCGTCACTCTGGTCGTCGAATCAGCGAAGATGCCGACGCTGCGCAGCGCTATTCGCCTGGCCGAAAAGGGCTACATCACCGGCGGTTGCAAGCGCAACCGGGAATACCTCGACGATAAAATGGCCATCGACAAAGGCATCCGCGAAGGTCTCATCGAAGTCGCCCTCGATCCCCAGACCTCCGGCGGGCTGTTGATGGCGATCGCCAAACGCGATGCTGCCAAGCTGCTTGACGATTTGCACGGCGCGGGAGTTCACGACGCCGCCGAGGTCGGCTATGCCACCTCGCTGCAAAAAGCCTGGGTGCGTTTGGTCTGATCGTTCATCGCGAAAATATTCTTAGAAGAATTCCAGTCCTACCGCGGTAGTGCAGGGACCCGCATCTAAGCCACGCGGCCATCTCGCAATTTATTTTCCCATCGAAGAATTCGACTGTTTCATCTGTTAGAATCAGCCCAATGAGGCTAGTTCGATGAACCCGTTGCTGCATCGCGTCGCGCGGCTTTACAGTATTCAAGCTGAGTACCATGACGGTCTCGACAAGGCCCGCGAGTCGTCCGCCGATGCAATCTTGCAAGTGCTGCAAGCACTGGGCGCGTCGGTGGCTACGCTCGACGATCTACCGAATGCATGGCGCGAGCGCCGCCAAGCGCTCTGGCAACGCGCCGTCCAACCGGTCACGATAGCGTGGCAAAATCACCGTTTCATGATCCGAGTGCGCTTGCCTTTCGAGCTCGCCGAGGCCCGCGTGCGATACCAGATCGCGCTCGAAAACGGCGGGCGGCTCGCCGGCGTATGTCAATCGGCGCCGGGTATCAAATCAGTCCTGAAGGAGGTGGAGGGTCGTCGCTACGTCGCGCGCAATCTGATCATTCGGAAAGTGCCGCCGCCCGGCTACCATCGCTTACGCTTGCGCGTCGGCGCGATTGATCTTGAATCTCATCTGATTGCGGCGCCGCTGCAGGCGTACGCGCCGGCCAGCGCCGAAAAGCGCTGGGGCATATTTTCTCCGCTTTATGCATTGCGATCGGAGCACAACTGGGGCGTGGGCGATTTCGCTGATCTCGACGAACTCATCGACTTCACCCATCAAGCCAACGGTCACGCCGTGGCCACTTTGCCGCTCCTGGCAAATTTCTTGGACGAGCCCTTCAATCCCAGCCCATACGCGCCGGTAAGCCGGCTCTTTTGGAACGAGCTCTATCTTGACGTACCGCGCATTGCCGAATTCGCCGATTGCCCGGCGGCCCAAACCTTGGTCGATTCGATGGAATTTCGCCGCGACTTGGAGATGGCGCGCGGACAATCGTTGATCGATTATCGTAAGGTCATGGCGCTCAAGCGGCGGATTCTAGAAGCGCTGTTGCAATCGTTTCTAAATGGTAACTCATCGCGTCGGCCAAGCTTCGACAAGTTTATCGCAACCCATCCGCGCACCGAAGATTACGCAATTTTTCGCGCCAAGGTCGAGCGCGAACGGCAGGTCTGGCCGCATTGGCAGTCGCCGAGCCGCGATGGTGTGTTGACCCCGGCGGACTACGACGAGCGAGCACGGCTCTATCATCTCTACGTTCAATGGCAATGCGCGGAACAAACCCGCGCGATTGGCGCCAAGGCCAAGGTGCTCGGCACGCCGCTCTACCTCGACTTCCCATTGGGCGTGAATCGCGACGGCTACGATGTTTGGCGCGAGCAGCAACTCTTCGCCCTAACGGTCGCTGGCGGCGCCCCGCCGGACGGTTTATTCGTCAAGGGGCAAAATTGGGGTTTTCCCCCGCTCCAACCTGAGGCCATGCGACAGCAAGGCTATCGCTACTATATCGACTGCCTGCGCCATCATATGGCCAGCGCGGGTATGCTGCGCGTCGACCACGTGATGGGACTGCATCGGGCGTTTTGGATTCCCGCCGGCTTCGACGCGACCGAAGGGATGTATGTGCGCTATCCTGCGGCCGAGTTTTACGCGATTTTCAATCTCGAATCGCATCGGCACCAGACGCAAATCATCGGGGAAAACCTCGGCACGGTGCCGGTCTACGTCAACGACGCGATGGCACGCCACAAAATTTTCGGCATGCATGTCGGCCAATTCGGCGTCGAGGCAAATCCGGCGCAGGCGCTCCAACCGACGCCGCATCAAACTGTAGCGAGTCTCAACACTCATGACACGGCGACGTTCATGGGCTTTTGGAGCGGCGCCGAGATCGACGATCGCGTCGCGCTCGGCCTCATCGACGCGGCGCAAGCGGAGCACGAACATCACTATCGCGCCGCCCAGCGCGATGCGCTCATTGCATTCTTACGCGCCCAGGGCGATCTGTCCCCGACGACAGGCGAGCCCGAGGCGGTGCTCCACGCCTGGTTGGTTTTTCTGGCGCGTCAGGATGAAGATTTCTTACTGATCAATCTCGAAGATCTCTGGCTCGAATCAGAACCGCAGAATGTGCCGGGCACTTGGCAAGAGCGGCCCAATTGGTTGCGCAAAGCACGCCTTTCCCTCGCCGACCTGCGGGCGCTAGAGCCGGTGATGACGTTTTTGCAGACGATTAGCGACAAGCGTAACCGAATGGAGTAAAATACTTATTTATGCCGCAACAATCCGATTTCAGTTTAATTACCGACAACGACGCCTATCTATTCAACGAGGGCAGTCATTTTCGTCTTTACGACAAGCTCGGCGCTCATTTCGTCAATCACGCCGGCACCAACGGGGTCTATTTTGCCGTTTGGGCTCCCAACGCAGAGCGGGTTTTCCTCATCGGCAACTTTAATGATTGGCAAAAAGGCAGTCACGAACTGAGCCCCCGCGGGCAATCGGGAATCTGGGAAGGCTTTTTTTCGGATATCCCTAGGGGCGCGCTCTACAAATATCATATCGTTTCCCGTTTGCTCGGATATCGGGTCGATAAAGCCGATCCGTTTTCGCGCTTCAACGAGACGCCGCCGAAAACTGCGTCGATCGTTTGGGACACGGAATATGCCTGGGGAGACCACGAGTGGATGGGCCAACGGCATCAGCGAAATGGTCTCGACAAACCCATGGCAACCTACGAGATGCATCTTGGCTCCTGGCGCCGCGTCGAGCAGGACGGCTACCGCTCGCTCTCCTATCGTGAGCTGGCGCCGCAGCTGGCGGACTACTTAGTGCAATTGGGTTATACCCACGTCGAATTCATGCCGCTGCAGGACCATCCTTTTTTCGGCTCCTGGGGTTATCAAATCACCGGCTACTTTGCGCCTTCCGGCAACTACGGCACGCCGCAAGACCTGATGTATCTGATCGACTACCTGCACCAGCTCGGCATCGGCGTGATTCTCGATTGGGTCCCTTCGCATTTTCCCAGCGACGAGCATGGCCTGGGCTTTTTTGACGGCACGCATCTCTACGAGCACGCCGATCCGCGCCAGGGCTATCATCCGGAATGGCACAGTTTCATTTTTAACTACGGCCGTACCGAAGTGCAGAGTTTTTTGATCAGCAATGCGCTGTTCTGGCTGGAGCAGTATCACATCGACGGCCTGCGGGTCGATGCGGTGGCTTCGATGCTTTATCTCGATTACGCGCGCAAGGAAGGCGAGTGGGTGCCCAACCAGTACGGCGGCCGTGAAAACATCGCGGCCATCGATTTCCTGCGCCGCTTCAACGCCGAGGTCTATAAAAGGTTTCCCGACACGCAAACCATCGCGGAAGAATCCACCGACTGGCCGATGGTTTCCCGGCCCGACTACGTCGGCGGCCTTGGCTTCGGCCTCAAGTGGGACATGGGCTGGATGCACGACACGCTCGAATACATGCGCAAAGATTCAGTGCACCGGCGTTTTCACCACGACAAACTGACCTTTCGCATGCTCTACGCCTATCATGAAAATTTCGTTCTGCCACTGTCGCACGACGAAGTTGTCTACGGCAAGGGCTCTCTGCTTGAAAAGATGTCCGGCGATGACTGGCAGAAATTCGCCAATCTGCGCGCGTTGTATGGCTATATGTACGCGCAACCGGCCAAAAAACTACTATTCATGGGCGGCGAGTTCGGCCAGCGCAGTGAGTGGACCCACGACAGGAGCCTCGACTGGGATCTGTTACAGTATCCCTCCCATTCGGGAATTCAGAAATGGCTCGGCGACTTGAATCGTTTTTATCGCGGCGAACCGGCCCTGCACGAGCTGGATTGCGACCCGGCCGGTTTCGAATGGATCGACTGCGGTGACGCCGACAGCAGCATCGTCAGTTTGCTGCGCAAAGGCAAATCGACCTCGACGCTGGTGCTCGCGGTGTGCAATTTTACCCCGGTGCCACGCGACAATTACGGCCTCGGCGCGCCGCGCGGCGGCTTCTGGCGCGAAGTCTTGAACAGCGACGGACTCGAATATGGCGGTAGCGGCGTCGGCAATAGTGGCGGGCTGGTAGCCGCGGCGAAGCCGTTGCACGGCCGTCCGTACTCACTGACGCTCACGCTGCCACCGCTTGCAGTGGTGTTTTTCATCAATCAGCCGTGAAGCGCGTCGAAGTGACATGGAGCGCTGGAAAATTGGAGTGTTGGAGTGTTGAGTATCCGGACGCATCACTCCATTGCTCCAACACTCCATCCCGCCAATTCTTGCCATGAAGATCGCCATGATCGCTTCGGAAGTGACGCCGTTTGCCAAGACCGGCGGACTCGCCGACGTGTTGGGCACTCTTTCCGTGGCTTTGCAACGTCTCGGTCACGAGCTTTGCGTGATCGCGCCGGCTTATCGCTGCGTGCTCCGAGGCGGGTTCCGCTTGGAAGAAACCGCGCTAGAGCTTACCGTGCCGGTTTCCGATCGCCAGACGCCGGGGTCCGTGTTACGCGCTTCCATCGGCATGGGTATTTCAGTTTATTTCATTCGCGCCGATGCTTACTTTGATCGCGACGAGCTTTACGGCACGGCCCAGGGAGATTATCCGGATAACGCCGAGCGTTTCACTTTTTTCAGCCGGGCGGCGTTGGAGCTATTGCGCCGCCAGCCCGTCGACGTGATTCATTGCCATGATTGGCAAGCGGCTTTGGCGGTGATTTTTTTAAAAACCCAGGCCGACGATTATCCGGAACTTGCGGCGGCGAAGACCGTATTCACGATTCACAACCTCGGTTTTCAGGGCATATTTAACCAGGTCCATTGGCCTTTGTTAAATCTCGACGCGGCCTATTTCACGCCGCAGTTTTTGGAGTTCTTCAGCAGCATCAATTTACTCAAGGGCGCGCTAATCTTTGCCGATAAGATCACTACCGTGAGCCCATCCTATGCCGAGGAGATTATGACCGCCGAACAGGGATTCGGACTCGACGGCGTGCTGCGCAAGCGCGCCGCCGACCTCGTCGGCATTTTGAACGGTGTCGATTACAGCATATGGAATCCTTCGACCGACCCTTTTCTGGCGCACCATTACAATGAAGAAAGCTTAACCGGAAAGCGCGATTGCAAAACGGAACTGCGCCAAGCCGCTGGATTGCCGGACGTATCGGCCACTCCAGTACTCGGGATGATCACCCGCTTGACACAGCAAAAGGGCATTGACCTGGTCGAAGCGATTTTCGCTGCACTGATGGAACGCAATGTTCAGCTCGCGTTGCTCGGTAACGGTGAGCCACGCTTCGAGAATTTCTTTCGCGCGGCGGCAGCCCGCTATCCGGACCGCGTGGCGGTCCGGATAGGTTTCGACGAATCTTTGGCGCACCGCATTGAAGCCGGCGCGGATCTCTTTCTAATGCCTTCTCTCTACGAACCCTGCGGCCTCAATCAAATGTTCAGTCTCAAATATGGTACAATTCCCATCGTTCGTGCCGTCGGCGGTCTCAAAGATACCGTGCAGGACTACGACGCCCAAGCCCAAACGGGCACCGGCTTCGTCGTCCAGACGCACACCGCGCAAGCCCTGCTCGATGCCGTCGACCGCGGCTTGGCGGCCTTTAATGAAAAAAAAACTTGGCACGCGCTTAGACGACGCGCCATGTCGATGGATTTTTCCTGGGAACGCTCGGCCCGAGTTTACAGCGGCTTGTATCAACAACTAGCCAACTGATAGGGGAACAAAAGAAATCGATGATGTACGTTCTGGGGGTCATCATGGCAGGCGGACGAGGCGAACGCCTCGTGCCGTTGACGCAGCATCGAGCCAAACCGGCGGTGCCGTTCGGCGGCAGGTATCGGATTATCGATTTCGTGCTGTCGAATTTCGTCAACTCGGGGATTTTGTCGATCTATGTGGTGACTCAGTTCAAAGCACAGTCGCTTCTTGAACACCTGGACCGCGGTTGGCGCACGGCAGACTTTCTCGGTGAACACTTCGTCATTCCGGTGCCGGCGCAAATGCGCTCCGGCGATGATTGGTATCAGGGGACGGCGGACTCGGTTTATCAAAATCTCTATCTGCTCGAACGGCACAACCCAAAACTGGTCGCAGTCTTTGGCGCCGATCACATCTATCGCATGAACGTGCGGCAGATGATCGATGATCACCAAAAAAAATCAGCGGATGTCACGGTTGCCGCGCTGCCCGTCAAGATCGAAGAAGCGTCGCAATTCGGTGTGATCGAGATCAACGCCGATTGGCGCATCATCGGCTTTGACGAAAAGCCGAAGCAGCCCAAGTCAATTCCCGGCGAGCCGAATCTGGCGCTGGTCTCTATGGGCAATTACCTATTCAACAATGACGTGCTGATCGAGTCGCTCAATGCTGATGCTGCAAACGATTCCAGCACCCACGATTTCGGCCGAGATATTTTGCCCGAGCTGGTCAAAAGGGGCGGCGTGTACGCCTATGATTTCCGCAGGAACCGGGTCCCGGTACCGTCGAAAGGCGAAGAGCCGAGTTACTGGCGCGATCTCGGCACCATCGACGCCTACTACGAGGCAAGCATGGATCTTTGCTCCATCGATCCGTCGTTTAATTTATACAACCGCAGTTGGCCGATCCGCACCGTCGGTCACGCCGATCCGCCGGCGAAATTCGTCTTCGATTGGGAAAATCGCCAGGGCATGGCGGTGAATTCGATCGTCGCCGAGGGCACCATCATTAGCGGCAGTTATGTACACAACTGCGTCGTCGGCAGAAACGTGAGAGTTCATAGTTACAGCCGCGTCGAAGACTCGGTAATCATGGATTGGGTGGAGATCGGCCGCAACTGCAAGATCCGCCACGCGATCATCGATAAAGCGAACGTCATACCGTCGGGCACCGAGATCGGCTACGACGTAGAAAAAGATCGCCAGCGTTATACCGTAACCCCGAGCGGCATCGTGGTGCTGGCGCGCGGCCCGCGCAAATCCACGTGGATTATGCCCGAGCCGTAACCGTGTCGATAAAAAAAATAACCAGATAAGCCTCAGCTGATCCGCCCCGCCAATTACTTATGGAGCGCTACATCTGCATTCATGGCCACTTTTACCAGCCGCCGCGGGAAAATCCCTGGCTAGAAGCGATTGAGCTGCAAGACTCGGCGGCGCCCTATCACGATTGGAATGAGCGCATCACAGCGGAATGTTACGCGCCCAACTCCGCCTCGCGCATTCTCGATGAGCAAGATCGCATCGTCAAGCTAGTCAACAACTACGCCAGGATCAGCTTCAACTTTGGACCGACGCTGCTCTCTTGGCTCGAATCCCATGCGCCGCGCGCCTACGCGGCGATCCTCGCGGCCGATCGGGAAAGCCAAAAACATTATTCCGGCCATGGCTCGGCCATCGCGCAGATCTACAATCACGTAATTATGCCGCTCGCCAACAGCCGTGATCGAGCAACTCAGGTATTATGGGGCATCGGCGATTTCAAGAAAAGATTCAAGCGCGCGCCGGAAGGAATGTGGCTGTCGGAAACCGCGGTGGATATCGAGACCCTCGAGCTACTTGCGCAAAATGGTATCCGCTTTACGATACTTGCGCCTCATCAAGCGGCGCGACTGCGTCCCATCGGTGCGCTTCAGTGGCAAGAACTGAACGGTGCGCCCATCGACTCGACCCGAGCCTATCAGCAACGACTGCCATCAGGTCGAACCATTGCGCTGTTTTTTTACGAAGGCGCCGCGGCCCGCGCCGTGGCCTTCGAGGGGGTGCTTTCGCAAGGCGAACGTTTCATTGAGCGCTTGAACGGGATTTTTTCATCGGACCAGGATCGACCGCAACTTGCCCATATCGCCACCGACGGCGAAAGTTACGGCCATCATCATAGGTTCGGCGATATGGCGCTCGCCTATCTCTTGGATCGAGTGGACGCGCGCCAATCGGCCAGTCTAACCAACTACGGCGAATTTCTCGAGCGCTGCCCACCGACTTATGAAGTCGAGATCATCGAGAAAACTTCTTGGAGCTGCGCTCACGGCATCGAGCGCTGGCGGAGTAGTTGCGGCTGCAATTCCGGTGGGCATGGCGACTGGAATCAAGCTTGGCGCACGCCGTTGCGCAACGCGCTCGATTGGCTGCGTGACGCCATTGCGCCCTGCTGGGAGGCTAAAGCGCGAAATTACTTTACGGCGCCATGGGCGGCACGCGATGATTATATTGAAGTTGTCCTCGACCGCTCGACCGAGACGCTGAACAGCTTTTTATCGCGTCATGCCGTGCGCCCGCTTACCGCCGAAGAAACAACCGCAGCGCTGAAACTGCTTGAGTTGCAACGCCACGCCATGCTGATGTACACAAGCTGCGGCTGGTTCTTTGACGAACTTTCCGGCATTGAAACGGTGCAAATCCTCGAATATGCCGGACGCACCGTGCAACTCGCCGAAGAGAGTCTCGACGATTTGCTGGAAGCAAGTTTTATCAAGTTGCTGGCCGCGGCCAAGAGCAACCTGTCCGAACGGGGCGACGGCGGCCAGATTTATGATCAGTCGGTGTTAGGCGCCAAAATCGACGCGGAGAAACTCGCCGCCCATTATGCCATCAGCGCAATATTTGAAAATTTTCCCGAGCGAAAACAAATCTATTGTTACGACGCGACACTCGAAGATCACCAAGTGTTCACCGCCGGCCGCGTGCGCTTGGGTTTTGGCCGAGTCGCGTTCACTTCGACAATTACTCTCGACACGATGCGGTTAAGTTTCGGTGTCTTGCACCTGGGCGATCATCACGTCAACTGCGGCGTCGGCCAATCTCTCGACGAGGACATCTATCAAAAAACCATCAGCGACGCGCTGCAGTATTTTTCCCGCGCGGATCTCGCGGGCGTGTTGCGCACCATCGACCGCTGTTTCGGCGAAACTTATCATTCCATCCAATCATTGTTTCAAGACGACCGACGCGCGCTGTTAAACAAGATTCTCTCGGCTAACTTGACTGAGGCGGAAACCCTATACCAGCAAATTTATGAACCGCGCGAGCCTTTGATGCGTTATTTAACCGAGCTGCAGATTCCTTTGCCCAAGGCGTTTTCCGCCGCCGCAGAATTCGTCCTCAACAACTATCTCCGCGCTGCTTTTGCGCAAGAGCCGATCGAACCCGTGCGCATCCATAATTTGATCAAAACCGTGAAAGTTGAAGGCATCGGCTTGGACGGTGCAGCCCTGGAATTTGCTTTCCGCCAAGCCTTAAAGCGGTTAGCCGCACGGTTTGTCGCGGATCCAGCGCTACCGATTCTCGAGCTTCTCGACGCAACCGTCAATCTGCTGAGCGAGTTGCCCTTCAGCGTCAACCTATGGGAGATCCAGAATCTCTATTATGGAATGTGGAATAGCCTCTACCCGCTGAAGCTTAAACAAAAGACGGTCGGCGATCCCCTAGCGCGTCGCTGGGTACAATGCTTTGAAGATTTAGGTGACAAGCTCCGGATCAAAGTGCGTTAGCGATAAGGCGCTGGCCGGATGATAACCATGCTAATGGGGAACCTCACTCAGTCAACCTTCTTAAAATCAGCCAGTTTGATCTCGTGCTTTTTCAATAGATCGTAAAAATCCGCGCGATATTTGCCGGCGATCTCGGCGGCTTTGGCAGCCTTGCCGTCGCACAATTCCAGCAGGCGAATCAGGTAGGCTTTTTCAAATTCGGCGCGTGCCTCTTTCAAAGACTTTAGCGACCCCGACGACGGCAGCAATTGCGGCTGGGCCGCGTCGGTCGATGCCGCGGCGACACCCGTGGCAAGTTTCGTCTGCAGCACCAAATCATCGGTGATATCGTCGCGCTGGGTCATCGTTACCGCGTACTCCAATGCATTTTCCAGTTCGCGCACATTGCCGGGCCATTCGTGCCGCATAAGCTTTTCCATCGCCTTCGGAGTGAGGCCGTTCACCTTCTTTTTTAGTTGACCGCAGATTTTTCTTAAAAGATGATCGACGAGATAGGGAATGTCTTCGCTCCGATCCCGCAGCGGCGGCAAAATGATCGGAATCACGTGGATGCGATAAAAAAGATCCTCGCGAAAAGTCTCTTTACGCACCTCTTCAACTAAATCTTTCTTGGTCGCGACGATCACCCGAACGTCGACCTGCACCGGCTTGTCACCGCCCACCGGATAGAATTGCCGTTCTTCCAACGCACGCAGCAGCTTGACTTGCACCGAAAGCGGCATGTCGCCGATTTCGTCTAAAAAAATCGTTCCCTCGTTAGCCTGCATGAACAAGCCTTTGGTCGTGCGGATTGCGCCCGTGAATGAGCCCTTCTCGTGTCCAAACAGCTCGCTTTCAAGCAGAGTCTCGGGAATCGCGGCGCAGTTGATCGCAACGAACGCTCGGTCCTTGCGATCGCTGGCCAAGTGAATAGCCTTGGCGATGAGTTCCTTGCCGGTGCCGCTTTCGCCGTGGATGTAGACGGTCGAATCGGTTTTGGCGATGCGCGAAACGGCTTCGAGAACGCGTTGCATCTTATCGCTCTTGGCGATGATGTTGGCGAAATCATATTTCTCGCGCAACAACCCTTTAAGTCTAACGTTCTCCGTAGCCAGTTGCCGGCTTTCCAGAGCGCGCGCGATTTGTAAAATCAGCTCGCGCGGATCGAACGGTTTAGTGAGGTAGGTGTAGGCTCCCCGTTTCATTGCCTCGACCGCGCCCTCGACACTGGCGTGGCCCGTGAGAATGATCACGGGCATGCCCGGATTGACCGAGTGCAAGCTTTCCATCAGCGTCATGCCGTCTTGGTCGGCAAGTCGAAGATCCACGATCGACAAGTCGAAGGCGCCACTCTTTGCCACCTTAATCGCTTCTTCCGCATCGAGCGCCGAGACAACGTCATAGTTTGCCGCGTTGAGCCGGGTTCGCGCCAATTCGAGTAGGTTCTCATCGTCGTCTACTATCAATAATTTTGCTATTGACATGGTGTTTCCCTGTATGAGTTTTTCGTCGTTTGTCGCATTGACCTCAAACACTCACAAATGCGGCCGTGCCTGCGGCGTTCACGGTATTCACAGCGAGCGCCACCCAGCGCGACTTCCATTTCGATCGGCAATAAGATGCGGGTGCTTTGTTGCGGGCACAATGTCGTGGGCCATAATCATGGATGGGCTGCGTCGATCATGAATGATGATGACCTTCAATCGCCCGCTTCATGGATTTTTCGCGCGCGGTTGAGATATATTTGCCGACCAGAAGTTATCGTAGCCGGTTCAAGGCTTCGATTCTTTCTTCCGTTGCCGGGTGCGTCGACAAGAAGCCGCCGCCGCCAGCTCCCGACTGACGCGACACCCAGGTCAGCGCATCGACCATCACTTGTTTAGGATAACGAGCCCGGCCCAACAGCTCCACACCGTGGCGATCCGCCGCCAGCTCTTCCGACCGGCTATAACCGCGGGCAATCAGACTGCCGGCGATCGGGGTAATGGAGCTGCTACCAGGTATAAGCTGTTCGAGCAATATCACTCCGAGGTTCAACCCGGCCCCTAGAATCTGCAATTGCGCGACGTGCCCAAGATCGTCATGCGCAATTTCATGGGCCATAATGCCACGCAGTTGCTCCTCATTGGCATTTTCGAGCAGGCCGGTCGTGACATAGAATTGGCCGTCTCCGGCATTGGCCGCATTGATCTCGCGACTGTCGATAACGCCGATTTGCACCTGTTTTGAATTTTTCGGACGGTCCATCACGCCCAGCAACGGTGTCATGACCCGATACAACCGTTCGGCTTCACGTGCATCGACGCGGCGGACTTTCGGTGCCTGCGCATCGGGCCTCTCGGTCCGTTGCCCGGCACTGCCGTCTACGGCGACGCAGCCGGTGGCGCTCATCGTTACGAACAAAATAATCGCGAGATGAAATCGTTTAGCCATGACTAACCTAAACAGTTCGCCATTTATTAGATTAATAAAAAGGCCCATCGCAATTTTTTACACGGACAATTCAGTGCTGCACACCGCACCGAATGTTTGCAGGACTCAATGTGCGTGCCAATCCCTTTCCTCGGTTAATTGGTTGTATTTACAGGATATATACCTATAGTGCAGTAGTGGAAAGACGATTGCCTGGAGGGTTTTTCCTTTTTTGAAGGATTTTTTCTGCTTTTTTCACAAACGTCATCCCTAATGAAAAAAACAAACTCCTGCATCGTGCGGAATGTCTTCGAAATGATTAGAAATTGAGCGAATGATATAAATTGATTGGCCTCACAATTGCCTTAATAATAACGAGCATGTAACGCACGGCACAGACCGGAAATTTTTACGCTGGATAGTTAAATCTCCGGTTCGTGCTAAAACAAAATCTGATTCATCAGAGTCAGGAGACCCTTCAAAATGTTCACGCCATTTCTCAGCATCGGCATCACCGATGTCATCGACATCTTGGTTGTGGCGGTCTTGCTTTATACGGCGACCGCGTGGCTCAAAGATACTCGCGCGGCATTTATTGTTCGCGGCATTTTTATCCTGGCGGTCATTTACATACTCGCCCGATATCTCGATCTCCAGTTGACCGCTTGGATCTTCCAAGGCTTTTTCGCGATATTCTTGATCATCATCGTGGTGATTTTCCAAGAGGAACTGCGGCAGATTTTCGAGCGCATCGCAGTATGGAGATTGACCTCCAAAAACGATCCGTCCCTGCGCTCCGACGCCGCGGATATTTTGGTCAAGACCGTGGCCGACCTCGCCAAGGATAAAATTGGCGCGCTGATCGTGGTTGAAGGCAAAAATCCCATCGGGCGCTATATTATGGGGGGCATCGAGCTCGGTGGCAAAATCAGCGAGCCGCTGCTGAAAAGCATTTTTGATCCTCATTCGCCCGGTCACGACGGCGCGGTCATTATTGAGAATGATCAGATCGCGCGTTTCGCTGCCCACTTGCCCTTGTCCAAGGATTTTCAGCAACTCGCCCACGTCGGCACGCGCCACAGCGCCGCACTCGGTTTGGCCGAGTTGAGCGACGCTATGTGCATCGCAGTCTCCGAAGAGCGCGGCAAAATCTCCGTGGCTCGCAACGGCCGGCTGCGTCAAGTTGACAACATGCAAGAGTTGGGAGCGTTACTGCAGAAATTTTTGCACGAGAAATATCCGTCCGAGGAAAATCGCCGACTTTCCTTTTCGTTGGTGCGGGAGAACTGGCTAACCAAGGTCGTAACTTTTTTCCTGGCGATTGGACTTTGGTACGTATTGGTTCCCGGCTCGAGCACCGTGGAAGCGACCTTCAAAATTCCCGTGCAGGTGGAGAACCTGCCGCCGAACTTGCGCGTGGAAAACATTCAGCCGCCCGAGATTAACGCTACCTTTACCGGCCCAAAGCGGACCTTTTATTTTTTCGATGCCGGCAAACTCAAGGTCTCCCTAGATTTATCCACAGCCGAAGAGGGCCGCAAGGTCTTGCGCCTTACCGAACAAAACATTCGCCATCCGCCCAATTTGACGCTCCAACAACTCAATCCGACAACGATTCGGATTTCGTTGGAAAAGTCGCCGCGCCAGGAAAGCGACAAAGGCTAAACACCGTCACGGCGTAGGTTGTAAAATCTCGATGATGCCGCGAATGGGTACGTTTACCCAATCGGGCCGATTGTTGAGTTCGTAGGTAAGCTCGTAGATCGCTTTCTGAAGAACATAAAGGTCGAGCAGGAGCTTCAGATCTTCCTTCGATGCGGGCAAAAATCCCGCTTGGCCGGCAGCCGTGAAATAGCCGTTGAGAAACGCCAGCGAGACCCAATAGACCCAGAACTGCGACCACGCACCAAGGCGCGATCGATCCTCAGGACGGAATTCTCCCGTCTTAGACGCCACAATGGCGGCATAATCCAATGAGCGCAGCATGCCGGCGACATCGACCAGCGCCGAGCGTTTACCCCGACGCTCGGCGAGCGACCGCGCCGGCTCGCCTTCGAAATCAATCACGACAAAATCTTTGCCGGTAAAAAGCAACTGTCCCAAATGATAATCGCCGTGGCAGCGAATCCGCGTAGCGGTGACTTTTCGGTCGACGACCAGTCGGTAATAGTCGAGAACCTTGCCCTTCAACGGCAGCAACCGTTCCGCGCCGGCACGCGTTTCTTCCGGCAAAGTCGAGAGCCGGTCGCGCAGAAGCGTGATCGCCCGATCGGCGCTCGTGCGTAAACTTTGGTAAAGCGAACGACGATAGAAAGTTGTAAAGGGTTCAGGCGCGAAATCCGGATCGCGACGGTCTGAAGCCAGCGCCACGTGCAGCTCGCCAGTGCGCTGGCCTAAAAGGCCCGCGGACCCAAGATAAGGTCCGATGGCTTCCCGCGCCAACTCCGGCACTTCTTGATTCAAGTGATCCAGCAAATGGCCCGGCGGATTGACCGGCGGAACCAGCTTATCGCTGCGCGTCAGATAGTGCTCGAAATAGTCGGCGAGAGTTTCCAGGGTATAAGTCCATGCGTCGCCCTCGTTTCGTACCCAACTCTGGAGAATCCCCAAAGTGGCGCTGGTATTCGAGTCTTTGTGGAATTCGATACACCCAGCGAGTGTCGGCGTGTGGGGATATTCGGTTGTTTCGGTGATGAAACGGCTGATTTCGAGATCAGGATTCACCCCTTCTTGGAGACGGCGAAACAGTTTCAAGATCAAACGATCGCCGTAGATGATCGAAGTATTGCTTTGTTCTTTTTTTGGTAAGGCGGGCTCCAACGGGACATTAGCCGGACCGCGCAGCTTACGAAAATTCTTTGCCGGCACCATTACGATTTCCGAAGAAGAGCCGTGAAAGCTGCGCCGGCGCGCAATCGCATCGAGGAGCGCGTCGCGAAACATGCGATCGAACACGGCGTCGAAGAGCACGCCATCGGTGGCTGCGCCAGCGCGCCGGGTTTTGAGCTGGGCGATGACTGCCTCAGGACTGGATTGCAAAAGTTCGCCGGCGCGCTCGCTCCCGGCAAACGCCAATGGCAACACGTAAAATTCCGGATCGCCTTCGCCATAGGTGACTTCAACCACGGCAAAGTAGGCGCGGATCGAGTCGAACGGCATTGGAATCGCCTCGGTCACCTTGACCGCGCGAACCCTGCGCGCCTTTCCGCCGAACCAACGGCGGTTCTGCAGATAGCGCGGCAGGATTTTTTCGAGAGCCGGCTTGGCGCTGCCGGTGATCACCTGATCCCACGCGCCGGCAATCTCGATAACCGGCGCTTGCGTTTCTTCCGGTGCCCGCGCTGAAGTCTGTGCCGTGTCGAGCTTAAACCAGTAAAAGCCATGCGGACCGAGGGTAATGAAGTAAGGCAAATCGCCGATCGGCGGAAACTCGGTCTGGCCAAAAAGCTCGACGGGAACCGTGCCGCGAAACGCCGAGAGATCGAGCTGCACACACTGCACGAAGCGCGATAAATTGGCCACGGTGAGAATAATCTCATCGTCCAACCGGCGGACAAAAACCAGCACCCGGCGGTTGCTCGGAAAGAGAAACTCGGTGCTGCCACGGCAAAAGGCGCGCGCGCGCTTGCGCAGCAGGATCAGCCGCTTGGTCCACCACAGGATCGAACTCAGGTTTTGCTGCTGCGCTTCAACATTGACCGCTTCGTAGTGGTTTTCCGGGTCAATGATGATCGGCAGATAAAGGCTTTGAGGGTTCGATTGAGAGAACCCGGCATTGCGGTCCGCGCTCCATTGCATCGGCGTGCGCACCCCATTGCGGTCGCCCAGGTAAATATTGTCGCCCATACCGATTTCATCACCGTAGTAAATGACCGGCGTGCCCGGCAACGAGAACAGCAAGGCGTTGAGCAACTCGAGCTTGCGCCGGTTATTATAAAGCAACGGCGCGAGACGGCGGCGAATACCGAGATTGAGCCGCGCTTTGGGATCGTTGGCGTACACTTTGTACATATAGTCGCGGTCTTCGTCGGTGACCATTTCGAGGGTCAGCTCGTCGTGATTACGCAAGAACAACGTCCACTGGCAGCTCTCGGGGATCGCCGGCGTTTGCTCGAGGATGTCTACAATCGGGACACGGCCATAAAAATCCGCGGCATTACCGGGAAATGAAAGGCCATATGACACTCGTCGCCGGCGCCGAAATAATTGACCGCCTCTTCGGGCCACTGGTTCGCCTCGGCGAGCAGCATGCGATCGCGATATTTTTCATCGACGTGGTGGCGCAGCTCTTTTAAGAACTCGTGAGTTTCGGGCAAATTTTCACAGTTGGTGCCTTCCCGTTCGAATAGATACGGCACCGCATCCAGGCGCAGCCCGTCGACCCCCAAATCGAGCCAAAAATCGACGACGTTGAAAAAGGCTTTTTTGAGAGCGGGATTATCGAAATTCAAATCCGGCTGATGCGAGTAGAATCGGTGCCAGTAATAAGCTTTAGCCACCGGGTCCCAGGCCCAGTTCGATGTTTCAAAATCTTTAAAGATGATGCGCGCTTCCTGGTACCGATCCTGGATATCGCTCCAGACGTAGAAGTCCCGTTCCTTGCTGCCCGGCGCGGCGCGCCGGGCGCGTTGAAACCAGGGATGCTGATCGGAAGTGTGATTGAGCACGAGCTCGGTGATCACGCGCAATCCGCGCCGGTGCGCTTCGCGCAAAAATAGCTTGAAATCTTTGAGCGTGCCATAGTCCGGATGAATCTCGGTGTAGCCCGCGATATCATAACCGTCGTCGCGCAACGGTGACGGATAAAACGGCAAGAGCCACAGCGCGGTCACGCCAAGATCGTGGAGATAGTCGAGTTTTTCGGTGAGACCTTTGAAATCGCCGATGCCGTCGGCGTTGCCGTCGGCGAACGCTCGCACATGCAGCTCATAAATCACCGCGTCTTTGTACCAGAGCGGCTGCTCCGGCAGCGAATTTCCCGTGGTTGGTTTTTCTCGTCGCATGGGCATCAGTTAAAGTAATCGAAGTCCTGCTCACGCCGCACGTGACGGCGCAGTCGAAAAATATGTGCCGGCGCGATCTGCGGATTAAGCTCGACGTAATTTCTTGACCCCTGCCAGAGATACCGCGCGTCGGTCAACAAATCATGCGCTTGATACGACTCGCCCGCGCCGACACCGAGAGCCTCGAGGTCGAGTTCCAGCCAGCCGGATTGCACATGGTGCGGGTCGAGATTCACGGCAACCACGATCACATTGACCAAATCTTCGGTTTGTTTTGAATACGCGATAATCTGTTCGTTACCGATGTCGTGGAAGCGCAGGCTTAAATCGCGCTGCAGCGCCTTATTCTCCCGGCGAATTCGATTGATGCGCGCGCTGAATTCGCTCAAGCTGTCCGGGCTCGCCGTGGGCCAATTTTTGATCTGGTATTTTTCCGAATCGAGATATTCCTCACTGCCGGGCTCGCGGGCTTGATGATCGAGCAGCTCAAAAGCCGGGCCGTAGATCCCATAATTGGCGCCCAAAGTGGCAGCCAACACTAACCGCGTCATAAACGCCGGACGGCCGCCGAACTGGAGATACTCGGTGAGAATGTCCGGCGTGTTGGGCCACAGGTTGGGACGAAAATACTCACGCACTTCGGTTTCGGTGAGTTCGCGGAAGTACTCGGTCAGCTCGCGTTTAGTATTGCGCCAAGCGAAGTAGGTATAGGATTGGCTGAAACCGAGTTTGGCGAGCCGATACATCACCTTCGGCCGGGTGAATGCCTCGGCGAGAAAAATCACCTCGGGATGATCTTTCTTTACTTCGGCGATCAGCCATTCCCAGAACGGCAACGGCTTGGTATGCGGGTTATCAACGCGAAAAATGTACACGCCCTGTGCGATCCAGAAATCGACGACGCTTTTCAGTTCACGCCACAATTCCCGCCACTCGCTCGTGGTGAAATCGAGTGGATAGATGTCTTGATACTTCTTCGGCGGATTCTCGGCGTACTGGATGGTTCGATCCGGACGCCAATGAAACCAGTTGGGATGTTCCTTGACGTAGGGATGGTCGGGACTGCACTGAAAAGCGAGATCCAGCGCGATTTCAATGCCGAGGGCTTCAGCCTTGCCAATCAAACGTCGAAAATCGTCGAGCGTTCCCAGTTCGGGGTGAATTGACTTATGGCCACCTTCAACCGCGCCGATCGCCCACGGGCTGCCGGGATCGTCGGGGTTGGAATCGGTGACATTATTTTTGCCTTTCCGGTGCGTGCGGCCGATCGGATGGATCGGCGGAAGATAAAGCGTGTCAAAACCCATCTTGGCGATTTGCGGCAGGCATCGTTCGCAATCTGCGAATGTTCCATGACGCCCCGGTTCGGCGGCACAGGAACGCGGAAAAAGTTCGTACCACGCGCTGAATCGAGCTTTGTCGCGCTCCACGACCACGGCAAGTTCTTTCGAGTAGCGCGTCGCTAACTTGGTATCGGGATACTTCTCGACGAGCGCCGCCCATTCATCACTCAACGCTGCGGCAACTTTGTCTTCCAGGCGGTAATTCTTCGCGCGCAAAGTGCGCGCCCAAGTTTTCAGTGTCTTGGCATCGTCGCCGGTGGCGCGCTGGCCCGCTGCGTCGAACAGGAGCGCGCCGGTCTGCATATCCAAATCCGTTTCTTGCTTTGCCGCCACCCTTTTCTGCAGATCGGAACGCCACGACTTGAAGGGATCGACCCATGCCGCGACCGTATAAACGTAGCGCCCAAGATCGTCGACCGTAAACACGCCGCGCCATCGATCATTGACCAAAAAAGTCATGGGCGACTGGAGCCACTTTTTTTCCTGCTCACGACGGGACAAAAGCACGCAGGATATCACATCGTGACCGTCGCCGAAGATATCGGCTTCAACGACTACTGCTTCGCCCGGCGTGCGCTTGATGGCGAACGCGCCGCCGTCCACCTCCGGCGCCACGCCTTCGATAATAACCCGGTTCCTGCCCTCAGATAGCATGCTCGACGCCTAGTGCGCTGGTGCCTTCTTCGCTGCTGAGTTGATCCGGCGTTTCTACGTTCTGCAACAACGCCACAGGAAATTCGTTGAGAACGGCTTGGACCGACAGATAATCTTGCTGATCCTGACTCGCCAGACTAATCGGTTCCCCGGTAATGACATCGACCCAGTGGTGCGGGGCTTGCTTTGGCAGATGAACCGCAGTGGAGCGCCAAAAGCCGGCTTCCAGAGGTTGAGCACCGCGAAAAACCGGCGCCCCGATCAGCCGCGGCACAACGGCGACCGCCCAACTCGAGCCGGAACATCTTGCAAAAGCACAAATCCGGTCACTCAGTTCGCCGGAAACCTGCAACGGCAGGTACGCGCCATCGATCATGAGATCGGGATAGGCGCGGCGAAAGTTGATCAGTTTATAAGACAAGTAGAGCTTGACCTGTCCGTCCTGCCAATGCTGCAACAAGTCACGCAGCAAGCCCGGACGGTTTTCTTTTTCGCGTTGCTTCAGCGCGTCAAGCCACTGGCGACGCAGAACAAAATCCACCGGCCGGCGGTTATCCGGATCGACGAAACTCAAATCCCACAACTCGGTTCCTTGATACAAATCGGTGACGCCCGGAGCCGCGAGCTTAAGCAAAGTTTGGCCGAGGGAATTGTACATGCCGCATTGAGCGATCTTTTGCGCAAAGGGCAGAAACTCAGAAAGAAACCGATTGTTTTCCGCGGGCACCAGCAGCGCGCTGGCGAAATGAGTAAACGCCTCCTCATAGGCCTGATCGGGCTTGAGCCATTCGGTATGCACTTTAGCCTCGCGCACCGCTTTGACCAGGTAAGCGCTCAACCGTTCTAAAAAATCACCATCGCCCCGCTCCTCCACAGGATAGGAACCGATCACCGTCTGATAAAAAAAATACTCATCGTTGCGATCCGGCGCTTCCTCGCCTTTGATTTTGGTCTTTTTGGCGCGGTTGATTTTGCTCCAGGTCCTAAGGCATTCCTCCCACTCGTCCGGCAGTTCGGAAAGCACGTTGATGCGCGCCCGCGCGTCCTCGCCCCGCTTGGTGTCGTGAGTCGCCGTGGTGTTCATCGCGTGCGGCCAACGCTCTTTGCGCCCTTGAATGAAATCGTGAAACTCATCGACAGTGACACCGAAGCGGTCCGGTTCGCCGCCGACATCATTGAGGGACAGCAGCCGGTTGTAAACGTACAACGTCGTGTCTTCAAAACCTTTAGCCATCAGCGGGCCGGTGAGCTGCTGAAAACGCATGACAAAATGGGTCCAACGGGCTTTTTCTTCCGCGGTTAAATGAACGGCAAAGTCGAGCAACAGAAACCGTTCGATAAAATTCAGCTCGAGCAGCAACCCGGCATTGGCTTCCTTGGCCCGTGCGATTGCGGTGCCCAGCTCGCGACGATCCTGAGCGGTGAAACTGTCGGGACTGACGTAGCTGCGATAGACAGGGAAAAAGGTCAGCACTTCCACCAACGCGCGTTTGAGTCCATAGAGCGTGATGTCAGCCGCGTGGCGGTCATGGCTGGATACGCCCTTGAGCAGATTGGCGAGGTCCTCGATATCGCCGGCCATATACTTGCCGATGATCAGGCGTTTTTTTTCGCTGATTACCGCCGAGCACGAGTCCTCGAATTCGGCAAACCGGCTGTAGATTTGATTAAACTTACGCCGCTGGCGACGGGCGCAAAAAACCCCGTTGACGAAGGTGAGAAACTCATAGCCGGTGGTGCCCGCGATCGGCCATTGCGCCGGCAGCTCTTCATCGAAGCCGAGAATCTTCTCGACCGTCAAGTACACATCCCCGGCTTCACGCCGCAATCTCTCAAGGTAGCCCAGCGGATCGTAGAGGCCATCGACATGATCGATTCTGAGACCGGTGAACTTGCCTTCGCGCGCTAGCTTGATGATCAGAGCTTGGGTATAGCGAAAAACTTTCTCGTCCTCGACACGGAGAGAAATTAGCTCGTTGATGTTGAAAAATCTGCGGTAATCAAGTTCCTCGGCGGCGACTTTCCAGAACGCCAGCCTATACCACTGTTGGGCTAGCAGCCGATCGAGCAGATTGAAACTTTCTGGAATGCCGGGTGTCCCGTTGAACCGGTTGATGTTGGTGCCGATAAATTCTTTGATCTCGCCGTTCGAGTTATAGAGCTCCCAGAGCATGTGTTTGACGAAGAGGATTTGATCGGCGCGTTCGCCGCTCTCTTCTTTGGGCGCGATATTTTTGAGCGCATAGAGCACGCCGAGAAATTTGATGAAATCGAAATCGCCCGCGCCGAGTCGCTTGCGCAATCCAACCAGGTCTTGCGTCAGGACCTCGCTGTAAGATTCGATGCTCAGCGGAAACTTCATCGCGAAATAACCAATGCTCAGGCCACCCTGGTCATAGCTGAGAGTGATTTCGCCCTTCTCCAAACATTCGCCGTAGAAGCCGCCAAGAAAAGGCGCGAGAATTTTCCCTTTCATGTTTTCATAGGGGTGATTCCAATCGATGTCGAAAAAATCGGCAAAGGTCGAGGCTTGGCCATTTTCGAGGACGTCCATAAGCATGCGGTTTTGCCAGTCGTAAGCCATGTGGTTAGGCACGATATCTTGCAGCCATCCCATGTCTTGATGGCGCGCTCGTTCGACCAGTGCCGTGAATTCCGCTTCGTAGCCGTGCATACTGCCGGAGCGCGCGTGGAAGATCGGCGATGCGTAGATGTCGGTAATCCCGAGCTCGCGCAGATATCCCAGCACAGCATCGGCGTCGGCGAAGCCAAACTGCGGCGTGAATTGCAGGCGATAGGTAGTCGCGGGGACTTTCACGGCAAAACCTTTTGAGCCGCGGAGCGGCGCCGCTCGCGTCGCGTTACCGGGAGACCCTCACCATTTTCGTCCTCGCCGGCGACGTGCTTGGGCAAGCGCAAGATTGCCAGGGATCGGCCCTTGAGCTCGTAGGCTTCGCCGCCGCGCATGGATCGCGGCTTCTTGTTGACACTGCTCGGATCGAAGGTATCGAGCGCCACCTCCCAACGCACCTTGCGCCGGTGCGCCGGCAAGATGAATGGAATACTTTCGTGATGCGCATTCAAAAGAATCAGCAAAGTATCGTCGATGATCGGGTCGCCGCGTTCGTCGATCTCCTCGACGGCGTCGCCGGCGAGACGCAGACCAAAACAGCGATTCTCCGAGTTGTTCCAGTCCTCGTCGGTCATCTCCTTGCCGTCGGGACGAAACCAAACGACATCTTTGACTTCCGATCCACGAATG
>Ga0193717_1000368_pt1 | contig 32058 bp, 24 predicted proteins | sample U2c2metaG_FD_145900 | JGI IMG/M metagenome (GOLD analysis project Ga0193717, IMG submission 145900) | Soil microbial communities from a riparian zone of the East river system, Colorado, United States - U2c2 | ecosystem: Environmental > Terrestrial > Soil > Riparian zone | place: USA: East River... | reverse complement strand
CCGTCGGCGGCCGAACGGGAGACGAGACGGCAGTCGTACACGGCGTCGTAGAGCGCGGTGCGGATGTTGTCGCTCATCCCGCCGTCGACGCTGACATACCGGCGCAGGGCGTTGTCCCCGAGCGAGACGTCCTTGATCGTGCCGACCTCGTAGAGCGTGATCGTGCCGGGCCCGGCGATCGCGCGCCCCGGCTCACCGGCGATCTTCGGCACGGGCAGGCCCGCGTACTCGCATTCCTTGCGGACGATCTCCCGGATCTGGGTGATCATCTGCGCGGGCGGCGGCGGGTTGTCCTTGTCGGTGTACGCGATCCCGAAGCCACCGCCGAGGTCCACAATGGACATCTGCTCCATGAGGTCGTTGCCGTGCTCCTTGGCCAGTTCGGCCAGCAGCCCGACCACGCGGCGGGCGGCGACCTCGAAGCCGTCGGCGTCGAAGATCTGCGAGCCGATGTGGCTGTGCAGCCCGATCAGCTTGAGCGAAGACGCGTTGAGCACGCGGCGCACGGCCTCGGCGGCGTTCCCGGCGGCCAGTGAGAAACCGAACTTCTGGTCCTCGTGCGCGGTGGCGATGAACTCGTGTGTGTGCGCCTCGACGCCGACCGTCACCCGGATCAGGACCTCTTGCACCACACCGTGTTTGGCGGCGACGTCGGCCAGGCGCGCGATCTCGAAGTACGAGTCGAGCACCACCGTGCCGACCCCGGCTTCGACGGCGGTTTCGAGCTCCGCGATCGACTTGTTGTTGCCGTGGAAGGTGACCCGCCGCATCGGGAAGTCCGCGCGCTGCGCGACGGCGAGCTCACCACCACTGCAGATGTCCAGGCTCAGGCCCTGTTCGGCGATCCACTTCGCGATTTCGATGGAGAGGAACGCCTTCGACGCGTAGTGCACCAAGGACGGGTCGTCGAACGCCTCGGCGTAATCCGCGCAGCGCGACTTGAAGTCCGCTTCGTCGACGACGAACAACGGCGTGCCGTAGGTCTCGGCGAGCTCGCGGACATCGACGCCCGCGATGCGCACGACGCCGTCCGGCGCGCGATAAGTGTTGCGGGGCCAGACCTTCGGGTACAGCCTGTCGAGCTCTTCCGCGCTGGCTGGCGGGAAACCGGACGCGTCCGCGTGCGGGTAGACGTCGGCGTGGCGAGGACCGGCGGGGTGGGCCATGAGATTACATCCGTTCCGGAGCAGTGACGCCGAGCAGCGCGAGACCGTTGGCGAGTACCTGGCGGGCCGCTTCGCACAGGGCGAGCCTGGCGTGGGTGAGCGGCGTCGCCTCTTCGTCTCCCTGCGGCAGCACGCGGGCGACATCGTAGAACTTGTGGTAGGCGGCGGCGAGGCTTTCCAGGTACCGCGCGACCCGGTGCGGTTCGCGCAACTCGGCCGCTTTCCTTACCACGACCGGGAATTCGCCGATCGTGCGAATCAGGTCGCCTTCACGCTGATGGGTGAGGAGGCCGAAGTCGACGTCGGTCGCGTCGAACTTGATCCCGAGCTCGGCCGCGCCGCGCTGCAACGACGACAGCCGGGCGTGCGCGTACTGCACGTAGAACACCGGGTTGTCGTTGGAGTGCTTGCGAAGCAGGTCGAGGTCGATGTCCAAACTGGAGTCCACCGAGTAGCGGATCAGCTCGTAGCGGGCGGCGTCGACACCGACCGTCTCGACGAGGTCCTCCATGGTGATCACCGTGCCGGCGCGCTTGCTCATGCGCACGGGCTTGCCCTCACTGACCAGGTTGACCATCTGCCCGATGAGCACCTCGACCACGCCAGGGTCGTCACCGAAAGCGGCCGCGGCGGCCTTGAGCCGGGCGATGTAGCCGTGGTGATCGGCGCCGAGCATGTAGATGCAGAGGTCGAACCCGCGCTTGCGCTTGTCCTGGAAGTACGCGAGGTCACCGGCGATGTAGGCCGGGTTGCCGTCGCGCTTGACGACCACGCGGTCTTTGTCGTCGCCGTACTCGGTCGAACGCAGCCACCAGGCCTCATCCTCGAGGTACAGGTTCCCGGAGTCCTTGAGCTGCTGGACGGCCTTGTCGACCGCGCCCGACTCGTGCAGCGAGTTCTCGTGGAAGTAGACGTCGAAATCCGTGCCGAAGTCGTGCAGGCTCTGGCGGATCTCGGTGAACATCAGCTCGATGCCGATGCTGCGGAACTTCTCGTGGCGCTCGGCGTCTTCGAGCGACAGCGCGCTCGGCGCCTGGCGGAGCACCTCGGCGGCGATGTCGGAGATGTAGCCGCCGGCGTAACCGTCCTCGGGCGCGGGCTAGCCCTTCGCCGCGGCGATCAGCGAGCGCACGAACCTGTCGATCTGCGCACCGGCGTCGTTGAAGTAGTACTCGCGGGTGACCGAGGCGCCCTGCGCGGACAGCACGCGGCCCAGCGCGTCGCCGACCGCGGCCCAGCGGGTGCCGCCGAGGTGGATCGGGCCGGTCGGGTTCGCCGAGACGAATTCGAGGTTGATGTTGCGACCGGCGAGCGCGTCGCCGAGGCCATAGCCTTCACCGGCGGCGAGGACCTGGCGGACCTGCTCGCCCTGCGCGTCCGCGGCGAGCCGCAGGTTCAAGAAGCCGGGGCCCGCGACCTCGGCGACGTCGATGCCGTCCGTGGCGGTGAGCGCCGCGGCCAGCGCGTCGGCGAACTCGCGCGGAGCCATGCCCGCCTTCTTTGCCACCTGGAGCGCGAGGTTTGTCGCGTAGTCTCCGTGCTCGGGATTACGGGGACGTTCGATCGTCACCTTCTCCGGCAGTACGGCAAGGTCTGTCCCACGCGCGGTGAGAATCTGCACGGCGGAGCTGCGGACCAGGTCGGCAAGAGCGGCGGGAGTCACCTGCCGAAGTCTAGGTGCGGGCCGCTGGCCTATCGGCGAGCGGGTGATGAAGGGGGCGATGGCGATGGCCAACAGCGGAAAACGGCGGATCCTGGCACTGGCGGGAGCGGCGTTGTCGCTGGTCACCGTAGCTGGGTGCGCGAGTGACGAGAGCCCGGCGCAACCGTCCGGGGCACCCACTTCCGTGTCGTCGGCGCCCAAGTCGGAGTTCACTCCCAGTGACACCGATCGCGACCCGTCCGAGCGCATCCAAGGCATCAAGATCGAGTCCTACGACCCCGGCCTCCACCTGCAGACTCCGCAGCGTGTGGCCTACAACTACAGCCCGCCGTTCGGTGGCCGTCACGACGCCGTCTGGGCCGCGTGCAACGGCGTCGTCTATTCGAAGGCCGTGCGGACCGAGCACATGGTTCACTCGATGGAGCACGGCGCGCTGTGGGTCGCGTACAACCCGGACCAGGTCAGCGGCGCCCAGCTCGACTCGCTCAAGGCGCGCGTCGAGGGCAGGCCCTACACGATGATGTCGCCCTATCCTGGTCTGGACCAGCCGATCTCGCTGCAGACCTGGGGTCACCAGCTGAAGGTCGCCGCGGCCGACGACGTGCGGGTCAACCAGTTCTTCACCGCGCTGACGCTGAACAAGTACACCTATCCGGAGGTCGGGGCGCCCTGCGATTCCGGCGCCTTCGACTCCGACAACCCGCCGCCGTTCGACCCCTCCACGCCGGGCCCGGACGCTGCTCCACCCAAGTGATCTCGTATGCGTCAGGGCGTGTCTTGTGGGTCTTGTTCGCGGTATCCGCGCCCAGGCGGCCCCTGGTCGCACCGGGGATTCACCCAAGTACATCCAGTACGAGGGCGAATCCCCGGCACAACCAGGAACCACCTGGATCACGAATCCCATCGAACAGACCCACAAGACACGCCCTAACGGTGACCAGACGCGCTGTCTCTAGACTGGCCGAGGCCCAGATCACCCAATCGAGAACGCAGGAGCCATGGCGAGCGGGACACAGAAGAAGAAAGGGACGCCGAAGAAGGTCAGTAAGGCGACCCGTAGTAGTTCCGTCGTGTCCAAGAAGGGCACGCCGTGGGGCACCATCATCGCCGTAGTCGGCGTCGTCGCCCTGCTGGGCGCCGTTCTCGGGTACTACCTGGTGCAGTCCGAGCCCAAGCGGGAGCAGAAGACCCGTGAAGAGGCGGCCGCGGCGTTCGCGCCCACCGCGCAGAACCCCGACCCCTCGACCAAGATCGAAGGCGTCACCACCGTCCAGTACACCGGCAGTGTGCACGTCCTGGCGACCGAGCGCGTCGCCTACGACAAGACCCCGCCGTTCGGTGGGCCGCACGACGGTTCGTGGGCGGCGTGCACCGGCATCGTGTACCCGAACGCGGTCCGCACCGAGAACATGGTGCACTCGCTCGAGCACGGCGCGATCTGGATCGCCTACAACCCCGCTCAGGTCACCGGCCCGGACCTGGACCTGCTGAAGGTCCGCGTCGACGGCAGGCCGTACTCGATGATGTCGCCGTACCCCGGCCTCGACAAGCCGATCTCGCTGCAGTCCTGGGGCCACCAGCTGAAGCTGGACAAGGCCGACGACCCGCGGATCGACCAGTTCATCACCGCGCTGCGCAGCAACCCGAACGGCGTGTACCCCGAGGTCGGCGCGTCCTGTGACGCCATGGGCCCGGGCGCGTTCGACCCGGACAACCCGCCGCCGTTCGACCCGACCCCGCCGGGACCGGACGCGAAGCCGATGGACTACAAGGGCTCCGAAGGCGCGCAGCCGGACGCTGCCGGCAGCACCGGGGCGCCCGTCGTCCCCGGTCAGTAACACGATGCCGGACAACGACCTGGTCGAAGAGCAGGCCCCAGCACAGCCGACGTGGTCGAGGGCGGTCGTCATCGGCGCCTCCCTGCTCGCCGTGCTCCTCCTCGGCGCGACCATCGGCATGCTCCTCACCAGGTCGTTGGCCGACGAACCCCCGCCGGTGCCCACCGCGGGTTCGGTCGAGGTCGGGTTCGCCCAGGACATGTCGGTCCACCACCTGCAGGCGGTGACCATGGCCAACTGGGCCCGCGACCACTCGACCGACCCCGAGGTCCAGCAGCTCGCGTTCGACATCATCGGCACCCAGACCGAGCAGGTCGGCCGTATGAAGGGCTGGCTGATGATCTGGGACCAGCCGGAGCAGACCACCGGCGCGTACATGCAGTGGATGACCGAACCGATGGCGGGCCACGACCACAGCGGCCTGACGAACACCTCGCCCGCTGACGGCGTTGTCATGCCCGGCATGGCGTCCAGCGAGGAACTGAAGAAGATGCGGTCCTTGACCGGGCCTGCCCTCGACGTCTACTTCCTGCAGCTCGTGCTGCGGCACCACCAGGGCGGCACGGCGATGGCGCAGTACGCGCAGGACCACTCGTCGTACAGCGTGGTGAAGGCGTTGACGCGCAGCATCCTGGTGTCTCAGGGCGCCGAGATGGACCTCATCACGCAGATGTTGAAGACGCGGAACGCGCAGCCGCTGCCCACCTCCTGAGTTACCAGGACAGGTGTTCGCAGCGTTTGGCGCACTCGAGGGCTTCGACCTGCAGCGTCGCGTGCTCGATCGAATAGCGCGTGGAGAGCAGGTTCTGCGCCTCGGTGAGGACGTCGGACTGCTGCGCGGCGGCGTTGACCGTCAGGTGCGCCGAAGCGACCTCCATGCCCGACGTGAGCGTCCAGACGTGCAGGTCGTGGACGTCCGCGACACCGGGCAACGCGGCGAGCTCGGCTGAGATGGCGCCGACGTCGACCCCTTGCGGCGCGTGCTGGAACAGGATCCGCAACGCGCGCCTGGCCAGCTGGTAGGTCCGTGGCAGGACGAAGAGCCCGATCGCGACACCGATGATCGGGTCGGCGTACCGCCAGCCGGTCAGCAGCGTGATGAGCCCGCTGATCAGGACCCCGACCGAGCCGATCATGTCGGCGAGCACTTCTAGGTACGCCCCGCGGACGTTGATGCTCTCCTTGGCGCCGGACCGCAGCAGCAGGAACGACACGATGTTGGCCACGAGCCCGGCGGCCGCGGCGAGCATCACCGGCAGCCCTGGCACCTCAGGCGGGTTGCTGATCCGCCCGAGCGCCTCGAACAGCACGTATCCCGCGACCCCGAACAACAGGATCGCGTTCCCCAGGGCCGCAAGCACTTCGGCCCGATAAAGCCCGAACGTACGACTGAACGTCGGCCCGCTGCGCCGCGCCAGCATGATCGCCGCCAGCGCCATCCCGACCCCGAGTACGTCGGTGAACATATGCGCCGCGTCGGAGATCAACGCCAGCGACGACGTCGCGAAGCCGACCGCGAACTCCAGCACCATGAAGGCCGCGCCGATGAACAGCGCCGCGGTCAAGGCACGCAGATACCGGCCGGAGGCACTGCCCTCCGCCGGAACCTGCCCATGTCCGTGTCCATGACCCATCGCCGTAGCCTCCCGAGCTCGCTCCGCCGAATATATAGTCACATGCGCATGTATGCAATAGAGGTAACCCTAAGTTCACTACTGACGGTACTGCCGACCGAGCGTGGCGTCCTATCCCCCGAGGGGATCTTCCCGTTCAGCGGGATGACTACCAACCGTCAGCACCCCACGTGGCGACCACCTTCGAGGGGTACCGAGGCGATGCGGTAGGCTTTTCCCTGTTGCGCAGCAATGCGCCTTGGTAGCTCAGGGGATAGAGCACTGCCCTCCGGAGGCAGGTGTCGCAGGTTCGAATCCTGCCCAGGGCACAGCGTTTTGATCAGGCCTCTACCAGCGGAGACGCGGTAGAGGCCTGATTTCGTCGTACCCGGTGAGCACTGCCTCCGGAGGGCAGTGCTCAAGCGTTGGGAAGATCGCTCATGCCCGCGATATCGATCATCACGCCCGCCTACGACCCCGAGCCCGAGTACCTGCTTGCCGCCTTCGAATCGCTGAAGGACCAGAAGCTTCCTGACGATTGGGAATGGGAGTGGACCGTCCAACAGGACGAAAAAGGCGAAACCTCGTCCATACTTCCCCACGACAGTCGAATCAAGATTCAAGTGAACAGGCACGCCGGTGTCGCCATAACCCGCAATCTGGCTCTCGCCAGAACTACGGGTGTACTTGTGAAGAACCTCGATCAAGACGACGTTTTGACTCCAGGCTCGCTTGCGCGCGACATTGAGGTATTCACCGAGAACCCGGAGATTCAATGGACCACGTCACGGGCGCTGGATCTTCTGCCCGATGGATCGACCGTAGGCTTTGACAGCGATCCGATCCCGGGGCGACTTGAGCCCGGCATGGTCGTTGAGCATTGGCGTGCGCATGACTTCCGCCTTCCGGTCCATCCGACCACCATCTGCATCCGGCGGCAGTTGGCGGTGGCGCTCGGTGGCTGGATGGCGATTCCGGGATCGGACGACACGGGACTCCTGATTGCCGCCAGCGTGGTCGATCCTGGGTACTTCATCGGCGAAGTCGGCCTGTTGTACCGCAAATGGCCAGGACAAGAATCGGCCACCGCGGCACACACCGAACCAATCGAATGGAATGCACGCATGACCTTAATCAGCGAACGCGCCGACGCCCTCCGCGAATTGCTTGATGGGGTCGTCAGTGCGTAACAGTGTTATTTGATGGGTAAGGCAAATATGGCGTGCCTCGGCATGTCGCAAACGGGCCGTTGGGGACGCTGAACGTCCCCAACGGCGCATTTGCGACATCCCTGCCGATCAAGGGGTTGTGCGATGTGACGCGGACGGTCAGGGGTGCGGACGGTCTTGTGGGTGTTTCCGCTGGTCAGGTGGGGTCGTGAGTGGCAACAAGTGTTCTAGCACTTGTTGCCACTCACGACCCCACCGCACCGCGCGACCGACGAAGCCCTGAACGACGCGTTCGTGTCACTCAATGACCTCAACGCGTCGTTCAAGGCATCCTGCGGCACGCACGTTTGCCTTACCCGTCAATAGAACACTGTTACGCACTCACGACCCTACCCACCCAAGGCGTCGCGTCAGGTGGCGACGTAGGCCGCGAGGTGTTCGCCGGTGAGGGTGGAGCGGTCGGCGACGAGGTCGGCGGGGGTGCCTTCGAAGACGATCCGGCCGCCGTCGTGGCCCGCGCCGGGGCCGAGGTCGATGATCCAGTCGGCGTGCGCCATCACCGCCTGGTGGTGCTCGACGACGATGACCGACTTCCCGGACTCGACGAGCCGGTCGAGCAGGCCGAGCAGCTTCTCGACGTCGGCGAGGTGCAGGCCGGTGGTCGGCTCGTCGAGAACGTAAACGCCACCCTTGTCGGCCATCTGGGTGGCCAGTTTGAGGCGCTGCCGCTCGCCGCCGGAGAGCGTGGTGAGCGGCTGGCCGATGGTGAGGTAGCCGAGCCCGACATCGTCGAGCCGCTCGAGGATCTTGTGCGCCGCGGGCGTGCGCGCGTCGCCCTCGCCGAAGAACTCCTTGGCCTCGCCCACCGACATCGCGAGCACCTCGCTGATGTCACGGCCGCCGAACTCGTACTTCAGCACCAGTGAGTCGAACCGCTTCCCCTCGCACTCCTCACAGGTGGTGGCGATACCGGCCATCATCGCCAGGTCGGTGTAGATGACCCCGGCGCCTTTGCAGGTGGGGCAGGCACCCTCGGAGTTGGCGCTGAACAGCGCCGGCTTCACGCCGTTGGCCTTGGCGAACGCCTTGCGGATCGGCTCGAGCAGGCCGGTGTAGGTCGCCGGGTTGCTCCGCCGCGAGCCGCGGATCGGGGCTTGGTCGACCGACACCACACCGTCCCGCCCGGACACCGAGCCGCGGATCAGCGAGCTCTTGCCCGACCCCGCCACGCCGGTGAGGACGACGAGCACACCGAGCGGGATGTCGACGTCGACGTCCCGCAGGTTGTGCATGGTGGCGCCGCGGACTTCGAGCGCTCCCGACGGCGTCCGCACTGACGGCTTCAGCGTGGCGCGGTCGTCGAGATGCCGCCCGGTGATGGTGTCGCTGGCCCGCAGCCCCTCGACGGTGCCCTCGAAGCAGATGGTGCCGCCCGCCGCACCGGCGCCAGGGCCGAGGTCGACGACGTGGTCGGCGATCCCGATCGTCTCCGGCTTGTGCTCCACGACGAGCACCGTGTTGCCCTTGTTCCGCAACTGCAGCAGCAGCTCGTTCATCCGCTGGATGTCGTGAGGGTGCAGGCCGATGGTCGGCTCGTCGAAGACGTACGTGACGTCGGTGAGCGAGGAGCCGAGGTGGCGGATCATCTTGGTGCGCTGTGCCTCGCCGCCCGACAGCGTGCCCGCGGGCCGGTCGAGCGAGAGGTAGCCCAGCCCGATCTCCACGAACGAGTCGAGAGTGTGCCGCAGCGTCGTGAGCAGCGGCGCCACCGACGGCTCGTCGAGGTCGCGCACCCAGGCGGCGAGGTCGCTGATCTGCATCGCGCAAGCCTCGGCGATGTTGATCTTCTTGATCTTGGACGATCGGGCGGGCGCGCTGAGCCGGGTGCCATCGCACTCGGGGCAGGTGGTGAAGGTGACCGCGCGCTCCACGAAGGCGCGGATATGCGGCTGGAGCGCGTCGACGTCCTTGGACAGATACGACTTCTGGATCGTCGGGATCAGCCCGGAGTAGGTCAGGTTGATCCCCTCGACCTTGATCTTGGTCGGCTCTTTGTAGAGCAGGTCGTTCAGCTCGCGCTTGGTGAACTTCGCGATCGGCTTGTCCGGGTCGAAGAACCCGCACCCGCGGAAAATGCGGCCGTACCAGCCCTCCATGCTGTAGCCGGGGATCGTGAGCGCACCCTCGTTGAGCGACTTGCCGTCGTCGTAGAGCGCGGACAGGTCGATGTCGTTGACCGAGCCCCGGCCCTCGCAGCGCGGGCACATGCCACCGGTGATGGCGAAGCTGCGCCGCTCCTTCACCGTCTTCCCGCCACGCTCGATCGTGACCGCGCCCGCTCCGCTGATCGACGCGACGTTGAAGGAGAACGCCTGGGGCGAGCCGATATGCGGCCGCCCGAGCCGGCTGAAGAGGATGCGCAGCATCGCGTTGGCGTCGGTGGCGGTGCCGACCGTGGACCGGGGATCGCTGCCCATCCGCTGCTGGTCGACGATGATCGCGGTCGTCAGCCCGTCGAGGACGTCGACCTCCGGCCGCGCCAGCGTCGGCATGAAGCCCTGCACGAAGGCGCTGTAAGTCTCGTTGATCATCCGCTGTGACTCCGCGGCGATCGTGGCGAACACCAGCGAACTCTTGCCAGAGCCGGAGACGCCGGTGAACACCGTCAGCCGTCGCTTCGGGAGCTCGATGTTGACGTCCTTGAGGTTGTTCGCGCGCGCGCCGTGCACGCGAATCAGGTCGTGACTGTCGGCAACGTGCGGCTCAGCCGACTGCGTGTCCGTCCTCGTGGCCTTGCTCATCGTGTCTCCATCTGTAAGCGGGGCCGCCTACGCGGTCTTCGCCGGCGTCGCCTGGGTCGATCTAACCAGCTTTGAGCAGCACGTTTGGTGGATCAGCGCAGCTCCTGGATGCGGAGCAGGTTGCCCGCGGGATCACGGAAGGCGCAGTCGCGAACGCCGTACGGCTGCTCGATCGGCTCCTGGACGACCTCGGCGCCGCTGGCCTGCAGCCGCGTGAAAACGCCGTCGAGATCCTTGGTCGCCAGGCTGATGCTGGCGTAGGTGCCCTTGGCCATCATCTCGGCGATCGTGCGGCGCTCGTCGTCGGTGATGCCGGGGTTGGCCGCGGGCGGGTGCAGGACGATGGAGGTGCCGGGCTGGCCGGCGGGACCGACCGTGTTCCAGTGCATCCCGCCGTAGGCAACCTCGTTGCGGACCTCGAAGCCGAGGGTGTCGCGGTAGAAGGCCAGGGACTCGGCCGCGTCGTCGTGGGGGAGGAAGGTCGCGTGAATTGTGATGTCCATGGCGGTCACATTAGGTCCGGCTCGTCGGCCGCGCTTCTTGATTCCTGATCGGCCTGGTCACCTGTTTCGCCACGCACGGCGGCATCCCCGCTGTCGAGCGGGCTGTCTCGCGCCGGTAGGTACTGGGCGGCACGCCGACCAGTTCGGTGAAGCGAGTGCTGAAAGTGCCCAGTGACGAGCAGCCGACCTCGAAACAGACCTCGGTGACACTGAGATCGCCACGACGCAGCAGCGCCATCGCGCGCTCGATGCGCCGCGTCATCAGATAGGAGTACGGCGACTCACCGTAGGCGCGCCGGAACTCGCGGCTGAGATGCCCGGCCGAGATGTTCACGCCGCGGGCGAGCGCCTCGACGTCTAGCGGCTGCGCGTACTCCCGGTCGATCCGGTCGCGGACGCGGCGCAGCAACGCGAGGTCACGCAGGTGCTGCGCCGCGGGAGGTCTGCTGTTCACCTGCGAGATCGTACTTCGCGCGGGCGTCAGAGGCACCCGAGCGCAGGTCAGCAGCGGCCTACGTCCGATTGACATTCTGTAGACGTTTAACGGACACAAGTTCCGAAGAAGCCTTTTGCCGACCCGAGGCCACTAGGGTTGACAATCGATCAACTCCCGGCCGGCCACATTCTTGGAGATTCGCAGATGGCGGACGTTTCCCTCAGCCTTCCCGAAAGATCTGCATTGTTGGCGCTGATGGCGCTCGTGGACGAAGTCACGAACACCGACATCTACGAGGCCTGCGGATTCAAGATCGATAGAACCGTGCGGGAACGGCTGATCAAGCTGGGTTTCATCACGGCACACCAAGAACTGCGCAACGCGTACGTGCACGAGCTGACCGAAGAGGGCTGGCGGCACTGCCGCGAAGAGTTCGTGGCGGAAGTACCGGCCGGAGCCCGTAAGGCGGATCGGCTGCTCACCGTCATCTTGCATCGCCTCGAAGAGTTCATGGACCGTTCACATGTCGAAATTGCCGACGTGTTCGTGCCACCCGATATCGATGACACGGAAAGCGCGCAAGTTCCGGAAAGTGTCGACGAAAAGATCCATTCCGCCTACACCTCCCTGACGGCCAGGCCAGGCGCCTGGGTCAGTTTGTCAAGATTGCGGGATAGTCTGCCGGAAATTTCCCGGGACGAAGTCGACGAAGCTCTATTGCGCCTCGATCTTCAACCGCGGGTCTACTTGATCTCCGAAGCCAATCAGAAAACGCTGTCGCCCGCCGACCGGAAAGCAGCGATCCACATCGGCGGTGAGGACAAGCATCTGCTGTCGATAGAACGCGTCTGAGGCGGCGCGACATGGACGAGTTCGAACGCCAGGTGCTGGAAAGCTTGCGTTTCGACTGGGCACCCACCCCCGAAAGCGTGTGGTCACCGGCCAAAACGCATGTCGACGGGCTCAATCACACCGTGCTGGGCGCCGTCATGGCCGCTTTCCAAGAAGCCAAGTCAAACGAGTGGCAGAGCCCGCTCGGGGTGGCGATCACCGGCCAGCAGGGTTCGGGGAAGACCCACATGCTCGGCACCGTGCGCGCCGAGGTGCAGCACCGCGACGGCTACTTCTTCCTGGTCAGCCTGTTGCACGGCAAAGACTTCTGGCAGAACATCGTCCACGCCTTCCGCGAGGGCCTGAACTACCCCGGGCCGGAGGGCGAGCCGCAGCTCACGACCGTGCTGAGGCGATTCGCCGTTGAACTCGGCTTGTCGGACGAGGCACGCGCACAGATCATCGGCGAGGCGGCACTCACGCGGCGAACTCTCGACGAGATGGCTGTCGCGCTGCGTCGCGCGGACCCGGCGCAGGGGCACGCGTGCCGGTACACCGCCAGGGCGCTGGTGCTGCTCGCTGCGCAGGATTCGATCGTGCAGGAGGTCGGCGAGGCTTACCTGATATCGGTGAGCGAAGGAACACCCGGCGAACGGATGGCGTGGGGCATCCATCCCGAACCCAAGCAGGCCCACGAGATCGTCCACCAGCTGTCCAGGCTGCTCGCGCTGACCGGGCCGAGCCTGCTGGCCATCGACCAGATCGACACCCTGATCTCGCAGTCGACCCGGTCCACCGACGTGCATGCCGGGTCACCGGTCGGGCTGCCCCGGGAGAAGCTGCTGGATCAGATCGGCACCGGGCTGATGGAGCTGCGCGAGACCGTCTCCCGCACGGTCACCGTCGTCGCTTGCCAGTACCACGTATGGGAAGGCATCCGCACCCACGCGCCCGCGGCGGTGATCGATCGGTTCCGCCGGGAGGCGCGGCTAGACAAAGTGCCCACTCCGGCGCTGGGCCGCAAACTGGTCGAAGCGCGCTTCGAGCCTCAGTTCGCCGATCTCGGCTTCACGCCCCCGAACCCGACTTGGCCGGTCCTGCCCGAGGCATTCGAGGAAGCCGTCCGGTTCACCCCGCGACAGCTGTTCAAGCAGATCGACGACCACATCAGGTCATGTCTCGACTCGGACAGACTGGAACTCCAGAAAAGTCTCACGCGGCAGTCTGATCCGCGCCCGCCAACCCAGGACGAGTTCGTCGCCCCGGAACAGATGTCCGAGCTCGACGCCAGGTTCGCCGAACTGGTCCGCCAAGCCGACCCGGCCCCCGCACTCGACAAGGTGACCGAGGACGTCCGGATGCCCGCGCTGCTGGAAGCGGGCCTGCGCGCCTACATCGACGAGCAGGGCGAACAGCGCGAGCGGTACTCGCTCGATGCCCGGCCCGGCGAGAACCCTTCGCTGCACGCACGATTGCACTACAACTTCGAGGTCGAGAACGCGGACCAGATCGACTGGTCTTTCCGGGCGATCGCCGGGCCCCATCACCGGGCGGTGCAGAACCGTATCGAGCGGCTGCGGGTCATGGCCGGGCTCGATCCCGACGTCGACAAGCGCAAGGCGTATCTGCTGCGCACCGGCCCGTGGCCGACCACGACCGCGAAGACCCGGCAGATGCTCGATCAGTTCCGCGCCGCGGGTGGGGTGGTACTCGACCCGATCGATGCCGACGACCTGAAAACCTTTGCCGCGCTGGAAAAGATGTGGCACAAACCGCCTCCCGGGTTCTCGGCCTGGCTGCGCCACCACAAGCACGCGGGCCGGACCACTCTGTTCCGCACGGTTTTCGGCGAGCCCGGAGAAGTAGCGGACGCGGCGCCACCACCGCTCCCGCTGCCGCCGACGCAGGCTGAGCTTTTCAGCGAAGACACACAATGGCCGGAAGACGATCCCGACGAGATCGTGCCGCCGGCGCCGGGCACCGTGTCACTGGGCAATCTCGTCGAAACCGGCGATGCGGTGCGCGTTCCGCTCGTTGCGCTGCGCAAACACGCCGTGATCTTCGCCGGATCCGGTTCGGGCAAGACCGTACTCATCCGGCGGCTCGTGGAGGAATGCGCGCTCCAGGGCGTTTCCTCCATCGTGCTGGACCCCAACAACGACCTCGCTCGACTTGGCGACGCTTGGCCCCAAACACCCGCGGGCTGGCTGCGCGGGGACGACGTCAAGGCAGCCGACTACCTCGAGCACACTGAAGTCGTCATCTGGACACCGCGCCGCGAAGCCGGGCGCCCGCTGAGTTTCCGGCCGCTGCCGGATCTGGCTGCAGTGGCCGGAGATCCGGACGAGTTCAGCCTCGCGCTCGACACGGCTGTCGCGGCACTCGCGCCACGGGCCCGCGCGGACGGAGCCACCGCGAAGGCCGAACGGGCGCAAGCAGTGCTGAGGGAAGCTTTGGCCTACTTCGCACGAGAAGGCGGCACAGGTCTGAAAGACTTCCTCGAACTACTCTCCGACCTGCCGGACGACGTCACCACGCTCGGCAAGGCGCAGGCCATGGCCGAGGACATGTCCCAGACCCTCACCGCCGCGATGATCAACGACCCGCTGTTCGGCGGGGCGGGCGCGCCGCTCGACCCCGGCGTCCTGCTGACACCTCCGCCGGGCAAACGCGCCCGCATTTCGGTGATCAGCCTGATCGGCCTGCCGACCGACCAGCAGCGGCAGAGTTTCGTCAACCAGCTGCAGATGGCGCTGTTCGCCTGGATCAAGCAGAACCCGGCCGGCGACCGTCCGCTGGGCGGATTGTTCGTGATGGACGAAGCCCAGACGCTGGCGCCGTCGGGCGCGATGACGGCGTGCACGGCGAGCACACTCGCGCTGGCCTCGCAGGCCCGTAAGTACGGTCTGGGCCTCGTTTTCGCCACGCAGGCACCAAAAGGCATCCACAACCGCATCGTCGGCAACGCCGCGACGCAGTATTTCGGGTTCATCAACAGCCCGACCCAGGTCAACGCGGCCAAAGAAATGGCGGCGGCCAAAGCGAGCACCGTGCTGGACATCTCGCGGCTGAACGCCGGCCAGTTCTACGCCGTCGGCGAGGGCATGCCGTTCCAGAAGGTCACGGTGCCCATGTGCCTGAGCCATCACCCGTCGAGCGCGCTGACCAACGAAGAAGTCATGCTCCGCGCGCGCGACGGTGCCTGAGTACTACAGAGGAGAAACCCGGCGTGGACGTCGTCATCGAGGGACTGGTCAAGGAGTTCCAGGGAGTACACAGCTTGACCAAGCTCCCGCAAAGCGAAGCCTTCGAGGCTTTCGCCGCTTACTGCGTGCTGAACTCGTTCTACGAGGACCCGTTCAACCCGGACGAGCACCGCATGGGCGGTGGCAACGACCTGGGCATTGACGCCTTCGGCATCCTGATCAACGGCGTTCTGCTGCGCGATGCTGCCGAAGTACGGGCAAAGGTCGCTGAAGCACCCAAAGTCAGTGTCCAGGTGATCGTCATCCAGGCGAAGACGAGCTCCAGCTTCGAGACGAAGGTGATTTCCGACCTGGCCGAGAACCTCGGCCATATCACCGGTTCCGCGCCAATCCCCTACGCAGCCTCCGCAGACGTCGAAAACATCCGCGCCTGCCTGCGTGCGGTCTACGAGAACATCGGCAAGCTCTCTGGGTCGCTCCCGCAGTTACACATCCGCTATGTCACCACCGGCGACCAGGTGGCCCCCATGGTGGAACAGAAGCTTCATACCGCGCAGAAGCGACTGGCCGAGCTGGACCGGTTCGAATCGATCGAATTCACCTGCGTGACGAGCAAAGAACTGCGCGGGCTGTACCGGCGTGCGACGACAAAGGCGTCCGCCGAATTCCCGATGCCCAAGAAGGTCTTCCTGCCGAAGATTCCGGGCGTCGAGCAATCAGTGATGGGGTTGCTCTCGGCGAAGGACCTTGTGAAGAACATTCTGAGTGACGATGCCGGGCGCCTTCGCAAATCCCTTTTTCACGAGAATGTGCGCGACTTCTTGAGCTACAACGATGTCAATGTCGAAATTCGCGCAACACTGCGCGACCCGACCCGACGAGAACGATTCGCGGTGCTCAACAACGGCATCACCGTGGTGACCCGTGGGCTGACCGTGGTCGGCGACGACATCCACATCGACGACTTCCAGATCGTCAACGGCTGTCAGACGTGCCACGTCCTGTTCGAACAGCAGGACCAGCTCACCGACGCCGTCCACGTGAGCGTGCGAATCGTGCACTCGCAGAACGAGGACTTGATCAACGGCATCGTCGGCGCGACGAACCGGCAGACCGTGGTCACCGCAGAGGATCTCACTGTTCGCGAGGACTTCCACCGGCTGCTGGAGGACTACTTCTTTCACGGCCGGGGGAAGGACAATCGGCTCTACTACGAGCGAAGGTCCAGGCAGTACAACGACCGGAAGGAAATCGAGAAGACGCGTGTCATCAGCCGGGCACAGCTCACGCGTGCCTATCTGGCCATGTTCCTGGACGAGCCCGCGAAATTGGGACACTACCGGGCCCTGCTCGATGCGCGGGGAAAGGAACTGTTCGTCAAGGGTCAGCCGCCGATCCTCTATTACGCCGCAGCTGCCACCTCCTATCGGCTGGAATGGCTGATCCGGAATCGCCGTATTCCGACGAAGTACAGCCCCGCCCGTTATCACCTGCTGGCCGCGGTCAAACTGCGGCTCGTCGGCTCCGGGCCGGTCCCCCGCTCGCCGAAAACAGCGGACCAGGCATGCGGAAAGATCCTCGAGGTCGTCTGGGACCAAGATGCGTCGGAGCACCTGATCCTTGATCTCCTGCAACCCCTGCAGCGGGCGATGGACGCCGAAAGCGGGGTCCCGCCGGGCGAAATGGTCCGCACCCAACGGTTCGCCGATCGCTTCCGGCGCGAGGTGCTCGACACCGCCTGACTTGGCGTGCCGCCAGGTCTTGCTGGACGTTTCCGCTGGTCAGGTGGGGCCGTGAGTGGCTACGAGTGTTCTATTGATGGGTAAGGCAAATATGGCATGATCTGTGGGTGGCTCCGAAGGTGATGGTGACGGATGCGCGGCGGCTTTCTCAGGCGTCGCAGGAGGATTTGCGTCGGCGGGTGGTGGCCGCGGTGCGGTCCGGTCGCTCTCAGGCCGAGGTGGTGGAGTTGTTCGGGGTGTCGGCGCGGTCGGTGTCGCGGGGGTGCACGGCGTTCGCCCGTAACGGGAATCGTGCGTTGTACGCGCGTAAACGTGGGCGTCGGGCTGGTGAGCAGAAAGCGTTGAGCGCCGCCCAGCAGGCCCGGTTGCGCCGGACGGTGGTCGGGAAGTATCCCGATCAGGTGGCGTTGCCGGGGCTGGTGTGGACGCGGGGTCAGGTCACTGATCTGGTGCAGCGCTGGTTCGGGGTGCGGCTGTCGCGGGTGACGGTGGGGAAGTATCTGCGGTCGTGGGGCTTGTCGCCGCAGAAACCGATCCGGGTGGCGTATGAGAAGAACCCGGAGAAGGTGCAGCGGTGGCTGGAGGAGGACTATCCGGTGATCGCGGCGCGGGCGCGCCGGGAGAAGGCGATCGTGTTGTGGCTGGACCAGACCGGGTTGCGGTCGGATTCGGCGGTGGGGACCACCTGGTCGCCGGTGGGTGAGACGCCGGTGGTGCCGAAGACCGGTCGGCGGTTCATGGTCAACGCGATGTGTGCGATCAGCAATAAGGGCGAGTTGTACTTCACGGTGTTCGAGGGTGGGTTCAACGTCACGGTGATGATCGGGTTCTGTGACCGGCTGGTGCGGCATCTCGATCGTAAGATCCACTTGATCGTGGATGGTCATCCGTCGCATCGGGCGAAGGTGTTCGCGCGGTGGCTGCAGGAGCGGTCGGACCGGATTGAGATGCATTTCCTGCCGCCGTACAGCCCTGAGCTCAACCCCGTCGAACTGCTCAACGGGGACCTCAAACACCATGTGGCGTCAGGGACAAGCCCCGGCAACAAGCAGGAGCTCGCTGAGGAGGCCCGGACCCATCTACGCCGTCGTCAGAACCAGCCCGGCAGGGTGAAAGCGTTCTTCGGTAAGCAAGAAGTCCGCTACGCCGCAGACTGAACACGCCACATTTGCCTTACCCATCAATAACACTTGTTGCCACTCACGAGGGGTGACCACAGGCGGCGCGTGACGGGCGGGCGGTGGTCCTGCCGCTCGGCTAGACGCGCGGGTCGATGTGGGTTTTCGGGCCTGGGCCGGTGGGCAGGCGGCCCGCGAGGACGTCACCGACCTCGTCGAGGCCGACGGTGGCGCCGACCAGTGGCCGCGGATCGACGGCGCCGGACGCGTAGCTCTCGATCGTCCCGGCCAGTCCCGCTGAACCGGCGAGGATGCCGACGGCCGTGACGTCCTTCAACGCCAAGGTCCGGGTGTCGATGAGACTCGGCGTACCGGAGAGTCCGATGTAGACGATCCGCTTTCCCGGCTCCACGAGATCGAGTGCCAGCGCGGGAAGCTGCGGCGAGTTCGAGGCGTCGACAACGGCGTCCCACGGGAGCGCGGGGAGCTCCTCCGCTCGCCAGACTCCGGAGAAACCCAGTGTCCGCGCGAAATCCAGGGTTCGATCCGAGCGGTCGACGAGGTGCACTTCGGCACCTTGTGCCCGGGCGAACTCGCCGACGAGCAGGCCGATGGTGCCGAGTCCCAGCACCAGGATCCGGTCCCCCGCCGACAAAGCCGCGCCCTGGACCGCCCGCAGCGCGTTGCCGCCGGGTTCCACCAGCGCGCCCGCGACGTCGTCGACGCTGTCGGGCAAAGCGAGCAAAGCCGTTGCGGGGACGGCGAGTTGCTCGGCGAGCGCGCCTGGGAAACCGCCGCGGATGCCGATCTCGAACCTGTCCTCGCACACGTTGTGACGGCCGGACAAACACCGGCGGCAGTGACCGCAGCCCAGCATGGTGTCACCGGTGACACGCCGACCCAGCCAGCTTTCGTCGACACCTTGTCCCACCGCGGAAACAACCCCGCACCACTCGTGCCCGAGCCGCATCGGATAGCTGGCGTGACCTTGGTGCAGATACGCCATTTCACCGGTGTAGAACTCGACATCGGTACCACAGACGCCGACCCGCGAGATGTCGACGACGACCTGCCCAGACCCGGCTTCGGGCGCCGGAACCTCCTGGACCGCGCCTTCGTTGGGCCCAGTGACGACAAAAGCCCTCACTGGCCGGCTCAAACCGGCACCGGAAGACCGCGAACACCGATATCGCAGGCGAAAAGCGGTCCATCGGCCGTGGTGATGAGCAGCGTGTCGAGGTCCGGGCCGATAAAAGCGACGCTGGTTGTGTTGGGAGCGGCCACTTCGATGGTCGCGAAATGCTCCCCCGCGGGAGTGAAGCCACGCACCTGACCGGCACTCCAGATCGCGATCCACAGGTTTCCGTCGACGTCAACGCAGAGCCCGTCCGGCGAACCTTCGGTGATATGCAAGAACTCCTTGCGCGAGCCGAGGCTTTCGTAGTCGCGGATCCAGACCACTCCGGGAGTCGTGTCGATGCTGTACATCGACCGCCCATCCGGCGACCACGCCAAGCCGTTGGACAGCGACAGATCGTCGTCGATGATCGTTACGAACGAATCTTCAACGCGGACAAGGGCTTCCTCACCCGCTCTGTCGTCGCGCGCCATGCTGCCGACCAGGAACCGGCCCGCCGGGTCACAGCCACCGTCGTTCAACCGGCTGGCCTTGCCTTCCGGGATCAGTTGCGCACCACGGGTATTCGTGCCGTCCGAGGCGACCGTCCACAGTTCACGCTGCCCGGCGACAAGCAGCTCACCGGCGGCGGAGCAGACGACCGCGCCTACCGTTCCGGGAAACTCGAACCGTTCACGTGGAAGTATTTTACCGCCACGCCACTCTCCACTGTGGACATGACCAGCATTGATGTCCACCCACAGCAGCCGCTGCCGGGCGGCGTCCCAGAGCGGCCCTTCGCCGAGCCCGTACACGTCGTCGGAGACAGCCTCCGCGCGGAAAGTCTTCACGCCAGACGCAACCGATTGCCACTACGCTGAGCCACGTTCGGAATATAGCACCAAAAGGAAGGCCGCCCATGGCTGAGCAGCGCAGCTCGCAGTGGTACCGAGGCACCGACCGCAACGCCTACATCCACCGGGCGTGGATGCGCCGGGGACTGCCCGCGCACGCCTTCGACGGCCGACCGCATATCGCCATCGCCAACACCGCGTCGGATCTGACGCCGTGCAACGCGCATTTCAACGAGGTCGCCGAGAGCGTCAAGCAGGGCGTCTACGAGGCAGGCGGTATCCCGCTGAACCTGCCGGTGGTCTCGCTGGGCGAGACGCAGGTGCGCCCGACGGCGATGCTGTGGCGCAACATGGCCGCGATGGCCACCGAAGAGATGCTGCGGGCCAACCCCATCGACGGCGTCGTGTTACTCGGCGGCTGCGACAAGACCATCCCCGCGCTGCTGATGGCCGCCGCTTCCGTCGATCTTCCGGCCGTGGTGATCCCCGGCGGTCCCATGCTCACGGGCACTTTCCGCGGTGCCGCGCTGGGCTGCGGCACCGACGTCTGGCGGCTCTCGGAGGAGGTCCGCGGCGGGACGCTGTCGGAGGAGCAGTTCCTCAAGTCCGAGTCCTCGATGATCCGCAGCCGCGGGCACTGCAACACCATGGGCACCGCGTCGACGATGGCACTGGTCGCCGAAGCGCTGGGCACGACCATGCCCGGGATCGCCGGGACACCCGCCGCCGACAGCCGTCTGCTCGAAGCGTCACACAACACCGGGCGCCTGGCCGTCGAGATGGTCGCCGAGCAGCGCCGGCCGAGCACGCTGCTGACCCGCGGTTCGTTCCTCAACGCGATCGTCGCGCTCGCGGCGCTGGGCGGTTCGACCAACGCCGTGGTGCACCTGCTCGCCATCGCCGGCCGGCTCGGCATCGAGCTGACGCAGGACGACTTCGACCGCACGGGCGCCGGCGTCGGTCTACTGGTCGACCTGCAACCGGCCGGGCGGTTCCTGATGGAGGACTTCCACCGCGCCGGCGGCCTGCTGGCCGTGCTCGCCGAGGTCCGTGACCTGCTCGACCCGACAGCGCTGACCGTCACCGGCAAACCGCTGGTCGACTACCTCGGCGACGCGGAGATCTGGGATCAGGAGGTCATCCGCGTGCGGGCCAACCCGCTGCAGGCCAACGCGGGAATCGCCGTGCTGTACGGAAATCTCGCCCCCGACGGCGCTGTCATCAAGCCCGCCGCAGCGTCACCCGAGCTGCTCCGACACCGCGGCCGCGCGCTCGTCTTCGACTCCATCGAGGATCTGCACGCCCGTATCGACGACCCGGAGCTCGACGTCGACGCCAATTCCGTCCTGGTCCTGCGCGGCTGCGGTCCCAAGGGCTATCCGGGGATGCCCGAAGTGGCGAACATGCCGCTGCCCACCAAGCTGCTCCAGCAGGGCGTCCGGGACATGGTCCGGATCTGCGACGGCCGGATGAGCGGCACCGCGTACGGCACCGTCGTCCTGCACGTCTCGCCGGAGGCCGCCGCCGGTGGGCCACTCGCGCTCGTCCGCACCGGCGACTTCATCGTGCTGGACGTCGAAGCGCGCAAACTGGAGCTCGACGTCCCCGCGGAAGACCTCGCGCGGCGCACGCCCGATGCCGCGACTGTCGCCGCCTACGCGAACCCGAAGCGCGGCTGGGAAAAGCTGTACGTCCAGACCGTGCAGCAGGCCAACACCGGTGCCGACCTCGACTTCCTCAACGGTTCCAGCGGCGATCAGGTGTCCCGCGAATCCCACTAGCCCCCGCCCTCAAACGCGAGATGTCGACATAACGTGATCTCTTACGAACTAAGAGATCACGTTATGTCGACATATGGGGCCGGAGGCTAGCGTCGGCCGAGGCGGTCGGTGGCGGCGATGAGGGACTCGCTCACGTGGTGACCGGCCTGGCCGACGAGCACGAGTTCGCAACCGGGCCACGCGTGCTTGAGTTCCCAGGGGATCCCCAGCAGGTTCCCGACGTCGAGCACGCCCTGCACGATGACCCCGGGAATGCCCGCGAGCGAGCCGATCTCCCTGAGCACCACACCGTCACCCAGCCAGCTGTCGTGCCGCCAGTAGTGCGTCACGATCCGCGTGAACGCCAGCCGGTAGCCGACGTCCATGAAGCGCTCGCTCGGTTCGGGAGCCGGGGCGATGGCCTCTTCCCAGTCGCACCAATCGCGCGACGCCTTCTCGCGCACCGCGGGATCGGGGTCGAAGAGGAGCCGGTGATAGCCGTCGAGCAGGTTCTCATCCGGCACGGCGGCCCGAAAACGGGCCCACGCCTCGGGAAACAGCCCGCCGAGTCCGCGAGTGAGCAGCTCCTGCTCCGCGTGGCTTCCGGTGAACACGCCCGTCAGCACCAGCTCCGACACGCTTGCCGGGTGCCGCTCGGCGTAAGCAAGTCCGAGGACCGAGCCCCAGGAACCGCCGAACACCAACCACTTCTCGACGCCCAGCAGCTCTCGCAACCGTTCGAGGTCCGCGATCAAACCAGCGGTGGTGTTGGCCGACAAGTCGACGTCGGGCTCGCTCGCGTGCGGCTTGCTCCGGCCGCAGTTGCGCTGGTCGAGCAGGACGATCCGGTACACCGAAGGATCGAAGAACCGCCGATGCCAAGGCGTGCAACCGGATCCAGGCCCGCCATGCAGAACGACGGCCGGTTTGCCGTCGGGATTGCCACAGACCTCCCAATAGACCAGGTTCCCATCGCCGACGTCGAGCATGCCTTGGTCGTACGGCTCGATTTCGGGGTACACCCTGCTCCTTAGCGCATATCGGCGAGCGCCGCGGCGAGGTGGCCGCGGATCTCCTGGTCCTCGGCGAAGACCCGCCAGGAACCGTTGCCCGCCATGCGCTCGTCACGGTCCAAAAGGGATCGGAGCACCGGTTTCGCCGCCGCGGGAAGGGGTTTGATCGTGGCGAGGTACTTGACGGCCCGTTGAACCGCGGGCCGGAACTCGGTGGCCGAACCGACGATGTCGAGCAGAGTCGTTACTCCGTCCGGATCCCGGGCAACTTCCCAGAGCGCGTTCGCCGCCTCGACCCGGTTCCACAGCTCGTCGGTGGCCATCAGCACGCGCAGCGGACCGGCGTACGCGGCCGCCGCGGAACCCAGCGTGGCCAGGTGCCGAGCCGCTGTGTGCCGCTCGGCACCGATCGGGTCCGCCACCGCGCGGCCCAGGATTTCCGCGGCCTGCTTGGGTTTCCCGGTGACCATCGCGTGCGCGCCGGCCGCGGGCCAGCGGTGTCGCGCATCGATTTCGGTGTTCTCCGCGAGCTTGCGCAACAGCCGTTTCGTCGGCGCGCCGGCCGGTCCGATCGCGGCCAGTGCCTCGGCGGCCCAGGACGGCGCCTCGGAGTACAGCAACGGGCGGACCTGGGTGACGGCGTTGGCCGCGGCCGGTCCCCACGCGGCAACGACCTCGGCGAACGGCCGCCAGGCGTGCAGGTGGTCGCCCACGATCAGGCGCCTGGCGACGCCGCGGATCAGCTCGCCGGCGAACTGCGGGACGTCCATGAGCACCTCGTGGACCCCGGGCACCTCGATCAATGTGCCGCTGTCGCGCGGGAAACCGACGCTGTAGTACGAATACCCGAGCCTGTCGCCCTCAAGCCGGGCCAGAAGTGGTGCCACACAACGGGAATCACCCATCCGCGCGAGACCCCACAGCGCGAGGTCGGCGAACTGGACGTCGCCGCGCGCGATCGTCTCGTCGCCGAGCATCGCGGCCAGTTCGTCGGCGTACGCGGCCGCTTCCGGCCCGAGTCCGGCCACGAGCTGAACGGCCAAGGCCCGGATTTCGATCTCGGCGTCTTCGAGCAGCGGCGCGATCATCGGCAGCAGCGCGCTCACCACGGAACGGCGCTCGTTGAGCAGCGCCGCGGCCGCGTACAACGCGCCCAACCGGCGTCGGGGATCTTCGTGTCCGATCAGCCCGGTGACCAGCCGAACCCGGCCCGGGACGTCCGCACCGAGGGTGGAAGCCGACCAGCTGACCACCCCGGCCGCGTCCATGTCGACCGCGTGCACCCCGCGCCAGACGTCGAGATCCGGCTCGCTCAGTGCGTCGATGAGCACGTCGAGATGCTGTTCCGGCCGGGACGACAGCGCGGCGGCGAGCCGAACCTGCCGGTCGGGGTCGCTCAGGCGCTCCGCCAGCCAGGTTTCGACCTCGGGCGGCGCCAGGTCACCGACGGCCAGCACCAGATTGAGCCGCACCGCGCGATCGGTCTCGGCCGCCCACCGCCATTGGAAAGCCCGCCAGATGGTGCCCTGGACGTCGTCGGTGATCGCCAGCGCCTCCACCACGGTCTGCCGGACCATCGGGTCGGCGTCGTCGAGCAGCATGCCGAGCACCGGCACGGCCTTGGCCCAGGCGTCGTTCCACTGCGGATCGTCGGGTTCGTCGGCGGTCAGCATGATGAGCAAACCGAGGATGTCCGCGCGGCAGGTCACCTTCTCGTCCGCCGCGAGCCGCACCAGGAACGGCAGCACCGCGATCACCACCGGCCAGGCCAGCGAACCCTGCCTGACCAGCGCCGCGTCGAGCTCCCAGCAGGCGACGTCCCCCTTTTCGGGGTCGGCTACCGCACGCAGCATCCCGGGGATGTCTTCGGCGGAACGGGAGTGCAGCGGAAGCTCCGCCCAGGGAACGTCGTCGAGGCCGGCCAGAGCTGTGGAATCTTCAGACACCTTGCGAGTCTAAAGGTCATCTCCGCGACGAAAGTCGGCTCAGTGTTCCGGGGACTCTCCGCCGTGGCCCTGCTGCTCGGCGAGGAACCGCTCGAACTGCGTGCCCAGCTCTTCGGCCGTCGGCATGTGCTCGACCGACTCGGCCAAGAGACTGTCCCGCCCCGAAGCCTCGACGAACGTGTCGTACTGGCGCTCGAGCGCGCGCACGACGTCCGCGACCTCGTCGGACTCGGCGACCTGCCGGTCGATCTCGGCGTCGGCCTGGCGGGCGGATTCCCGCAGGTCGGCGTCGGGCAGCGTCAGGCCGGTGGCCTTCACGAGCGAGTCCAGGATCAAGACCGCGGCAGCCGGGTACGAAGCCTGTGCCAGGTAGTGCGGCACGTGCGCGGCGAAGCCCATCGCGTCGTGGGCGGACTCGCCGAGGCGCAGCTCCATGAGGCCCGAAATACTGCTCGGGACCTGCATGCGGTTGGGCAGCGGCTGGTGCTCGCCGATCAGCTCGACACGCGTCGCGTGCGCGGTGACGCCGAGCGGCCGGGTGTGCGGCGCGCCCATCGGGATGCCGTGGAAACCGACCGTGAGGCGGACACCCCAGCGCTCGACCAGCGACCGCACCGCGACGATGAACAGTTCCCAGTGGCTGTCCGGCTCGGGGCCGGTGAGCAGCAGGAACGGCGCTCCGTCGGTGTCGTGCAGCAGGTGGACGACCAGCTCGGGGGCGTCGTAGCTCTCCCAGTGGTCGATCGCGTAGGTCATCGGCGGGCGGCGGGCGCGGTAGTCGATCAGGCCGTCGACGTCGAAGCGCGCGACGACCCGGTGCTCCAGCCGGGCGAGCAGGTGCTCGGCGACCAGCTGACCAGCGGATCCGGCGTCCATGAAGCCGTCGAAGTGGTGCAGCAGGACGGCCCCGTTCAGATCGGGGACGTCGGAGTCCACCTCGTACAGATCCTCCGGATCCTGCGCCACCAAGTCCTCCTACCGCTCATGTGCGAGTGCCCCGTCCCCGTACTCAACGCAGGCCGGCCTCGAATCAATCCCGCACGTGGCAATGTTAGTGGTCTTGCGTGTCGTCGAGGTTTCAGCGCACCCCCTATGCGCTCTTGGGAAGCACCCAATACGTCAGCAACACCACGAGCAGGCACGAACCGGCCGCGAGGATGACCGCGCCGACGAGCTGCGCGTTGTCCGAGGTCGCCGTCCGCGACACCGCGTAAAGCGCGCCCACCAGCACCGACGGCAGGATCAGCGCGGCGATGACGGGGACACGACCGGCCCGCTCGCCACGTTCGCGGTTCGACGCGTGCAGCGCGGCGGCGACCAGGCAGCAGATCGTCGCGACGAGAAAACCGCCGCCGACGGTGTCGCTCAACCGGTGCCAGCCGAGCGTGATGGTGGCCGAAGCGACCCACGCGACACCGAGCGCGCCCGGCACGAGCACGTACGGCCGCGCCCGCCGCGGCACCACGAGCGCGATCGCCAGCACGATGGCCATCGCGGCGGTGACATGTCCGCTCGGGAAGCTATTGTGCGTGGCCACCGAACCGCCGCCGGTGAGCGGCGGCCGATCGAAGACATACATCTTCAGCACATGCGCGACCAGGAGCGAGCCACCCAGCACCGCGGACCCGGCGGCGGCCAGCGCGAACCGGCGTCGCAGCAGGGCGATCACCATCAGCAGGACGGCGGCCGCGCAGAGCACCGCGATCTTGTCCCCGTCACGCAGCGGTGCCGCCCAGTCCGATGTGGACGAGAGGCCGGCCTGCGCGCTGCGCACCACCCCGTTCTCCGCCGCCTGCCCGCCGGTCGTGCGGACGAAGACGAAATAGGACAACAGGAACGCGGCACCGAAACCCAGCGCCCCCGCCAGGGAGAGTTCCACCGGTGACGCGCGTCGCATTCCTCGGAGGCTGTGCCGTGGCGGCGCTGCTTTGGTGAGCACGGTTTTGCTTGTGGGTTCGGGGTTTTGGCGTTCCTGCCTTGCGGGTTCCAAAGTGATGACGACCATGAACCCGATTGTTCGTCGGAGTTTTATGGATCCTGTGCGGACAATGTCATGGTTTCGCTACAGAACCAGGTCAAGTCGCGTCCGCCTGGCGATTTCCGAATAATGGCGGGGTGGCAGTGGTTTTGTTGGTCGAGGACGACCACGCCGTCAGGCAGGGGCTTCAGCTCGCCTTGCGGCGTCAGGGACATGTAGTGCACGCCGGCGAATCCGGGGAGATCGGGGTGGAGCTGTTGCACACCGAGCATCCCGACATCGTGGTGCTGGACCTCATGCTGCCCGGGATCGACGGGTTCGAGACCTGCCGCCGCATGCGCGCGTCGACCGAGGTACCGATCATCATGCTGACCGCCCGCAGCGACGATTTCGACGTCGTCGCCGGGCTCGAAGCCGGGGCCGACGATTACGTGGTCAAGCCGGTGCAGCCCCGGGTGCTGGACGCCCGGATCCGCGCGGTGCTGCGGCGCGCGGTCAGCGAACGGCCCGTCAACGGGCAGCCCGCCGGGGAAACCCACGGCGACCTGGTGATCGACCGCGCGGGTCTGGTCGTGACGCGGAACGGGAACCCGGTGCAGCTCACCCCGACCGAGCTGAAACTGCTGCTGCAGCTGTCGCGGACGCCCGGCCAGGTGTACAGCCGCCAGCAGATCCTCTCCGCGGTGTGGGATCACGACTACCTCGGCGACTCGCGGCTCGTCGACGCCTGTGTGCAGCGGCTGCGAGCCAAGATCGAGAACGTGCCCGCCAAACCTGAGCACGTCCAGACCGTCCGCGGGTTCGGCTACCGCTTCGGCCGCTCGTGAAGCCGAACCGCGTCAAGCTCCGGCTTTCGGGGCTGCGGCCGAGGCTCATCGCCGCGTTCGCACTGGTGACCCTCTTCGGCGCGACGGCCGCGGCGGGCGCGAGTTACGTCTCCGCCCGCACCACGATCCTCGCCGGGTTCCAGGACCAGACGATGAACCGCCTGAAGGACCAGATCACCCTGTTCGCGCCGAACCTGACCCTGCCGCCGACGCAGCAGAGCCTCGACGACTTCGCGGCCGCGCTGAAGTCCTCGGCCGTGGTGGTCTACAAGGATCTCCGGTCGACAGGCGGCCCGGCTCTGTCGGAGATCCCGCCGGAACTGCGGGCAGAGGTTTCGGGGAGCTACCAGCTGGCGTTCCAGCGAGTGTCCCGGAACGGGCAGCCGCTGTTCGTCGTCGGCACCACCGTGCTCGGCCGGGGCGCGAACGGCCTGCCCACGCCGACCGGGCTGGAGGTCTACACCGTCACGTCCTTGTTCTCCCAGCAGGTCGCCATCGAGGAACTCGCCCGGTCGGCGTGGCAGACGGCGGCGCTGGCGTTGCCACTGGCCATCGCGCTGGCCTTGCTCGCCGCCAGAGGAGTATTGCGGCCGGTACGGGAGCTCAACACCGCGGCCCGTCAGCTCGGCGACGGGAAGCTCGACGTCCAGCTGCGGGCGAGAGGGTCGGACGAGCTGGCGCAACTGGTCCATACCTTCAACGACACGGCGAGAGAGCTGGAACGGACCGTCGGTGAGCTGCGCGGGATGGAGGCCGACGCGCGGCGGTTCGTCGCCGACGTCTCACATGAGCTCCGGACCCCGCTGGCCGCCATGACCGCGGTCACCGACGTGCTGGACGAGGACGCCGCCAGCCTGCCGCCGGACACCGCTGTCGCGGCAAGGCTGGTGTCGGAGGAGACGCGGCGGCTCACCCGGCTGGTCCAGGACCTGGTCGAGATCTCCCGGTTCGACGCCGGCCGCGCGGAACTGCAGCTGGACGAATGGGAGCTGCCGACGGCGATCAAGGACAGCCTCGAAGCCCGCGGCTGGCGGTTCAGCGAAGACCTGGTCGCCGATCTGCCCGCCGGGGTCACCGCGTGGGTGGACCGCCGGCGGCTCGACATCATCGTGGCCAACCTGGTCGGCAACGCGCTCCGGCACGGCGAGCCGCCCGTCGAGCTGCGACTGCGCGACAACGGCACCACGGTCACCTTCGAGGTCACCGATCACGGCCCTGGCATGGACCCGGCCGTGCTGCCGCACGTCTTCGACCGGTTTTCCAAGGCCGACAGTTCCCGTGCGCGCTCCGAAGGCAGCGGGCTGGGCCTGGCCATCGCACTCGAGAACGCGAGGCTGCACGGCGGCACCATCAAGGCGATGAACACCGGCAGTGGCGCGAAATTCGTCCTGACGCTGCCACTGATCCGGAGGCTCCCATGAGCGTGCGCCGCTTCGCCGCCCTCGTGACGCTGCTGGCCGTCACGGCATGCGGGGTGCAGCCGACGGACGTGATCAACGCGGGGGACGCGCCGGTCCTCCCCGACGACCGGAACAACACCGGTTACGTGGTCCTGTACTTCGTCGTCGACGGCAGGCTCACCGCCCTGCCCCGGCAGACGCCGAGCTCCACGAGCATCTCGACGGCGCTCGACCTGCTGCTGAAGGGGCCCACCAGCGCGGAACGCGCGAACGGGGCCGCGACCTTGCTGCCCACGACGTCCGCGAAGGCTTCGGTGTCCTTGGGCGACATCCCGATCGTGAAGGTGACGTTCCCCGTGCTCGACCTGCCCCAGCTCGCCGTCTCGCAACTGGCCTGCACCACGCTCGCGACCGCCCGGCCGTCGAACACCGCCGATTTCGCGGTCATGCTGGTCGGACCCGACGGGAAAACCGACCGGAGGCAGTGCTTGCCCTGAGCTGGTGCACGCACCACGAGATGTCGACATCTCGTGATACCCCGCGTCCGCAACTACCGCCACCTGTCGACAGATGGTGATCTCTTAGTTCATGAGAGATCACGTGATGTCGACATCTCGCGGTGCGTTGGGCGCGCAGGACGCTATGAAGGGTCCCTTCCTCTCGTTTTTTGAGAGGAAGGGACGAGGAGATGGCGAAGGTTGCTCTAGGCGAGGGTCTTCGCGAGGCGGTCGAGGCTGCGCGGGAGACCGGTGGCGAGCAGGTCGAGCTCGGTGTCACCGGCGATGAGCGGCGGGGACATGGCGAGTCCCTTGGCGAGCGGGCGCATCAGCAAGCCTTCCTCTCGCGCGGCACGCTGCCAGAGGCCCACCGCCCCCGCGTTGGCGGCGAAGACCTCCGGCGCCAGGTCGACAGCGGCCAGGAAACCGAGGCCTGCCCGGACTTCGCTGACGAGCGGATGGTCGGCGAGCCCGGCGAGCGCGTCGGCCAGCGGCTTCTCGAGTTCGCGGCCACGCGGGATCAGGCCGTCGCGCTCGTAGATGTCTAAAGTGGCGTTGCCCGCCGCGCACGCGACCGGGTGCCCGGCGTAGGTCGCGCCGTGCCGCAGGATGGGCGCGCCCGGCTTGCCGGTGAAGAACGGCTCGGCGACGCGCGGCGCCACGATCAGCGCGCCCAGCGGGATGGTGCCGCCGGTGATGCCCTTGGCCACGGTGATCATGTCGGGCTGGACCGGCCAGCGGTCGATCCCGAACCACGTGCCGAGCCTGCCGAACCCGGCGATCACGCAGTCTGCCACGAACAGCACGTCGTGGCGTCGGCAGATCTCCGCGACGGCCTCGAGGTACCCGTCCGGCGGCAGCAGCACGCCCCCGGCGCCGATCACCGGCTCGCAGAAGAACGCGGCCACCTTGTCCGCCCCGACATCGACGATCTCGGCCTCCAGCGCCTCCGCGCTGTCATACGGGACATGCGAAACCGGCCCCGGCAACGGCCCGAACCCGACCGCGTTCACCGCGATCCCGCCGACGGCCGTGCCGAACCCGTGCGTCCCGTGATATCCCTGGGTCCGCCCGATGAGGTGCACCTTCTCGGGCCGCCCGGTGTGGAAGAAGTGCGCGCGAGCGACCTTCGCCGCCGTGTCGATGACGTCCGCGCCGCCGGACCCGAAGAACACCTTCGACCCCGGCGTCGGCGCCAGCGCGGAAACCCGCTCCGCCAGCCTGAGCGCCGGCTCGTTCGCGTAGTAACCGAAGAGGTTGTAAGAGTCGAGCTTGCGCAACTGATCGCTCACGGCCTGTGTGATCTCCTCACGCCCGTGCCCGAAGTTCGCGTACCAGAGCGACGCCGTCGCGTCGAAGTACCGCGTGCCCTGGTCGTCCCAGACATACGACCCCTCGCCACGGGTGATGACCATGCGATCACCGTCGACCGCCCCCATGTCGGCGAACGGATGCCACAACGGGTTCCCCGGCTGCTCTGTCACCATCGTCAATCCTCCTCGGTTCACGTCCTCGTCCCCCCATCCTCACCCCGATCCGCCCGGCGCGCCCGACCTCGACGCGCCCGGGGAAAGTGTCGACATATTCCCTGGGGTCAGTCCTCCAGGAACCCGGCGATCTCCTCGGCCGTGTACCCGGCCTCCGCCAGCACCTCGGCCGTGTGCTGCCCCAGCAGCGGCGGCGCCGACGTCGGCCGCGCGGGGGTGTCCGAAGCCTTCACTGGAAACCCCGTCCCCACATACGTCCCCATGCTCGGATGCGGCAGCCGCACGACCTGCTCCCGCTCAGCCGCCCACGGATCCGCGTAAATATCGTCGACCGTGTTGATCGGCGCCGCCGGGATGCTCGCCGCGTCGAAGATCTTCAGCCACTCGTCGGCCGACTTCGTCACCAGCACCGCGGACAGCAAGGCGTTCAACTCCTCCCGGTGAGCCGCCCGAGCCGCGTTCGTCACGAACCGCGACTCGTCGGCGATCGCCAACCCGAGCACCCCGCAGAACACCCGCCACAGTTTCTCACTGCCGATGGCGATGATCAGCCAGCTGTCGGAGACCTGATAAGCCTGGTACGGCACGATGCTCGGATGCGCGGACCCCATCCGCCGCGGCCTCGGCGCGTCGTAGAACGTCGCGCCGGCGGCATAAACGTGCCAGGCCAGCTGAGTGTCCAAAAGGGACACATCGAGATACTGCCCGCGCCCGGTGAGATGCCGCGCCTGCAACGCCATCAGCACCCCGATGATCCCCCAGGTCCCCGCGTTCAGGTCCGCCACCGGCAGGCCGACCTTCGCGGGCGGGCCGTCGGCTTCGCCGGTCAGGTCCATCACCCCGCCCATGGCCTGCGCGACGAGGTCGTAGCCCGGCCGGTCGCGGTACGGCCCGGTCTGCCCGAACCCGGTGATCGAAAGGTGGATCAGCCGCGGGTTCACCGCCGACAGGCTCTCGTAGCCGAGACCCCATTTCTCCAGTGTCCCGGGCCGGAAGTTCTCGACGAGCACGTCGGCCGTCGAGGCCAGCCGGCGCACGGCTTCCTGACCGCGTTCGCTCTTCAGGTCGAGCACGATCCCGCGCTTGTTCCGGT
>Ga0193717_1000367_pt1 | contig 32363 bp, 27 predicted proteins | sample U2c2metaG_FD_145900 | JGI IMG/M metagenome (GOLD analysis project Ga0193717, IMG submission 145900) | Soil microbial communities from a riparian zone of the East river system, Colorado, United States - U2c2 | ecosystem: Environmental > Terrestrial > Soil > Riparian zone | place: USA: East River... | reverse complement strand
ATGTCACCGGTCACGAGCGTTGGCCGGCCCTTGACCTCGGTCAATGTCATCGCCTGTATCCCCGCGCCGGCGCTGATCACCCTGGTCGTGGTCAACCGCGTCGGGCCCTCGACCGCCACGCCCGTTGGTGCGTCGGCGAAGGTGGTGTCGAGGATCGTGATGGCCTCGGTGAGTCGGTCGCCGAACATCGCGCCCGCCGGCATCGGTAGCTCGGCTAGTGCCGACAGACCGCCGCTGCGGACCTCCGCCGGTGACATGTCCTCGTCCAGCAGGGGGATCACCGGGAACGGTTCGCGGGTCCGGCGTTCGCCCAGTAACTCCTCGGTTCGTCGGCCGAGCAGCTCGACCGACTCACTCGCGACAGAAGCTGACGCGAGTGCGCCCAGCCCCACCAGCACCACCGCACCATCAGCCTCGCGGATCAGTTTCCGCAGCGCCGTGTGCGGGTCCTCGGTGGGCAGCACCGACCAGTACCCCAGCGGGGCGTAGCCAGCCTGCAGAAGGGCCGTCCGCACCGTGGCGAGCCGCACCTGATTCTCGCGAGGACTGTTGGAGACATAGATCCGGCGACGTGCTGGCTCGGCTGGCTGCTTCGTCGGCGCCTCGGACAAATTGGGCTCCCTCGGATGGTGTTCGGCGGTCACCGAGTGTCCCATCCGTCGGGGGGAGCCCTCCTGCGAGCTTTCCCCGTGCCCGGACTGACCCCGCTATCGGCGTAACGGGGGCGCACCAATATCGTTGGACTTTGGCGTACGTCCAGCTGACAAGCCGGTCGTGGCAACATGTCCAGATTGACTAGGTCGGGCTGGAGGATGTCGGCGTTGTCGTTCTGGGCGCAGATCCGATCGACGTGGGCCAACACGGTCGCGGCCGCCGATCAGGCCATCACCAGGCCGAGCGTGCGACTCAAGCCGATGTTTCGCTTCTCCTTGTACCGCCCGAAGTTACCCATCGCGGTGACCGGCCACCGCGGGACCGGCAAGACGCTCTTGTACGACGCGATCGTGGGGAACGTCGGCACGAACTACGTGCCGTCGGGTAAGAGCCAGGGCGCCGAGCCGCACCGCGTCATCCTGAGCGCGAGGTCGAGCAAGACCCGGTGCGAGGTGATCGTCGTGCCCGGCCAACTGTCCGCCGAGCGCGACGACGCGCTCGACTCGATGATGACCGACGGCGCCTTCCCGACCGGGCTCATCCATGTGACCTGCTTTGGCCACAACACGGTGTGGCACTCGAGCGACCGGGCGACCGTCGGTGGCGAGTTGGCCCTTGGGGCGCGCGGGCTGAGCCAGGAAGCGGTGCGGCTGCGCAATCTCGAGCAGGAGGCGTTGGAGTTCGAGGATCTGTGCAACCGGCTGCGCGACGCCTGGTATCGGAAGTCGGGGGTATGGCTGATAGTCGCCGTGGCCAAATGCGATCTGTACTGGTCCCGGATCGGCGAGGCACGTGACTACTACCTACCTGGCTGCGGATCCGCTGACTCGCGATTCGCCGCAGCACTGCAGGGCTTGGTGAAACACGTTGGCGAGGCGAACTTCGCGGGGTTGGCGGTGCTGCCGCTGAGCTGCTACCCGGAAGCGCACGAGTTCGATCCGACCCTGCCCAAGTCACGTCCCGAACTGGATCAACGGCAGGCTACGGTTCTGGTCGACCGATTCCGGACCGTCATCGGAGACTTCTGTGGAAGGCGGTAGCGCCGGCGTGGAAGCCAGGTCAATCACGGGCGCGGAGTTCGACGCCGCGCTCGACAAAGCGGAACAGCTGCTCGGTTTCTACGACAGAGGCCGAGCCCACATCCGGCTGTCCTATGTCCTGATGCTCGCCTCGGCGCTCGCCGTCGTCATTCCACTCGGTGTGGTCGCCGCGAGCGAGGCGTTCCCGGGCCTCCTCGGGATCACCACGGTCGGGGTGGTCGGCGTCGCATTGTTGGTCGTCATGCTCCGGCGCCATGTTCGCGCCCTCAGCGCGACCGTACGTCGAGACGAGCGGGCGATGCTGGAGGTCATCGACGTGCTGCGGGAGCTACTTCCCGACGTCGCCAAGGAGGAGGGCTGGGGACCCGCCCGCTACCAGATCGCGGCAGCCTGGGTGTCCCGGTTCCCCATCGGCGGGCGGGGCAGCCGATGAGCGATCAACCAGGATGGAAATGGCTCGGCCGCGCCGCCGACATCGCACAGCTCTGGCCGATCGTGGTCGCCCTCGCTCTCGTGGTGGCGGCCGTGGTGAAGGGCGACGACGTCGCCGACGCGGTCGGCGGGAAACTCGTCCTGGTCGGCGCGGTGGGGGTGCTGGCCCTGGTCGGTCTCCTCATGATCGTCTCTGGCGTCCTACACAGATTCGGCTCCGCGCGCACATTCCGAGCCGACCGGGGCCGCTGGGACAGCGGCGTCCTCGTCATCGGCGGTGTCCTCGTGGGCATCGCCGTGATCCTGATCTTCGCGGCGTTCTGAGCCCGTCGGCCAGACGCCGGCGAGCGCGAACACGCCGAGGCCCAACCCCGCCGGGCACCGCTGCAATGGTCACGATTACGAAGTCCCGGTGTATGCCACCGAAATTCACCAGCTAACCAACTCACTCCTCATCAGTCTGGGCGGCGCGACACGCTCCACCCTCGGTTCGGTCACCGGCTCGGGCATCTCCAGGAGTTCGTAGAACTTCTTCCGCAACACCCGTGCCGACCCACCTGGTACGGAAGAGACGCGCTCGCCGGCCACCTCCTGCTGCCGTGCCTGCACCTTGGCCGCGGCCGCCAACTGCACGATCAATGGGGTGTCGTCATCGAGATGCGGACTGAGCTGGCCAAGCTCCGCCATGACCGAATGCCCGTCGATGTCGACTTCCGCGAAATGGCTCAACAGGAGCGGCAACCCACAGGCCGCGCCGTACACGCTCACGGACGTGTGATCACCGATAAGGTAGTCCGCCGCAGCCAGCAGTCCCTGCCATGGTTCGCCGGCCTCGACCACATCGAGACCGGCGCTGCACACGTCTCTGAGCAGGGTTCGGATCCGCTGTGGGCCATGCTCGAACCACACGGCGGGATGTGTGGTGAGTATGACCTTGTGGTTGGCGGGCAGCTCGTTGAGCAGCCGGGCCAGCAGACTCGGGTGCCTGCTCAGCAGGGACTGCTGACCCCAGGTCGAGGTGACCGCTACCAGGACCTGGCCATTACGGATGCCAAGAGCGTCGCGGTAGTGCTGCCGGGAAGGCAAACTCACCAACAATCTGTCGAATGAGGGATCGCCGCCGACCATCGCGGCGTTGGTCGCCTCGGGACACTGACGCTTGAGGGTCTCCCACTGATCGATATGCGACAGATTAAGCGCATCCACAACCGGTCGTCCCGCTTTGTCGAGCAAAGACTCCCGGTCAAGGCCATAGGTCGGCCGCTTCTCGTCGGAACGAGGCCACGCCCAGCTCGGCCACTTCTTGTTGTACCCGGACCCATGCGCGATCGCGAATGCACGACGCGCACCGAGCTCTCCCAATCGGTGCAGACTGGCCCCGATGCCCAGGTCGTAACCACCAGCGACGGCGTCTTCCCATGGCAGTCGCTTGACTTCCCACTTCCGCAGAAGTTCGTCGACACCGTCACCAAGTCGGTCCGGCACCGGGGTGTACACGAGACCGACCTCAGGATCCTCGTCGAGCAATCCGACAAGATCCTTCAACCGCATCGCCGCGGCCACGGTGTGCACCGCCATCACCACTCGACGCTTCGTCGGGAATGTCGCCCAGTTGCCGGCCTCTTCCGCCTTGCTGTTCTTCACCCGCCTTCGCAGGTTCCGCCGCAGGCCGTTGGCCACCGGTATCGGTCCGCGCTGGGGTGCGCCAGCGGGATCGCCGTTCGTCCGCGAGGTCGCCTGATGTCGATGTGATCTCGCTGTTCGTTGTACTCTGGGCACGGCACTGGCCCTTCTTTGGCTGAGAAGTGATGGATGGTGAGTGCTTGTGCGGGCGGTTCCTGCTGCAACAGGGCCGCCCGTGTCTATGTGCGGATGAAGACCCGATCGGCTGTGCCTATCGTGCCGTGGCTCCATCCCCCGCGTCTGCGTCGTCGCGATGACGTCACGGGGAAAGATCCCTCGCCGATCGCAGGCCGCCCCGCGTCATCGCATTTCATACGGACCTCCTCTCCTCGCTCGGTACCGCTATTCCTGTGGCTCGGCGGCAGGAGCCGGCTTTGCCGCTGACAAGCTGTCGATGATCGGGCGGATCAGCTTGCCCAGACCTCCCTTTGGCGACGCGATCGCCTCCAGTTCGAAGAAAGTCTCGACGTAACTGCTGGCGGTCTCAGGCTTGTTCTGGATGAGGACGTCACCGTCCGGGTGCTCGAGCAGGAGTGCGAAGTCGTCGTCCTCGTACGGAAACTCGAAGATCGTGAAGGCTCCCCGCATCCCTGGGTGGGCGCCGGCAGAGAACGGGACGACCTGGATGTGAACATTCGGCCGCTTGTCGACTTCCTCCAGCCAGAGCAACTGCTCACGCATGACTGCCGGGCCACCCACCCATCGGTGGAGCGCGGCCTCGTCGAGAACGAAGAAGAACTCGGGGCCTGACTCGACATCGAGTACGCGCTGCCGCTTCCCGCGCACCTGCACGCCGCGCGCGATGACCTCTTCGTCATCGCTGTATGCACGCACGATGGCGTTCGAGTACCCCGGCGTCTGCAGCAATCCGGGCACGAGCAGCGCCTGAAATCCCCTCATCCTGATCGTTGACGCCTCATAGCCGAGGAAGGTCAGGAACTGCTGGTCGTAATACGTGCGGTACTCGTCCCACCAAGCCTGCTTCCGACTCGCTCGAGCAACCTCGACCAGCGCGTCTATGCGTTTGCGATCAGTGACGCCGTAGTGCGGGAGGAGGGCCATGAGATCCGATGTCGAGATGATCGCCGCACCCGTTTCGATGCGGATGACCTTGGATGGGGACCAGTCGAGTAGCTCGGCCACATCTTTCTGAGTCATGCCGCTCTGTTCACGTGCACGCTTCAGTTCGGCGCGAAGGCGCCGCTGCTGGGTGATCGGCGTCTCGACCTGCGCCATGCCTACTCCTTCGGTGTCGAAGGTGGCGAACTGCCACCTATCAATGTACTACCTGACGGAGTGTTGTAGTACCACGTAGCGCTGGAGACTTACAAAACGGCGTGCGTCAAGTTGGCGACCAAGCGCCACAGAAGGAGGCGTCAAAGGAGAACGTGACAACACTCAGCCATGCATCCACGCGCATGTCAGCGTGACATGTGGCCGATTACTACCCCCAGCCCCGAAGGATCTGGTCCAGAACCGCCCGCTATGCGTAAAATTTCCGCACCTGGGTTGATCGTGTAGCGGTCGACCCAGGCCGCGGCAACGACTCACCCGCGCGACAAAGCACTCGATCTGGTTAACGCTTGGCGCCACGCGTGTTTATTCAGAACGTTGATCTTGCGAACAGAACAACAGCCCCGTCTGGCTAAGATCGTTGTCCTCTGCAGAACACGATGTACCAGAGCGGGGCTGTTGCGGTACGCGACTACGACGGGACTTGAGCACACCGGCACCTGAGTACTACCGACTCGACTGGCAACGCCACATCTGAATAACCCGACTGAAGCCGGGACGGGGCACTTCAGTGGCGGCTCGCCGCCACGATGAGAAGCCGCCATGCCGCGTTGGTGACGACAACCCTGGCTCCGCCACGATCCCGCGAGTTGCGAAGAAGAACTGTGGGACCCGATGGCGAGACCTCTACGCATGTATTCGAATCACCGGAGCTTGCACTGCTCTTCCACCATGTCAGGCCGGATTGCTCGACCTCGACGATAGTTGCCCGATTTCGCTCACCCACGGCGCCCTCCTCCGCTCGGCACGGCCTGACTGGGTCTCAGCTCGGCGCGCACGCCCCCATTGTCTCGAAACGGGAAGACGATGAGCAGGTACGTCGCGCGGCAGACCAGGTGCGCCGCTTCCCGGACGATGCAGGCTCCAACACTTACGGTATTTGGCAATTCAAGCACACACTACCGCCGACAGGACCAGTCCGATCCCCCACTCGCCAGGGGTACGGATCTCGCGCATACCCGTGACATCGCAGTGCACGCAAGCATTCGGGGTAAATCCGGCAAATGAATCCGGTCGTCTCAATGGCTGAGTGATCGTGGGAGCTCATCGCGCACGATTCGGTCCACAGTGGAGCCAATTGGCGGATGCACATGCGGCGGAAATGTCGTCCGCACGGTCGTTGGACGAGCGGTCGGGTCATAACTGCCGGATGTGCTCGCGCACCCGGTCCACGCCCGGGTTGCCGAGCCGGGCGAAAATGGCCTCGGTCCGCTCGTAGTGGGTTCTCGCCTGCCGCACATCCCCGGTGTACTCGTACAGCTCCCCCAGCGCCCACGACGCATCGGCCTGACCCAACGGCGAGTTCACCGCGTGCATGGTCTCCGCCGCCTCTCTCAGCCGTTCCTCGGCGTGGTGCCGGCCACCGAGACGGATCTCGGCACGGCCGAGCGCGATCCGCGCCCTGGCGGCGTTGTAGGGATCGGGCACATCCAGACCGTCGAGCACCGTGACAGCCTCGGTCAACGCCGTTTCCGCCTCCGCCGGCCGGCCGGCTTTCGTCAGTGCCCGACCGATACTGACCAGAGCGAGCCCGACGCTGCGTGGCTGCCGCAGCTCCCGGTACCCGGCGAGAGCCTGCTCGAAGTGGCTCAGCGCGAGCTCGGTCCGGCCCTGATCCAGGTACGCGAAGCCGAACCGCTCCATGGAGCTCGCGATGCGGTGGCGGTCACCGAGGTCCCGCCAGATCGCCGCGGCCCGCGACATGTGCGCCAGCGCATCGTCGTTGCGGTCGATGGCGTGGTACAGGAGCCCGAGCCGGTCGTTGGCACCCGCCTGAGCCGCGCGATCCGCGTCCTGCTCCGTCTCCTGCACCGCAAGCAGATCGAACTGCAACCAGTCGTAGTAATAAGCCCGGAACAGGAACAGACCCCACATCGCGTCAGCCAACTGCCACGCGGTGGCGTGCCAGCCATGCCCCGCCGCCGCACGGGCCGCGGCAAGCAGATTCGCCCGTTCCCGGTCCAACCACTCCAGCGCGTCGGCATGCCCGGCGAACGTCGTCGGCTCGACGGGCACCTGCACGAAGTCCCGGCGCACGTCGGCGCGGTGCGGCGTCACCAGCGATCCGGCCGTGGTCGCCGTGTACAGGTACCAGTCCAGCATTCGGCGCACCGCCAGCACGCGTTCCAGCTCGGGCTCGACCTCCATCGCCTGCTGGCGGGCATGCAGCCGGATCAGGTCGTGAAGACGGCAACGGTCGGCGGACACGTCCTCCACCAGGTTCGCCGTCACCAGCTCGTCGACGAGCGACTCCGCCTCGGACACCGGAGCCGCCAGCGCGGCGGCGACCAGGCCTACCTCGAAATCCTGCCCCGGGTGCAGACCCAGATACCGGTAGAGCCGTGCGGCCGGCGCGGACAACGCCTGGTAGGACATATCGAACACCACCTGAACTGATAGGTCACCCGGTATGGACAACCGGGCCAGCCTGCGTCGTTCGTCAGCGAGGTCGGTGGCCACGCGTTCCACCGACCACCTCGGATGGGCGACGAGCCTCGCCGCGGCCACGCACACGGCCAGCGGGAACCCACCGCACAACGCGGCCAGCTCTCGCGACCACGTCGGCTCGCCCTCGACCCGGTCTGCCCCCACCAGTCGCGCGAGCAGTTCGACCGCGTCCTGTTCCGGCATGGGGTCGAGCTCGACCAGCCTGCCGCCGCTCGTGACCAGCCCGCTCAGCCGTGACCGGCTGGTGGCGATCACCATGCAGTCCGACGACGACGGCAGCAGCGCGCGCACCTGCGCGGCCGACTCGACGGCATCGAGCACCAGCAGTAGGCGCAAGCTCGCGGTCATGGCCCGGAACATGGCGGCCTGCTCGTCGACGTCGACGGGCACCCTGGCAGTAGGCACGCCCAAAGCCCGCAGGAACTGGCCCAGCACTTGCTCGATTGTCACCGACCCGGCCGGACCGCCCAGGTCGGCGTAGAGCTGACCGTCCGGGTAGTGGTCGAGCACCTGGTGCGCCCACCACAACGCGAGGCTGCTCTTTCCCACGCCGGGCGGCCCGACCACCACCAGGAGACGGCACTCCGCACCGAGCTTGTCCAGCAGCCGCTGTTCGACGTCGCGCCCCACCAGGATCGGCACGGCGGGCAACGTCCGCCGAGACGCCGCCTCGGTCGCGACGGGCTCCGAGAGCCCAGCCACCGACGGGGGCACCCGCGCGCCGGGGAGGTGGATCCACGCACGTAGTCGGGTCGTCTTCACCCGCACGACGACCGGGTGGTACGTCGCGGGTTCGATGCCCCGGTACCCGTGCCGGACGATCGTGTCGTACAGCAGCTCCGTCACGCCCGCCACGAGCGGCACGTCGGTCCGCACGAGCGCTTGCCGCAGCTCGGCGGCGTCCAGCAGGCGGCTGACCACCACCAGGTCGTGCCCACTCACCCCGTGCTCGTCATAGACGATCTCACCGGCGTGCACCGCGACACGCAACCTGATCCGCTCAGCCTGTGGCGCGGCGCGGTTGTGCGCCACCAGTGCGGCCGTCAAAGCCGGCAGGAGCGGGTCGAGCAACAGCACCTTGGACACCTCGGCGGGCACAACGATCAAGGCTCCGTCGCCACAGTCCTGGCGCAGGCAGGCGTCCCAGTCGACACCCGCGGTCGCGAACGCGTCCCGCACCAACGCGAACACCGCGGCACGCACGGCAAGCCGAGCCCGGTCGTCGCGGTAACGCGCACTGAAGTCCTCGACATCGAAGGTGAACAGCGTCTGGTGGATGGGATACCGGGCCACAGCGCACCCCCAGAGATCCGCGCGCCACCATGGGTGTAACACCTGACGTGCCGGTACGACAGCGCCGGCGGCTATCTGACCTTTATTTGTGCAGTGCGGCAAAGGAGCAACAGCCGTCGGAACGGCACGTTCGCATAAGGAACGTTCCTCCATCGGTCACCGTCGCATTCCTTGCTTTGCTGGTCAGCGAGTTGAGAGACTTCCGGTGGGGCCTGCGGGCTGTTATCCGGGGGAGGCGGGGTGGCGGGCAAGGTCGACTGGCAGCAACAGGTCGCCGAGAACGCGAAGCGCTATCAGGACCTCAACGAGCGCGTCTCCCGTCTGTCGATCACTGAGAAGTCGCGTGACGGCACGGTCATGGTCACGGTGTCGGCGACCGGCGTGCTCACCGACCTGGTGCTCAAGGAGCGCTGGCATCCGGTGCCGGAGTCCGAACTGGCCGAGCAGATCATGGAGTGCCTCAAGCGCGCCCAGGCGAAGATCCCCGACCTCATGGCGAAGGTCATCGAAGAAGCCCTGGGGGAGCAGGATTCCAGCGCGCACCTCATCCTCGCCGACGCGCGCCAGTCGTTCCCCGAACCGCCACCGGATCCCGCGAGCCGCGCCGCCTGGCAGGCGGCCGAGCCACCGCACTCACCGAAGCCCGAGCCTCAGGCGGTCGCCAAGGTGACCCCGCCGCCTACCAAGCAGCAGCAGAAAGACACCGCGGCGCAGGCCGCCGGCACCGACGACTGGGACGGGCGCCCGTTCCTGGAAGACGTGTGAACAAGGAGGAGCCATGGCCCAGTCCTACGAGGTAGACACGGCGGCCCTGTCCAGCCATGCCCGCAAGCTGAACGCGCTCAGCGGCGAGTTGCGGTCCGCGTTCGACGGCGCCTCGGTAAGCCTGAGCGGCGACGCGTTCGGCGAGACCGGCCAGCAGGTCGCCACCGCGCTGCAGGCCGCGGGACAGTCCGGGCAGGAGACCATCTCCGCCGGCGTCCAGGGCCTTGACGCGGCGACCACCAACATCCAGGTCACTGCCACCGCCTACGAACAGCAGGAGACCGGTGCGATCGACCGCTTCAAGGCCGAGCAGGCCGGTCTCTTCTCCGAGGGGAGCACTACGGCATGACCACCACTGAGAAGCCGAGGGCCGGCGCCGAGGCCGAGGCCTACCTCGCCAGGGCCGAGCGCCTGCTCCAGTCCGTCAACGGCGGCGGCTGGATCAGCAACGGCCTCAACGCCGGCGGTGGGCTGGCCGAGGACGACCAGTCGACCAAGCCGATCCAGCAGCTCGAAGCCGCCGGGCTTGGCTGGCTCGTCGAGAAGGTCCGGCCGCTGCAAGAGGTACACGACCGGATGCGGCTCAACGTGTCCGCCATCCGCAACTTCGCGGACGCCTGGCAGCGCACCGGCGAGAAGATCAGGGCGGTCGCCGAGCAACTCGCCGGGTGCGTGCAGACCGACACCAAGAGCTGGTGCGGAGTCGCGGGCGACCGGTACCGGGCCCGCGCCGCCGAGATGGTGCCCGCACTGCAGGCGGCCGCCACCCTGGCCGCGGCCAAGAGCGCGGCGTCGATCCGGATGGGTGAGGTCACCTCGGACGCCCGCCGGCAGGTCGGCGAGTTGCTGACCAGGCTCGTCGGCGAGTTGATCTCCTATGTCAACCAGGCGATGGCGGCACAGGGCGGGCTCACCACCGAAATCGTCTCCCAGGCCACGCAGATGATCGACTCCTACGCCAAGCCCATCGCGGAGATCGAGAAGAAGCTGACCGAGAGCGCGGAGAACCTCCTGGGTCAAGGCGCCAGCGGGCGGGCCGACCAGGTGATCACCGACGACCAGGCCGTCGGCCTGCTCGGCACCATCGGCGCGATCTACAAGGACATCGCGCGGTGGCTGAACGGCCAGCCGAACACGGAGCTGCTGGAGGTCTCGCCGCCGGGCAACCGGACCCCCGGCACCCGCCCGCCATCGGTGACCAGGCCGCAGCAGGATCGAGAGCTGACCAGGCCATGGCCCCGCCGGGCGGACTACGACAATCCGACCAGCTACGGCCGCGACAAGCACAACGCACTCGCCGAGATCCAGCGCCCGTTCGAGGGAACCCAGCTCAAGAACGGGTGGGAGGTCTCGAAGGTCGAGCGCACCGCCGGCGGCACGAAGCGAGTCGACGTGATGTATGTCAACCACGACCAGAAGCGGGTGGTCGTGGAGGACTACGTGACCGGAAAGCTCGAGTCCGTCGAGCACGCCAACAAAGGCTGGCGCTACATGTACGAACCGGAGATGCAGGTCCTTCGCGACCAGGGCTACCAGTTCGACTACGTCCCGAGCTTCACCGACCGACTCCACTAAGGAGCACGACTCCCCGACCACCAACTGGTCACCCAGGAATCCGCACCACCCTCGCTGTGAAAGGCGCGTTGACGGCGCTGGGTGCCCTGAACGGCGCCTTTCACAACATGGGCTTTCCCGGGAGCCGAGTGTCCACTTATGCCGCTGTGCGCTCGTTGGCGCCTGCACCGTCGCATCCGGTCTGAGCGAGGCTATTCAGCGCCGCGCGGACCGCACCTGTGCTGAGCCGGTGAACGGTTCAGATCTCGTTGTTCCACATGCGGAACATGCCGCACGTCCCGTCACTGTCGAAGGTCACGGTCCACAGGTTCGCGAAGATGCCGAGCTTGCGGTAGGTCCCGATCCCGCCGACCCGCGGCGGTGTCCCCGCTGATCGAGAGCACTGTCCACTCGAAATCCCAGCCGCCGTCCTGCCACGCCCGCCGGTCGAGCCAGCCGCGCACGATCTCCGCGCGTCCGAGCCAGGACGTCTCGTACGGCCACTCGTGATATTCGGCGTCCTCGGTGAAGAGAGCGGCGATGTCGTCCTCGGCCTGGGTACGCCACGCGTGCACGTAGCGTTCGACCCACGCCTGTACCTGCTGTTCGGTGACGGCGGTCATCGTGTCCTTTCGCCGACGGAACTCCGGGACCGATCTTGCGCGGCGCGGCCTCGTCCCGGAACGGCGCGGCTTCCTGGGTATGCCACTCCTAGGAAGCGCGCTGTTACCGTGGTGTGGTGAGTGGCTCCCAACTGGGCGAGTTCCTGCGTGCGCAGCGGGCCCGGCTGACTCCCGACGATGTCGGCATGGCCAGCCACGGCCCCCGTCGCGTCGTGGGCCTGCGCCGGGAAGAGGTGGCCGTGCTGGCGGGTGTCAGCGCGGACTACTACGCGCGCCTTGAGCAGGGCCGCGAACGTAACCCCTCGAGCCCGGTCGTCGACGCGATCGGGCGGGCGCTGCTGCTGGACCCGGACGCGCTCTGGCACGCCTACCGGCTGGCCGGTCTCACCCCCCGGCTGCCAACGCGACCGCGCGACGACGTCGACCCGGCCCTGCTGCGGCTGATGGACACCTTCCCCGCCGCGGTCGCCTACGTCACCAACCGCCGGCTCGACCTGCTCGCCACCAACGCCCTCGCCGACGCCCTGCTCGCGCCGATGGGCAAACCGGCCAACATGGTGCACGCGCTGTTCACCGATCCCGCCGCCCGGACGCTCTTCGCTGAATGGGACACCATCGCAGCGAGCGCCGTCGACGCGCTGCGGCTGGCGAGTGGCTATGACCGGGCCGAAGTCACCGAGCTCGTCGATGAACTGCGCGCCGCCAGCCCGGAGTTCGTGGTCATGTGGGACGACAACCGGGTGCAGGGCCTCGCCGCGACGACCAAACGGTTTGACCACCCCGATGTGGGCCCGATCGAGCTCAACTACCAGACGTTCGACGTCTGCGGCGCGTCCGGCCAATGCCTACTGGTCGGCATGGCCGAGCCGAGCAGCCCGAGCGCCGACGCCTTGGCCTTGCTCGGTTCCCTCCACGCCACCATCGAGCCCCGCCGCTAAGGCTGGGTGTGCCACACCCAGGTAGGCGTGGCCTTCTTCCGGCCTGGCCGGGGCGGCAGGCTCGATCGTGCGGCGGAAGCGCCACCCGATCGAGGCATGAGGAGCACGCACATGATCACCGGGAGCAAGATCGTCTTGATCACAGGGGCGAGCAGCGGCATTGGTGCGGCGACTGCCCGACGGCTGGCCGCTGACGGCCATCACGTTGTCCTGGGCGCTCGGCGCATCGACCGGCTTTCCGCGTTGACCAAGGAAATCCGGGTCGATGGTGGCCACGCCGAGCACCACGAAGTCGACGTCACCGACCTCGACAACGTGCGCGCTTTCGCCGACGCCGCGCACGAGCGGCACGGCCGGGTGGACGTCCTCGTCAACAACGCCGGCGTGATGCCGCTGTCCCGTTTGGACACGTTGCGGATCGACGAGTGGAACCAGATGATCGACGTCAACCTGCGCGGCACCCTCCACGGCATCGCCGCCGTCCTCCCGCTCATGCGTGCCCGCGGATCGGGCCACATCGTGAACGTGGCCTCGACGTCCGCCTACCGTGTCGACCCGACCGCGGCCGTCTACTGTGCCACCAAGTTCGCCGTCCGAGCGCTGTCGGAGGGCCTGCGCCAGGAGCACACCGATCTGCGGGTCACCGTCATCAGCCCCGGCTACACCCACTCCGAACTCGCCGACGCCGGCGGTGACCCCGACGTCCGGGCAGCCGTTCGCGCCGCGGCCGAACAGCTAGCCATTCCCGCCTCAGCCATCGCGGGCGCCATCGGCTACGCGATCGCCCAGCCTGCCGACGTCGACGTGAACGAACTGGTCGTCCGGCCCACCGCCCAGACCTGAGCCGCCCCTGTCGTGCGACAGGCGATTGGACCATCCTCGGCAGCGCGGGATGTGATCTAAACCATAGGGTCGGACTGTCACGGTTTGCCGCCGCCGCGTGTCTTGATGCCGTCCGAGGGAGGGGACATGGCTGAGGATGACTTCGCCGCGCACCGGCCGCTGCTGTTCACGATCGCCTACGAGATGCTGGGCAGCGCCGCCGACTCCGAGGATGTCCTGCAGGAGAGCTACCTGCGGTGGCGAGTGGTCGACCCGGTGACGGTTGACAGTCCGCGCGCCTACCTGGTCCGGCTGGTCACTCGGCAAGCGCTCAATCGGCTGCGTGCGATCAAGGCACGGCGTGAGGACTATGTCGGCACCTGGCTGCCAGAGCCGATCCGCACCACGCCCGACGTGAGCGAGGACGCGATCCTGGCCGAGTCGGTGTCGATGGCGATGATGCTCGTGCTGGAGACCCTCAACCCGACCGAACGCGCGGTGTTCGTCCTGCACGATGTGTTCGGCTACACCCACGGCGAGATCGCCACCTCGATCGGCAAGACCGAGGTCACCGTGCGACAGATCGCCCACCGGGCCCGTGCGCACGTACATGCCCGCCGCCGCCGATTCGAACCTGAAAGCAACGCCACTCGGCAGGTCGTCCACCGATTCCTGCGAGCGGCGGCAACCGGTGACATCCAGGAGCTGATGGACCTGCTCGCCCCCGAGGTCGTGCAGATTTCCGACGGCGGCGGCAAGGCGGTTGCCGCACGCCGAATGATCACCGGCCGTCACGACGTGGCCCGCTTCGTCCTCGGGGTGGCCCGCGGCAACACGGCCACGACCGATGTCGAGTACGCCACCTACAACGGCATGCCCGCGGCCCGGTTCCTCACCGGCGCCAACCTCGACTGGCTGCTCGCCTTCGAAATCCACGACGGCCGGATCACCGGCCTCTATGGCATCCGCAACCCCGACAAGCTGCGCCGTGCGGACGCCGTGCACGCACTCGACAGAGGAGATCCATGGAAACCATGACCGTCGAACGCGTGATCGACGCGCCCATCGACGACGTGTTCAGTTGGCTGACCACGACCACCAACTACACCGCGTCGCCGCTCGTGCTGCGCTGCCGGCTGACCCGGTCCGGCGACCGTGCGCCCTACGGTGTCGGCGCCGTCCGCAGCCACCTGTGGTGGATCGGCTGGTTCCGCGAACGCATCACCCGCTACGAACCGCCGCACGTGACCGAGTACGTCGTGGAACGCAGCTTGCCGCCATCCCGTCACGAACTCGGCCGGATGACCTTCACCGAGGTCGACGGCGGCACCCACGTGCACTGGAGCACCCGCGCCGAGATCCGGGTCCCGCTGCTCGGCGCCCTGCTTACCCGGCTGCTCGCCCGCCCGATCCTCACCCGCACCTTCGGCAACATCCTCGACGCCGCCAACACCGCACTCACCCAGCACCACAACCAACCCAGGACATGACCACCCGAGGCCGGCACCGACCCCTGGGCATCCCGCGGCCCGGCGACCACGTCGTCGTGCCCTTCCAGATCAGCTTGACGGCGGTCCAGCCGAGGTATTCGAGGTGACCTGAGTCAGACGCTCGGCAGCCTGGCGACGATTGCCGTCGCCAGGGTGGTGGCGGCCGCGCAAAGGACGTCCGGTTGGCCGTCCGCGCCGAGCTCGACGTTCACGACCACCAGTTCCTCCCATTTGTCGTTCACCGGATCGTCGTTCCGGTACTTGCGGTGGACGATGTCGAGATCACACACGGGGTTGCCGGTGTCGCCTGCCGTGTCCATCTCGATGAAGGCGTCGCGGTCACCGATCTTGATCAGTTCACCGTCGTCGTCTCCCGGTGTCTGCGGCCATGTGCGGACGAAGGAAACGTCCAGCTCGATATCTTCGCGCTGCCAGTAACAGATCCATCGGCCGAAGTCCGGCTCGGGCACGAACCGGTTCTCCCCCACCGCCGCGGCGAGGTCCGCCTTCGTCAACAGAGCGCAAGCATCCACGGTCGCGAGCGACTCGGCGGGGAACGGCGTCGGGCGGCGCGGAATCGGCGCGGCTTTCAGCCGGGTGAGCGCGCCGTCGGTCAGTGCGTCAGCCATCTTGCACAGCGGCGCCTCCCAGCCCGCCTTGTGCCGCGCGGTGATCACGACATTGTTGCCGTCGGGCAGCCGAATGCTCCGCCCACACTCACCGTCCTTCTCCGGCGGCCGGTCGATCGGGCCGAGTTGTCCCGGCGTGTGCGGTTGGGTCGGGTACTCCGGCGGCCCGTAGATCACGAGGTAGACATCCACCAGGTCCGGTTCTTCCTGGCTTTGCCGGACGAGGACGCCGCACCGGTTGAACTCGCCGTACCCCTGGTCGAAGGTGGGCGTGCCGAACCGGGCCAGCGACTCGCGGTCGACGAGCGAACACGGGTCGGCCGTGCGTTCGTCGCCCACCGTGCCGGCGTTCGCCACCGACGTGTCGCGGTTCAGGAACACGACCAGCCCGGCGACGAGCGCCGCGACCACCACTATCGCGGCACCGACCAGCAACAGCCGCTTGCGGGATCGCGTGGCCGGCGGCGGGCTCGACGACAACGGGATCACCGGAATGGTGTCACCGGTAACATCTTCGAGTAGTTGTTTGGCCGCCAACGCGGTCGGCCGGTCGGCCGGCTTCGTCCGCAGCAACTCGGTCAGGACCGGTGCCAGCGGACCAGCCCGCACCACCGGCTCCAACTCACCGACAATCGCCCGCCGCAACTGCGCGTGCGGGCCGGTCTCCCCACTTCCCCATGGCGATCCGCCTTCCACGGCGGCGAACAGGGTGGCACCGAGGGAGAACACGTCCGCCGCCGCGCCGGCTTTCCGCCCGTCAGCCACCTCCGGCGCGAGATAACCTGGCGTGCCACCAACGTGCCCGCTGTCGGTGACGGTGACCTCCGCCCACCGGGCGATCCCGAAGTCGGCGAGCTTCGCCGTACCGTCGTCGGTCACCAGGATGTTGCCGGGCTTGACGTCCCGGTGCGCGATACCCTGCTCGTGCATGGCGGCCAACGCGTCGGCGATCTGCGCGCCGATCCGCGCCACCGCGGCCGGGGCAAGAGGCCCGTCGGTGGCGAGGATCGTGGACAGACTGCGCGACGGCAGGTACTCCATAACGAGCCAGCGCCCGTCCTCGTCGACCACCACGTCGAACACGGTGACAACCCGAGGGTGGTGCAACCCGGCCCCGATCCGCGCCTCCCGCCGGATCTGCCCGTCGTCCCCCCGCTGCGACTGCTTGAGCGCGACCACCCGACCCAGTTCGAGGTCGGTGGCCCGCCACACGACCCCCATCCCCCCGAGGCCGATCTGCTCATCCAGACGATAACGCTCAGCAATCATTTGCTCACGATGCACTCGCCGGAGATTACACCACCGAGTTAGGACAGTCGCATAGAGACACCATAAAGGTCTGACCCCAGAAAACAACATAAGCCAATTGGCTGATTCGACGAATTCCGGCTCACCGCGAAGCGGACTAACCAAGAACACAGATTAAATAATCTCGCGAGACGCGCGATCAGCGGTCATGCCCTGAAAGGCGCGTTGGGGGCACTCAATGCCCTGAACGCGCCTTTCAGGGCAGTTCGGGAGCCTAGTTCCGCGAGCAACGCTTGGATCGCTGGACTGGCGTCGGCGCTGCGCCGCCACGCCGCGTGTACCTCGCGCTTCGGTTGCCGCCGCAGTGGCCGGGAGACGAGCCCTTCTCCAAGCGGTGGGCGGGCAAGGCGAGGGATCAGGGCGACGACGTCGCCCGAGGCGACCAGCGACAGTTGGGTGGCGAAGTCGTCGACTAGATGGCGCACGTCGGGGTCTTCCGGCACGTCAGCGAACAGTCGCCGGAACCACTGGTGACACACCGAGCCGGGTGGGCTGGTCACCCACGCGTGGCCGACGAGGTCGGCGCCGGCGAGTGGCCGGTCGAGCCGGGCGAGCGGATGAGTCCGGCTCATGACGACGTCGCCGATGTCGGTGTGCACATGGCGTTGGGTTAGGGAAATCGGCAGCGGGGCGGGTAGCCCGTCGGCGTCGTGGACCAGGGCCAGGTCGGCGGTGCCGGCGTCGACGCTGTGGAGGGCTTGGTCGGGGTCCTGCTCGGTGATGTGCACGCGTAGGTCCGGGCAGCGCGTCGACAGTCGCGGAATGGTGGGCGCGAGCAGTCCGCGGACGGCGGTCGAGAAGGCAACCACGCGGAGTGTGCCGCGCGGCGCGCCTTCCGAGACTTGCCTGGCGGCTTCCGCGCAGCGCTCCAGCGCCTGGAACACCTCAGGCGCCGAGTCGACGATGGCCTGCCCGGCCGGCGTGAGCACGACCCCGCGTCCCGCCTGCGCGAGCACGGGCACACCGACCTGGCGTTCCAGCCTCTTGATCTGCTGCGACACCGCCGAGGCCGTGAACCCCAGCTCATCGGCCGCCCGCGCCAGCGTTCCGAGTGCGGCCACCGACCGCAACGCCCGCAAGGCCCCCACATCAATCATGAAGGCAGGCTACGCAATACCCGCAAGAAAGCATCGCTGGACCACACCTGTCAGACCGAGGCAGGCTCGAACCATGACCGACCTCTTCGGCGCCAACCTCGTCGCCATGGTGACCCCGATGCACGCCGACGGCACGATCAGCGAACCTGGGCTCGCCAACCTCGTCGACCACCTGCTGGCCACCGGGTGCGACGGCATGGTCGTCGGTGGGACCACCGGTGAGTCCCCCACCCTGACCGAAGCCGAGGCGGCCCGGCTCGTCCGTGCCGTGGCGGCCCGGTCGACGAACCAGGCCCGGGTGGTCGCCGGCATCGGCACCTACGACACGGCCGCCAGCATTCGGCGGGCCCGCGAAGCCGAAGCCGCCGGGGCGGATGCACTGCTGCTCGTCTGCCCCTACTACTCAAGGCCCACCCAGGCCGGGGTCGTCGCCCACTGCGTGGCGGTGGCCGACGCCACCGAGCTACCCGTGATGCTCTACGACGTCCCCGCACGTGCGGGCATCGCGATGGCGGCGCCGACGCTGATCGAGCTCGCCGGCCACCCCCGGATACGGGCGGTCAAGGACGCCAAGGGCGACCTGTTCGAAGCCATGTCCGTCATGGCCAGCACGTCGCTGGCCTACTACTGCGGCATCGACGAGCTCAACCTGCCCTACCTCGCGTGCGGCGCCACCGGCGTGCTCAGCGTCGTGGGTAATGTCGCCGCCGATCGCAACGCCGAACTCATACGAGCGGTCCGCACCGGCGACCTCGACTCGGCGAGAGCGATCCAACAATCGCTACTTCCCTTGATGGACGCCATCATGCGCACCTCCCAAGGGGCCACGATGGCCAAGGCCGCACTGGCCGAGCTCGGGATCATCCCGCACGCGACGGTGCGCCTCCCGCTGCTCGAGTCGCCGCCGCCGGACCTCAAGCGACTGACGGACGCTCTGACAACCATCGCCGTGCCTGTCTGACCGACCTCCGCCAAGCGAAGGATCGGGATGCGCAACGACATTCGTGTTGGAGTCAGTTGCGGGAGGCCCAGTATCGGAAGACTCGCTGGACGTCGGTGTGCCAGGGTTCCCCGTTGCCGTGCCACCCGGAGCCGGGTGCCCCGGTCCGGGTGTTGACCACCAAAGCGGTCAGCGGCGGCTCCTCGACGCTGACGCAGTCGTTGGCCAGCCGTTCCAGAACCCGGGGCATCTCATTGCGCAGTTCAATATCTCTTAGTCCGATCGCGTGACCGAGCTCTTTGTAGGTGACGATCGACCGACGCAACGCCGCCATGATCAACGCGGCGCGCGCCTGCCGGGCCAGGACGTCTCTGTTCTCACTTCCCATGGCCTCACCGTCGTGATTCCGGTCGTCCGCGTTTCCTGCCGAACTCGCCGCCCTCCAGCCACACCCCGTCCGCGTGTTCTCCTATCGGAGGACCAGCGCGTCAACGTCCCAGAGGAACTTGATCTCGTCTCCGACGCGGGTGGCACCGCCGATGGCCAGTACCGCGTCGACTACGCAGGCAAGTGACCCCCGGACCGTCGGCCGCAGGACATCGAGCAGTTGCCACCGGCCGCTCTCGACGTCGAAGATCTCAGTGGTGCATCGATGGCCCGAAGGGCCACCGTCCGTGGGGACCACCGCGTCAGCTACGACAACCAGGACTCGCCGACTTCTGATCCTGGTGGCAACAACGCCAGCCGCCGCACAGCCTTCGTGCAGGACTGAGCGTTCGCCAACTGTCTGAGCGAGGGTCGTAGCGTTCCACCGTGGTCGGAGACGGACTGGGAGCGCCCGCCGATGGCATACAGGTAGCCACCGGAAGTGGTTACATCGTGCCATCGCCCGCCACCCGACCGCCGCCGGCTCTCGACGAAATCGAAGGGACCGTGGTCAGGTCGGACATCTCGTCGCTCCGCATCTCCGACCTGGCCCCATTATGCCCTTGCTAGGCACGCCTCGACAGAGTCGGAAACTCCGGACTAACGCGCCTGCGGCAGCGACCAGTTACAGGTTCAATAGCCGATGCGCGCGTGGTCGCTCAATGTCCGATGAATGGGTTCTGGCATAAGTTCAAGAGTCGTTACTCGGCGAACAGTGTCAACTGGCCTCATATATCTCGGCATTGAGTATCGTTCGTTTCGGCACTGTGCGGCCGCGGTGCATCTTGACCAGGAGGTCGACGACGCTTACCGCGAGGCGGTGGGCGTCTTGGACGACCGTGGCACGCAGCGGGCTGTCCGCGGTGTCGATCAGCGCTTTGGCTTCCAGCACTCCGTCGACGCCGACAACGAGAGTGGCTTGAGTAGCCGGCGAGGACGCCGGTAAGGCGTCCACAGCACCCAAGGCCATCTCGTCGTTGGTGCAGAAGATCGCGTTGAGGCACTGGCGAGAGTCAAGTTGTCGGACATAGGAGCGCACCGCGTCGTATGCCCGGGATCGCACGAAGCCGCACCGATCGTCAGTTGTGATCACTACATCTGTCAATTCGCGGCGCAGGACTTGCGCACAGCGCTCTTGCCGACTGCTGTGCTCGCGACTGGCAATGATGAGGACCCGTGGACGTTTCTTTCCCCGCAGGCGCTTCGCCAGCCATTTCCCCGCCAGTTCACCAAGTTCACCCGTGTCATATCCGATGTACGCACTGTTGTTTGGATAGTCGGACTCTTTGTCGAAAGGCTCAAGGTCGGTGAACACAACCGGCAGACGTGATTTCTGGCAGAACATCGTCAGATCGTCACGGAGCCGGTGCACCTCGCTGGCCACGATGACTCCGCCTATGTAGTCATGTCTTCTGTCCAGAAGCCTGTCGAGGTGATGAGATTGCGCGCTCGCGTCATAGTCGCGATCCGGTACCTTGAGCACCAGGTCGATGCCATCTCGATCGAACACACTGTGCAGGCGTTGCACGAATGCCGCCACATAGTATTTCTGACTGAAGGCCGAGGTCATCAGAAAAGCTCTTCTGGAACGTTTCCTGACGCGACGGATCGCTGAGATCGCTACCCAAGAGACCACTGCGGCACCACCGGACGTCAGGGCGAATCCCATGAACATAGCACTTTCGGAGATGCCCGCCTGAAGGGTTCTCAAGATTACGGCCGAGATGAGTCCGCTCATGACCGAGGTCACCACCGTGAACAGCACTGGCATTCGATCCCGATCAAGCCACGCCATCGGACGCTCCATCCTCGCTAGACCTTCGGTGCGGTCTCCTTCAGAACGTGCTGGTCGAATGGGTTTGGTTCGAGGCGATTGAGCCTGGCGCTCATCGTCGTGGTGCGGAATTGCCGCTGCTACAGCGCGGAGATGGACGCCGGGGCTCGTTCCGCACGGCTGAGGGCGCGGAGCACGTTGATGGCGCCGTGTCGGCGTAGCGCGATCCGCGACAGCAGATCGACCACTGTCTCGACGGCCCGCTCGGGGAAGTCGGGGGTGGCGACTCCGACGCTGTGGGCGAGATCGTCGGAGTGCAGGATGATCTCCAGCAGCCGGCTGGTCACGAAGTCGTCGAAGGTGATCGACCACGGGCCCCAGTTGGGACGCCGCACCGGCCTCGCCGGGGCGGCCGGCAGAGTCTGGCGCAGGTCCCGCACGCACGCGTCGACCTCGGCGGCGAGCGCGGCGGCGCCCGCGGCGGCGTCCTTCTCGCCGCTGACGCGGATGAGCTCGTTGAACGGGTCGTCGATGTCGGAGCCGATCCAGCTCACCCGCGCGTAGTACTCATGGATCGAGATGAGCGGCTCCGCGGGCACCGGCGTGGCCAACATCTTGGGAATGAAGAAGATCTGGCCGGCGAGGTGACCGGCCAAGCCCTTCACGCTGAGCTTCGCCAACGCCGACGGCTCGTCCCACGCGCCCGCCACCTCCGGCGCGGCCAGCAGCTTCGCCGCACTCTCGGCAACGGTCAGGTAAAGCTCCCTGATCTGCGACACCCGCCCACCCTGCCACACCACGGGCTTGCGTCGACTCCGACTTGTGACCATGGCCGGACAACGGATGCCGGCCGTTCCTCCGTCTTCCCGGCACCAGACGACCTTGGGAGGACGTATGAACCGAAGAATCATCGGCGCCGCGCTCATGCTTGGCCTTGCGACCGGCCTCGTCACGGCATGCTCTGGCAGTTCCAGTGGCTCGGCGGACAGCGGGGCGGCGGCGATGCCGTACCAGGCCGAGGACGCGAGCGGCGCCGGCGAGTCGAAGTCGACCGGGCAGGGAGAAAAGCCCGGCAAGCAGGAGATCACCCAGCCAGGGGTCGACCGGACACTGGTGCGCACCGCGACCATCGACCTGGCGGCCACCGACGTCGGCGCGGCTGTCAACCACGCGCGTGACATCACGGCCGCCAAAGGTGGCTATGCCGGCCGGGAAGAAGTGCGGGAGGAGTCCGCGACGCTCACCCTGCACATCCCCTCGGACCGGTTCGACCAGGCGCTCGACGAGTTGTCCGAGCTCGGCGAGGTGATCTCCAGGAACCAGTCCGCGGAGGACGTCACCGAGCAGGTGGTCGACCTGGACAGCCGGCTCGCCACCCAGCGGCTCAGCGTGGACCGGGTACGCGCGCTGCTGGCCAAGGCGACCACGGTGGACGAGATCGTGCGGATCGAGCAGGAGGTGACCGTCCGCGAGGCGGAGCTCGAGTCGCTCGACCAACGCCGGCAGGCGCTGGCCGGCCAGGTGGCCATGTCCACGGTGACCATCAGCGTCAGCAAGTCCGACGCGGTGTCCACCCGGCAGCGGGACGAGTCGGGCGGCTTCCTCGCCGGCCTGTCCGACGGCTGGGACGCGTTCCTGACCGCCGGAGCCGTGACACTGCGGGTGCTCGGTGCCGTGCTGCCGTTCCTGCTCGTACTCGCGATCCCCGCCGTACTGGTGATCCGCTGGCGCCGGCGCCGGACAACGGCGCCGGCGGTTCAGCAGCCGTGAGGGGTCACACCAGGACGGCGGCCCGGCCGTAGTCGTGGTCCCAGAAGGCGGCGAGCACCGCCTGGCTGGCCCGGTACACGATCGGCTCGGACGCCGGGTCGAGCACCAGGTAGACACCGTCGTCGTAGGCGGCGACGGTGAGGAAGTGCGCGACGTTCGAGCCCGACCACGGCAGGTCGATCATGTTCCCCGCCATCACAACGGGACGGCCGGCGCGCACGTGAGCCAAGGCGGTGCTGAAGTTCCAGGTGGTGCTGGCCGACACGCCGTTGGCGGCGAGTGCGGTCACCACGTCGCTTTCGTTGGTACCGAACTTGTTCGGGTCCTGCCACGTCGGGTCCAGTCCCATGTCCCGGCGGGCCTGGTTGATGGCCGCGAGGGGGCTGGACGGCCAGCCCCTCGGGGTGACGCCCGCCGCCAGCAGGGCCGAGACCACACTCGCCGGGCCGCAGTCCTCGCTCTGGTTGGGTTGCCCGTGGAACTGCGACACCGGCACGAGGTCCGGTGCGCCGGCGCCGTCGCACTCGGGGACCCCCGGGATCCAGTAGTCGTAGCCGGTCGCCATGTACGCGTCGGCCAGGTAGCCACCGAGTCCCGGCACGTAGTCCCAGAGATCGCTCTCGAAGCCGTTCGTGTTGGTGACCGACTGACCGACGATCTGGCAGGAGATGTTCACCGCCTGCCCGTCCCAGGCGACGCCGACCGACGAACTGGAAGTCGTTGGCGCAGAACGGATGTTCAACCCGTCGCCGTCGGTGTTTCCCACGGTCGCCGCGGCCGCGGCGGCGGTTCCCGGCAGACCGACGAGCACGGCCGTCGCGACGAGCGCGATCACCCCGGTTCGGTATCTGTTCACAGAAAGAAGCCCTTCGTTGGTGACTCACGGACCCCGTCAGTGTCCGGCTGTGACCGCGAGCACACAACGAACGAACGCAAACACTTCTCACGTGCGACGCGAGGGCCTGCCCAAGTGGTCGGAATTGGAAGTTCTTCGGGGGTTGGTTTGGCTGAGTAGAGGCCCGCTGTGAAAGGCGCTTTCACGGCATCGTCGATGTCCTGAAAGGCGCGTTCAGGGCGTCCAGTGCCCCCAACGCGTCTTTCACAGCACCGCCACTGCCCCGAACGCGCCTTTCACAGCACACCAACCCCGCCAGGCACGGCCACCACCACCGAACCCGAACGTCCCAAGCCCGCCCCCGGCGGGCGCCCTTCACGACACCGCCGCGTGATCAACCCCCGAAAGACCTCCGAAACCGACCACCAAGGGATCTTGATGGGAAGTCCGCCCCCGAACATCAGTTACCTAAGGGGAACGTGACGGCACTCAGCCACCAACCACCTCGGAACCCGCACTTTCGCCGGGACGCAACCCACACTTTTAATCCCGGGGAGGCGGACTAGTGTCCCGCGCCGGAAATCAAGCACATAATTCGCCGGCCCAGCTTCCTGCTGGCGGCGTTGCCGATCCACCCAAGTACAACCCGGTACGAGGGAGGATCGGCGCCTTGCCAGCAGAAACCTGGATCCACCGACTTACGCACCGAATTTCCGGCGCGGGACACTAGCCGAAGCAGACGAAGCCGAGAGCCGTCGCTCGGGTGACGTCGTCGTGGTCGGCGACGTCGCGTTGCGCCTTGTTCAGCGCGGCGGCCAGTCCCATGCCGGCGTCGAGGTGGTGGTGCAGGCGCAGCATCAACGGCTTGCTCGTGCGGTCCGCGACGGGCACCACGGTGGCGACCAGGCCGCGGGTGCCGAGCGACAGGAGCGCGGCGGCGAGCCCGATCAGCTCGTCGCCGGGGTGCACGGCCGGCAGTCCGGAGTCGCACGCGGACAGCACCAGCGTGCGCGGCGGCCGGTCGAGGCGTTCGAGGTCGTACACGGTCAGCGGGCCGTCGGCCAGGTGCAGTGCGGAGAACAGTGGGTTGTCGGCGCGGAAGGTGCCGTGTGCCGCGATGTGCGCGAGTTCGGCGCCGTCGAGCGCGGCCGTGACGTCGTCCACGCCGGCCCGCCGGCCGGTGAACCGGATCGCGGCGCGGCGGCCGGTCAGGGCGGCGACCTCCGCCGCCGCGTGCGGCAGGCCGGGGCCGGCGACGAAGACCCGGCGACCGTCCGTGCCGTCGCCGGCCACCGACGCGCGGTGCCACAGCGCGGCCGACGGCGCCACGGTCACCGGGCGGTCCGCGCAGCCGGGCAGTGCGGCCCACGGCAGCGCGTGCAGCGGCCCGGTCGGCACGACCACCAGCTCGCGGTCGAGAAGCTCCTGCGCGAGTGGACGGAGCAACACGTCGTTCAGCCGCGTGGCCATCCGGTCCACCAACCCGACCGCGGCCGCCGCCATCCTGGCCGAGCCAAGCTGGTAGCCGATGCCGCGCAGCGCGAACCGCAACGCGTCGACGTCCGAGGACACCGCCGCCACCTGGCCGAGTGAACGCAGCCTCGTCCGCGTGGCCGTGACGGTGACCGCGTACAGCTCGCCTGCGTGGTCGACGTACTCGACCAACACCCGCTCGCCAAGAGCGGCCCGCAGGTCACGCACGGCCAGCGCACGGACCGGCCGGTGCGTGCCGGACGCGTGCCGGCTACGCCTGCGTACCCGTTCCTCCACAGTGGACTGCCGGCGCAGCAGCGGGGCGGTGTCGCCGGCGCCGGTGGCCGCGGCGCTGGTGACGGCGACGGTGAGCTGCCGCAGCTCCGCCAGATCCGCCGCCAACGCCGCGTCGTCGGGCGGTCGGGCGGGCCGTTGCAGCAGCGCGCCGGCCCGCCAGCGCTCGGCCCACAACAGCACCTGCTCGGCCCGCCCCGACTCGATCGCGAGCCGCAGACCCAACGCGGCCATCTCGCCGGCGTGCGCCGACGCGTGGGCACGCAGCTCGGTCGCGCCGAGACTGGCCCGGAACCGGTCCAGCACCCGCATCGCCGCCAACAGCGCCGCGCCCGCCGCACGGGTGTCGCCGTTCGCCAGACGCAGCAACGCGAGCGCGTGCCAGGCCCTGGCCCGCAGCTCCGCGGGGCCGGTCAACCGTGCGGGCGCCACGGCGGCCAGCTCGCGCCGGGCGGTGGCCGTGCGCCCGAGCGCGAGCGCCACCTGCGCGACGAGAACCCGCGCGTCCAAGGCGGCGACCGTCCAGCCAGCCGCGGTCAGCGCGGCCACGGTGCGTCGTCCGAACCGGAGGGTGGGCACATCCCGGGCACCGGCCGCCCAGCGGGCACGCAGCGCGACGTGACCGGCGAGCGCGACCCAGCCGGGCCGGCCCTGGCGGGCGGCTGAGCGGCGGGCGCGGTCCGCCTCGGCACGCGCGGTGGCCGGGTCGCCGTCCAGCAGGGCGGCCTGCGCGAGGAGGAGTCGGGCCTGGACGAGATCGACCGCGTTGTGCTGGCGGGCGTAGTCCGCGACCGCGAGCTCGGCGGTCCGCCTCGCCTCCGCGACCAGCCGGACCGAGAGCAACGCCTCCGCCCGCTCGACCGGCAGCAGACCGAGGTCGCGGCCCGCGGCCACATACCGGGCCGCGGCCTCGTCGTACGCGGCGAGCGCGGTGGGCAGGTCACCGCGCACCACGGCCGCCAGCCCCCGGTTGTGCCACACCATGGCCGTCCGTCCATTGTGGCCGGACGCGGTGTAGGTCGCCTCCGCGTACCGCAGGTCCTCCTCTGCCGCCCGCCAGTCGCGCCGGTGGACCAGCAGCATGCTCCGGTTCGTGCGGATGTCGGCCTCGAGCACGTCGTCCCCGCCGGCCCGGCCGAGGGTGGCGAGCGCGTCGTCGAAACCGGCGGCCGCCTCGTCGAACCTGGCGATCTCGGTGAGGATCAACGCGCGCAACATCGCCAGCCGGGCCGCGGGCAGCCCGTCCAGCACGGGCGCCGCCGCGGCGATCTCGGCGAGCGCGTCCTCGGTCCTGCCGGCGAGGGTGAGCACGTAGGCGAGCGAGCCGCGCGCCTCCGCCGCCCGGACCGGCAGTGCCGCGTCCGACGCGATGGCGATCGCGTGCCGCAGGTGCCGTTCCGCGGACACGAGCCGGCCGAGCGCGGTGTCGGCCATCCCGAGTGCCCGGCCGGCGACCGCGGCCGCCTCGACGTCGCCGTTCGCCTCGCGCACCACCGCCCTGGCCATACGGGCGGCCGTGGCCGGTTCGGTGACCGCCAGGTCGACCGCCGCGACGGACCGCGCGAGCGCGGTCATCTCGATCGACCCGGATGATGTATCAACCGAGTAGCCGTCGGCATCGTCGATGAGTACCCCAACGGAAGGAAACACCCCCATGCCAATCTTCGCGGGTGGCCGTGTCGGCGGCGCCGCCGACAACGCCGTCGCCGTCCACCGGTCCTTCCCACCGAACCACGCCCCGGCCGGCGACCTGGTCATCGGCGTGGTGGACACGGGTTTCCCGGAAGGAGACCCGCATCCCTGGTTCGGAAACCATATCGAGGGATCTGACAAGGCCGTCGAGCCATTGCCCGCCGACCCGCGGTCGATGTTGCGGCTGGACGACGGCCACGGCACGTTCGTCACCGGGCGGATCCTCCTGGAGGCACCCGCGGCCACGGTGCGGATGGCGCGACCGACAAGCTGGCACGACGGCGAGGTCAGTGCGGCCATCGGCGCGGTCAGTGGCTGCGGGCTGATCAACCTGTCGTTCCTCGGCGACGGCCTCGAACAGGAACCACCCGCGGGCATCGCGGCGGCGCTGGCGGACCTGCCTCCGGAGACGGTGGTCGTGATCGCCGCCGGCAACGACCGCGGGTCGAAGGTCGTGTACCCGGCCGGGATCGACCTTCCGGAGACGCGAGCCAGGATCATCACGGTCGGCGCCGTCGACCAGACGCGCATCACCCAGTTCGGCGCGCCGCCGCCCGTCGCGGACTTCAGTAACTTCGGTTCCTGGGTGGACTGCTACGCCGAGGGTGTGCAGGTGCTGGGACCCCATGTCTGGTACGACGAGGTCGCTGATCCGGACGGGGCAAGTGCGGCTCAGACGTTTCGCGGCTGGGCGGTGTGGAGTGGCACGTCGTTCGCGGCGGCCACCGTCACCGGCCGGATCGCGCGGGTCGCGATGGACCTCGGGACAACGCCGAAGGAAGCCGCGACGCTCGTGCTCGAGCGCGCGCCGAAGATCCCCGTGCCGAACGAGAACCCTTTGTACGAGCCGGACTGGCGGCCGTTCGTCCGCGGCGTAACCAGTACGTGGGGCGAGATCATGGTGCCGACGGTGCCTGCAGGTGCACCCAGCTCGTGACGACCGGGCCGCGGGCGGTCGTCACCCGGACCCGGGTGGCGCCCGCCGGCAGGTCGGTGGCGGTGAACCAGCCTTCCTCGATCGGCGCCACGTGGCGCTCCCCCGCCACCTCGATCACCGCCTCGCCACTCGCGCCGGTGACAAGGCCACGGATCACCGCCCTGGCGCCGGCGAACTCGACCTGCAGCTCGAGTGACACGTCCGCGGTCTCGAACGCCAGCAACCGCACGTCGGCGCCGGTCGCCCGGACCTGACCGGCGCCGGCCAGCTCGGAGTCGGCGACGAGCGCCACCAGCTCCTCGTCGAGGCGGCGGGTGAGCAGCGCGGCCCGGCCGGCGGCGAGCACCTGGTCCGGCGTCGGATCGAACTCGGCCGCCGCGGCGCTCAACCGCGCCATCAGCTCGTCGTCGGTCATGACCGGTGTCCTTCCGCCGGGTCGAGCACCGCGTCCTCGGCGACCAGCTCACGCAGCCGGGCGAGGCAGCGCTGGCGGGTCGGACCGATGCTGCCGATCGGCATGTCCAACGCCGCGGCCACCTCGAGGTAGGCCGGCGGCGGGGTGGCCATCAGCACCCGCAGCAGACGCTGGCACGACTCGCCCAACCTCGCGAACGTCCGCCACAGCGTCACGGCCTGCTCACGGCGCAACAACCCGTCGTCCGCGGCGGGCCCCGGCTCGGCGCGCCCCAACCGGTCGAGGTCCGCCACCGGCTGGGTGCGCGCGCCGCGACGGATCAGCTGCAGGCACTCACGCCGCACGGTGGTCGCGAGCCAGGCCGCCAACCGGTCCGGCTCCTGGATCGTGTCGAGGTTCTCCACCAGTCGCAGCCAGGTCAACTGGACCGCGTCACCGGCATCGGCGGTGTTGAGCCGAAAACCGCGCGCGATGGACCAGAGCAGCCCACTGTGCTGATCAACGATCCGCTGCCACGCGTCCGGATCCCCGTCCGCCGCGGCCGCGAGCAACGACCTGAGATCCACGACCAGCCTCCCGTTCCCGGCCATGGTACTGAGGTCCGGCCGGCCCGCGGCGTGGGCGCGGCAGGTCTCACCGTTTGGCTGCACCGGGCTGGTCCGTACGGGCCGGCACGATCACGTCGCCGGGTTTGAGACCGAGGTCGCGGTACATCTCCTGGTGCAGACGCCACTCCATCGCGCCTTTGGCCGCCGGCGACAACTTGCTGTCCGGCACCGCGCGGATCGCATCGGAGACCCATGTGTAGGCCTCACCGGCGGTGATCTCCCTGCCGGAGCTGACGGCGGCGTTCCACTTCGGGACCCAACCCTGGTCGAAGGCCCCGTGGGTGGCTTTCGGCAGTTCCGTGGTGAGCGCGCGGTTGGCGCTGTAGCCGTCGATGTTCTTCCCGATGGCCTGCGGGAGCACGTGCGCCGCCTCGAAACCCTTGCCCCGCAACCCCAACTCGGCGCGCACCGAACCGGCCGTCGAGTAGGAGTGAAACCCCGGCCGGTCCGCGTTGACGAGCCCCGCCCGTTCGGCGCCCGCCGCCGCCTTGGCCGCGGACCGGTAGGTCGTGCCACCGTCGGCCGAGGCGGGGTTGCCGGTCCTGAGGTTGACACCGCCGTCCCGGACCGTGCTCTGAGCCGGCCGCTGCGACGGCGGCGGAAGGTCACTCGCGGGCTGGTTGCGTTGGGACGCCGCCGACTGCGGCCGTACGACCGCGGACTGTTCGGCACGCGGTCCGGCGGTCGACGTGTGCAGGTCACGCTGGGCGGCCAGGTGCGGCACGGCGGCGCCCGCCATGTCGCCGATGAGGTTCGTGCCCTGTCCGATCTTCACCGCCGTCTCGGGGGAGGCGCCGAGCGCGCGGGCGACTCCCACGGCCAGCGGCGCCGCGGCGGTGCCGTCGATCTGCGCCATGCGCGTGTGCTGGACGTACTCGCTCCGGTGCATCGTCTGTCCGTCGCCGGCCATGACGAGCACGTCCTCCTTGGTGGGCGTCGCCGAACGGCCGGTCCCCAGCAGATAGTTGCGGATGGCCTGTGTGTCGCTCTGGGACAGTCCTCGGGCGTGCAAGGACTTCTCGTCGTGCCAGGCGCTGTTCGCGAGCTGGGCGAGGTTCTTCTGCGAGACGTACTCGCCGGCGCCGGTCCCCAGTGCCTTGTGCAGCAGGGCATCAACCCGCTCGGACGGCAGGAGGAAGCGTTCCGACGGCACCTGGCCCACCTTCGCGAAGTCACGCAGCAGCTCCGCGCCCTGTTTGTTGCCGCCCACCCGGTCGGCGAACGTCGGGTCCTGACGGATCGCCGCGCGGAGCGCTTCGATCTGCGCAGGGGTGTAGCCGTCGCTCCTCATGGCGTTCTCAAGCTGCGTCATGGGCGAGTTCGCCTGGGCCGCCGCGTCGCCCATGGGCGACGGTCTGGCCGCGCCCTCGGTCACCGACGCGTTCGCCGCCACCGTGTCCGCGGGAACGGGAATGGCGAAGTCCAACCGCGCGCCGCCCTGGCCGGCGAGGTAGGCGCCCGCGAAACCGGTGCGGCCGCGCACGTCCCCGACGGCCGGCGTGACGCCGGCCGGTGCGGCCGCGGACAGCGGACCGCCGACCTGGTTGGCCAGCGGGGTCGGGTCGGCGCCCGGCTTGGCGTCGGGTGTCTGTTCTGGGGCGTCCGGGTGGTCTGGGCCGGGCGTCTCCTGGCTGGGCGCGTCGGTGTCGGACGGGGACTGGTCTGTCGCCTGGTGTGCGTCGTCCGGGTCGGCGGGGTGGTCGGGCGGACCGGTGGCGTCGGGTCGCGGGACCGTCTCGGCGGGGAGCGGGTCCACCGTGTGCTCCGGCACGGCGACCCGCGTGTCCACGACGTGCTGCTCGTGGGGAACGGCGGCGCCCGCCCGGTCGGATGGCGGCCCGACGCCGGTGGCCGGTCGGGCCTCGTCGAGGTGGCCCGGTCCGGGTACCTCCGACGGCACGGTTTGTTGGGGTGGCACGCCGTCGGGCAGATCGGGGTGCGCCGGCGTGTCAGCGGGAGGAGCGCTGTCTCGTTGGCCGAGCCCGCCGTTGCCACGCGGGTCGGCGGCAGGCGTGTCAGAAGCGGTGCCGCCATTGCCGTGCGTGTCCGCGGTCGGCGGGCCGGGTGCCGGAACGGTATCGGCGGAAATGTCGCCGGCCGGCCGGGCGGGTGCGTCGGTGGCGGTCCCGCCCGGCGCCTCGCCCGACCGCGCGGCGTCGTCGGTCCCACCCGCCTTGCCCGGCTGTCCGGCGTCGTCGGTCCCACCCGCCGTGCCCGGCTGTCCGGCGCTGTCGCTGCCACCGGCGGCCTTGGCCGGCTGCCCGGCGTCGGGTCTGGCGCGACTGTCCGGCGCGGCTCCGCTGTCCGCGGCGCCACCACCGCCGGGCGCGGTGCCACCGTCGGCCGGACGGGCACCCGCGCCACCTCCGCCACCGTCTGCCGGACGGGCACCCGCGCCACCGGACGCCGGGCGGTCCCCGCTCGCTCCCGCACCGGTGGCGGAGTGGGTGTCGACGCGGCCATGTCCGCCACCCCCACCGCCGCCACCACCTCCGCCGCCGCTCCGGCCGGCGGACTTCGCGGTCGGGTGGTCTCGACTGTTGTCCTTGAACGAGTACGGAGTGCCCGGGTCCTTCGCCGAGCCGATGACGCTCAGGTCGTTCGTCGACCGGCTCGACAGGTAGCCGCCGGCGAAGTCGAAGCCGCCGGCTTTGTCGCCTTGGGAGGTGCGTCCGTCGGCGGAGCTCGCCGGGTCGGGCCGGTCGCCGGGACCGGGTCCGCCCGGGTTCACCGGGAGGTCCGGTCGCGGGCCCTGGTCGGGCGGCGACTGGCTGGCGGAGCCGACGTCGAGCTCGCTCATGGTCTGCTCACCCGTTCTGTTTTTCGTTGGTACGGAAGTGGATCAGTGGCCAGGTGCAGTCGATGAACTGTTCGAGCGTGGCCTTCAGCCGTTCCGTGCGACCCTCGACGGCCAAGCCGACGGCGGTCTCGACCGACGACGGCCGGCGGGCGCCGTAGCTGACCGCGTCGACCGCCGCGGTGTCCGCGAGCTCGCCGACCAGCCACTCCTGGACCGCGACGAGCTGCGCCAACCGGGTGTCCCCGGGGATCTTGCGCCGGAACCGGGCCTCCCAGGCCGGCGAGCGGGGATCGCGGGCGCCGGTCGGGTCGGCGTCGAGCGCGCGCCGGA
>Ga0193717_1000365_pt1 | contig 32424 bp, 30 predicted proteins | sample U2c2metaG_FD_145900 | JGI IMG/M metagenome (GOLD analysis project Ga0193717, IMG submission 145900) | Soil microbial communities from a riparian zone of the East river system, Colorado, United States - U2c2 | ecosystem: Environmental > Terrestrial > Soil > Riparian zone | place: USA: East River... | reverse complement strand
TCCTATATTGTTTAGGATAGCCTTGCTTAGCGGGCATGACCTGCCGTTGTTTTACACTCTTGGCGAAGACGAAACTTTAGAGATTCCGCCGGTTCAGATCACCGAGAAACAATTGCTTAAGCTGGTTAAAGGTGATCAAAGTACCATCCCTGATGTAAGGCAGCAGGAGGGAGGTACGCTTTTATACCTGTCAGATCAGTTGCACGAAACCGGTATTTATTCCTTAAAAAAACAGGATAGCACCATGGCCTCGCTCGCCTTTAACGATAACAGGAGCGAGTCAGATATGAGTTATTTGAGCCAGGCTGCACTCAAGGAATTAATGCCAAAGTCAACCACCTTATTAACAGGTGGTAATGCTTCATTAAAAGGTATTGTTGCCGAAACAAATTTTGGCACACAATTATGGAAACTTTGTATAATTTTGGCATTGATTTTTCTTGCAGCCGAAATTTTGCTTATCAGGTATTTTAAACCAGGTAAACAAACTATAAAGCAACCTGTTTAATCAACACAAATCCTTAAAGCAGTGCTAATGAATTTGCTTATCAAATCTGCCACCATCCTTGATCCCGGATCACCTTTTCATCAACAAGTTGCTGATATTTTAATTGAAAACGGAATTATCGCTCGCATTGCTGAAGATATTGAAGCCGATGCCGAGCTGGTAGATGCCGAGGGTAAATATGTATCGCCGGGTTTTTTTGATCTTAACTGCAACATAGGCGAGCTGGGACTTGAAACCAAAGAGGATATGCACTCAGGCACCGGGGCTGCCGCGGCCGGTGGGTTTACCGGCATAGCGCTGATGCCAAACACTATCCCTCCGGTACATTCCAAAGCCGAAATTGAATACCTGCTTAACCGGGCCAAAAATAACCTGGTTGATGTATATCCTTTGGGAACCATATCGCATAAACGCGAGGGTAAGGACCTGGCCGAAATGTATGACATGTACCTGAGCGGCGCCAAAGCGTTTACTGATGGTAACCGCCCTGTACAGGATGCCGGCCTGATGGAACGCGCCCTGCTGTACGCCCAGGGTTTTGACGCGTTGGTGTTTTCGTACCCCGAAGATACCGCTATAGCCGGCAAAGCTAAGGTAAACGAGGGCGAGATCAGTACATTGCTGGGCATGAAGGGTATCCCATCGCTGGCCGAAGAGCTCATGATAGCACGCGATCTTTACCTGGCCGAATACACGGTTTCAAAAATACATTTCAGTACCATATCAACTGCCCGCTCGGTAGAACTGATACGCGAAGCCAAGCGTAAAGGACTGGAGGTTACCTGCGATGTGGCGGCCCACCACCTGGTACTTACAGACGAAGCCCTGATGGGCTTTGACAGCATGTATAAGGTAAAACCCCCGCTGCGCACCAAAGATGATGTTACCGCGTTAATTAAGGGCCTGAAAGATGGTACCATTGACGCTATAGTAAGCCAGCATACACCACACGAAGTTGAATTTAAAGATGTGGAATTTGAAGTGGCCGAGTATGGTATAGTAGGTTTGCAAACAGCCCTGGCGCTGGCCCTCAGGTCGGGTTTACCGGTGGAGATGCTGGTTGATAAGCTGGCCATCAATCCCCGCGAGATACTGGGTGTTGCCGTACCCGTTATTGCCGAGGGTGAACGGGCTAACCTGGTGCTTTTTGACACGGATGCGGAATGGGAATATACCGGCAAAAACAACCGTTCCAAATCTGTTAATTCGCCGTTCATCGGGCATAACTTAAAGGGTAAAGTATTACTAACATATAATAATCAACAAATTTTTAAATAGAAAACCATGATCGATCCAAAAATAGAAACCGCCTTTGAAGCCGCTTTAGAGGCTTTTTCTAAATATGATAGCTTTGATGCTACTAAACTTACCAATGAATTTGGCGAAATTTTTGCATCAGACGAAGACTTTTTAACCAAGGTTGATGCTTTGGACGAAGTGTTTGACAATAACCCCGCGGTAGAGTCCCTGCGCGAGGTGTTTTTTGATTTGCTGATGATCAATTTTTTTAGCGCTGATGTTAAAAAGCTGGAAGAGGATTACCTGGATACACCGGAATGGGAAGATATTGAAGAGCAAACCCTTGACCGTGGTACCGAACTATTAAACCTGCTCCTGTACCTGAATGAGTGCGAGGATGAAGAAATTGAACCAGAATTAGAGGATTACCTGAAAGAATTTTTACTGGTTGATGAAGACGAGTTTCAGGACGAATACCGTATTTATGAACCGGTAATTGCTAACCAGATATTAATTGAAAGCCCGTTGGCCGAGATCAGCAAGGTGGCTCAAAGCCTTCCTGATGATTCAGAATTGAAAGAGTTGTTTTATCCCATGATGTGCTTTTTTCAGCATATTGACCCATCTGTGGAGACAAAAAATGAAATTGCCACCTATGCGTTGAATAAGGAATTTGACATGGCTGTGCTTGATATATTGGTTAATTTTAAATAACACTTAGCTGATTGATATTAGGTTATTATGAGTGAAGACAAAGATAAGGTAATTAAAAAACAGGGCTTAATAAACGGGGTATTACTGGGTATCATAGTTACCATTCTTAGCATATTTTCGTTTTACTATTTGACGGAAATGGTAACGTCGACCCCATTGATTGTAATTGGTTATTTTGTACTGCTCCCTATAATATTCCCAATTGGCTTTGCCGCTTTTTTTATCATCAGATTGCGTACAAAAGTTGGAGGTTACTGGAATTTTAAACAGGCAGTTAGGGGAATTTTCATTGTGTTTTTAAGCGCTTACGTTATTCAGTTTTTAGGAAAGGATATCCTTTTTGCAAGGGTTATTGAACCTGATATTGTAGAGAAAACAGAAAAGGTGCTGATCAATGATGCCGTAGCGGATTTTAAGAGAAAAAAGGTAAGTCAAAAAGATATCGATCAGAAAGTTAAAGAAATCCGTACAGGCCTTGGCCCACAAAAACATATAACTATAGCTCAGCAAGTTCAGGGCTTTGGTATCAACATCATATTTCTGTTTGTGCTGGCACTCATATTTGCTGCCTTCTTTAAACGGGAGGTACAATATTATAATCCAAATCCGAGTACTGACCCTACAGTTTAAATATGCTGGTTATATTAACAAAAGCGGCCTTTTAAAAAATAGGCCGCTTTTGTTTTATGCTTTTTGTAAATATTATTTACATTGAATAAGAAGTTTGATACGAGGTATTAAAATATTAGTTAATTTTAAATAAATCATAAACAACCTTAATCATGGAAATAAAAAAAGTAAGTCCGTCGCAACCCGCACTTAAATGGGCATTAATTGGCCTGGTTACCTCAATAGTGATTACATACGCTTTTCAGTTCCTTAATGTCGATCCGAATTCGCCTGTCAAATACCTCAATTTACTGCCTTTTATAGCTTTCCTGTTTTTAACACAAAAAGAGTATAAGGATTTGCTTGGCGGTTACATGACCTTTGGCGAGGGATTTCTGTCGGGTTTTTTATATGCCGTTTTCGTAGGTGTATTATCGGCGATATTTACTTACGTGTACTATGCCATATTAAGTCCCGAAATGATTGATAAAACACTTGCAGCCTCTCAGTCAAAAATGGTTGAGCAGGGATTATCTCAGGAACAGATAGATAAAGCAATGGAGATAAGTCATAAATATTTCGCAGTCATTGGCACAGTGGTGGCTCTTTTTGGTTCTGCAATTATGGGAATTATAATCGCCCTTATTGGCGCTGTTATATTTAAAAAAGAACGTTCGCCGCTTGATGTACCTGATACGGAATATCAGGCACCAGATGAACCTGCTGTTTAGGGCAGGGATAAAAAAAGCAGCCTTTCCATTGGGAAGGCCGCTTTTTTCTTTAACACACCACGTCATTGCAAGGTACGAAGCAATCTTCTATGCTATACAGAGCAAACAGCTAAGTAATAAACCTGTACAATTGACCTGCTTGTGAAGTTGCTTCGTACCTCAATGACGCGTGTTTTAACATTTATAGGGTAGTACTACGCGGTAGCAGCCAGCCTGTTCACACTTCTGTAAACGTAGTCGTTATAAATATGCCTGCGGGCAAATCTTCCGGGCGAATCGGCATTAATCAGCTTTACGTAAACCGCCTTTGGTACATCAAAGTATTCGTAAGTATTGCCATCGGCAAAAGTTATTTTCAGTACCTGCGATTTGTATTCAAAATCGGCAATGCTTGACGTTGTGGTAGTAATGGCGTATTCGGCAAACGACTGGTTACGGGTTTCGGGAGCAATGCTTACCAAAAAGTGATAGGCTTCAATAATGGTTTTGCTTTTTTCTTCAGCCTCCAGTTTGCTTTCCGGGCTATCCTGAAATTTATCAGGGTGCCAGGTTTTCATTAAACTCCTGTAAGTAGTTTTTAATTCCTGCAGTTCGGCAGCTTCATTTACGCCCAAAAGTTTCCTGTAATCGACAATTTTTTTCATTGTATTAATTTGTGTTTTTTATTGTCGTTGAAGGGTTAAGCAAATGAATATGTGCTTTTTCAAGAAAATAATTTTGCAAAGGTACGCTTTTTCAAGTTATAAAAAACCGGGCAAAGTAAAGTTTACGTAAAGGCTGGTTTATGAAATGATTCTCAGGTTTTAATGGAGGCATGTATGATCATATGATCAAATGTAATAGATAATTTGGGCTAAAGCCCTGATAAGCTTTAATCATCCGTCCCATAAATGGGACGGCAATGAATTTTACTTTCATTTTCTGAAAAGATTCTTAGATTTCATTGCCGTTGGCTTTAGCCTAAATCTACCTGCTGCACAGGTTACTTATTCAAGCGTGCAATCTGAGTAAGCCAAACAAAACAGCCCGGTAAACTAATCCCGGGGCTGCATATATTTTAGCTAAAAAGAGCTTACTTCTTCATTACCTGCTTTACAATATCGTTACCAAAAACAAATACCATCAGGGTAACCAATATCACAAAACCAACTATTTGGGCGCGCTCTAAAAACTTATCGCTTAACGGCTTGCCCTTTATCATTTCAATAATTAAGAACACAGCATGACCGCCATCAAGCGCGGGGATAGGCAACAGGTTCATGAGGGCCAACACCATTGATAAAAAACCTACCAGGCTCCAAAAGTGAACCCAGTCAACATGGCTGCCAAACAGGTTGGCAATGGCAACAGGGCCGCTTACCGCTTTGCTAAACTTAACATCACCCTTAAATATTTTACCCAGGCCTTTGGCGTTATCGGTAAAGGTGCCCCAGGCCCTTGATGCGCCAATTGGCAGTGAACCAAAAAATCCGTAGTTAATGGTCTTTATTTCCGGCAGATCGTTTTTAGACTGAAAAAAACCTAACGTACCATCAGCTCTTATTTGTGTTTTTATAGCGATGGAATTACCATTACGTTTTATAGTAAGGTCTACCAGTTTACCCTTCTCTTTTTGAAGTTCGGCCTTTAACTCATCATAAAAAGCAATGGGCTTGCCGTTAATGGCAACAATACTGTCGCCTTTAGCTAAACCCGCTTTTTGCGCGTTACTGTTTGGGGCCAGCGAATCAACCACAAATTTTGAACGCGGCAACCTGCTGATGAATTCTTCTATTCCATGATCAGAAAGATCATTCAGTATAGTACGCGGAATAGTAACACTTACGGTTTGCGCGCCACGTTGTATGGTGAAAACAGTGTTTTCAAGCAGTACTTTTGGGCTGGTCAAATCATCAAAACGTTCCACTCGCTTACCGTTAATGGCAACAATCTTATCGCCAGCCACCAAACCTATTTTTTTACCCACTTCGCCAGGTACAATACCGTATTTAGCGCTTGAATTGGGGATATAGCTTTCGCCAAGACAAATGGTAAGTATCCAGAATATCAATATACCTAAAATGATGTTTACCGTAACACCACCAAGCATTACGATTAAACGCTGCCAGGCTGGTTTTGAACGAAACTCCCAGGGTTGCGGCGGACCGGCAAGCTGATCGGTATCCATTGATTCATCAATCATACCGGCAATTTTAACGTAGCCACCCAAAGGCAGCCAGCCAATACCATATTCAACCCCTTTATATGTAAACTTAAACAGGCTTATGTTCCAGGCATCAAAAAACAGGTAGAATTTCTCCACCTTAATGCCAAAAGCACGTGCTGCCAAAAAGTGTCCCAACTCGTGCAGAATTATTAAAATTGAAAGGCCCAGTAGCAACTGGCCAACCATTATCACTATACTCATTATCTACGTTTATGTATATTTTAAATTTGTATTGCCTTTAACGGCAATTGTTGTATTAAATTTTGCGCAAAGATGCGTGTTTCTTTATCAGTATTCAAATAGTCGGATAAGGTTGGTTGTGCTATGTAGTTTATTTGCTGCATACATTCTTCAATAACGTTGCTCATGGCCAAAAAGCCGATGGTGTGGTTTAAAAAACCGGCAACAGCTACCTCATTAGCGGCATTTATAATACAAGGCATATTGCCGCCTTGCTTTAACGCCGCGAATGCTAAACTAAGATTACGAAAAGTATCCAGATCTGGTTTTTCGAACGTTAAATTAGGATAATCTGTAAAGTTAAAGCGTTTAAAGTTATTTTCGATACGATCTGGATAGGTTAAAGCATATTGTATGGGCAGTTTCATGTCGGGCAGGCCCATTTGTGCCTTTATAGAGCCATCCCTAAACTGTACCATGGAATGGATGATGGATTGCGGATGAACGATCACTTCGATCTGGTCGGCCCCTACACCAAACAACCATTTGGCCTCAATTACCTCCAAACCCTTGTTCATGAGTGATGCCGAATCAATAGTGATCTTGGCACCCATTACCCAGTTTGGGTGTTTCAGGGCATCCTCGCGGGTTACGCCGGTCAAAAAATTGAGGTTACGACCGCGGAATGGTCCGCCGGAGGCAGTAATAATAAGTTTTTCAATGGGATTGGCTTCTTCGCCAGCAAGGCATTGAAATATTGCTGAATGCTCAGAGTCGACTGGTAAAATCTTAATTCCATGTTGTTTGGCCAGGCCGGTTATCAGTTCGCCGGCCACTACCAGGGTTTCTTTATTAGCTAAAGCGATATCTTTGCCCGCTTTTATGGCAGCAATGGTAGGCTCAAGGCCGGCAAAGCCAACCATAGCGGTAAGCACTATAGCAATATCGGGATGCGTTACAGTATCAATAATGGCCTGATGACCGGCAAGTACTTTTACAGGCAGATGGGCCAGCGCGGCTTTAACTTCCTGGTATTTGCTTTGATCGCATATAATGGCATACTCGGGCTCAAATTCAATAGCCTGACTAATGAGCAGATCGGCATTGGAATGTGCGGTAAGCAAAAATGCCCTGAACAAATTACTGTTGTTCCTTACCACTTCAAGTGTTTGCGTTCCTATACTGCCTGTAGAGCCAAGAATGGCAATGTTTTTTGTATGATTAGTCAATGATGGTCCTGTTTCAATTAATCATTAAGATGAACGCAGCATTTGCAGCCTTGTTTATCTTAACAATGTCAAAGTTACTTATTATTAGCGTATTCCTTTAATACGTCTGCAATCTTCCTGTCGTTGGCCAGCCTCGGCACTTTATTTTGTCCCCCAAGTTTACCCTGCGAACGCATATAATTTATAAAAGCATCTTTTTGCAGGCTTTGGATGATCAAAGGTTGCAAAATGTTACCTTCAATGAGGTCAAAATAGTAAATATTTTTCTTTTGCAGCGCTTTATCTACTTTAAGTGCGAAAGCTTTCAGATCGGCCGGAGCCGAGCCAAATTCGATAAACCATTCATGGTAGGGAAGTTGCCCGGCATGTGGATTTACCTGCGGAGCCACGGTGAATTCCACCACATCAACACCTTCTTCTTTGGCCACGCTCATTAATGATTGTTCTACTTCTTCGCCAATCACATGCTCACCAAAGGCCGAGATATAATGCTTGATGCGACCGGTTACCACGATCTTATACGGATCTTTGGATATAAATTTAATGGTGTCGCCCAGACTATAGCCCCATAAGCCCGCGCTGGTGTTCATGATGAGGGCATAGTTTTTATCCAGCTCCACATCTTTGATGTTGATACGGGCAGGGTGCTCATTAAAATATTCTTCGGATGGGATAAACTCATAAAATACACCCGAATCAACCAGTAGCAATAACCCTTTTTCCTTTTGCGAATCCTGGAAGGCGATGAAACCTTCGGATGCCGGGTAGGTCTCGATGGAGTCGATTTTTGCACCAATACTTTCTTCCATGCGGGCGCGATATGGTTCGTAATTTACACCGCCATGCACAAACAGTTTAAAATTGGGGAATATGTCTTTAACTTTTTTGCCCCCGGCTTTGGCCGATAGCCTGTCGAAATACATCTGGCACCAGGGTGGTATGCCCGATATAAGGCGCATGTCCTGGTTAAAAGTTTCCTCTACAATGGCATCAACCTTTTGCTCCCAGTCTTCAATACAATTTACCTCGTAACTGGGCAGGCGGTTTTTTTGCAAATAGGCTGGCACATGGTGGGCAACAATACCCGATAACCTGCCAATTGATACACCTGCCTTAACAGATAGGACAGGGCTGCCCTGTAAAAATATCATTTTACCATCCACAAAATCGGCATTGCCTGTTTCATGAATATAGCTGAGCAGGGCATTGCGCGCGGCCTTAATATGCTCAGGCATACTCTCTTTGGATATAGGAATATATTTTACGCCCGATGTAGTGCCCGATGTTTTGGCCAGATAAGCCGGTTTGCCGGGCCAAAGCACATTCTCTTCGCCATTTACAACGCGGTCAATATAGGGGCGCAAGTCCTCATAGTCATGTACGGGGACATTTTCCTTAAAATCGTTGTAGTTGTTGATCCGGGCAAAATGATGCGCTTTACCAAAGGAAGTTTCCTTAGCCGCATGAATAAGATCAGTAAAGGTTTTTTGCTGCAGCGATACCGCATTTTTTCGTACCCGGTTAAGCTCCCGGTTCACCAGGGCCGCAAACACTTTGCTTAATGCAGATTTTAATCCCATTGGCTAATTAGTTTCGGCAATATCATCGTCTACATCCTTATGGCTATAAACTAATTTACGGTACGTAACCATAATTATTACCTGTATAAAAGGAAATGTAAGGATAAACCAGCAATAAAATGCTAACCTGAACATAAACCCACCATTGTCCTCATCCAAACCAAAAAAATGCATAATGGCAACTACCGGTATCAGGGCCAAAGCCAAAATGGCAATAATGATAACAAATATGCTTAGTGTTTTAAAAAAATTATCCTTGGTTATTTCAAAGCTTTGTTTTAATGATTCCCATGGGTAGGAGTCGTCATCAACAATAAAGCAAATGCAAAAAATACAGCGCAGGCCTATGTATAAAACAAATAACAGTTCCAGGATCTCGAAAACGCGTGGGTAACCCAAATAGCGTTCGGCTGCTACGTAAAGAAAAAACAGCAGGAGAAATAAAACACCCAATAACAAGCCAATCACAATAAAATTAAAGGCCATTTTAAATGAGGGTATGATATCCCTAAACTCAAACTCATAGTACTCCCTATCCATCAGGGTTAGTATCAGCTTATAAAAACTTAAACCAATATAGGCCTGTACAAGCATTTGCAGTAAAATGATTACTAACCGGCTTATAATATCATCATCAACCAGGATAAAAGCTTTAAAGAAATCAACCAGCTCATAAATGAACAGGGAAATTACTGAATAAACAATCAGCGGGACAAAATTCCTTTTTAATACATTCCATGCAGTTTTAATAGTTTCCGCAACAGAAAAAGGGTGGTACATAGGTTATTTATGATCTGTTAAAAATTACTCGCTTCCAAAAATCCTGCATAAATCCTAACCCGTAAGCAATAAGTTGGGTGAAGGCGGCTATAATGCTCAAAAATGCAATTTTTGCCGATTTGTTTTTCCACCAGGCATGAAAAAATATTAACAAAATAATTAATGCCAATATAAAGTTACCTAATTGGGCTATTTGCCAATTTAATAAATTAAAAACAATAGTGACCAGAATGAACAAAGTAAATGCAGCCGGAAAAAAATGCACCAGCTTTAATTGTTCAGGGAAAAATTTATAAATGTTAATACGCGCCCTGCCAAAAAAATGAAGCTGTTTGTAAAACTGTAAAAAATTGGTGCGCCTTTTATGATAAACTATGGCATCAGGAATCAACCCTATTTTAAAACCCAGCGAGTGGATGCGGATGCTGTATTCAATGTCTTCGCCCAGGCGGGTAATGATAAAGCCACCGGCTTTTTCCCATACCAGCCTTGATACACCCATATTAAAACTGCGCGGATGAAACTGCCCTATAGCTTTTTTATTACCACGTATGCCCCCGGTTGTAAAAGGGGAGGTCATGGAGTAGCTGATAGCTTTTTGTGTGGGTGTAAATGAAGCATGGGCGCCATCAGGGCCGCCATAGGCGTCAAGATAATTGGTGGTTAATGAATTATTTACTATCTCCAGGTAACTGGCAGGGATAAGACAATCAGAATCAAAGATTATAAAATAATCGCCTTTTGCCCGTTCAAAACCATAGTTGCGCGTAAAGCCCTGGCCTTCGTTGGGTTTTTTAAAATAACGAACGTTAAGCCGGTCTGTGAAGCTGTTTACAATAGTTTTGGCATCACGAACAGAACCATCTTCAATTACCAAAACCTCAAACTGCTTATAAGTTTGCAGTGTAAGGGTTTCCAGCAGTTCTTTGATTTCCTGCGGCCGGTTATATAATGGAATGATGATGGAAAAAAACATATTTTTTTAATTAGTTAATTTGATAATTTGAAGATTTGAAAATTAAAGCGCACTTCAAATTTTCAAATTAACTCATCTTCAAATTTTCAAATTAAAGCGTCTCCTCTACCTGATAATTGTTACGTTCGCTTGCGCTTCTTGATACCAGTTCGGCAACAAAGCCGGTTAAAAATAGCTGCGAACCTAAAATTATAGCTACCAGTGCAATGTAAAACAATGGATTATCGGTAGGCTGCCGTACGGTTATACCATGAGCCAGGTTATATAACTTGTCAGCTATGATCCATATAGCGATCACTAAACCGGCAAAAAAGCTAAGTGTACCCATAGTGCCAAAAAAATGCATGGGGCGCTTGCCAAACTTGCCTACAAAAAATATGGATAGCAGATCTAAAAAACCATTTACAAAACGGCTCATGCCAAATTTGGTTTTGCCGTATTTACGTGCGCGGTGCTCAACTACCTGTTCGCCAATTCTGGTAAAGCCTGCCCATTTGGCCAGTACGGGTATATAACGATGCATTTCGCCGTAAACCTCAATGTTTTTTACTACTGCTTTGCGGTAAGCTTTTAAACCGCAGTTAAAATCATGAAGGTTATTAATACCACTCATTTTGCGAGTAGCTGCATTAAATAATTTAGTGGGTATGGTTTTACTCAGCGGGTCATATCGTTTAGCTTTCCAACCCGATATGAGGTCGTAATTTTCTTCGGTGATGCGGCGGTAAAGCTCAGGGATCTCATCAGGGCTGTCCTGCAGGTCGGCATCCATAGTGATAATAACATTGCCGTTTGCAGCCGCGAACCCAGTGTTCAGCGCTGCCGATTTGCCATAATTGCGCCTGAATTTAATGCCTTTAATAAAAGGATTATTTAGCTGCAGTTTCCTGATCATTTCCCATGAACCGTCCCTGCTGCCATCGTCAATAAGTATGATCTCGTATGTAAAACGATGTTCATCCATTACCTTGCTTATCCATGAGGTTAACTCAGGCAATGATTCTATTTCGTCATAAAGCGGTACTACTATTGATATATCCATTTATTAGGAATGTGATGCCGGGCGATGGTTTTATGCGCTCTTAATCATCCGCAAAAATATAAAAAATAGGTAATGATTATAGTAGGATAAAAGAGAAAGGATTTTTCAGACAAAAGATGTATTGTAAAAATGGGATTATTCATCAGATCCATACTTATTATTTTTTGTCTTTAATCTTCTATCCTTTCTCTTTTTGTCTTTCCTCTTTTGTCCTTTCTGTAACAATAATAATATGTTAAAATAAGTTATATGAACGTTATCACTTATCTGCATAGGCATAATTTTAATATATTGGCGTTCATAATAAATCGGGGGAGATTCATGAAGTTTTATAAAATAACGCTTTTTATCCTGTTGTGCGTTTATACTTGCACAGGATATGGGCAAAGTGCTGATCAAACTGGTGCAAAATATGATCAGCATAAGGTATTTAATCCGCTTTTTTATCCTGAAAAAGGTAACGAATTTAGAAATGCCGGTGGTGCACCGGGTTCAAAATACTGGCAAAACCGTGCTGATTATAAGCTGAATGTTACATTGGATACCGCAAAGCACCGGGTTGATGGCACAGCTTTGATCACTTATACCAATAACAGTCCTGACGCGCTGCCTTTTTTATGGTTACAGGTAGAGCAGAACATTTACCGGGAAGACTCCCGTGCCGAAGCCACCAGCCCCATAACCGGCGGACGGTTTAGCAATAAATCATATACCAAAGGCGATGAAATAAAAGCTATTTATGTAACAAAGAACGGCAAAACCGAAAAAGCTGATTATTTAGTGACCGATACCCGCCTGCAAATAAAATTAAAAGATTCGTTAAAGGCCGGTGGCAGTAAGCTACAGATAAAAATAGAATATGGGTTTGATATCCCTCAATATGGAACCGACCGTATGGGCCGCCTGCTCACTAAAAATGGCTGGATATACGAAATGGCACAATGGTATCCGCGTATGGAGGTTTATGATGATGTAACGGGATGGAACACCCTGCCGTATCTTGGTGCAGGGGAATTTTACCTGGAATATGGCAATTTTGATTATACCATTACCGCGCCTTCCAGTATGGTTGTAGTAGGATCGGGCGAGTTGCTTAATCCCAATGAGGTGTATTCGCCCACAACTTTAAACCGTTTGGCCGAGGCCCGTAAAAGTGATAAAACAGTTACGATAAAAGATTCGACCGATATTTTGCGGGGCAATGATCGCCCTAAAAAACCGGTGCTTACCTGGCATTTTTCCTGTAAAAATGCACGCGATGTGGCCTGGGCTGCTTCAAAAGCATTTATATGGGATGCAGCCCGTATAAATTTACCCAGCGGCAAAAAGGCCCTCGCACAATCAGTTTACCCGGTTGAGAGTAAGGGTAGCGCAGCCTGGGGGCGATCAACCGAATATGTAAAAGGTGCAATTGAACTGTATTCGAACCAGTGGTTTGAGTACACTTACCCTGTAGCAACCAATGTAGCAGGTACAGTTGGCGGTATGGAATACCCGGGTATTGTTTTTTGCGGTTCAGAAAATAAGAAAGGAGAACTATGGGAAGTTACCAATCATGAGTTTGGACACAACTGGTTCCCGATGATCGTAGGATCAAACGAACGCAAATATGCCTGGATGGACGAAGGTTTTAACACGTTTTTAAATAATGTAGATACCAAAATATTTAATAAAGGTGAGTATTATATAAAGCCTGATGAGCAAAAGGCGGCGCCCGGTTTATTTAACCAGGATGCCGAACCCATTATGACCACACCAGATGTTTTGCAGGCCGAATTTTTAGGCGTGGCGGCTTATGATAAACCGGCACTGGGCCTAACCATTTTACGAGAGCAAATACTTGGTGAGCAACGTTTCGATTACGCCTTTAAAACCTATATTAAACGGTGGGCATTTAAACACCCTACACCGTGGGACTTTTTCCACACCATAGATAACGCCGCTGGCGAAGACCTGAGTTGGTTTTGGAACGAGTGGTTCTTTACCACCTGGAAGCTTGATCAGGGGATAAGGGATATTGCCTATCCTAATGGTGATGCCACAAAAGGGGCGCTCATTACCCTGGAGAACCAGGAGGAAATGGCGCTGCCGGTAACCATTTTGATCAAAGAAGAAAACGGTAAAACAGCTACAATAAAGCTGCCTGTTGAAATATGGCAGCGCGGCGGTGTATGGACTTTCCCCTATAAATCTACCTCAAGAATTGTTTTGGCTACTATTGATCCCGATCATCTTTTACCAGATATAAATCCCGAAAATAATTCATATAGCGGTTTGCCTATACCTAAAGGCATTACGGCAGCCAGCGTAATTAAAACTTATATTGATGATATTGGCGGGGCCGAAAAATTGAAAAATATCAAGGATCTGCAAATTTCATCAACCAGTATAGTGCAAGGGTCAGAAGTGCAAATGGTTACCCGTTACAGGATACCAGACATGTTTTTTCAGCAAACAACTGTGCCATCATATAATAACCTAATAGTTAATCATATTTTAATAAATGGCGAAAATATGAGCGCCCAGCAGCTTAACAGGGAAATAACTTTGGATGATGTAAGTAAAAAAATAATGAAAGCTAAGAGTAAGCCGTTCCCTGAACTTGATTATGAAAAAAATGGTTATGCCTTAGAGCTTGATTCGGCACTAAAAATTGTGAACGGCGATCTTGCTTATGAAATTGATGTAAACATTGCCGATGGAGCCAGAATAAAGAACTTTTACAACCAAAAGACGGGCTTAAAGGTAAAACAAGTAGTAGAGGGCCCTATAAGTTCGGTAACTGAATGGAGTAATTACGAAGGTATAACCGGAGGTATCAAAATCCCGTTTTCGATCAAAACAACTTTATTGGGGCAACCTGCTGAGTTTAAGGTTAAAGAAACGGCGGTGAACAATAATATATCGGCTACCTTGTTTCAGTAGCAACTATAACAGGATAGTCATTATAAACTTGTTTCAGCATCTCACCTTAAAGTAAATGCAATGTCTATTGTTACTTAGGTTGTGGGATCCCCAAATAAATTCGGGATAACTGGTTTATTGTTTAATCTAACCCCAGCGCCTTGCTTGTCCTTGCCCTGGTGGCTTCACTTAAAACTTCGTCATTGGCTAATGACTGACCGTATGACGGGATCATCTGCTTTAATTTTTGCTGCCACCCGTTGGTTTTGATATGGCTTTTAAAGCAGCGCTCAATCAGGTGTACCATGATAGGCACCGATGTTGACGCGCCCGGCGAAGCGCCAAGCAGTGCCGAAATGCTGCCATCGGCAGATGTTACTACTTCGGTACCAAACTCCAGTACACCACCATGTTTGGCATCCTTCTTTATAACCTGTACGCGCTGGCCGGCTATATCAAGCGTCCAGTCGTTATGGTTTGCTGTTGGCAGATACTCTTGCAGGGCTTTTAAACGGTCCTTGGGCGATTGTAATACCTGGCTGATGAGGTATTTGGTCAGCGCCATATTATCGCGCCCTACGGCAAGCAGCGGGCCTATGTTATTCAGTTTGATAGAGCAGAACAGATCAAGCAGCGAACCTTTCTTTAAAAAGCGGGTAGAGAAGCCGGCATAAGGGCCAAAAAGCAATTCTCTTTTGCCATTGATCATGCGGGTATCCAAATGCGGTACTGACATTGGCGGCGAACCAACCGAAGCCTTACCATAAACTTTAGCCTCATGGCGTTTTATTACATCGGGGTTATTGCACACCAGCCATTGCCCGCTTACCGGGAAACCGCCAAAGCCTTTGCTTTCAGGAATATCTGACTTTTGTAACAGATGTAAAGCGCCACCACCGGCACCAACAAAAACAAATTTTGCGTTAAGTTTTCTTTTTTGCCCGTTTGTTTTGTCTTTTACGGTTACCAGCCAGCTGCCATCCTGATTGCGTTTAAGGTTACTTACATCGTGGTTAAGATGCAGGTTAACGCCTTGTTTTTGTTTTAACTGATCAAACAGGCTGCTGGTTAAACTGCCAAAATTTACATCGGTGCCAATATCCATGAATGTGGCCGATACCTTTTCGTTCTCATCGCGCCCCTCCATTACCAGGGGGATCCATTTTTCGATCTGTGTACGGTCTTCTGAGTACTCCATCCCTTTAAAAAAGTGATGTTTGGTAAGGGCCTGCTGGCGCTTTTTCAGGTAATTTACATTCTCGGGACCCCAAACAAAGCTCATGTGCGGTACTTTGCGAATAAAGCTTTGCGGCGATGGTATATATTTGTGCTCGATAAGATAAGACCAAAATTCTTTGGTGGTTTCAAACTGTTCAGCAATTTTTATGGCTTTTTTAATTTCAACGGTGCCATCAGGGAGCTCGGGGGTATAATTTAGCTCGCAAAAAGCAGAGTGGCCTGTACCGGCATTGTTCATGGCGGCCGAACTTTCTGAGGCGATAACATCAAGTCGTTCAAAAATTTCAATGGTTAAATCGGGTTGAAGCTCTTTAAGCATTACTCCGAGTGTAGCGCTCATGATACCAGCACCTATTAAAACTACATCAACCGTTGTTCCTGAAACTTTATCGCTTTTAGTCATCTTAGTATGATACCTGTAAAGGTATGTTCAAATTAAATTATACCAGGTATAACCTGATTTTTGCAAAATTGTTATGCTGATTAAGTCCTGCGAGCTTGTTTAACTGCAAGGGAAAATTAAATCAGACAATTTTAAGGAATTTTTAGAGAAAAACCGGCCTTTTCCTGTCCGTTAAATGCAATAAAAACCATGTTTAAATTTAGATAGCTATGATTTTGTCAATAACGGATGATGCAAGGTAATTTATGGTGCGATAACACAAAAAGCTTTAAATACTGTATACTGTATATAGAATAAAATATAGTATAAGTGTAATATGAGTGTGTTAAAATTAAATTTCTGCTTTTGTGTTTTAATCATAGCGCTGTGTGCCTGTAGTAATTCCAAACCAAAGCCTGTATCAAATGATATTTCAAAAACCACGGTGCAGGTAGCCGGTAAAAAAGATAGTGTGATCAATAACCCGCAAAAAAACTATGGTACAGCTACCGTTGCCGATCCCTGTGTAAAATGCCTGTTACAGGTGATACAGGCCAGTAAAAGCTACAAAGAGAATACCGCATCAGTGTTACCCCAAAATATAACTTATACAGTTAACTGGATCAAGGCATCTGCACCTGCCGAACCTGCGAACAGTAGTAAAGTAACTAATGGATTAAAAGTTGATGTAAGGCAAAATGAGGATGGTGAAGAAAAAAAGCTGTGCACATATGTTTACAACAACGAAAACGGCTCCATGTATTTACTCAATAGCGGAAATAAATACCAGCAGGAAGTATCGAGCGTAACACCAGCCATACTTAAAAAGATCAGGAACAGTTGCTATTGGGGTGTTGCATCAGGGAAGTGAGTTGCGGGTTGGGGGTAAAATGACAAACAAATTAGTCAAAAAAATCAACGAAATCACATCAATCACCCTAATCAACGGTCAAAAAAATAGCGATGAGTTTAAACCCATCGCTATAAAAGTATTTTAAGTACTAATTGCCTGCCGGCAACTGCTTACTATGTAGTATAACCCAGTATTTTAAGCACCTGCTTGCTGTTCTGTTCTTCGCCAAATACCTCAAAGTTAAATGTTTCATCGCGGTTGCGGCGGATGATCACATGCTTTGGCGATGGCAGCAGGCAATGGTGTATACCACCATAACCGCTTAATACTTCCTGATAAGCTCCGGTATTAAAAAATCCCAAGTATTGTACTTTACGGGTTTTGGGCATAAATACGCTGTTCATGTGGGCTTCCTGGTTGTAATAATCCTGCCCGTCGCAGGTAATACCGCCAAGGTTTACGCGCTCGTATTCAGAATCCCAATTATTAACTGGCAACAGGATGTATTTTTGGTTCAAAGCCCAAACATCGGGCAGGTTAGTGATGAATGATCCATCAAGCATTAACCATCTTTCGCGGTCGTTTTGTTGCTTGCGGCCCAAAACCTTGTATAAAATGCCTGATGCTTCGGCAACAGTGTATTTGCCAAACTCGGTAATAATATCCGGTTCAATGGTATCATTCTCGGCACAGATCTCTTTGATACGGCTCACGATCTCGTTGATCATGTATTCATAATCAAAGTCAAAAACCAGTGAGTCTTTAAATGGCATACCGCCACCAATATCAAGCGTATCAAGGGCTGGGTTAACCTTTTTAAATTTGCAATAAAGTGTTACGTATTTTTCCAGCTCGTTCCAGTAGTATGGGGTATCAGAAATACCTGAGTTAATGAAGAAATGTAACAGCTTAACCTGAAAATTAGGGTTATCCTCTATCTTATTATGATAAAAATCGATCACATCCTCCATACGCACACCTAAACGCGAGGTATAGAACTGGGAGTCGGGCTGCTCTTCAGCAGCTATCCGGATACCCAGGTTACATGGGGTTTCCATCTCGATCTCATCGTCGTACAGGTTAAATTCTTCCTTATTGTCCAATACAGGGATGATGTTTTTAAAGCCATCATGCAGCATATCAATAATGTATGTTTTGTATTGGAAGGTTTTAAAGCCGTTACATATCACGGTAATATCCTTGTTAACCGCGCCTTTTTTCTCCAGGGCATCAATCATCGGCATATCAAAGGCTGATGAAGTTTCCAGGTGGATCTCGTTTTTAAGCGCTTCTTCAACAATGTGCCTAAAGTGCGAGCTTTTGGTGCAATAACAATATTTATAGCTGCCGCGATAATTATTTTTAACAATAGCCTGCTGAAATAACAGCTTGGCCTGCTGTATTTTTTTAGTTATCATGGGCAGATAAGTGAAGCGCAGGGGAGTGCCATACGTTTCAATCATCTCCATTAAATTAAGGTCCTGAAAATATAGTTCATCGTCGATGATCTCGAAACCATCCTGCGGAAAACCTACACTTAGATCAAGAAATTCCTGGTAACTTTGCATTTATTAAAATTTTGGCAAAAATGTAATTTTTAAACGGAATTAACGGCCAAATGTCAGCATAAAATTTATGGTCTGAATGTAATTTATTTGTATCAGGTTTGTAGGGTGGTTTGCCGGGTTCGGGAGAGATGGCTAAAAGCTAAGTTAAACACTAATTTATGTGTATAAGTGATGCGGTGATAACACCCGACCACGGGCTGAATATGAAATTCATGCAATTAATATTGAGAACGAATCATTTTATGATACAGTAAAGTTTAAGCGATATTCAATTCAGATAAAAGGTAAAACGGAAAATAAATAGGGCTTAATTATTTAATAATAAAGGTAATATCAGGGCTAATCATCAACGATTGGCCCTTTTTATTATGAAAATCGTGATAATTAAAATAGACTAAACTATTATAAACTGTCATTGTCTTAATTAGTAGTTATTCACCTAAAATTAAAGCTTATGATGGTCTTATTAATTGCGTTATTTGGAAGTTCTGTTTTGGGTTATTTTATAGCAGATAACACCAGCGAGGGCGAATGTTAATATATCCTTATTTAGGGAATTTAGTAAAATGTGTTGAGAAGGTTAATCATTAACGGTTAACCTTTTTCAGTTATATAGGGTGTTGTATATAAGTTTATTAAACTGTTAAAGCCTAATATTTGATCACTAATTACTTCATCTGAAATTTGAGGGTTGAAAAATCCACAACCATCACAATGAAAATGTATTAGTACTTCTGAATCTTCCCCATCCTAGTTGTGGAATAGCCTGTCTGGCTCTTTGAAACTTGGAGATTACCAGGTAATGTTGGAAAGCGACAGTCAGGGGAAAACACCGGGAAGCGAATATTGAGGTAAGGTCGGTGAAAACCAGTATACGGGCTACCGGGAAGGGAAAGAGTATCGAACTGTACGCTGTTGAAGCACTTGAAGTAGGTGCAGTGGGCTATGAGCCGGTACACTGGCGGCAGCTGACCACATGGCCGGTAACTAATTTTGAGGAGGCGCGGTTAATTATTGAATGGTATACCCGGAGATGGTTTATAGAGGAGTTATTCAGAATGCTTAAAAAAGAAGGATTTAATATAGAAGGTAGTGAGCTGGAAACAGGCTGGTCGATCAGGAAGCTAACTATAATGCTGCTGGATACCATTCTAAAGTTGATGCAAATGCATATTGCATATAACGAGCCTGAAGAAGCTAATGTACCTGACGCTGACTTGCTTTTCTCACAAGAAGAACAGGATTGCCTGACAGCATTGAACAGAACCATGGAAGGAAAAACGGAAGCGTTAAAAAACACATTTCCTACCGGGAAACTTAATAATGCCGTATAGATCCTGTCAAGAATGGGCGGCTGGAAAGGATATGCATCGCAGAGAAAACCCGGTATGACAACAATGTTTAACGGGCTAAAAAAATTCTATGATACTATCAAGGATGGTCACTTCAAAAAGATGTGGGTACACGGTAGCTCCCGGGGGGAGGGGATACATAACGGATTCAACCTTTGGGAAACTACCAGACTGAATGGTATTTACCTATTTCCCCACCGGCAAATGCACTTCAGCTATCATACACCTGGCGCTGCCGCCGCCATTGGTTTCAATGGTGTTGATATCGGCATAAACTAACTTGCCGTATTTTTTCAAAGTTGATTTTTGTACCTCATCCAGCGCCTGGTAAGCGTTTTGCGACATCACGATCAGGTTTTCGCCGGCTTTATTTTTTACCTCCAACATGTTGCCTGCAAAGCGGTTCATCTGATCAAAAGTTATTTCTACAACTTCTTTATGGGTTGACCGGAGCGATTCCAGAACCACAACCTTTTCATGCGGGTTAGGGATGCTATCCGTACAAATGACGGCAAACCCGCTGCCAATGCACATCAGCACATTGGTATGGTAAATGGCCTTGCCATTGGCGTCGGCTGCTTCAAAACTGATAGCTTTATAACCAGCCTGTTCGCAAAACAGGGTAAGCACTTCTTTATCTGTACGTGGCGAAAGGCAGGCATAGGCAATTTTATTCCCCCTGTCGAGCACCATACTACCGGTGCCTTCCAAAAATTTATTCTCAGCCTCAAAACGGCTCAGGTCTATCACATGAGCAACTTTAAAAGTATCCTCCAATTTACTGATGATATCTTCCCGGCGCTCCAGCCGGCGGTTTTCGGCCTGCATGGGGTACAGGAACACTGTGCCATCTGCATGAAACGATATCCAGTTGTTTGGGAAAATAGAATCGGGCGTATGCGGCTGCGCGGTATCATCAACTACAGTAACACTTACACCGTTTTCTTTTAATATTTTAACAAAGCCGTCAAACTCGGCCAGCGCTTTATCCTGAACAGCCTGCTGATCTACATCCCGGTTCTGGAAAGCATTGCTCCCCGCCGTTTGCTCATTAAAGCCGAAACTCACCGGCCTTATCATTAATATGTTGTTGGTTGATTGATCCATTTTAGTTCACCTTATCCCTTAAAAGCGGCATGCTCATGCAATGAAAACCACCGCGAGCCCTGGAAAGTTCGGCCGATGGCATTAAAATTAATGTATCGGTCATGGTTTGCGGGTCAAGTTCGCCGTTCTCAAATTTTTGCAGCAGGTCATTTACCCTGATCACATCAAAGCCGTTTTGCTTAAAGGCCTCAACTGTTTTGTCGTTACGGTCGTAACCTAAAACCACACCTTCTTTTATGGCCAGCAGGTTACAGGAATCGGTCCACTGTTCACGGGCATCAAAAGGGAATGTGTTATTGCCGGAGTAGATGAAATTTGTTTTTGTACCGCTTTGCAGGTCAATCTCGCTGATGTCGGCCAGCAGGTCCTCAATACATCCAAACAATCTCGGCTTTTCACCCTTTTCAAACTGCACAATTTCGGCTCTGTCTTTTTGCTTTTTATCTGCAAACCAGGAGATGGGTTCCTGCTCTTCCAGCGGCGCATCGGCTACAGCCAGTGAGCGCAGCAGTACCCAGGTATCGCGTTTTATTTGTGTAAATACGGTGTCAATGTGCATGTAATCGCGCTTATGCGGAATTTTTACAATGGTTACCTTTTTTACCACATCATTATCAAACAATAACTTAATAGCCTCGTTGGCACCGCTTATGGAGGTACGCTCGCTGCAGCCAATAATTAAATGCTGCGGACTCACCATCATCACATCGCCACCTTCCAGCGTAGTTTTTTCCAGGTTATCTTCACCAGGCCGTAAAAAATGCTGTGCGGTTTCGGGTATCTCCAGTATATTATTGCTGTAGGCAGCAAACAGCGGGTGGTTAAAAAATATATACCGCACCAGCAGGGTTTCGCGGAAACGCGCCTTTTTAGCCGGTTTGTTGAGCAGCATGTGGTTATTGACCGCTATACCAATATCCCTCGAAAAAATAAGGTTAGGTATCGGTGCAAATATCATTTCTTCGTTACCTAATGATCCCGATATAAATATTTTGGCCAGTTCAACAGGGTCGGTATTTATCAGTTGTTCCTGCAGGCGGTAGTTGCAGCTTTCAATAGCGCAAACCGAAGCCACCAGTTTTTCACGGATATCGTCTTGCTGTAAAATATCTGCCAGCAGGGTTTGTATTTCAATTACCTGGTTTGATGCATGGAAACCCATGTTATCGGGTTTGAAAAATGCGCGTTCTTCATCATTATCTATTTGCTGCAGCCTGCCTTTTATTTTGCCGGGATCCAAAAAATAGAGCAATAGTTTTACGTAATGATCATACTCGTTTTTACGCATGGTATCCAGGTGAACTATATCCTCAAACAGCCAGTCCTGGGCTTTTGAAGGCACAACTTTACCTAATCCGCTATCCGGGCTATGGATCAGTAAGATGCGCAGGCTGCCAATTTCGGATGTTACATCTATTTTAAAATCGTTATTGGTTAGTATCATAAAAGGATATAAGAAGCGCAAATCTATTCAGAATAATCAATATTTTATTATAGCAAGGTTATTAGCAATTTAATTAATTTTGCCGGATGAATTTTATTATTGATGCTGCCGTAAAAGCAATTAAACATCTATACCAAACTGATGTTGCACCGGCAGCTATAAGTTTACAGGAAACCCGGAAAGAATTTGAAGGCCAAATAACCATTGTAACTTTTTCTTTTACCAAATTTTCGCGCAAAGGGCCTGAGCAAACTGGTAACGAGATAGGGGAATACCTTAAAAACGAGTTAAAAGAGGTGACCGCGTTTAACGTGATCAAGGGTTTCCTCAATATTTCTATAAGTGACGAATACTGGATAAGCCAGCTATACAACCAGATATTACCTGATGATTTTGCAGTAGCAAAGCCAAACAGTCAAAAGGTGATGGTTGAATATTCATCGCCCAATACCAATAAACCATTACACTTAGGGCACATCCGTAATAACCTTTTAGGATACTCGGTAGCACAAATTTTAAGTGCAGCTGGCTATGAGGTGGTAAAAACTAATTTGGTGAACGACCGCGGTATTCATATTTGCAAATCAATGCTAGCCTGGCAAAAGTTTGGCAATGGCGAAACTCCCGGATCATCTGGTTTAAAAGGTGATCATCTGGTAGGTAAGTATTATGTGCTGTTTGACAAAGCCTACAAAACCCAGATAGAGGAGCTGAAAGCCGAAGGCCAAAGCGAAGAAGAAGCTAAAAAGAATGCCCCAGTTATAAAAGAGGCACAGCAAATGCTGCAAAAATGGGAGGCAGGCGATCAGGAGGTGATTGACCTGTGGAAAACCATGAACAGTTGGGTTTATGCCGGTTTTGCTGATACTTACAAGCAATTGGGCGTTAGTTTTGATAAATACTACTACGAGTCGAACACCTACCTTTTAGGTAAGGATATTATTGACGAAGGTCTGCAAAAAGGTGTTTTCTTTAAAAAACCGGATGGTTCTGTTTGGATAGACCTGACACCCGATGGACTTGACGAAAAGTTGGTTCTACGTTCAGATGGTACATCGGTTTACATGACCCAGGACCTGGGTACGGCGCAGCTGAAATACAACGACTTCCACATGGATGAATCTATTTATGTGGTGGGTAATGAGCAGGATTATCACTTTAAAGTGCTGTTCCTGATTTTACGTAAACTGGGTAAAGCCGGTGCCAATGGTTTATTCCATTTATCGTATGGTATGGTCGATCTGCCATCGGGTAAAATGAAATCGCGCGAGGGAACGGTAGTTGATGCCGATGACCTGATGGAAGAAATGGAAACTACCGCCAAAGAACAAACCGAAGCTATGGGCAAGGTTGAAGCTTTTACAGCGGAGGAGAAACTACAACTTTATCATACCATTGGTATGGGTGCCCTTAAGTATTTCCTTTTAAAGGTTGATCCAAAAAAACGCTTGTTGTTTGATCCTAATGAGTCGGTTGATTTTCAGGGGCACACCGGGCCGTTTATTCAATATACCCATGCCCGTATTAAGTCGGTATTGAGCCGGGCAGATTATGAGCCCAACTATAAAATTGAAATAACAGAACTTGCTGGTGTTGAGCGCGATCTGATCATTTTGTTAACTCAATTCCCTGAAGTGATCAACACGGCAGCTGCCGAATACAGCCCGGCTGTTATAGCCAATTATGTATATGAACTGGCCAAAGCTTACAATAAATTCTACCACGAAAAATCAATTCTGCAGGCCGAGGATGAAATATTAAAGCAGTTCAGGCTGCAGCTATCGGCATCATCAGCCAAAGTGATCAGCAAAGCCATGAACCTGCTGGGTATTGATGTGCCTGAAAGGATGTAGGCCACCTAACCCCCTAAAGTGGGAATTTTTTGATATGCAAATGTGCGGATTTCAGATGTGCAGATATTAAAACAACAAAGCCCGGTTCCAGAAAGAACCGGGCTTTGTTCTTGGAAGAGATTTTCAAAAAGCTCCCCTTTAGGGGGTTATGGGGCTTATCTCCAATGTCCTCTGTGCCATGCGTAGCCACGACGAACCGGATGCCAGTATCCCTGTACATAAACACGACCGGGACGAGGACGGGCATAATAGCCGTTTACATAAACATATCTATCCCCACGCCAGGCCCATTCGCCGGGTACCCAATAAGCACCGGAATACGGAGCAACCGGGCGTACGTATACAGGTTCAGCAGGACGTTCGGCAACATAATAATCAGCAGCGCATGATGTGAATAAGGTGCCTGTTAAGGCCAGTAATAATCCTATTTTCGCTATCTTTTTCATCTGTAAAATGTTTATTTTATTAAATACTCACAGAAATTTTGACGACGGCCAGCTTAAAAAGTTTAATTATTTACGTATAAATTTATCAGCTACCACATGTTCCTTACTACCTGGAGTGTACTTATAAAACCCACTTCCTGATTTTACCCCACGATGCCCGGCGGTTACCATATTTACCAGTAAAGGGCATGGGGCATATTTTTGATTGCCGAAGCCATCATACAATACTTTTAAAATAGCGAGGCAAACATCAAGGCCAATAAAATCGGCCAGCTGAAGCGGACCCATCGGATGGGCCATGCCCAGTTTCATCACGGTATCAATTTCCTCAACACCGGAAACACCTTCATATAAGGTATAAATAGCCTCATTTATCATGGGCATTAAAATGCGGTTAGCTACAAAACCGGGATAATCATTTACTTCAACAGCGTCTTTTTCCAATGTTTTGGCCAGTTGCATAATGGTGTTGGTAACTTCATTAGTAGTGGCATAGCCTCTTATTACCTCCACCAGTTTCATTACCGGTACAGGGTTCATAAAGTGCATACCAATCACATTGCCCGGATTCTTTGTTACCGCAGCAATTTGCGTAATAGATATAGACGATGTATTAGAAGCCAGGATAACATCATCGCTGCAAATATCGCTGAGCTGTTTAAATAGTTTAAGCTTGATCTCATGGTTCTCGGTAGCAGCTTCAATCACCAGATCGGCACTGACTGCGCACCGCTGCAGGTCGGTAAAGGTTTTAATGCGGTCCAGCGTAGCGGTTTTTACATAATCATCAATAATACCTTTTTTTACCTGCCTGTCCAGGTTATTAGCAATGGTTTGTATAGCGTTACTTAAGGCGCCGGTATCAATATCAACCAATGATACTTCAAAGCCATGTTGTGCAAAGGTATGAGCTATGCCGTTACCCATAGTGCCAGAACCAATTACGGTAATATTTTTCATGATGATCAGGTTATGTAAATGCTTAAAATCAATAAGCTAAAGTGGAGCAAATTATTTATTTGGCAAAATACCTTTGTGCTATAATGTAATAAAGGCGCCCGCCTCAATTATTGTTTTTTTGTTGAGGTTTTCATAAGTGGGTATGTGCCCCAGTTCATTCACATTTGCGTAATTAAGAATAAAGGTTTTTGAATAAATGTCCTTATCGCCATTAAATACAATACCCATTACCGGTATATTATATTTTTTAAGCGCGTGAAGTGATAATAAAGTATGGTTGATGCTGCCCAGATAATTTTGCGATACCAGAATCACTTTAGCATTTAACTGCTTGATCACATCTATCATTAAAAAATTATCATTTAAAGGTACCATAAGACCGCCTGCCCCTTCAATTATTAATTGGTTATCGGTTTTTGGAGGAATAATATTTTGAATATCGATAGCTATTTTATCAATGGCAGCCGATTTATGGGGCGAATAAGGTTGTGTTAAGCGATAAGCTTCGGGATAAAAACGCGAAACATCGTTTGATATCAGGTTTTGTACTTTGAGTGTATCGCTATCATCCAGATCGCCGGCCTGCACGGGTTTCCAGTAATCGGCCTTTAATTTCTCTGTTATAATGGCCGAAACAACTGTTTTGCCGATCCCGGTACCAATACCGGTAATAAAAATAGGCGGTTTAGGCATTTATAAACTTGTTAATAGTATCGGTAAGTAAGGTTAAATCATTGGTTGTATTAAATGCGTGCAGGCATATCCGTATCCTTTCAGTTCCTGCCGCAATAGTGGGGCTAAGTATAGCTCTTAGATCTAACCCGGCATGTTGCAAAATGTTTGCAATTTCACGGGCTTTATCATTAGTTTTTAGTATGACGCATTGAATGGCGCTATTGCTGTTAAGCAAGGGGAAGGCATCATTTGTTTGGATCTGATTTTTAAACAAATCAATGTTGCTTTTTAGGCTGGTGATTTCCCGGCCGGCATTATTTAATAACTGGTAAGCCATTTTTACAGCTGCCAGCTGGTGAAAGGGGGAGGCAGTAGTATAAACAAAGGAGCGGGCAAAATTTATAAGGTATTCCCTTAGCATATTACTGCCCAATACAATGGCTCCATGGCAACCCAGTGCTTTGCCAAAAGTTACCACCAATGCAAATACCCTGTTTTGTAAGCCCAGTTCATTCACTAATCCTGATGGATAAAGCCCTACAGCGTGTGCCTCATCAACAATTAAATGCGCGCCATATTTTTCAGTAAGACTTAGTATTTCCAATAGAGGGGGTGTGTCGCCATCCATAGAATAAACGCTTTCAATAACTACATAGCAATTACCTTTGGCCTGCTTTAGCTTAGCCTCCAGGCTATCCGGATCATTATGACTGAAACTATAGCGGTTGGCATAACTTAATCGTGCTCCGTCAATGGCAGAAGCATGTATCAGTTCGTCAAGTATAATAGTATCGCCGCGTTGGGCCAGTGAGGAGAGCAAACCCAGGTTGGCATCATAACCCGAATTAAACAGCAAGCCGGCTTCGTACTGATGGAATGCTGCTATTTCTTTTTCAAGATCCTCAGCATAACTCAGGTTACCCGATAGCAATCGTGAACCTGTAGAACCGTTTAAAGAGGAAGGATATTTTTGAACTTCGGTCTCAATGTTTTGCTTTAAAACAAATGATCGGGCAAACCCGAGGTAATCATTTGAGCAAAAATCAATAAGATTGTTTTCAGGCTTTAAAGTTCTGTACGTACCTGACGACTGCCTTTCATCAAGTTTGTTTTTAAGATATGTTTGGGCCGCTGTCAATGCTAATGATTTGTGCAAAAATATAAAAAGCGGCCATAAGCCACGAATGGTCGGAAGATTAATCTTCCGACTTTTTTGTTTTTAAGGCACAATCCTTTAAGGTATAAATATCTGATTTATTTGTTGCTCTATGGCATCTTGGACAATGACAGGCTTAGTCAGCGAACCCTGGAAGACACCTTCAATGATTCAGTATTCAAGATACTTTTTAATCTCGATGAAGGTGAAACGGTACGCAGAAGTTCTATTTCTGAAAGATTGTCCAAGGTTGATCCCGACTATTTTAAGCAGATCTATGAATGTATTTATGAGCAGTTTGCCGGACTATATGCTCCTGCGGAAAGAAAGCAGTATAATCTGATCAGGGTAGACAGTTCCATGGTTAGTGAGACCACGAGCAAACTCATGGAAGGGATCGATAACAAAAGCGTTAAGAAAGCCGTCAAATACAGCATTGCTTTTGACGGTGTTTTGCCCAGCCATTCCAAAGTGTTTACCCACCCAACTTACGGCAGTGAAGATATTGCACTGCCGGAGGCTGTAATGGAACATGTTAAAAAAGAGGCCGATCACCAGAATATTTATGTGCAGAACAGGGGGCTACAATCAACCAAAACGATGCAGGCCTTTAGCACCGGACAGGTGACATTCATCTGCCGGGCAAAGGAAAACAGGGAGTTTGTAGAACTGGAGTCATTGGTTACCCAAGGACAGGATACGGACCTTGGCGAATCCAAATTGATCAGAGATTGCAGGGTACAGCTATACAGAGGTGCCCCGGTCAATAACAAACAGGGGAATAAGCATTACAGGCATGAACCGGTAGATGAGCATTTCCGCCTGGTCATTGTAGAAAGCAAAGCTGAAGAAGGTAAAGAATATTGGTTCTTGACTAATGATTTTAAGCATTCCGCAAAAGAAATCGCACAAGCCTACAGAAGACGTTGGGATATAGAAGTCTTTTTCAGGTTTTTAAAACAGGAACTTAACCTAAGCCACCTGGTTTCATTAAACAAGAACGGGATACAGGTCATATTGTATATGACACTGACTGTCGCCATGATGGTACTGATGTACAAAAAGGCAAATAACATCGGCTACAGAACCGCAAAAAGGCGCTTTGCAATGGAAGTAAGAGACCTTGCTATTGCCCTAATCGTTGTGCAATGCGGTGGAGACCCGGGATTATTTTTTAAAACATAAAAAATGGCCGGAATTTCTTCCGACCATTCGTGGCCATAAGCCGCTTTTTATTATCAATTAATTTTGCGAGCCGCCTCCGCCGCCTTGTCCCATTCTGGACATCCTCTCCTTCATCCATGCATCATAGGCAGTTGCCTGTTCAGGTGTTAAAACAGCTTTAACTTTATCATTAGTGGCTTTCATGATAGGCATTCTTGCACTTCTCATAGCATCCCTGTCGCCATTGGCAGCTGTTCTTACGCTATCCATTTTGGTAGCCTGATCTTTATAGATGGCAGTAATTTTAGTAGTTTGATCATCAGTCAGCTTAAGCTGGGTCTGTAATCCTTTGGCCATTTCTTCCGGGCTTCTTCTATTACCGCCCTGGGCATGACTCGCTGCTGCAATCCCCATCAGGAAACAGCACATCAACAAAATTTTTTTCATAGCTTTTTTTAATTTACGTTTTTATAATCTTATGATAAAGATATACCGTAAAGGTTTAAATAAGCCGATGTAACTTAATTGTTGCTTTGCTGTAAGTTTGATATAGAGCGTTGCATTTGTGCCATCATATTGGTGAGGCTTTCCATAGTAGGCTCAGGGGTAGGTTGTGGCAATTGTGTTGATATAAAGCCTTTTGCCTTCCATATTTCTAATACATCCTCACCATTTATTTCATATGGTTCATATACCGGATTGTCAGATACCAGCTTTAATTTTTTGCTCTCTTTAAATTTGTTACCTATGCGTTTATATACCACGCCATCATTTTTGGATATCACCACGTAGGTTTCGCCGGTTTTAATATCGCCCCAGTTCTCCAGGTATTCGCCTATGATGATGTCGCCTGACGATATAGGCAGCATGGAATCGCCTTTTATTTCAAATGCCCTGTAGGTGCCCTGCTTGAACATGGGCAAATAAAACTTAGGCAGTTTTGATACATACTCCGGATCGGCGTAGCCGTTTAAATAACCGGCGCTGGCCTTAAGCGGTACCATTTCAATATTTTCATTGTCCTCTTTATCAACAGAAATGCTCAGAATGCGTAGGTTAGCCGGATTGCCTTTTGGCTTAGGTACCCACTTTTCATTGATGGTTTCATTTATAAAGTCATCAATAGTAATGTCAAAAAATATTGCTAAGGTTTTTAGTAGTTCATATTTTGGTTCGGCCCTTTCTTCTTCGTATGCGCCTACTAATGAACGTTTTATACCTAATTGATCGGCAAATTGCTGCTGGGTTAAACCCTTCTTTTTGCGGAGAAACTTAATATTTTGTGAAATTATTGACATAAAATTTGCATTTGCTAAAATTATTAGTAATTTTATGCTCATAAAGTTAGTAATAATTATTTGTTCACCAAATTTTTTATCATAAAATGAAACGTTTTGTATATATCATCACCGACAGAAACAGGAAAAACTTACACGTTGGCTTATGTTCAGATCTTGTAAAAACATTACAATTTTACAGCGATATGCCTACTTTGTTTTTTGATAGCGCGCAGCAGCTTAACCGTTTGGTTTATTTTGAAGAGATAAACACCGAAGAGCAGGCTATGGAACGTTTTAAAGTGGTGAGCACTTTTACACGCCCGCAAAAAGAAAAAATGATCAGACCTGTTAATCCTGATTGGATAGATCTGACCATTGGTTTAAAATATGAAAACGGTTTACGTGTAAGGCCCCAATTGCGACCATCTTTAAACGCTAACAGAAGACCGGTTACTTTTTAATGAATTTTAAAGCGCCTGAGTTCATGCAGTATCTTTTACCGCCACGGTCTGCGGGGCCATCGTCAAAAACATGACCCAGGTGTAAACCGGTACTTTTTTCAATAACTTCATCGCGGCTCATGCCGTAGCTGTTATCATGTACTATAGCAACTTTTTTGGGGTCAACGGCTTTAACAAAGCTTGGCCAACCTGTACCGCTGTCAAACTTATCATCCGAGCTGAACAGTACTTCGCCGGTGGCCGCACTTACATAAACGCCCTTTTCATGGTTGTTCCAATATGCGTTTTTATATGGTGGTTCAGTTCCGCTCTCTACCATGATGTGGTACTGATCTGGTGTCAGTATTTTTTGCCACTCGGCCGCGGGTTTACTCAGCTTCCTTTTGGCATCCTGTCCGTTACTGTTCTGACAGCCAAAGGCAGTCAAAACACATAATATTACTACAGCAAAAATTGATTTTTTCATTTTAATTTATTTAAGCAATCATAAAACTTGATCATGGGGCATTGCAGCACCATGGTTACGGATCTTTAGTCGTACAATACAGCTAATCCTTACAAATTTATTATACTTAAAATACGTAATATTATTTTTAACGGATTGTCATTACAGGGTATTTATATTTTATTATATGGATTTGATCTTGGGCATCAAAACTCTGTTTACAATGTGCAGCATACCGTTACTTTGTTCCACATCAAACCGGTTAATTATACTTTGACCGCCATTGTCGTCTTCCAGTACAATATTTCGGTTGCTATCAATTTTAGCGGTAAGCTTGCCACCTCCCAGCGTGGTAAAAGTAGCCAGCCCTTTATGCCCGTTTATTTGTTTCTCAATATCTTTTGCTTTTAGTTTGCCTGCGATGGCATGATAAGTGAGTATGCCGGTAAGTTCCCAAATATGGGTTGGCTTTGCAAGGGAGTCGACTTTGCCAATGGGTAATGCTTCAAATGCCTGGTTAGCCGGGGCAAATATGGTAATAGGCCCCTTACTTTTATAAGTTTCTATTAAGTTGGAGCTTTTGATGAAATTATAAAGTATTGAAAGATCTTTTGATAACGCAATATTTTGAACAATGTCATTTGCCGGCAACATACCATCACCAGCAGTAGTTTTTAGCGTACCGATTGCCCTGGTGTTAGCAGTGGTATTGCTGGTTTGGGCAAACACGGTGATGCCATAAATAAGGGCAAGGCCGAGCAGTAATAATTTTTTCATACCTGGTTGGTTATATTGATCATGTAAATAACTGTTTTTATCAATTTAGGTTTTAAGTAAAAAAGCGACCATAAGCCGCTTTTTATTTTTATCTTTTGCTACACCTACCATCCAGGAGTAAAGCCTAAACCAAATAATGGCTTGGTAACATCACTGCGGTTAAAAGGAACAGCTAAATAAGGCTCCAATACAAATGCACCAAAAACGTTAATCCTTAATGATATTCCCGCACTTAAAGCCGGAACCCTGCCATATACAGGTTGGGTAACCGGTTGCCCGTTAACAATTTGCTGCGTGCCGTCATCATTAAGAACAGGTGTTTGGCCTATTACCGGCGGGTTTTTTTGAAAGTATATATGATCGCCGGCGTTCCAGGCTAACCCCGCGTCAAAAAACAAGTTAAGATCAGTAAACAAAAACTTTGATTTTATCTGGGCCAGTTTCTCGGGACCGGTAAATGGCAGGCGCACCTCAAAGTTAAACACAGCTATACGGCTGCCCGACAACTGGTCGATGCTAAAACCGTTGCTTGAGGTTTTACCATTGTTGTAAAAAGTTTGCCCT
>Ga0193717_1000364_pt1 | contig 32488 bp, 29 predicted proteins | sample U2c2metaG_FD_145900 | JGI IMG/M metagenome (GOLD analysis project Ga0193717, IMG submission 145900) | Soil microbial communities from a riparian zone of the East river system, Colorado, United States - U2c2 | ecosystem: Environmental > Terrestrial > Soil > Riparian zone | place: USA: East River... | reverse complement strand
AGCGTATACGACGAAGTAAAGGTTAAGGAGGCCAAACCGGCACTGGCGCCTTATTTCGGCTGGGACAGTGCCATAAGCCCTTCGGGGACGACCGGTCTGCCTGTCGGGCTTTGCGCAAGGAGGGTGGTGCCCCGGCCGGGTACCCTGACTTCGCATCCGAATGTGGTAGTGGTCATCTGCGAATCCTTTAGTGCCTATAAGAGCAGCATGTGGGGTAATCCTTTGAACACGACCCCTTTTTTTAACGGGCTTTGTCAGCAAGGTATATTTTTCGATCATTGTTTTACACCCAGCTATGGGACGGCGAGGGGCGTTTGGGCTGTAGTAACGGGTATTCCCGATGTGTCGGGGGCGACCACTACTTCGAGCCGTAACCCGGCGGCTGTCGATCAACATACTATCATCAATGATTTTTCGGGGTATCAAAAATTCTATTTCCTGGGCGGCAGCACCAGCTGGGCGAATATCCGGGGATTGCTGACCAATAATATCCAGGGGCTGCATTTGTACGAGCAGGAAAATTTCAGCTCGCCAAAGGTCGATGTCTGGGGTATCAGCGACAAAAACCTTTTCCTGGAAGCCAATAAGGTGTTGAAGCAGCAGCAGGAGCCTTTTTTTGCTATTATACAGACGGCGGATAATCACCGGCCGTATACCATTCCGGAAGAGGACCGGTCGGTCTTCCATCCCCGCACCGCGCCGAAAGACTCGTTGCGCCGGTATGGGTTCGAAAGCAATGAAGAGATGAATGCCTTCCGGTATACAGATTTTGGCTATGAGACATTTATCCAGGCGGCTTCTAAGGAAAAATATTTCGACAACACCGTTTTTCTTTTCGTGGGGGACCATGGTATTGGGGGGGATGCAGGAGATCTCTTTCCGAGGGCATGGACGGATCAGCGCCTTACGTCCGAGCATGTTCCTTTACTGATCTATGCACCAAAGCTATTGCGGGCGGAGCGGTTAACCGGGGATTGCTCACAGGTGGATGTTCTGCCGACATTGGCGGGACTTTGTGATATACCTTATGACAATACTACATTAGGTCGTGATCTGCTGGATTCGGCACATTATCGCGGTAAGGGAATGTCCTTTATCTATGATCCTGATGCTGGGAATATCGGGGTAGTGAAAGGGGATTATTTTTATCGCCGGGGTTTGAAGACAGGTAAGGAAGAGATGGTATCTGTGGTGGGTAATGAGCCGACGCCAGCGGAGGTGATCAAGGGGCCGGTGGGGCAGGAGATGAAGAAGCTGTCGGAGGGGATGTATGAGTTATCGCGGTATATGTTACTAAAGAATAAGAAAAAAGAGCCCGTCTCAAGATAAAAGTAGATGGCCTATTGAACCTGCCATGCCGATGGAAGCGCGGTTGTGGCCACAAAACCTTATTTTTGTGGACATCTAAATAAGTATCTGTGGCATTGATCAAAAGCATTTCCGGGATAAGGGGAACGATTGGCGGTAAACCGGGGGACAGCCTGTCCCCGCTGGATATTGTAAAATTTACCGCTGCTTTTGGCAGCAGGATCCTGCAAAAAAATAAAGGGAAAAAGATCGTGGTAGGCCGGGATGGCCGTATCAGCGGGGAGATGGTGAGCGCGCTGGTGGTAAGCACCTTGCGGGGACTTGGTCTCGACGTCGTCGATCTCGGACTGACCACGACACCTACTGTGGAACTGGCCGTGCCGGGGGAGAACGCAGCCGGAGGGATCATTCTGACTGCCAGCCACAATCCCAAGGAATGGAATGCATTGAAATTGCTCAACAGCGACGGAGAATTTATCAGTGCTGAAGAGGGCGCTGCTATCCTTGAAAAAGCCGAAAAAGAAGATTTTGTATTTGCTCCGGTGGACAAACTGGGCGAGTATAGTCAGAATAGCGACTGGCTGCAAAAAAGCATCGATGGGGTCGTGAAATATCCCCTGGTTGACATCCCTGCTATCCGGGAAAGGAAATATAAGATCGTGGTCGACGTCATCAATTCTACGGGAGCGTTGTATATTCCACCTTTGCTGAAAGCATTAGGCGTGGAAGAAGTTATCCTGCTGAATGAAGAGGTCAATGGACGGTTTGCGCACAATCCCGAGCCCTTACCAGAGAATCTGACTGGTCTGAGCGTAATGGTACAGCAGGCCAAGGCCGACCTGGGTATTGCTGTGGACCCGGATGTCGACCGACTTTGTTTTGTCTGTGAGGATGGCAGCATGTTTGGAGAAGAATATACACTTGTGGCGGTGGCCGACTATGTACTGAGCAAGCGACCGGGAAATACGGTCAGCAATATGAGCAGTACCAAAGCTTTGAAGGAAGTGACGATCCGGAGGGGTGGCGAATATTATCCTTCAGCGGTAGGAGAGGTCAATGTGGTCACTGTGATGAAGCGTGTGAATGCCGTCATCGGTGGGGAAGGGAATGGGGGCATCATTGTTCCCGACCTGCATTATGGGCGGGATGCGCTGATCGGTATCGGTCTTTTTCTGAGCGCCCTGTCGCATCATAAAAATGGCATCAAGTCTTTCCGCAGTCAATACCCGGATTATTTTATCTCCAAGAACAAGATAGAGCTGGAAAGGAGTATCAATGTGCCGGCCATCTTTGAGAAGATAAAGAAGAAATATAAGAACCATCCTATCAATTCGGAGGATGGATTGAAGATCGAATTCGACAATGACTGGGTGCATTTGCGGACTTCCAATACAGAGCCCATCATTCGTATTTATGCTGAAAGCAATTTTGAGACGACGGCCAATAATATAGCACTGCGACTCATGCAGGATATCAAGGAATTCATCACCGCCTAACGGGGATTGGGACCATTTTGGGTGTTGCTAGTCTTATGGATGAAATTTAAGTTAGGGAGAATGCTTATTTTTGCGCCGCTATGGAAAGAATTTACTTCGACAATGCCGCCACTACCAGCCTGGACCCGCAGGTTCTGGAAGTTATGATGCCTTACCTGACGGATAAATTCGGCAATCCCTCCTCTATTTATTCTTATGGCCGTGAGTCGCGGCTGGCTATCGAAAATGGGCGAAAATCCGTAGCGAAGATACTCAATGCGCATCCGGCTGAGATCTTTTTTACTTCTGGCGGCACGGAGAGCTCAAATACTGCAATTTCAGCGGCGGTGCGGGACTTAGGCTGCCTGCACATCATCACTTCTCCATTGGAGCACCATGCTACCCTGCATACGGTGGAACACCTGCACAAGAGAGGGGAGGCGGCGTTGAGTTTTGTCAACCTGCTGCCCAATGGTCATATAGACCTGGAAGACCTGGAGCATAAGCTGGCTACTAGCGCCGAAAAGACCCTGGTCAGCCTGATGCATGCCAATAATGAGATCGGAAACATACTCGATATTCATGCGGTGGGTGAGCTGTGTAAACTCTATGGAGCCATCTTCCATTCAGATACCGTACAGACAGTTGGGCATTTCCCTTTTGATCTGCGCAACACCCCTGTCCATTTTATTACGGGTGCGGGTCACAAATTCCATGGGCCGAAAGGGGTCGGGCTCTTGTATATCAATGAGAACGTTAAGATCAGTCCCTATATACACGGTGGTTCGCAGGAGCGTAACATGCGGGCTGGTACGGAGAGCGTATATGGCATTGTTGGTTTTGCAAAAGCGCTGGAACTGGCGACGGCGGGTTTTGAGGCAGACAGCTCATATATCAAGGGGCTGAAGGTATACATGATGGAGCAGCTGAAGAAGCAAATGAAAGGCATTTCTTTTAATGGCGACCCGTTGGGGCGCAGCCTTTACACCGTATTAAGCGTATCTTTTCCTAAGACGGAGAAATCCGAAATGCTTCTTTTCAATCTTGACATCAATCATATCTGCGCTTCCGGCGGCAGTGCCTGTACCAGTGGTGCGGAGCAGGGGTCGCATGTGATCCGCGCCATCAACAACAATCCTAACCAGGTAACGGTACGCTTCTCTTTTTGCAGGCACAATACCCGTGACCAGGTGGATTCGGTTGTGGCTAAGCTAAGGGATTTGATATAAGCTCATCTGATGCATTACATCATTGGCATTGACATTGGCACCACAAATACCAAAGCCGTGGCTTTTACGGACGAGGGAGCCGTGTTAGACAGCGCCGGTGCTTCTTACCCCATCTTTTCCGAAGTAGAAGGTCAGCACGAGCTGGATCCGGATAAATTGCTTAAGGCTGTAGTAACGACCCTAGGCGAGGTCCGTAAAAGGACAGCATCGTGGCCGGGTCTTGCGGGCATCAGCTTTAGCTGCGCCATGCACAGCCTGATCCTGGTCGACGCGGCTGGCAAGCCGCTGACGCGGGCAATTACCTGGGCTGATCAACGGCCTGCATCATTTGCCAAGGCCTTGAAAGACAGCGCTGCGGGCCGGCGGATCTACCGGCAGACGGGGACCCCTGTTCATGCCATGTCCCCCCTTTGTAAATTACTGTGGTTAAAAGAGACAGAGCCAGATCTTTTTTCGAAGGCGGCCCGGTTTATTTCCATTAAAGAATACATCTGGTGGTCTTTGTTTGGAGAATATAAGGTGGATCATTCCATTGCTTCGGCGACGGGTTTGCTGGATATCCGGTCTTTTGACTGGTATGCGGAATCGCTGGAAGTGGCGGGGATCCACGCCGGGCAGCTGTCGGACCTGGAACCCTGCACGTATAGCTCAACTGCGTTGCTGTCTGAGTTCCGGTCATTGGGCCTGCCTCGCGGATTGCCCTTTGTCATTGGGGGCAGCGATGGCTGTCTGGCCAACCTGGGCAGCAGTGCGGTGGAACCGGGGGAGACGGCTTTGACCATTGGCTCCAGCGGGGCGATCCGGATGACGGCTCCGGCGCCGGAATACGATGTCAGGGAAAGGATCTTCAGCTATATTCTGACCGACCGGCATTATGTATGCGGCGGCCCTATCAATAATGGAGGAAACGTCATACAATGGTATACGAAAGGGGTTCTGGGGAAGAAGGATGAGGATATTGGGTCTTTGGAGAAGGAGGCGGATACGGTGCCGGCGGGTTGTGAGGGATTGGTCTTTCTCCCTTATTTGAGGGGTGAGAGGGCGCCGGTCTGGGACGCCAATGCAAAAGGCGTCTTTTTTGGGTTAAGATCGATACACGAGCAACGGCATTTTACGCGGGCTATCCTGGAGGGGATCAGCTATTCCCTTTACCAGGTGGGGGCTTCCCTGGAGGAGACGCTGGGGCCAATACGACAGATCTATGCAAGCGGAGGATTTACGGGGAGCAAAACCTGGCTGCAGCTGATAGCCGATGTGTTCATGAAAAAGGTGTATGTCACGGGTACAGCGGATGCATCGGCCATTGGAGCTGCCATGATGGGATTCTATGCGTTGGGCATTATCTCCGACCTGGAGGCAACGGCGAGGCTTGTGAAGGTGGTGGAGACCTATGAGCCTGATGCGGGCAGGCATGCGGTATATCAAAAGAATTTTGGCGTATTCACCGAATTGTATAACCGACTTAAGGACTTAATGTAAGCTATAAGGCACGCCGGAGGCGTGCCTTATACTTTTGTCCTGATGAATGAATGACGATTGATGTAGGATCTTGGACCAAAAACGGGCTTGCGATACAGGTACACAAAAATACAATATATTGACCCTTTAGGATGCCTCTACAGGTCAGGATTACACACCCTGAAGAATTTATCTGCCTTTTACCAGATCCCTGGGTAAAATGCCAAACTCTTTTTTGAAGGCTTTTGCAAAATGGCTGAGATTGGAGAATCCTATCTCGCTACCGGCCTGCTTGATGCTGCATTGTCCTGTGATGAGCAGCTCTTTGGCGCGTTGCAGACGGCTTTTATTATAGTAATCATAGAGCGTATGTCCATACACCTGCTTGAATAGATTTTTGAGCTTGCTGGTACTCATAAACACTTCCTGAGCAAGGGATTCAAGGGAAGGGAATCCTTCCAGCCGGCTGCTAAGGATCTGCTCGACGTGCTGCATGCTTTCCAGGTCGTTCTTCTTCACGGTGCGTGGCAGAACTGCCTGTTCCTGGCGCAGGAAAGAATGTAGTAGCTTTTCGATCAGGTGGATGATGGCCGAGAGTCTCCTGATCTGGTTTACAGGATCGTTGTCCTTTATTTCGAACAGCTCTTTCAGCATAGTCCGGTGCGAGAGATTGATGAACAAGGGATTTTCAGAGCTGCTGTTATCCCTGGCGAAGGCGGCCAGTTTGTCAAAGATAGGCTGCGGCAGGTACTGTATGGCCAATTCATGGGAACAGAAGATAAGCAATCTCTTGACAATGCTGCCGGACGAGATCTTCAGGAAGGCATTGTCGCGGGCATCTGTCAGGAAAATATCATTGCGAAAAGGTCTCTTATCCGAGACGACATGCTGCCGGTGACCTACTAATATTTCTTTTTGTACTTCAACAAGATTGAAGGATATAACAAAACCTTTGGCGCCTGATTCGCGATAGAGCTCCAGGTCACTGTCCAGTTTAAAGTTCATCACTGCATAAGAAAAATGCTGATTGACATTCTGAACCAAAATGGTTCCTGAGCCCAGATGGGCGGGGATGGTCAGCAAATTATCCTTGACGGGAGTGTTCAACTTTACCGCAAAATCCGCCAGCCATTTTTCAAAATTTTCCAACTGGAATGAGTACATAACCATATTCACCTCTTTTTTGAAATGTTTTACTAATATCTAACTCAATGGCATTTAGTCGCGGTTTGGGAGTGGGGGACAGATGAGGCCGAAGCAAAAGTGCAAAATTAGCACAAAATAACCTTAGCATTTTGCCCGGAATGATCCTTTCGATAGCTGTAAAGGCTATTTAACAAAAATTTGAGTAGTTATATCTACTTATTTTTAAGGACTTCTTTAGGTAGAACACCAAATTCTTTCTTAAATGCCTTTGCAAAATTACTTAAGTTGGAGAAACCGATGTTTACGCCTACTTGTTTGACGGAGAAATTCCCTGTTTTTAGCATTTCTTTTGCTTGTTCGAGCCGGTGGCGATTGTAAAACTCATAGAGCTTCATTCCATAGGTCTGTTTGAAGCGGCTTTTGAGTTTTGTGGAGCTCATCATTGCCGTTTTGGAGAGGGCTTCGATGCTTGGGAATTTATTTAGCTGGTTGTCGCTGAGAATGCGAACGATGCCTTTGAGTGCTTCGAGATCTTTTTCCCTGCCTTTTGTCCAGATCCTGCCATCGGAAAGGGAGATAGTCGAGCGTGTGAGAAATGCGGAGAGAAATTTTTCCGCGAGCAGGAGAGCTCTGTTATGGAGGAGGAGGTGATGAAGAGGGGATGCGGGATCTGCTCCGAAGATGTCTTCGAGCAATTGTCTGCATTCGAAGGAGATGGGTTCGGTGTACCCTGTAGCAGGTTGTGTGTCTGCATATTGAAACAGATCGAAAAGGATGTTCTTCTGAACATGCCGGTGGAGGAAGGAGGGGGGAAAAAATATACAGAGTCCTTTCAAACGGGAGTTGCGGGGGAATGTGGTTTCTTTTCCGTGACCGGTGGAATAAAGCTGGATATGACCACGGGTGAGACTTTTGTCGGAGATATGGTTGCCATTTTCGCGAACTATGTATATATCGCTGGTCTTTACCTGATTGAAGAAAAGGCAAAGTCCGGGAGAGCGAGTCGCCTCGCTAATGAATTGGAGGTCATCGTTCAGGGAGAGGTTGAGGACAAGAAAGGAGATGCCGTCCGGCAGATGTGCTGCCTGGAGGGTACCCTCTCCCAGTTCGCGGGGTATGGTGAGGGTTCTATTCGAGGCCGGGACGTGCAATAATTCACTGAATCCTCTGAGCCACTGTCTGGAGTCAATAAGTCGGCAGGAATATTTGATCATCGAACAACTGTTGAGTAGGACTAGGAGGGCGTAAAATACCAAACGAACCGATTGGAAGCGGTCTTCAGGACGTAAAGCAATTCGGGGTGGATAAAGCGACCTGCGGTATTGACGGACCGCAGCCGGACCGCGCCCGGGCTGCAGGGAGCGGGGACTATTTCAATGTATTAAGCGCGAACTTATTTCAAGGTATTTTTTATCTCCTGCAACTTGAGCAAGGCTTCTACGGGGGTCAGGCGGTTGATGTCCGTGTCCTCCAGCAGCTGTCGGATGTGGTGGAAGGTTTCTGTGTGGGCATCGAAAATGGACAGCTGCATTTTTGGAGGCGCAATTTTTTTGAGGGAGTCTTCGATCGGTGAGCCGACGTGTTTGTCTTCGAGCTGGTGGAGGATCTCTTCGGCCCTTTGTAGCAGGGAGGGCGGCATGCCGGCCATTTTGGCTACATGAATCCCGAAGCTATGGATACTGCCACCCGGGGCCAGCTTACGCAGGAAGATCACCTTGTTGCCGACCTCTTTGTTGGTGATATGATAATTACGGACGCGGGGTAGCTTATTTTCCAGCTCGTTGAGTTCGTGATAATGTGTCGCGAAAAGGGTCTTTGGCGCATGCGGGGAATTGTGCAGGTATTCGGCGATGCTCCAGGCGATGGAGATGCCGTCGTAGGTGGACGTGCCCCTGCCAATTTCATCCAACAGGATCAGGCTGCCGGGTGTGATATTATTAATGATGCTTGCTGTTTCGTTCATTTCCACCATGAAGGTCGATTCTCCGCCGCTGAGATTGTCGGATGCGCCGACCCGGGTAAAGATCTTATCGGTCAGGGGGATCCTGGCCGTGTCGCAGGGGACGAAGCTGCCCATATGTGCCATCAGGGTGATGAGGGCGGTCTGCCGGAGCAGGGCGCTTTTACCGCTCATGTTCGGGCCCGTAAGGATAATGATCTGCTGGGTTGCCGAATCCAGAAACAGGTCATTGGGAATATAGGACTCACCGGCGGGTAATTGTCTTTCTATTACCGGATGGCGGCTTCCTTTCAGGTCGAGCTCGGGCCCCGTGTGCAGGAGGGGTTTTTTGTAATTATATGACAGCGCATTAGCGGCGAAACAAAGCAGGCAGTCGAGTGTTGCAAGGAGGTTGCCGTTGGTCTGGATGGGCGCTATCGATCCCTGGAGGAAGGAAAGGAGCTTTTCATAGAGGTCAAGTTCGAGGGCTATGATCTTTTCTTCGGCGCCGGTGATCTGCTCTTCGTATTCTTTCAGCTCAGGGGTGATGTATCGTTCGGCATTGGCCAGTGTCTGTTTGCGCATCCATTCGGCCGGGACCTTGTTCTTATGTGAATTGGTGACTTCGAGATAATATCCGAATACATTATTGAAGCCTATTTTCAGGGAAGAGATGCCGGAGCGTTCGGCCTCCTTCTGCTGTAGTTCGACGAGGTATTCTTTTCCGCCGGAGGCTATCTTTCTCAGCCGGTCCAGCTCTTCGTTGATGCCTGACCGTATGGCATCTCCTTTGGCTGCGGTGGCCGGCGGATTGTCGGCGATGGTCTCCAGGATTCTATCCCTTACAGCCGGTGATGGGTCGAGCTTTTGAACGAGGTTTTGGAGTTCTTTCACGGGAAAGGAGGCACCTATCTCTTTGATAAGAGCCGTGTGTTCCAGGCCCCGGGCCAGTTGCAGCAGGTCGCGGGGATTGACCTTACGGATGGGTATCTTGCTGACGAGCCTTTCGATGTCACCGCAAGCCTGGATGTGCTGGGCGAGGGCTGTTCTCAGTGTAGGGTCTTTGATAAAGAACTCTACTGCGTCAAGTCGCTCGTGGATGCGAGCTTCTTCTTTTAGCGGCATGAGCAGCCATCGTTTCAGCAGGCGTGCTCCCATGGGGGAGACGGTATTGTCCAGCACTTTCAGGAGGCTGTGGCCCTGTTCTCCGCTGGCAGGTCCGAGCAGCTCGAGGTTCCGGATGGTGAATCTGTCCATCCATAGATAGTCTTCTCTGTCGATGCGCTGAAGAGAGGAGATATGTTGCAGATTGGGATGCTCTGTATCTTTCAGATAATGCAGTACGGCGCCTGCTGCGATGATACCGGCTTTCATTCCTTCGATGCCAAATCCTTTGAGGGAGTGGGTCTGGAAATGTTTCAGCAGGTTTTCGGTGGCGAAGGCCTCGTCGAAAAGCCAGTTCTCGAGTGTATAGGTGTAGAACTTGCTGCCGAAGATCTCTTTGAAATGTCGTTGGAAGCTGCGCTGGAAAATTATTTCGGCGGGCCGCAGGGTTTGAAGGAGACGGTCGGCGTATTCGATATTGCCTTCGGCGACGAAGAACTCTCCGGTGGAGATGTCCAGGAAGGAGAGACCGATGAGGGGGGACAAATTTTCGGGCCAGCCTTCGGGAAAGTGGATGCCGGCCAGGAAATTATTGTTACTGCCGTCGAGCAGCTTGTCATTGGTGGCGACGCCGGGGGTGACCAGTTCGGTGACTCCTCTTTTGACGATGCCCTTTACGGATTTAGGGTCTTCGAGCTGATCGCAGACGGCTACGCGAAGACCGGCTTTGACGAGCTTATGCAGGTAGGTGTCGAGGGAGTGGTGTGGAAACCCGGCGAGCTCGGAGGAGAAGGCGGCTCCGTTGTTGCGTTTGGTCAGGGTGATCCCCAATACTTTGGAGGCGAGGATAGCGTCTTCGCCAAAAGTTTCGTAGAAGTCGCCTACGCGGAATAGCAGAATTGCATCGGGGTATTTTTGTTTGATAGCCCGGTGTTGCTGCATGAGAGGAGTGTCGGCGCTGGATTTTGACATGGGGGACAAAAATAAGGAAGCCTCAACAAAGTGTGGGTTGAGGCTGAGAGATGGGGATAAGTTTTGAATATGTTATTTTGTGCGGCTTAGGCGGGGGGTGGTTTTTGTGTTAAGGGATGCAAGAAAGCCGACCCCTCAGTGAGGAGCCGGCTTTTGACAAGGAATATATTATTCGTTAGAAGCCGCCGCGGCCTGCCGGGCGAGGTGCGGGCAGGGGTTTGCGGGGCAGTTTTTCGTCGCGTTGGGCGGTGTTGTAGACGAATGCTGCAACGATGGTTGCGATCTGTTTGAGATCGTCTTCGCGCAGGTGGCTATATGAATCCATATTCGTATGGTGTGTGCGCGTGTTGTATTCTATTTCGTCCTGGATGAACTGGAAGCCGGGCAGACCTACAGCATCGAAGGATTGGTGGTCGGTGCCGCCGGTGTTGCTGATGGTGACGGTGGTTGCGCCGAGGTCATGGAAGGGTTCCAGCCATTTGGTGAAGATGGGTCGGCAGGCTTCGTTGCCCTGCAGATAGATGCCACGGACCTTACCTGTTCCGTTGTCGATGTTGAAATAACCGGCGAACTTTTCATGTGCCGGCAGCAATTGCATGGTGGCAGGATCGGCAAAGGTCTTTTTTACGTAACCCCGGGAACCGAGAAGGCCTTCTTCTTCGCCGCTCCACAAGGCGATGCGGATCGTCCGACGTGGTTGGATACCCAATGTTTTGAGGATGCGGATGGCTTCCATCATGACGGTACAGCCTGCTGCGTTGTCGGTGGCGCCGGTGGCACTGTGCCAGGAGTCGAGGTGACCACCGAGCATGACGACCTCGTCTTTCAGTTTCTTATCGGTGCCTTTTATCTCTGCCACGACATTGTATCCTTTGGTGTCGTCTGTATTGAACTTTGTTTTAACGTCGGCATCGAGGGTGACGGGCATACCGGCTTTCAGCATCCGGACGATGGTCATATAGTCTTCCAGCGCCAGCACGATGTCCAGGAAATTAGCGGGTGCAGAAGCCTGATAGGAGCCGCCGCCCTGGACGAAGATAGTTCCGTCATGACCACGGGCGGATTCGCTCAGGATGGCCACTGCGCCTTCCTGTACGGCCATTGCCTTCAGGGTGTTGAGCATGGCCATTGCGCCCCGGTTGAATTGTCCGCGACGGCGGCGCATCTCTGCTGTGTCGACGGGGCGCATAACGACTTTTGACATGGAGTCCAACTGTTCGTCCGTATAACGATTGGCATCTGCTTTAAAGCTTTGCTGATATACTTCGTCGACTTCGGGGATGAGGATCTTACCGGCCAGCTGACCCTTGTATTTGTCGAGGCCGGCTGAGTCTTTGGCGCTGATAAGCAATACGGAGGCGGATTTTTGTCCGTCGGTTCCGCTGCACCAGGCTTTGGGATAGGCGATCAACGGTTTGTAATAAGGGGCCGTCATGGCTACATAAGACTTTTGCAGTTCCCATCCTTTACCGAAATCGCCCCAGGGATCGATCGCGGCGCCGGTTAAACCCCATTGTGTCAATTGTTGTTTGGCATAGTTGGCGGCTCTGAAGAAGCCGGGAGAGGAGGTGAGGCGGTTGCCGCTGGCATCGGTAAGGTGAAAAGCGATGTCCATTACCTGTGAATGTTGCAGACCTTCCTGGCGGATCTTTTCGATGGTAGGCATGTCTACTTTTTCTTCCTGGGCTAACAGATGGATCGACAGGCACAGGAGTCCCGCGAATACAAAGTGTTTTCTCATTAGCAGTTTTTTGATTAAAAGTTTGATTAAAGTAAGCTTATAGGGATGGAAAAGGCAAATAAAATCGGAAAAGCAGCGTATAAAAGTACAAACGGTAATATCTTTACGCATGCGCAAACTGGGGATGGATGAACTGAACCGAAAATCGGTGAATGAATTCCGGCAGTCGGAAAAGACGCCGCTTGTCGTGGTGCTGGACAATATCCGGAGTATGCACAATGTCGGCAGCGTATTCCGGACGGCGGATGCGTTCCTCGTAGAAGGCATTTATCTTTGCGGGTATACACCGCAGCCGCCGCACCGGGATATTCATAAGACGGCGCTGGGCGCGACGGAGACGGTGGAATGGCAGTATTTTGCCACTACAGCCGATGCGGTGCGGGATCTGAAGGAAGAGGGCTATTCCGTCTTTGCGATAGAGCAGACGGAGGGGAGTATTCCCTTACCTGAGTTTGGGGTCAAACATTCGGGACGGCTGGCTGTTGTGTTTGGGAATGAGGTGTCAGGGGTAGGAGAGGAGGCACTGGCCTTGTGTGATGGGAGTGTGGAGATACCGCAATGGGGGATGAAACATTCGTTGAATATTTCGATAGCGGCGGGGATTGTATTATGGGAGCTTGTGCGCGGGAGAGCAGCGCAGGCCGAATTCAATAAATAATTATGAGTACAGTTAAGAATTATCTGAGCCTGGTTAAGTTTTCGCATACCATTTTTGCGATGCCGTTTGCGATGATTGGGTTTTTTTTGGGGGTAATGCGGCCTGTATATGGAGTTGGACAGTGGAACCTGACCAGGACAATCGGCGGAGGGCCAGCAGAATTTATGAATCCGAACCTGTTGCCGACATTACTGCTTGTTATTCTCTGCATGGTCTTTGCCCGCAGTGCTGCTATGGCTTTCAATCGCTGGCTGGATGTTAAGTTCGATACGCTGAATCCGCGTACGGCTATCCGTGAGATACCCAAAGGGATTATTTCGAAAAACAGTGCATTGCGTTTTGTCATTTTCAATTGTATTGCGTTTGTTCTTTGTACCTGGTTTATCAACCCGCTGTGTTTTGGACTTTCTTTTGTTGCCCTGGCCGTTGTGCTGGGGTATAGTTATACGAAGCGCTTCACACCACTGTGTCATCTTGTACTTGGGATCGGTTTGTCACTGGCCCCGATAGGTGCCTACCTGGCTGTTGTCGGGCATTTTGCATTATTGCCGCTGTTTTTTTCTTTTGCGGTAATTTTTTGGGTTAGCGGCTTTGATATTATCTATGCTTTGCAGGACGAGGAATTCGACAAGACCCAAAAGCTCTATTCCATGCCTTCATGGCTGGGTAAGGCCAAGGCCTTGCGGGTCTCCGAGGTGTTGCATGTGCTGAGTACACTTTGTGTGATCGCTGCGGGACTGAATGGTTTTTTTGGCTGGTGGTACTGGGTAGGGGTAGCGATCTTTATGGGGATGCTTATCTATCAGCATAGGGTTGTGAAACCCAATGACCTGAGCCGGGTCAATCTTGCCTTTATGACGGCTAATGGGATTGCGAGTGTGGTATTTGCCATCTTTGTTATCACCGATCTCCTGGTGTTTGATCCTAATATGCATTTTTACATGCATTATCATGCGCATTAATTAAAAATGTGCGTATATTTGCGTTTGAATGAAGGAAAGACTCAATCTTACTATCGATGGGGCCCTGCTGGAGGCGATGAAGGTCTATGCGGCCGGCAAGGGGATAAGTGTATCCGAACTGGTGGAAAGCTATTTCCGGCAGGTGACGAGGCCGGTATCGAGGCACAATATCTTAGATATGGTCGATCAGCTGGGGAAGCAGGATGGTGTGGATAGTAGCGTGGCCGGGAGTAGTGGCGTATTAGGCGACAAGGAGGTAAAAAATGGCCTTTAGGATCTTTTTGGACGCCAATATTTTGCTTGATTTTACCCTGAAGCGGGATAAGAATTATACAACTGCCCGGCAATTGATGGAGTGGGCTGTGAAGGGGCGGGTGCAAGCCTATGTCACGCCTGCGGTTGTGCAGGTGATGTGTCAGCGGCTGGTGGAAGCCTATGGGGCGGAGCGGGCTAAGGAACTGTTGCTGGCCCTGCTTGCCGAGGTGCAGGTGATCGATACGGGTCATGAGATCACGGTCAGTGCCCTTCATTCGAAGATGAACAATATGGAGGATGCCTTATCTTATTATACAGCTTTGCATCACAAGCTGGATTATTTTATCACCCGGAACAACGACCTTCCAAAAGCTGCTATACCGGCGCTGCCAGTATGCACGCCGGAGGAATTTCTTAAACATAATGAGGCGCCGGAGGCCCCAATAAAATGAGGAGGAGAGTTAATGGCCCGTATCATGGCGATAGATTATGGACTTAAGCGTACCGGCCTGGCCGTCACCGATCCTTTGCAGATCATTGCGACGGGGTTGATGACGATAGAGTCGCCGAAGCTGATCGCTTTTTTGAAGGATTACTTTAAAAAAGAACAAGTGGAGCTGATCCTCATCGGAGAACCAAAGAACTGGGATGACAGTGATACGCATGCGACTCCGCTGGTCAGGCAGATCATGGTACGGTTAGTGAAGGAATTCCCTGGAATCCCTTTGTTGCCGGTGGATGAGCGCTACACCTCCAAAATGGCATCACGGGCTATGATCGAAATGGGGTTGAAGAAGAAGCAGCGGAGGAACAAGGCCCTCGTGGACGAGATTGCCGCCACCATCTTGTTACAGGAATATTTAGGAAGAGCTAATCAATAAATTTTTTGGAAAAAATATAGCAACATGATTTTACCTATCGTCGCTTATGGTACACCTATCCTCCGGTCTGTGAGTAAAGATATCACTCCTGACTATCCGAATCTTGCCAAGCTGATAGAGGATATGTGGGAGACGATGTATTCAAGTAATGGAGTAGGGCTGGCTGCACCGCAGATCAACCGTGACATCCGGCTTTTTGTAGTGGATTCCCAACAGATCTTTACCAACCTGGAAGAGGAAGAAAAGGATAAGTACCCCGATGGACCGGGGGTAAAGCAGGTGTTTATCAATGCGCATGTGGTCGAATTGAATGGAGAGGAATGGGCGTACAACGAAGGATGTCTGAGTATTCCAAAGATCCGGGAAGATGTATTTCGGAGCGAAGAAGTGACACTGGAATATGTGGACGAGAATTTCGAGCCGCATACGGCAACCTTCAATGGGATTACGGCCCGGGTTATCCTTCATGAATACGATCACATCGAAGGGAAATTGTTTATCGACTATCTGAAACCGCTGAAGAAAAAATTGCTGAAAGGCAAGCTGGACGATATCTCCCGGGGTAAGATCAATGTGGACTACAAGATGATGTTCCCCAAATAGGGCGCATCAGATCTTTGCTTTTACATAATCCCGCCATTTCCCGATCACAGACTGCATATCATTGGGGAGCTCGCTCTCGAAGAGCTTGTCCTCTCCTGTGCCCGGGTGGACAAAGCCGATGGTTTTGGCGTGAAGCGCATGCCGGGGGCAGGTAGCGAAGCAGTTGTCTACAAACTGCCTGTATTTGCTGAATACGGTTCCTTTTACGATCTTATCGCCTCCGTAAGTGTCGTCGTTGAACAGGGGATGGCCGATATGCTGCATGTGTACGCGGATCTGGTGGGTACGTCCTGTCTCCAGGACACATTGTACGAGGGTGACATACCCAAAGCGTTCCAGGACCTTATAGTGAGTGATGGCTTCTTTCCCGTGTTCGCCTTCGGGGTAGGCATCAAACAGCTTGCGAAAACGCTGGTGGCGCCCCACGTGGGCGACGATGGTGCCAGCGTCTTCTGCCATGTCTCCCCATACGAGGGCCATATATTGCCTTTTGACTGTGTGGTCGAAGAATTGTTTGGCCAGGCTGCGGACGGCTTTTTCCGTTTTTGCAAGGACCATCAGCCCGCTGGTATTCTTGTCGATGCGATGTACCAGGCCAAAACGGGGAAGGGTCTCTTCGCTGATGGAATTGTTCTTTTGCCGGAGATACCATGCGACACCATTGATCAGCGTGCCGGAGTAATTGCCGCTGGCCGGATGAACGACCAGTCCCGGGCGTTTGTTGATGATCATCACCTCATCGTCCTCATAATAGATGTTGAGGGGCATTTCTTCAGGAATGATCTCTTCTCCTGGGGCTTCCTTATCGGAGTACATGATGATCTCATCCAGGGGTCTGATCTTGTAATTTGGCGCTACCTGTTTGTTGTTGACCAGCACCATGCCGGCTTCGAGGGCTTTCTGGATCTTATTCCGGGAGGCGTTCTCTATCCGCTGGACGAGGAATTTATCGATGCGCAGGGGTTCCTGACCCTTATCGACCTTCAGGTTCATTCTTTCGTACAGCTCGTCGGACCCGTCGGTTAACGGGTTTTCATCCAGCTCCTTATCCTGTTCCGGTCCCTGTTTCATGTTTTGCGATTTTACGGGCCTGGCCCGAAATTTTTGCAAAGGTACTAAATCGTACCTTTACGGGCTGTATATGCAAAAAGTCGTTTTTAAAGACCTGGGGAAAATGGATTACCAGGTCGCCTGGGACTACCAGGAAGCTTTATTACAAGAAAATGTGCAGATCAAGGCGGAGGCCCGGGAGAGGGAGGCTGTGCCGGCCACTACCAATCATCTATTGTTTGTCGAACATCCGCCTGTTTATACCCTCGGCAAGAGCGGGCATATGGAGAATGTGCTGATCGGGGTCGAGCAGATGCAGGGAAGAGGGGTGCAGTTCTTCCGGTCGAACAGGGGAGGTGACATTACTTTTCACGGGCCGGGGCAGCTTGTGGGATATCCCATCCTTGATCTCGAAAAGTTCTACACCGATATTGGTCGCTATCTGCGGAACCTGGAAGATGTGAGTATCCGGGTACTGGCCGATTATGGTATTCCCGGAGAGCGTTCACCAGGCGAGACGGGAGTCTGGATCGGGCCGGATGAGAAAGGCAAGGCCAGGAAGATATGTGCGATTGGGGTTCGCTGCAGCCGGTGGGTGACGATGCATGGGTTTGCTTTTAACGTCACTACGGACCTTTCTTATTTTGGAGACATCATTCCCTGTGGCATTGCGGATAAAGAAGCTACATCGTTAGAAAAAGAATTAGGATATCCCGTTGGATTGGAGGAGGTGAAGGCCAAATGGAAACATCATTTCGAGGTGGTGTTTGACGCGCAGCTGGATTAAAAATCTTTTGGGATAAAGAATTTATTCTTTTCTTTTAGCTGGTCGCCATCGTACAGCTCGAAGTGGAACCAGCCGGAATGATGGAAGTTCGTTTTATCGAGGATAAGAGAAGGATCTCTGATCTCCCGGAGCTCAAAGAGTAACTTATTGCTATCGTCATAGAATTTTACTGCATAATGTCTTTGGGCCGCGCCAGGCAGGGACACATGAATATTCCCCATTTTACCGGTAAACACATAAGGAGAGGCCTTATAAACTTCCTTTGCAATAAAGGGTTTGATCCGGAGGGTATCTCCGTCGATGAACAGCAGCGTGTCTTTTGTTTTTGTCAGGAGTGAATCCCGGAAAGACTGGATCCGACTGCCGGTTAGCTGGGCTATGATGCTGTCTCCTTTACGGACAAAAACGGTGTTGGACAGTTCGACCTCCGGTCTGTTGTGTATGGTCGCCGGGCTTTTGATCCGGGTTTTTTCCTTGTCTTTTGCAGGATCGAAATAGAGTATACGGGTTTCGGCCATTTTTGAGACGTTGGATTCGTCGTCGTCGGCTTCTTTGACGGCGGCCACGGTTTCCCCGGTGTTGGATCTGGGGCGCCGGGAAGGGGTAAAGAGATATTTCCCGTTGTCCAGTACGATAAATAAGCGGTAATAGAAATTAGGATGGGGGGCCTTGCGGTCCATCGCGCCATTCTCGGGCAGTTTGGGATCCGGTACTGTTATCAGGGTGGTAAAATTCTTTGCGCTGTCTGTAGAACGCTGGATGCTGATCTGGGAGACAGAAGGATAGTTGTTATGCCAGCTGATGAGGATCTTACCTGGTCCGCGGGCGGTGGCGGAAAAGTGGGGCAGGGTATCCTGAGCCCGCAGGAAGGTTGTAAAAAGAATGCCTATCAACATAAAACCTACCGTCCTGTACATAAGTAGTGTTAGGAAGCTGCAAATGTACCAAAATCCGGGCCTAAAATTCCAATTTGCCCGGTGGAAGGGATTGGTTACCCTGTAATCCGCCGCTGTGGATGACTAATAAGCGGGAGTGGGTGGGGAAAAGGGACTGAGAAAGTCCTTGTTCGAGCGCATAAAATAATTTACCGGTATAAACTATGTCGGAAGGAATGCCCTTTTCCCGGTAAAAGCGGTTCATAAAATCCAATAATTGTTGTGGATGACGGGCATAACCTCCAAAATGAAAGTCGGGCAGAAGACGGCATCGACCACAAAGCTCCGGTCCAAGGATATTGTCCTTGTCGATGGCTTCGAGCGTATCGAAACCTTTCAGAACGGGCACTCCGATGACCTGTTGATCGCGTGTTGATGCGCGGACCAGGCCCAGGAAGGTGGTGCCTGTACCGATGGCGCAGAGGATATGGGTATATTTTTTGTTATTAATTCCCTTCAGTATGTCTTCACAGCCGAGGATGCCGGCTTCTCCGCCACCTCCTTCCGGTATAATATAAACGCCGGGGTAGGACTTTGCCAGTTCCCGCAGGAATTCAGGTTGCTCATTTCGGGCATATTCTTCACGGGATATGAAGACCAGGGACATACCATATGATGTGGCATCTTCGAGTGTGGCAGAAAGTTTTGGGGCACGTTCGCCACGAATGATCCCAATGGCGGGAAGACCCAACTGTTTTGCGGCAAAGGCGGTGGCAACAAGATGATTGGACCAGGCGCCACCGAAGGTGAGTATGGTAGGATTGGGGGATAAAAGGGCCTGGTGCAAATGGCCTTTGAGCTTGAACCATTTATTACCGGATACGACGGGATGCAGAAGGTCAAGGCGAAGGACATCGACCCCGATGTTGCCGTCATTTGTAACAAGTGGTTGCACCAGTAAATTATCAGTTGATAAATTATCCATATTATCAGGGCATAATTTTTTATTTTCGTGTCCTAAAAATTAAAATTACGATAATGCAACCAACCCTTTTGATATTGGCAGCCGGCATGGCATCCAGATATGGCAGCATGAAACAGATACAAGGTTTTGGACCCAGTGGGGAAACGATCATGGATTATAGCATTTATGATGCTATCCGGGCTGGATTTACAAAAGTAGTCTTCATTATCCGGAAGGATTTTGCCGACAACTTCAAAAATATCATGGAGCCCAAGTTAAAGGGAAAGATCGCTACTGACTATGTATACCAGGACATGAATTCTTTTACGGGCGATTATAAGGTACCTGCTGAAAGGACCAAGCCCTGGGGAACGGCTCATGCGGTCCTTTGCGCAAAGGATGCTGTCAAAGAGCCGTTTGCCGTCATCAATGCAGATGATTTCTATGGACGGGATGCTTTTGAGAAAGCCTATGCTTTCCTGACAAAACAGGTAAATGAGCAATTGTATTGTATTATTGGTTATGAACTGGCCAAGACGCTTTCTGACAATGGAACTGTCAGCCGGGGTGTCTGCCAGGTGGACGCGAACGACAATCTGGTATCCATAGCGGAACGCACCAAGATCTACCAGAACGGGGACAAGATCACGTATGAAGAAGGGGATAAGAAATTTGAAGTGCCTTTTGATTCAAAAGTGTCTATGAATTTCTGGGGTTTTGATCCTTCGGTATTTGCCTATACACAGAAGATCTTTGCGGAGTTCCTGGACGAGCAGGGCACCAATCCAAAGGCCGAGTTTTTTATTCCCATTATTGGAGACAAACTGATCAGGGAAGGAAAGGGGAATATCAAGGTCATTCCTACTTCGGCTCAATGGTTCGGGGTTACATATAAGGAGGATGCGCCGGGTGTGCAGGCCAGCCTGAATGCGTTGATCGCAAAGGGAGAGTATCCGTCAAATTTGTGGAAATAAATAAAAAGAAAAAACCCCATATTAACACGGGGTTTTTTGTTTAGTTGCTTTTTACGATGAAGATGCAGTCTTCTATGCGTTTGATCTGTTGCTTCCGGTCAAGTCCTTTGATGGAGGAGTTTAGGGGCAGACGCAGACGGCCGAGGGTGCTATCCGATTTGAGCAGGGTGCTATCGGATTTCATGGCATCGATGGCCCGGAAGATATTTTTGGATCTTACGGCAAAGACGACCCCCTGTGCATTCTGCTGACTGGAGCTGACGATACCGATTACCTCTCCATCATTGTTGAGGACTGGGGTGCCGCTGTTACCAGGGTTGGCTGCGATGGTTATCTGGCAAGCCAGGGTATCACCCTGAAAGCCCGTTTTTGCGCTCATATAACCTTTATTATATACGATCTCATCGCGGGGGTAGCCAAGGGTGAATAATTCTTCGCCAAGCTCGGTCCCAGTCTTATTAATGCTGTATGGCAGGCTGGGAAAACTGTGAAAAGAAGTATCTTCTATTTTTAGCAGGGCCAGATCTGCCTGACGATCGAGATGGATGATCCGGGCATCATAAACACCGAGATTATTCTGGACCTCGACCTGGGTGGCATTTTTAACAACGTGGGCATTGGTCACCAAATAACCCTTCCCGTCGATGAGAAAACCTGTCCCGCCATGCTCAAACGTGGTTGATGCAACGGTGGAGTTGATCTTGTTGGTAAGATTATTGACCTTGGCATCGGTTTTTTGTATTTCGCGATACAACAAATCGACATGTTCATTGCTGACTTTGGGAGATATTGCAGAAATAAGGCCGCTGATTCCCAGGGCGGTGATACCGGCGATTGAAGCGGCTACGCCGATGACACGTTTGTATTTATTCCATAAGGTCACGACCTTAGTTGGGCGGGTCTCTTCGATCTGGCCATCCTGCATCAACTGCTGGTGGACTTCCTTTAGTTGTGACCTAAGGTTGTCTATCTCGCCGTATTGGTTGAATTTATCAAGAAAAAGGCTGTGTTCGACCACCAGTTGGTCGACGTCGGGGTTGGTGGCCCGGATATGCTCGAAAAACACTTTTTCCTCTGGGAGCATTTCTCCGCGGATATAGCGTTCAACGGCATCGAGTAGGGCTGTGTCCTGCATTGTTAGCTTTTATTTTTTGTCTGACTGAATATTTTTTTCAACCGCATCAGGCACTTATACTTTTGATTCTTGGCATTGTCGGCATTGGTATAACCAAAATCGGCTGCTATTTCGACCATATTCTTTTTCCCCAGGTAATAGGCCTTTAAAAGGCTGCGGCAGGGCTCCCCCAAGTTATTGAGGGACTGCTCCATTACCAGGAAATCCTGATTGCGTTGCTCATGTTTTTCCAGCTCTTCATCTACCGGTACCGTTTCTCCCAGGCTTTCCACTTCCGGGGACATCCTTTGCATTTGGTTCAAACGTTTGAGCCATAGACGTCGGCATACGGAATAGAGGTAGGTCTTGAGTTGACAATTCAATTCAAAGGAACCGGATTTGACCTTTTCATAGAGTACGATCATGGCTTCCTGAAAAATGTCTCTTGCGTCGTCTGGATAGCCGCTATTGTTAAGGACCATGGATTGCACCATATTATAATGCTGCTTATAAATGGTTTCGATGGCCTTCCTGTCGTTCAATGCCAGTCCTTCGAGTAATTTTTGTTCGGTGATCTCTGTCCTCACGCTAAATTGCTGTATTTAATACCCAAATTAAAGATTCGTAACCCATATCAGGTGTAAAAAAATAAAAAAAGCTTGTCTGTTATTGCTGAGTAGTGTTTTATGTATTATCATAAAAAATATGCAAAAAACGTTGATTTGGTCGGGTTACTTTTTTCCTGGTCAGGGTATTAATCACGAAACCATTCAATTAACGCAAAAACAATCACAAATGAAAAAATTCCTGGTCGTATTAGCAATTGGCGCATTTGCAGCATGTAACAACAGCGGTGGCTCTGAAGCTTCTAAGGATTCTACTGTTGTTAAAGATTCTGTTACCAAGATGACAGATTCTACAAAGATGACTACAGATTCTACCAAGATGGCAACTGACACAACTAAGAAGGACACTGCAACCAAGAAATAAGCTTTTTTATATAGCTTTTAGAGGCCGGACCGTTAATGGGAATTCCCAGAAACAGGTCCGGTCTTTTTTTTGTGCCCTGAGCTGCCGGGTGTTCCGGATGAGCGCGGCAGGGGTCGGGTAAGGCCGGATGTCTAGCGTTTTTTGCGGGGTGCCGTATCGGGTAAAAATACGCTGAGCAGACCCAGCAGGGGCAGGAAGGCGCAAAGGTGAAAGACGTGGCTGATGCTGGTATTGTCGGCCAGTTTGCCGAGGACAGCGGCGCCGATACCGCCCATGCCAAAGGCAAGGCCAAAAAATAATCCGGAGATCAACCCTACTTTTCCGGGTACGAGCTCCTGGGCATAGACCAGGATAGCTGAAAATGCGGAGGCCAGTATTACCCCGATACATACCGACAGGACGCCCGTCCAGAAGAGGTTGGCATAAGGGAGAAGGAGGGTAAATGGGGCCACGCCAAGTATCGAAAACCAGATCACATATTTTCTGCCAAAGCGGTCGCCGATGGGGCCGCCTATAAGGGTTCCTGCCGCCACGGCAAAAAGGAAGACGAAGAGCAGCATTTGGGAATTCTGAACGGATACATGGAATTTATCCATCACAAAAAAGGTATAATAGCTGCTCATAGAAGCCATGTAAAAGTATTTGGAGAAGATCAGGACCAGGAGGATGATCAAGGCAAGGACCACACGCTGTTTGGGCTGGGTGGGGACGGCCTGCGCTGGTGTAGCGGCGGTGGTTGCAATGGCGGCGGTAGGCGCTGTAGCGGCCGGGTCGGCAACCGGGATAGGGGTGGTTTCCTCTGCAAGAAGAGCGGGGGCGATCGTTCTTTTCGGGCGAACGGGCAGGTTTCGTTTGTACCAGGTGCCAGTCTGGAGCAGCACGCCGATAGCCAGCAGCGCAAAGAGGCAGAACCAGAGGATCCTTGACTGACCATAGGGGGCAATGATCTGGGCTGCCAGCAGGGGGCCGAGCGAAGCGCCTGCATTGCCGCCCAGCTGGAAAATGGATTGGGCCATACCTCTTCGGCCGCCTGATGCCAGGTAGGCCAATCTTGAGGCTTCGGGATGAAAGATGGACGACCCGACACCGACCAGCGCAACCGCGACGAGTACGATTGAAAAGCTGGCTGCCTGGGACAAGAGCACCAGGCCAACAAGGGTAAAACACATGCCGGCTGCGAGTGACCAGGGCTGGGGTTTTTTATCGGTATAAAGTCCTACAAACGGCTGTAGGAGGGAGGCGGTGAGCTGAAAGCAGAACGTGATAAGACCCAACTGACCAAAGTCCAGGTGAAGGGATCTTTTCAAAAGAGGGTAGGTCGAGGGGATCAGGGACTGCATGGTATCGTTCAGCAGATGTGAGAAACTGATTGCCAGCAGTATGGAAAAAACTGTCTTTTGGGCTGTGGCGCCCGTAATATCGGATGTTGAAGCGGCTGTTGTGGATGTGGACATGGTCGTGGAATTATTTTTTTTTCTGATCATCTGACGTCTATGGATAGAGGTTCTCAGGTGGGGCCAGTGATCTTTGCCGCGTAGATCCAGGCTTTTTTTGCATCCTGTTCAATGATGCTTTGGAGCAGGGCCTCGTGCAGCTGTTGGGTTCCGAGAAAGGTCTCAGCGGTAAGATGCACTTTGTGGAAGTGCCGGCTTACCTGGGCGGCAAAGGTCCGGTAGAGGTCGGCCAGGATATCGTTGCAGGAAGCGACGGCTATAGCGATGTGGAAGCGGATATCGAAGTCTATGGCTGCATCTACATCCCCGGCCCGGGCGGCGGCTTCCCTTTTGTCCAGCAGGGATCTCATTTTCACTATATCTTTTTTTGTTCGGTTGAGGGCTGCTTTTTCAGCGATCTTTAGCTCCAGCAGCTGTCGCACCTCATCGAGGTCGGGAGCGGCGGCGCGGCGAAGGCGCTGGGGCAGGGGTTCGGTAATGCCGCTTTGGGATTGGACAATAGTGCCTGAGCCCTGGCGGACGTTGAGCAGTCCTGTATTGGACAGTATGCGGACTGCTTCCCGGATGGTAGACCGGCCGACGCCGAACTCGATCATCAGTTCGGGCTCTGAGGGCAGCTTGTCACCTGGCTGGTAGATCCCCAGGGATACTTGCTGCTGCAGCTTGCTGACGACGGCATCGGCCAGGGAATGACGCTGAAGAGGTGTTGGTTTATTCATCGTATCATCTGATGACTTCAAAATTAGGGCAAGTAAGTGAAACTCAAAAAAAATACTTATTATTTTCTTACGCCGTGCCCGTATTCATAGTACAAGGTGTGGAAGATGCCGGAGACATAGGCTTCGCCTTTTGAGAGCTGTTCGTAAGCGTGAAGGATCTCCGGTATGGATTCGTATTTGTGGACATAGGCGTCAATACCCGTAGTGGGCATTTTTTCGATGATAATGGGATGGTAGGCGCTGGAATAGATCATGATCAGGGGCTGGCCGAATCTTTGTTTCAATTCGGTGGCGTGGAGCAGGAGGCTCTCGGAAGACTTTTCTTCATCCGAGCCAAGGATGACAAGGTGAAATCTTTTGTTCTCATATTCCCGGGAAGAAAGGGCTCTGAAAACGCTATCCGTGTATTCCACCCTGATAGCAGGATCTATGGTGCGGAAAACTTCCTGTAGCCCCACCCGGATAAGAGGGATCTCATCGATAACCAGAATACTAATCAGATAGGGCACTTGCATATGCATAGATGTTAGAAAGGGACGGATCTATCAATTTGTAAATTTCCGACAAATTATGCTAACAACAGGTATGTGTTTTCATGTATATTTTTTTGTCGATCTTTGAGCTTCATTCAATAAATTGTTTCCATGCGCATAGCGATAAATGGGATGGGGCGGATCGGCCGGCTTTTGACAAGGAGGCTCTTTGACCTGGATGGAGTTGAGCTTGTTGCCGTCAATGATATCATGGACACGGACAACCTGGCTTATTTGCTGCGCTATGATTCCATCTACGGGACCCTGCCATTTCCCGTCGTACATGCGGACGGGCAGTTTTCGGTGCATGACCGGAAATTTCGGGTCTTTCGCCAGGAAGATCCTTCAAAGCTTCCCTGGAAAGAGTTGGGGGTCGACATTGTCGTGGAGTGTACCGGGCGTTTTTCCAGCGGAGAAGGCGCGCTGCTTCACCAGTCTGCCGGAGCAAAAAAGGTGTTATTGTCGACAACGGGCACGCCGGATGTACCGCTGTTGATCTACGGGTTTAACCAGCATCAGCTGACAGCGGCGAGTAGCATCATTTCTCCTGGTGGCTGTATGACAAATTGTTCAACGCATATTCTCTATCTGTTGAATCAGATCGGGATCGAATCCGCCCAGGTCAATATTCTCCACTCCTATACGTCGAGACAAGAACTGGTGGACGCTCCACATAAACAATTTCGTAGGGGCAGGGCGGCAGCGGAATCTATTATCCCTGTCGAGATAGACCTTGCCGCTTCGCTGGAAAGGTTGCTGCCTGTCCTGAAGGATCGTATCGGGACGGTTTCGACGAGGGTTCCCGTCGCGAATGGTGCGATGGCGGATTTTACTGTGCAGCTGAAGGCCGGGGCTTCCGCCGGGGAGATAAATGCCCTGTTCGGCACTGCGGCAAAACAGGAGTACAAAGGCATTCTCGATTATACGGAAGAGCCGCTGGTATCCCTCGACATAAAGGGTAATACACATAGCTGTGTCATAGATGGTACGCTGACATCCGTTGTGGGACGGCAGGTTAAGGTCATCGCCTGGTTCGATAACGAGTATGGGTATACGAGCAGGATGATCGACTGGCTTTTTTACTGGAAGAAATTTCTTTAAGTTGGACATATTATTGCTTAGCTTACACATCGACATTTCCGCCTAAAATAACCTTTATGACCCTTTTGCGCCGCCGGCTGGCTTCAATAGATGCCTTCAGAGCTATTACCATGCTGCTGATGATATTTGTCAATGACCTCATCCTGAATGAGCGGGTGCCGGCCTGGCTGGAACATGCTGATGAGGGGCAGGACCGGCTGGGGCTGGCGGACACGGTGTTTCCCGCCTTTCTTTTTATCGTAGGTCTTTCCATTCCCCTGGCCATCCGGCATGGTCACGAAAAGGGAATGTCGCGCAGGGATACGTTCTGGCATATTTTGCGTCGGGGGGCAGCCCTGCTGATCATGGGTGTGTTTATCGTCAATTACGAAGAATATACTACCGGCCCGGCCCTGATATCCAGGTGGTGGTGGATGCTGCTGATGACGATAGCGTTCTTTTTTGTCTGGCTGGTCTACCCGGCGAGGTGGGCGGTGGGGCGGAAGACGCTTTTCCGGGTTTTGGGGATCGGCGCTCTCGTGGCGCTGGCCCTTGTATACAAAGGTGGAACTGCGGCACATCCTACCTGGATGAAGACACATTGGTATGGCATATTGGGGCTAATTGGCTGGGTTTACCTGGTCTGCGCCATGCTATACTTTTATATCGGGGACCGGTTGCGGGTTCTGGGAGTATGCTTTCTTTTCTTTTTAGGAGTTTCGATCGTCTGGAACATGAACTCACTGAAGGCGGAAATGGAATCGCTGCCTCATTTCTGGTTCCTGGACAGTGGCGGTCTATGCGCGTTTGCGATGGCCGGGATCATGGTAACGATCTATTACCGGCGCGCAACGGGTAGCGCCAAGATTATGCAAAACCTTTTCAGGCTGACCGTCTGGATCCCCTTTCTGTTGGCGGCCGGGTTTGCGCTGCGTCCCATCGGGGGTATTGCCAAGTTGGACGTAACGCCTTCCTGGATATTGATCTGTACGGCGATAAGCATAGCTGCTTTTGTATTACTGGCAGTTGTCGTGGATATCCGGGGCCAGGAGAACTGGTATCGCCTGATCAAACCTGCCGGCACCATTACGCTGACCTGTTATCTGCTGCCTTATATTCATTTTGCGCTTCTCATGATATTGGGTGAGCAGGCCCGGCTTCCGCTGTTCATGCGGTCGGGCGGTATCGGCGTGCTTAAATCTCTTGTTTTTGCTTTCCTGATCGTTTTGCTAACGGGTGTATTGGAAAGAAAAAAGATCAGGCTATCGGTTTAACGGGTGGTAAAGGTAGTCACCAGCTTTTCGTCGCGCGAATGACTCCCGAGCACTAATTTATATTCTCCTTTATACAACTTCCATTTGCCGGTAGCAAGATCCCATTTTTGCAGCTCGCTTACCGGAATAGAAAGAGACAGCGGCCTGCTTTCGTGTGCGGATATGCTGATGCGCCGGAATGCTTTTAATTCTTTCAGGGGCATCCTTTCCCCCGTTGGATATTCGATATAGGCCTGTATCACTTCATCTGCCTTCATATCTCCTTTATTGGTTACCGTTACAGAAAAGGCAATGGAATCCTTTGCGGCGTATATTTTCTTTGGCTGTGACTGCCAGGTATAATCAAAAGACACATAACTAAGGCCATAACCAAAGGGATATTGGACGGGGCCGTTGTAATAGCGGTAGGTCCTTCCTTTCATTCCGTAGTCATTGTAGTCCGGGAGGTCACCCAGGCTGCGGTAGAAAGTAACGGGCAGGTGACCCGAGGGAGAAACTTTTCCAAAAATAATATCTGCCAGCGCATTGCCGCCTTGTTCGCCGGGATACCAGGCCAGCAGAATAGCGTCCGCATAAGGCTCTACGGTAGACAGATCGACGGCGCTGCCGGCGGTGATGACGAGGATTAGAGGCTTTTTCCCGATGCTTTTGCGTAGCGCTTTAAGGAAGGCAATGTGAGCAGCGGGGAGGCTGAGGTCGGTACGATCGCCGCCATGTGCAGCCAGGAAGGCATCTCCTTCTTCTCCTTCCATCACGGGGGTAAGGCCAAGCACGGCGACGGTGACATCGCAATTGGAGGCTGCCCAGGTGCCGCCGAAATGTACGGTATCCTTGTAGTCACAACCCTGATCGTATTCGATGTGGACTCCGGGGCCTGCGGCTGCGGTGAGTCCTTCCACGAAGGTCACCATACGGGAGGACACGCCGTGATAGTTGCCGGACAGCGCATCGAAGGAGAAGGAATTAGGGCCCACGATCATGAGGGAGTTCGGCGTCTTCAGTGGAAGGGTCCTATTGTCATTCTTTAGCAGGACCATACTTTGGGTGGCCATGGCCCTCGCGAGGGCGATGTGACCGGCATTGTGTACGCTGTCGGCGCCATAGCTGCTGAATGGAACGAGGGCTTTGTCGTCGAAGAAACCCAGCTTTATTTGTGTGCGGAGCAGGGCAGCCAGGGCGGAGTCCACGTCCTGTTTGGTAAGCAACCCTGCATCGACGGCCTTCAGGACATCGTTCTGGAGGATATTGGAGCAGTCGAGGTCCACTCCGGCTTTGATCGCTGCGGCAGCGGTCTCAACGGGGCCGGGCAGGGCTTTGTGACGCAGGAAGATGTCGTCGAGCGCTCCGCAATCCGTCACCACATGTCCGTTAAAATGCCATTCTTCTCTCAGGATCCGGTGAAGGAGGGTAGGGCCCGAACAGCAGGGCTCGCTGTTGACCCTGTTATAAGCGCACATGATGGATTCCACTCCGGAATCGACCAGTCTTTTAAAGGCGTAGAGATAGGTCTCGCGAAGGTCTTTTTCGTCGACAATGGCATCGAAGGTATGTCTGTTGGATTCGGGGCCGCTGTGTACGGCAAAGTGTTTGGCGCAGGCGGATGCTTTGAGGTAACGGGGATCATCCCCCTGTAATCCTCTAATAAAAGCCGAACCCATTGTCGCGGTGAGGAAAGGGTCTTCGCCATATGTTTCCTGGCCGCGCCCCCACCGGGGATCGCGGAAGATGTTGATGTTGGGGGACCAGAATGTAAGGCCCATATATTGTTCTCTTCTGCCAGCGGCGGTGGACAGGTTATATTTTGCCCGGGCTTCTGTGGAGATGGCGCCGGATGACTGTTTTAGCAGCCTGTCGTCAAAGGTTGCGGCCATGCCGATGGCTTGCGGGAAGATGGTTGCTTCTCCTGCTCTTGCTACGCCGTGCAGGGCTTCGTTCCACCAATTGTATGCCGGAATGGAGAGGCGATCGACGGCCTTGCTGCGATAGCCCAGCAAAGAGACTTTTTCTTCCAGCGTAAGACGGGAGAGCAGGTCTTTTACTCTTGCGGCTTCGGGTTGGGAAGCGTCGCGAAAGGCGAAGGGCTGGGCTGATGCCGAATGGGAAAGGATCAGGATGAGCAGACCAGGTATAAATCGAAGGCGCATAATGGAGGGTATTCTTTGGCTGTAGGTTATTGTTTGGACATCCATTTGTTATTCGAAGGATCGGAGTCTACAAAGATACCGCCATTTATTTCCACTGACTGGATTGTTTTTCCAGCGGCCGGGGACATTTTGATCGTGATATTCTTTTGGTCTTTGCTCCATACGGCCGGTGTCTGGTGACTTAGATCGGATGAGCCATCCGAATAGTGAATGATCAGGTCGAAGGGCATCACAAAACCGCCGATGTTTCGGATGGAAACGTTATTGCCTTCTACATTATCTATGGCTATGTCGAGGTAATTGTTGGTAAAGAACCAGTTGTTCCAGAACCAGTTGAGGTCCTGTTTTGCCGCGTCATCAAAGGAGTAGAAGAAATCCCAGGGAATGGGGTGTTTGCCATGCCATCTATCCATATAGGTGTGCAGGCATTTTTTGAAAAGCTCATCGCCCAGCAGATCCTTCATGGCGAGGTAACCGAGTGAAGCTTTCCCGTAGGCGTTGTTGCCATAGGCAAGTCCGCCTTTGAGGGCGTCTGCCGGCGTGATGATGGGGAGGTCTTCGGCATCCGCGGGATCATAGGTATAATAATTGATCCGGAAATCTTTATACGCAGCGTCTGCCTTTTCATTTCCCAGGTCGGCGCGGCCTATCAGCAGTTCCAATGTGGTGGCCCAGCCTTCGTCCATAAAACCATAGCGGGATTCGTTGATACCCATGTAGAAGGGAAACCAGCTATGGGCTATTTCGTGTTCTGCTACGAAACGGGAGAAGATGGGATCATCTGTCGTGTTGTCGTTGACCATCATCGGATATTCCATATCGGCAAAACCCTGGAAGACGGTGGTTTTTGAAAAGGGATAAGGGACGCCGGGCCAGTTATTGGAAAGCCAGTCCAGCGCGTGACGACCGAACTCCACCATCTGGTGAAAATCCTTTGCGGTGTCGTTGTAAGCGGACTGTACGCTGGCGCGTCTGCCGGTGGACTTATCCACGACAACACTGGAGGCATCCCAGGCGAAATGGTCGCTGATGCCAACGGTCATGTCGCTGATGTCGCCGGCCTTCCATGTCCAGGTATTGACTGGCCTTTGCGCCGTCACTTTTCCCTGGCTTATCTCAGCCGGGCCTGCGATGCGTACGATAGCGTCGTTCTTTAGGGTAGCTGTGAACTTGCGGGCATAAGAGGACTCGAGCACTTCCGCAGGGTTCTGAAGGTCACCCGTCGCCCAGACGATGTAATTTTTTGGAACACTAACGTTTAAGGTATAGTCGTTGAAATCATTGTAGAACTCCATTACATCCGTAAAGTCCATCCGGTCAAAACCGTTGTAGTCGTCGTAAACGGCTACCCGGGGATAGAAATAAGCCAGGAAATAAGTGGTGGAGTCGATCATCCCTTCGCGGTTACTTTTCAGGGAGATCGGGTAATGCCAGTCGAAGTCAAGCTGAACGGAGTCATGGGGCGCCAGTGGCCTTGTCAATCTGACATTCTTCCAGGTGCCGTCCCTGTCAGCCGTCCGCCATGCTTTGGCCGTACCGTTCTCTGTATATTTGTCGATGGTGACGCCTGCGTTGAGATAGTCGGGCTCTTCAGGATTCAACCGGATCGCGCCTGGTTTGTGAATATTGGTGGTAAGCCGGATCACGATGACCTTTAATGTATCGGGGCTATTGTTGATATAGGTGATCTTTTCGGTTCCGCGGATGGTCCTGTCCGGGGGCGCTGCGCTGACATTTATGATATAATGACCTTTGTTCTGCCAGTAGTTGGCCCCGGGGCGGCCATCCGGTGAGCGGGTGCCTTTTTTATAGGCCAGCTTTATGTTTCTGGGAGTATAAAGTGGTTGAGCTTTAAGGGCTTCGAAACAGGACAATAGGGCTATCAGGATGAAAAGAGATCTTACCATAAAAACCAATTGTTTTATGGCCGGAAGATAGTAATAAACAGTAAAAAAAGCCCCCTAAGAGTATAAACAGTCGTTTTGAATGGATCAGCGGAAACCGGACGCAAGGAATTTTCTCTTAGTAAATATAATGAAAGAATTTAAAAATTTCCAGGAGATTCTGGTGGTCCGAGATAGCTGGGTTTTACACCGCCGGCATCAACGACCAGTTTTTGCAGGACAGGTCCAGGGTCTGCGAACCAGAATTTCAGGACGTGACGGCCCGGGCGGGTGATGTGATGAGCAGACTCCGCGATGCGGATGTTATCGGCCACCATTTTATCCCAGGTGCCGCGGGCTTCATTGCCGGCGCTGATGTCTATCAGTTGTGGTGGTTGGTCATCGAAGGAGACGCCATACCGGATGGCTTTTCGGTTGAATGCAATGACCGGGGAAAAATAAGCCTGTACTTTTAGCAGGCCGGTATCGGAAAGATAGAGGTCATATTCCAGTCTGGGGCTGTTGTTGCCTGGAGCAAGGGAGGGGGTTGTGACCGGAGAAGCTTCTACGGCCGAACCTGTACGGCCAAGGTCCGGGATGGTGAGCCAGTGGAGATCGGGTGTCTCCGTCTTGCGGGAATAGTGATCGGCATCCATAGAGACGTAGCCGGATGTTTCGATGAAATAGTTGGACGCACCTGGAGGCGGGACAGAATGGCGACTGGTCGTCACCGTTAGCTCTACTTCTTTTCTTTCGGGGCCGGTGATGATTATGTTAGCCTGCCCGGCGCCGGCAGGGGCTTTTGTCCAGTCGATGCCTATCCACACCAGGTCCTGCTTGTCTACGATGCGGTTGTTCCTGCTGATCTGTATCCAGGGGGATGTGCTGCTGATGGTGTAGACAAATGGGGTAGCGG
>Ga0193717_1000363_pt1 | contig 32489 bp, 30 predicted proteins | sample U2c2metaG_FD_145900 | JGI IMG/M metagenome (GOLD analysis project Ga0193717, IMG submission 145900) | Soil microbial communities from a riparian zone of the East river system, Colorado, United States - U2c2 | ecosystem: Environmental > Terrestrial > Soil > Riparian zone | place: USA: East River... | reverse complement strand
AGGCCAGAAGTCGGCGGCTTCGTCCATGTCGTCGAACCCGACGACGCTCACCTCGGCGGGTACGGCACGGCCCGTTTCGTGCAGGGCCCGGAGTAAACCGAGTGCCATCTGGTCGTTGGCGGCGAACACGGCTGTCACGGCGGGGTCGACGGCGAGCCGGAGACCGTGGTCGTAGCCGGAGCGCGAGGACCAGTCGCCGGTGAGTACGGGCGGAACCTCGCGGCCGTAGCGTTCCAGGGTCGCCCGCCACGACTTCTGCCTGCGCTCGGCGGAATACGACTGTGGCGGACCGGCGATGTGCCACACCGTGCGGTGGCCCAGATCGAGCAGATGACGAGTGGCCAACGCGGCCCCTTCGGCCTGATCGGTGTCGACCACCGGGTAGTCGTAACGTGCGCTGGAGTCGATCACGACGACGGGAAGCCCGTGCGGGATCTCGATTTCGCTCTGGTCGAGCTGGTGTTGCTCGATGAGGATGATGACGCCGTCGACGGCCTGCTCGTTGAGTCTGCTGAACGCGCCGGTGACCTCGCCCTGGGTCGGCCGGGTGACCGGCATCAGGATGATCGAGAACCCCTCGGGCACGACCGCGCCCGCGATGGCGTCGAGGGTGCGGCTGTTCCCGAAGGTCGGCAGCGCGGAGATGATCACGCCGATACTGCGGAACTGGCCGTTGCGCAGGGCTCGCGCGGCGCTGTTCGGCCGGTAGCCCACCTGGCGCATCGCGGCCAGCACCCGTTCGCGGGTGACCTCGTCGACGTTGGCCCTGCCGTTGGCGACCCGCGACACCGTCTGGCCCGATACCCCGGCTTCCCTGGCGACATCAGCCATCGACGGCCCTCTCCCGCCGGTCGGGGTGCCGGCGCGGCGGGCACGTCCGCCTTCGGACGGCGACGGTGTCGAGATCTGCCGCACCACAGGTGACTCCTCAAGTGTCCTAGACATGTTTACGTCAACACGTTACCCTCGGCCCGTCGATGTTGACGTTAACATTCGGCCGGGTCGGTGATCCGGCATCAGGAAATCCGGAGGGACGATGACGTCCACAGCGGTCGCCCAGGCGCCGCCCCGCCCGGCGACCCGCGGGCGCCGGCGGCGCAATTGGCGAGGCTGGATCTTCGTCGCCCCGTTCCTGGTCGTGTTCGCGCTGACCTTCCTCGCGCCGATCGGGTACGCCATCGGGCTCAGCCTGTTCCGTGACCAAGCCTTCTTCGGCGGCACGACGTTCGTCGGCTTCGACAACTACGCGCTGGTACTGGCCGACTCGAAGTTCTGGCAGTCGTTCCTGCGGGTGCTGGTGTTCCTGGCGGTCCAGGTGCCGATCATGCTGCTGCTCGCGCTGGTCGCCGCGCTGGCGATCGACAGCGCGCGGCTGCACGCCGCCGGCTTCTTCCGGATCGTGATCTTCCTGCCCTACGCCGTTCCCGGCGTGGTCGCGGCGTTGATGTGGGGTTTCATCTACGGCGACAACTTCGGTCTCGTGGCCGACCTGAACCATCTGCTCGGCCAGGACGTCGTGAAACCCTTGTCGGGCAACTGGATGCTCGCCTCGATCGGGAACATCGTCACCTGGGAGTTCGTCGGCTACAACATGCTCATCTTCTACTCGGCGCTGAAGGTGATCCCGAACGAACTGTTCGAGGCCGCGGCCATCGACGGCGCGGGCACGTTCCGCACGATCCTGAGCATCAAGCTCCCCGCCCTGCGCGGGTCCGTGGTGATCGCCACCATCTTCTCGATCATCGGCAGCTTCCAGCTGTTCAACGAGCCCAACATCCTGCATTCGGTGGTGCCCAACGTGGTCACCACCGACTACACGCCGAACATGTACGCCTATTACCTCTCTTTCGGTGGCCAGCAATACAACTACTCCGCCACGGTCGCGATCGTGATGGGCGTGCTCACCGCAGTCATCGCCTACGTCGTGCAGCTGCGCGGCTCCCGGAAGGGAATGTGATGACGTCGATTTCCCCGCTGCGGCCGCGCAAATCGCGGGTACTCACCACGGTGATGGCGCTGTACCTGATCTACACGCTGCTGCCGCTGGCATGGCTGCTGATCAACATGACCAAGACCCAGTCCGCCCTGTTCTCCACCCCGGGACTCTCGTTCGGCGGGCCGTTCGCGTTATTCGACAACATCGGCGAGACGTTCACCTACGACAACGGCATCTTCTTTCGCTGGCTCGGCAACACCCTGCTGTACGTGGTGGCCGGTGCCGGGGGCGCGACCATCCTGGCGACCGCGGCGGGGTACGGGCTGGCCAAGTACCGCTTTCCCGGGCGCAGGGCGGTGTTCGCGGTCGTCCTCGGGGCCATCGCGATTCCCGGTACGGCGCTCGCGGTTCCGACGTTCCTGTTGTTCAGCAAGCTGGGACTGACCAACACGCCGCTGGCCATCATCATCCCGTCGTTGATCAGCCCGTTCGGGCTCTACCTCATCTGGGTCTACGCCGGCGACGCGATCCCCGACGAACTCCTGGAAGCGGCCCGCATCGACGGCGCCGGGGAGATCCGGATCTTTTTCACGGTGACGCTGCGCCTGCTGGTCCCAGGAATCGTCACGGTCACGCTGTTCGCGGTCGTGTCCACTTGGAACAATTACTTCCTCCCGCTGATCATGCTCAGCGAGCCGAAGTGGTATCCGCTGACCGTCGGGCTCAACCAGTGGAACGCGCAGGCGGCCGGGGCCGGGGCCCGGCCGATCTTCCACCTCGTCATCACCGGCTCGGTGCTCACCATCGTGCCGCTCATCGTCGCCTTTCTGCTCATGCAACGGTTCTGGCAATCGGGACTCAGCGCGGGCAGCGTCAAGCAATAGGCCTGTCAAACAGTAAAAACTCACCCACACACCGTCGTGAAGGGACAGTCGATGTCACTGATTCGCCGTCATAGAAGGGTTACCGCCGCGGTGGCGCTGGCCGCGGCGCTCGCCGCCGGTTGCTCGTCCGGCACCACCGGGAGCGGGCCCGCCGCCACCGGTACCCAGGACGCCGTCGACGCCGCGCTGCGGACCGGCGGGACGATCACCTACTGGAGCTGGACCCCGTCGGCCAGGGACCAGGTCGCCGCCTTCGAGAAGGAGTACCCGAAGGTCAAGGTCAACTACGTCAACGCGGGCACGAACACCGACCAGTACACCAAGCTGCAGAACGCCGTCAAAGCCGGTTCCGGCGCACCGGATGTCGCGCAGATCGAGTACCAGGCGCTCCCGCAGTTCGCGCTGACCGACTCGCTGGTCAACCTCGACCAGTACGGCTTCGGCACGTTCGAAACGGACTACACGCCCTCGACCTGGACGAATGTCAAGGTCAACAACGGGCTCTACAGCCTGCCGCAGGACTCCGGGCCGATGGCATTGTTCTACAACAAGGAGGTCTTCGACGCCAACGGTATCGCCGTGCCGAAGACCTGGGACGAATACCTCGCCGCCGCGAGGAAGCTGCACGCGGCCGACCCCACCAAGTACATCACCTCCGACGACGGCGACGCCGGGTTCACCACCAGCATGATCTGGCAGGCGGGCGGCCACCCGTTCACCACCGACGGCCGCTCGGTGAAGATCAACCTGGCCGACCCCGGCACGAAGAAGTGGACCGCGACCTGGAACCAGCTGGTCGAAGGCAAACAGCTCGCGAGCATCAAGGCCTGGTCCGACGACTGGTACCGGGCGCTGGGCAACGGCACCATCGCCTCCCTGATCAGCGGGGCCTGGATGCCGGGCTCGTTCAAGTCCTCGGTTCCCGACGGTGCCGGCAAGTGGGCGGTGGCGCCGATGCCCACCTACGACGGGCAGCCGGTCACCGCGGAGAACGGCGGCGGCGGGCAGTCGGTGCTCAAGCAGAGCGCCAACCCGGCGCTGGCCGCGGGTTTCGTGCGCTGGCTCAACCACGGCAACGGCGTCAAGCCGTTCATCGCGAGTGGCGGGTTCCCGGCCACCGCGGCCGACCTCAGCTCGGCCGCGTTCAACGACGAGCCCTCACCGTATTTCGGCGGGCAGAAGATCAACCAGGTGCTGACCGCGGCCGGGAACACCGTCGCCAAGGGCTGGAGCTACCTGCCGTACCAGCTCTACGCCAACAGCATCTTCAACGACACCGTCGGCAAGTCCTATCTGAACGGCAGCGATCTCAATGCCGGGCTCGATGCCTGGCAGAAAGCGTTGGTGGACTACGGCAACCAGCAAGGTTTCACCGTCAGCGCCGGATAACCGCTCGTGAGTGGCTACGAGTGTTCTATTGAGAGGAAGGTCAACTGTGGCGTGGTCCGGTGCCGTTCCGGCCGGCGCACTTTCGCGAGAAAGTGCCACTGCCCACCACCAGCCCGCCCATGACCCGTACACAGACCGCCAACACACGTACAGGAACGGGGAACACACGTACAGGAACGGCGGACACGCGTACACAGGCGGGAAACACCACGACCGCCGTGTCCCCCGCCCCTGCACGTGTGTCCGCCGCCTGTGCACGCGTGTCTCCCCTCCACGTACGAGCGCCGAGCCCGAGTCACCCAGCCCGGCCTGCCAACCACGAGATGTCGACATCACGTGATACCCCGCGTCCGCAACTACCGCCATCTGTCGACAGATGGCGAAGGTCATCGAGCACCCACGACACGCCATATTTGCCTTACCCATCAAGAACACTCGTAGCCACTCACGAGCCAGCCGCACAGACCCCGTTGGCCGCCCGAGGCCCGTTGGCAGGAAGGAGGTCGCATGGTCGTCCACATCGACGCCGACGTCACCGACCGGATCGGTCCGGTGCCGCGCCGGCTTTTCGGGTCCTTCGTCGAGCACATGGGCCGCGCCGTGTACACCGGGATCCATGAGCCCGGTCATCCTGCCGCGGACGAGCGGGGATTCCGCCGTGACGTGCTGGATCTGGTGCGCGAGCTCGGGCCGACCGTGGTCCGTTATCCCGGCGGCAATTTCGTGTCCGCCTATCGCTGGGAGGACGGCGTCGGGCCGGTCGACGAGCGACCGGTGCGGCTCGATCCCGCTTGGCACAGCGTGGAAACCAACCGCTTCGGGCTGCACGAGTTCGCCGGCTGGGCGCGGGCCGCGGACGTGGAAATCATGTACGCGGTCAACCTCGGCACCCGCGGGATCCAGGAGGCCGCCGACGTCCTGGAGTACTGCAACCACCGCGGCGGGACGGCGCTGAGCGAACGGCGTCGCGCCAACGGTGCCGATCAGCCGTTCGGCATTCGCTTGTGGTGCCTGGGAAACGAGATGGACGGGCACTGGCAGATCGGGCACAAGACCGCCGACGAGTACGGCAGGCTCGCCGCCGAGACCGCCCGCCTCCTGCGGATGATCGACCCCGCGGTGGAACTGGTCGTGGCCGGGAGCTCGAATCCGGAGATGCCGACGTTCGGCTACTGGGAACGCACCGTGCTGGAGCACACCGCCGCGCTGGTGGACCACATCTCGCTGCACGCATACTACCAGGAACCCGGCGGCGACACCGAAAGTTACCTCGCGAGCGCCGCCGGGCTGGACACCTACATCCGCACCACTGCCGGGATCATCGACGAAACCCTGGCGAAACTGGGCGTGGACCGCGAAATCGGCATCAGCGTCGACGAGTGGAACGTCTGGGACCAGCGCAGGTGGAACGAAACCGACCAGCCCCGCCTGGTCGAACAGGAGTGGCGGACCCGGCCACGAATCATCGAGGACACCTACACCGTCACCGACGCCGTCGTCGTGGGTTCACTGCTGAGTTCGCTGCTCCGCAATGTCGACCGCGTCAGCATGGCCAACCAGGCTCAGCTGGTGAACGTCATCGCTCCGATCAGGACCGAACCCGGCGGCGTTTCCTGGCGCCAGACGACTTTCCACCCGTTCCGCCTCGTCGCCGCTTGGGCCCGGGGCTCCAGCCTGCGGCTGACCGTCGACGGCGGCGGTCTCCGTACGGCGCTGCACGGTGAGGTCGACGTCGTCGACGCCGCCGCGACCGTCGACGAATCCGGTCGGTGCGCGGTGTTCCTGACCAACCGCGACATCACCTCGGCCACCGAAGTCCGCCTCCGGATCAACGGAAGCCGGTTGGCGATCGACGAGACCCGGACCCTCGAAACCCCTGACGGCCTGACCCGCCATGCCACCAACACCGCTGTCTCGCAACCGGTCCGGCCCACGCCACTGCCCGGCGTGACCGCGGCCCCTCACCCCGGAGGAACGACCATCACCGCCACACTCCCGGCCCTGTCGTGGACCGCGCTCCGCCTGCACCCGGTGGCGGCCCGCGATGCCTGACTTCGTCATCGGCGAGCGTGACTTCCTGCTCGACGGCCGCCCGTTCCAGATCATTTCCGGTGCGCTGCACTACTTTCGGGTGCATCCCGGGCTGTGGGCCGACCGCATCGACAAGGCCCGGCGGATGGGGCTCAACACCATCGAAACCTATGTCCCCTGGAACGCCCACGCCCCGGAGCGCGGCGAGTTCGATCTCTCCGGCGGCCTCGATCTCGACCGGTTCCTCGAACTGGTGGCCGAAGCCGGGTTGTACGCCATTGTCCGGCCAGGCCCCTACATCTGTGCCGAATGGGACAACGGTGGCCTGCCCACCTGGCTGCTGCGTGATCCCGAGGTCGGCGTCCGCCGGTTCGAGCCGCGTTTCCTGGCCGCCGTTCGCGAATACCTGGACCACGTCTACGGTGTCGTCGCCCCGCACCAGATCGACCGCGGCGGTCCGGTTCTGCTGGTCCAGATCGAGAACGAATACGGCGCGTTCGGCGACGACAAGCGCTACCTCTCCGCGCTCGCCGGGCACACCCGCGACGCCGGGATCACCGTCCCGCTCACCACGGTCGACCAGCCGACGGACGAAATGCTCGAAGCCGGCAGCCTCGACGGCCTGCACCGCACCGCGTCCTTCGGTTCGCACAGCACGCAGCGGCTCGCGACCCTGCGCGCCCACCAGCCGACCGGGCCGCTCATGTGCAGCGAGTTCTGGAACGGCTGGTTCGACCACTGGGGCGCCCATCACCACACCACCCCGGCCGCGCGGACAGCCGCCGATCTCGACACGCTGCTCGCCGCGGGAGCGTCGGTCAACCTCTACATGTTCCACGGTGGTACCAACTTCGGCCTCACCAACGGCGCCAACGACAAAGGCGTCTACCAACCGCTGGTCACCTCTTACGACTACGACGCCCCACTGGACGAAGCCGGCCGGCCGACGCCGAAGTACCACGCCTTCCGCGACGTGATCGCGCGCTACCACAAGGTTCCCGACAGCGTTCCGCCTCCGGCGCGGCCGTCCCCGACGCCGACCGCCCGGCTGGGCGATCCGGTACGCCTGCTCGAAAAACCGCAGCGATGGGGAACCTGGCAGGCGCACGGGCACCTGCCAGCCTTCGACGAACTCACCCCGACGCCCCGCCTTGCGTTGCTACGCAAGAAAATCACCGGCGACCGGCCTGGCGTACTGACCTTCGGTGAGATCCGCGACCGGGCGACGGTGTTCCTCGACGGCGACCTCGTCGGCACGCTGCTACGGGAACACCACGACCGCGCCGTCCCACTCCCCCGGGCGCACGGGGAACTCCTGGTGCTGGTGGAGGATCTGGGGCGCGTCAACTACGGCGAACGGATCGGCGAACCCAAGGGCGTCATCGGTGGCGCCCGCCTGCACAGCGAACCACTGACCACCTGGGACGTTCTCCCGATCGACCTGGCCGCGCTCCCCGGCCTCCGGCCAGAAGAGCCCGGGAGCACCCTGCCGCACGGCCCGCTGGCCGGACCGGTGGTGGTGCGCGCCGAATTCGAGGTCGCGGAACCGGCGGACCTCTTCCTCGACACCTCGGGCTGGGGCAAGGGAATGGCCTGGGTCAACGGCTTTCCGCTCGGCCGTTACTGGCGGCGAGGCCCGCAGCGGACGATGTACATCCCCCGCCCGGTGGTACGGGCGGGGACCAACGACCTCGTCGTGCTCGAACTGGACACGATGCTCGAACCCGAAGCTCGTTTCGTGTCCGGTCCGTCTTTGGGCCACACCGAGTTCTGACCCACCGGCCACTCACGACCACTTGGCCGCGGTGTCGGCGATGGCCTGGTCCAGGATTTCCAGGCCCAGTGCCAGTTCCTCCTCCGTCGCGGTCAGCGGTGGCGCGATCCGGAACACCCCTCCCATGCCCGGCAGCTGGACGATGTTCATGTGCAGGCCCAGCTCGAGGCAGCGCCGGGTGACGGCCGCGCCCAGCTCGTCGGAGCTTTTCTTGGTCTCCCGGTCGACGACCAGTTCGAGGCCGACCAGCAGGCCCCGGCCACGGATGTCCCCCACGACGTCGTGCCGTTCGGCGATCCGCTCGAGACCGTGCCGCAGCAACCCGCCGAGCCGGAGCGCGCGCTCGTCGAGGCGGTCGCGGGTCAGAACGTCGAGCACGGTGTTGCCGACCGCCGCGACAAGCGGGTCCGAAACGTGCGTGGTGAAGAAGAGGAAACCGCGGTCGTGCGCCTCCTGCTCGATCTCGGCGCTGGTCAGCACCGCCGCCAGCGGCAGACCGGCGCCGAGCGTCTTCGACAGCGTCAGGATGTCCGGGACGACGCCGTCGCGCTCGAACGCGTACCACGTGCCCGTGCGGCAGAGCCCGGTCTGGGCCTCGTCGAGGATCAGCAGCATCCCGCGCTCGCGGCACTTTTCCCGCAGTGCGGCGAAGTAGCCCGCCGGCGGCTCGAGGACGCCGCCCGAGGACAGGATCGGCTCGACGATGCACGCGGCCAGGCTGCCCACGGACTGGGCGTCGATCAGGTCGAACCCGAAGTCCAGCTGACGCCGCCAGTCGAGCGAGCCGTCGGCGTGGGTGAAGTCCGGCCGGTAGGGATTCGGCGCCGGGATGGCGAAGTTGCCCGGCGCGGACGGGCCGTAGCCCTTGCGGCCCGCGCTGTACGTCGCGCTCGCCGCGGCGTGCGTCATGCCGTGCCACGACCGTGCGAACGAGACGATCTCGTGCTTGCCCGTGACGAGCTTCGCCATCCGGATCGCCGCTTCGTTCGACTCGGCGCCGGTGGTCAGCAGCAACGCCTTAGTCAGTGGCGCGGGCAGCGTCTCGGCCAGCCTCCGGGCCAGATCGACGACCGGGCGGCTCAGCATCCCGCTGAACAGGTGGTCCAGCGAGCCGATCTGCCGTCGCACGGTGTCGACGATCTCCGGATGCGAGTGGCCGAGGATCGCGCTCATCTGGCCGGAGGTGAAGTCGAGGATGCGGCGCCCGGCCTCGGTGTAGAGGAAGCTCCCGGCGGCGCGGTCGATGATCTCGGGGGTGAACTCGCCGCCGTAGCGGACGAGGTGCCGTCCGGCGTCGGCCCAGAATCCGAGGGTCGGCGATGGGATCGACGGCGATGCGGTGCTCGGAGTAGCCATGCCGTCGAAGTTAGGATCCCCCGAGCGACACGTCCATCTCAGGTTTCCGACTGTGCTGTTCGGCAGAACCGCACAACTATGGACACATGTTGAACCCGTGGCGGCTGCGGCTGCTGAGCCTGTTGGACACCCTGGGCACGGTCCGCGCGGTCGCCGAAGCGGCCAACCTGAGCGCGTCGAGCGTGTCCCAGCAGCTCGCTGTCCTCGAAAAGGAAACTCGCACCCAGCTGCTGGAACGCACCGGACGCCGAGTCCGGCTCACGCCCGCCGGGCTGATCCTGGCGCGGCGGGCACGGGCGATCCTCGACCACATCGACACCGTCGAGGCCGAGCTGCGCAGCCTCGGTGAGGAACCGGCCGGGCTCGTGCGGCTGGGCGCGTTCCAGAGCGCGATCCACACCCTCGCCGTCCCGGCGGTGACCAAGCTGGCGCGCACCCATCCGCACGTCGACGTCGAACTGCTGGAGCTGGAACCGCACGAGAGCATTCCGGCGCTGCGCGTCGGCGACGCGGACCTGATCATCACGACGCCGGACTTCGTCGAGCTGCCGCTCGGCCCGGACGTCGAAGTCGTCCCGCTGGCCACCGACCCGATCGTGCTCGTCGTGCCGCCGGACAAGGCGGGGCGCGGCCCAGCCGACCTCGCCGCTTACGCCGGTGAGCCCTGGGCGTTCGACATGCCACAGTCCTACATGGCGAACCTCGTGACCCGGCTGTGCCGCCAGGCGGGGTTCGAACCGAGAGTGGTCTGCCGGTTCAGCAACTACATGATGACCTTGGAGCACGTCGAGGCCGGGCTGTCGGTCGCCCTGCTCCCCGCGCTCGCGGTCGACCCCCGCTATCGGGTCGCCACGCGTGAGCTGGCACCGGCTGTCACCCGCACGATCACGGCGGTCATCCGGCGCGGCTCGCGGCCGCGAGCGGCGGTCAACCTGGTGCTCGAAACGATGCGCCGCCTGCCGATGCCGGCCGGTACCCATCAATGAGAAGACAAAAGGTGCCGTGTCATGGGATGTCCTCAACGCACGCTGGTCCGCCCACAGGCGCTATGAACGGACCTTTCCTTGCGTTTCCGGCAAGGAAAGGTCCGTTCATAGCGTCACAGGCCTCGAAAGACCGCGTTCGTGACGGTAGCGGTCACTCGGGATATCCGATAGACGCGCGGAATGTCACTTACGCACCAGCTCCACGACCGGGATGAGCCGGTCGGTCTTCTCCTGGTATCCGCGGAACTGCGGCTGCACCACGGACTGCCTGGCGTAGACCTCGTCGCGCTCGGCGCCTTCGAGCACCGTCGCACGCACCGGGAACGTCTCGTCGCCGACCTCGACAGTGACCTCAGGGTGGGCAAGCAGATTGTGATACCACTTTGGGGCACAGTTAGTCAGCGCTACCAGAGGCCAGCAGTAGTCGCTATCCGGGTCGTCGAGCCAGACGTACTGCTTGCCGGCAACGTTCAGAGCCGCGAACTCCCAGCCGCGAGGCGCCCGGCCGACCGAGCGCGTCGAACGCGGCGACGGCATGTTCAACGGTGTCCCACAATCGGTACGGGCCGTGCTGCCGGACCGCCCACTTTCCATCCGCGAGCGGTCGCAAGTCAACTTCAGCACGGGCCGAACCACGTTCCGCGACCACGACACCGTGCTCAGCACCACCGCCGAATCTCAGGCCAGGGGCATGCAGCCAGAGGAACAACGTGAGTTCGGGCCGGGCCAGCAGCTCAGCGGGGTCAAGGTCCGTGGTGCCGTAGTGCGGCATACCAACCGCCGCTGTCCCCGGTTGCTGCCCAGGGCCGTACGGGCTGTCCGCGGTGGCGCGCATCGGCATGAACAGCACGGGGTAAGGATCGATGATGCCGGTGACTTCATCGGGTGCGGTCTTGTCGAGCACGAGCAGCGGACCGGCACTGCCGGCATCCAGTGGAGCGACGATCCGGCCGCCCTCGGCGAGCTGATCGATCCAGGCCGGCGGGATCGCGGTGATCGCGCAGGTGGCGATGATGCGATCGAACGGGCCGCCGCCGGGCCAGCCCGCCCCGCCGTCTCCGGCCGCCAACCGCGGGTGCAGGCCGATCTCGGCCAGATGCTCGCGGGCGGACTCGATCAGTGTGGGGTCGAGGTCGATCGAGCAGACTGCCTGGTCACCGAGCCGGTGTGCGAGGAGGGCGGCGTTGTAGCCGGTCCCAGTGCCGATCTCCAACACCCGATGCCCGGGAGCCGCCGCGAGCCGCTCCAGCATGACCGCCATGACCGTCGGCTTGCTGGAGGACGAACTGGGAATTGCCGGCCCGGAGGTGTCGGATGGCAGGGTCTGGGTCGCGAGGGACTCGTTGGCGTACACCGCGTCCAGCCAGCCAGGGTCCCCTTGGCTCAGTACCGTGGCACCGTCGAGGATCCGGGGGACGAAGCGGTGCCGCGGGGTCGCGGCGAACGCGTGATGCCACGCCGGGTCAAGCGCCATATCTGCGGTGGAGAGTTCGGCGTCAAGCTGGGCGGCGAGCGCGGACGCGCGGGTCTCCCAGGGCGTGGTGTCGAGGACGTCCACCGTGCTACTTCTTGGTCAGTGCGTAGCGGTCACTCGGTGTATTCGATAAGCGCCATACCCGCGATGTCATGCTGATCGACCGCCAAGCGGTGGGTTCGTCACGGCAATGCCGAAAACCTCGTCCAGGATTCGGCTCGTTGTGCCCGCCAACGTGGAATTCTGCGGGACAACGCGTTCTTCGGGAGCACCAAGCACGTCGTGGGCGCGATACCAGCCGCGCATGTCCTCAGCCCCGAACTCGGCCGCCTGCCGGCGAGTTGCGTGCCGATTCACTGATTCTTCGAAAGACACGTCGAGGTAGTAGAACGTCGTGGTGCCGCGATGGTCATCGGCCAGCTCGGCGAGCATCTCCGCGTACCGTTCCGCATGCAGGATTCCCTCCACGAGCACGTGGTACCCGTGGTCGAGGGCGTAGCGCGCGACCAGAGAAATCAAGCCGATGTTGGCGCCGTCCGGGATATCCCGTTCCCGGAGCACGGTGCGCCGAAGGACGTCCTGCTGGACCAGCGCGCAGGTACGACCCAGGTGGGAACGAACTGCTGCCGCAACCGACGTCTTGCCGCAGCCCGAGTTACCTCGCACCACAACCAGACGGGTCGTCGATGATCCAGTCGCATTCACGCGGCCAGTCTAGGAACGCCCAACGTCCCACTGACGACGCACACACGATCGCCATCTAGGCAGCTGATACCGCGCGTCCGGCCCGGTGCGGGGCCGGACGCGCGGAATGTCACTTACGCACCAGCTCCACGACCGGGATGAGCCGGTCGGTCTTCTCCTGGTATCCGCGGAACTGCGGCTGCACCACGGACTGCCTGGCGTAGACCTCGTCGCGCTCGGCGCCTTCGAGCACCGTCGCACGCACCGGGAACGTCTCGTCGCCGACCTCGACAGTGACCTCAGGGTGGGCAAGCAGATTGTGATACCACGCCGGGTTCTCCGGCGAACCGCCCTTGCTCGCGAAAATGAACAGGCGGTCACCGTCGGCGAGGTAGACCAGCGGCGCGATGCGCTCGGTACCGGACTTGGCTCCGAAGTGGTGAACCAGGATCAGCGGCGCGTTGGCGAACATGCCGCCAACCTTGCCACTGTTGGCGCGGAACTCCTCGATCACCGGTGTGTTCATCGCGGCGAAATCGGTCATGGGTTTCCTTTCTCAGGGTCGTGCGCTCCAGTGCGACCGGCGTCCGGTCTAACTGATCAACGGTGTCACGGCCGCGGAGATTCCGCGCGGGCAGGCGGCTCGTCAGGCCTCGGGCTTCCCGCTACTGGCCGCCTGCGGTCACGGCCTTGAGTTCGTCCAGCGATTCCCGCATCACCCGCGACAAGTCGAGGTCCTCCTCCGCCACGATCCAGCGCTGGAAGCCGACCTTGAACACGGCGACCCCCGCTTCGGCGGCCAGGCTCGCGGCCGGCTCCGTGACGCCGTGCCGGCGCAGGGTGTCGGCGAGCGCGGCCGAGATCGATTCGAGCTTGATCAGGTCGCGCTCCTGGAGTTCGACGTTCGCCCTGATCACAGCCTGTCGGGCACGCACGAAGTCGCGTTGGCCGGCGAGCATCTCGGAGACCGCGTCCAGCCCTGCCGCCAGCGCGTCGATCGGCGCGGCGGAATTCAGGGCTTCGGCGACCGCCTCCACGAACAGCTCCTGAAACTCGCCGGAGCTGGCGAACAGTACCTCGCGTTTGTCGGCGTAGTGCCGGAAGAAGGTCCGCTCGGTGAGCCCGGCGCATTTGGCGATCTCGGCCACCGTGGTCTGCTCGTACCCGCGGTCGCCGTAGAGCTCCAGCGCTGCCGTCGCCAGGCGCTCGCGCGCGTTCGGCTCCCATCTACTCATGGTCGGATCCTACGTGATGACAGCGGCTGACATCAGGTGTAGTACTGTTGATGACAGTAACTGACATCAACAGCGAGGTTCCTCATGCGCATCTTTGTGACCGGCGCGTCCGGCTTCATCGGCTCCGCCGTCGTTCGTGAGCTCCTCGACGCCGGGCACCAGGTCGTCGGGCTCGCCCGCTCCGACACCGCCGCCGCCGCGCTCACCGACACCGGCGTGGACGTCGTCCGCGGCAGCCTCGACGACCTCGATGTCCTGCGGGACGCGGCCGCCGCGTCCGATGGGGTGATCCACCTCGCCTTCAAGCAAGAAACCGCGGTCGTCGACGGCGATTACCGGGGCGCCGTCGAGGCCGATCGCCGCGCCGTGGACGCCATCGGCGACGCGCTCGCCGGCACCGATCGCCCCTTCGTCCTCGCCTCCGGCCTGATCGGCCTCCCGACTGGGCGCGTGGTGACTGAGCGGGACATGCCCACGATCGACGACTTGCCCATGGCGGTCCGATCGGCCACCGCCCTGGCGACGGTCGCCCTTGCCTCGCGCGGCGTCCGCTCCTCGGTGGTGCGGCTCCCTCCGACCGTCCACGGCGAGGGAGACCCCGCCTGGATGGCGGGCTTGGTCACCACCGCCCGCGCCAAGGGCGTCTCCAGCTACTTCGGCGACGGCACCAATCGCTGGCCGGCGGTACACCGCCTCGATGTCGCACGGCTGTTCCGCCTGGCCGTCGAGAAGGCACCGGCCGGGTCGGTGCTGCACGGCATCGCAGAAGAGGGCGTCGCGCTCCGCGACATCGCCGAGGTGATCGGCCGCCATCTCGACATGCCGGTGACCTCCCTGACCCCCGAGGTCCCGCCCGCGCACTTGGCCTGGCAGAGCGCCTACACCAGTTTCACCGCCCGGGTGTCGAACACCCTGACCCGCGAACTGCTGGACTGGCAGCCGACCCACCCCGGCCTCCTCGAAGACCTCGACCAGGGCCACTACTACCGCACCCCTGCCACCACCGCCTGACCAGCCCCGCAGCAGCGGGCCCGGCCCCGATCGGTTCCGGCCCGCTGGTGCGGCGGCGCGCATCGCTTTCCAAGTAATTGACGGTAACGACTACGGCAGAGGTAGCGTCTAACGGGAGACCTTGTTTGAAGGGAACCTGAAGTGCCTTCAGATGCCACGGCCGTGAGCCGGCTGTTCTTCGGACGCGATGACGCCGAAAACGACTTCACCAACGGCTTGCTACGCAAAGGCTTCCTCCCGACCGAGGCATTCGACGAGGCATCCTCCGGGCGCAAGAACCTGATCATCGGGCGTAAGGGATCCGGCAAGAGCGCCATCTGCATGCAACTCACGACGGCGGCCGAGCACGCCGGTCGGACCTGCTTGATCACCCCGGACGACGCCGCGGGTGACGAGATTCGCCGGTTCGAGTTGCAGGGCTTGACCGGGGAAACGGCGAAATCGCTGATCTGGCGTTACGTCTTCGCGGTTCAGGCTGCCCGTTACCTCGTCCGGCACGCCAATCTGGTGCATGGCAACAGATTCGCGGGACCGGTCCGGGCGCTGAAGCGGTTCTTGCAGAAGAACGGGGAAGCAGACGAGGAACGTTTCTACGACCGGGTCGCGCGCGGCGGACAGGGATTGCAGTCGTCGCTTTCATTGGAGGCTTTTGGCGTCAAAGCCAACTTCGACCGCAAGGGCGGCTCCGAGGGCGCGCAGGCGTCCCGGCAGCTCGAGGTGCTTGAATCCGGTGTCGCCCGTGCATTCGCGTTCCTGGGCTGCTCGGCGGAACATGCGCCGATGCTGATTCTGGTGGACCAGTTGGAGCAGGTCTGGTCGAGTGATCCCGAAAGCGACGACCTGGTCATCGGCCTCCTACTGGCCAGCAAGCACATCACCAGGTCGTACCGCGGGGCGGTCCGTTGCGTGGTCTTCATTCGCTCCGACATCTACGACGCACTGCGCTTTGACGACGCGGACAAGTTCCACAGTGACGAGATGCGCATCGACTGGACAACAGACCGGCTCAAGGACGTAGCGCTGCTACGAGCCCGTGCCTCACTGGGCCGGCCGTTGGCGCCGGACGAGCTGTGGGGTTCGGTGTTCCCGGCGGCCATCGGCACCGAATCAACGCCGGAGTACTTGTTCTCCCGCGCGTTGACCCGCCCTCGCGACGCGATCCAGTTCCTCAACAGGTGCCGGGACACCGCCCACGCCGCCGGCCACGAAACAGTACTGGATACCGACGTCCGCAAGGCGACTCATTCCTTCTCCCAATGGAAATTCCTCGATCTGATCAAGGAATACCGGGTCGCATTCCCCTTCCTGGACCGGCTGCTGTCCCTGTTCCAGCACACCGGTTACGTAGTCATGCGGTCCGCGGTGACGCACAAGCTGGGTCCGTTCGAGGACGCGCTCCACACGGATTTCCCGAGGTACAAAGCGGTACTGAATACCGACGGCGTACTCGACATCCTTTATGGTATCGGCTTTCTGGGCGTGTCCCGCGGGCTGGACGTGACCTATACCAATCCCGGCCAGCTTCCGATCCAGCCGCACGAAACAGAATTCCGCATCCACCCGTGCTTCCGGCCCGCGCTCAACGCCGAACGGGCCGCCCCGCTGACCTCGTTCCCACACTCCGCGTTCATCGGCCATCAGCGCGGCGTGCAGGCCGGCAACGTCGACGTGTCCCAGTTGATTACCGGTGAGGATCGCCGGGTTACGCCTTCACGGAACTACCGTCTGCTCGACAGTCTTGCGAGTAGCTGCGAACGCATCCTGCGTCAGCTCGGCCGTGCCGGCCTCCCCCCGGACGCGCATGAGCAGGTATCCGCGGAGATCAGCCGACTACTCAGTAGCACGGTGGAGGCGAACGACAACGGTGCCATCGACGCGGTGCAGCATGTGGCGACCGCCGCGGACTACATCAGTCAACTGGCCCGTCAGTTGACGAAAGCGGGCATTGATGGAAACGGCTCGGTCAGCGTCGCCCGCCTCCTGAACAACGAAGCCCAATCTCTCTTGGCCGAACTAGGTGGCAGCGCTCGGCGCTGACGGATCGCAAGTCCTACGCTCCCGCGGTCGAACCGGGACGCACGATCATCAGAATGACGACGACCGGCCCGCAGCAGGTTGCCGCAGCCCCGAGTGATGCGATGTCGGTCAGCACATGCACCGAAAGCAGCACTTGTTCCATCAGTCGGCCCAGCTGTTCGCGTCGAGGAGCTTCCCCGGGTTATTCGGGTCCGGCGGTGCTCTGGTCGAACAGGTGAACGGGATTGCCGGTCGGGTCCAGGAAGGTCGCGCCCTTGCCGCCCGGCATCTCGATCTCGCCCCGCCAGTCGAGCTCCGGGTGCGACTGTCGGAAGGCGTCCACGCTGTCGACGGCGTAGAACCCGCCGGCTCCCCATTGCGGCCCGGCCTCCGGTGGCACATCGAGCATCAGTTCGACCTCCGAACCCGGGATCTTGAACGCGACGGTCGACTCGCCCTCCCGCCAGGACTCGTCGAATCCGAGCGTGTCGCGGTAGAAGTCGACCGATTCCCTGAGGTCCTTCACAGGCTGGTACAGGAACGTCAGTTTCATGGTGGCGACCGTAAACCGGTTACGTCTTGACGTCAACCGGTTATGCTTGCCGCATGCGCGATTGGATCCCGGTCCCGGGCTCGGCCAAGGCCCGGCTCATCGAAGCGGCCATCCATCAGTTCGAACTCACCGGCTACGAGGCCGTCAACGTCGTGGACCTGGCAGGCAAGGCGAGCGTCACCACTGGCTCGCTGTACCACCACTTCGACTCGAAGCTCGGCCTGTACCTGACTGTCCGCGAGGACATGGAGAAGCGGATCGTCGAACGCATGGAGGGAGCCGCCGCGGCGACGGGGAACCGAGGGCACCCCGCGGTGCGCGCCGCGCTCCTGGTGGCCTTCGACGCCGCCATCCGGTTCACCGTGTGCCGGATCCTTGGCGAGCAGCCACCGGTAGAGCGCGACGACCCGGTCGCCGGAGCATTGCGGCCGTTGCTGACAAAGCACAAGGCGCCCGCCGCCGACCTACTGGCCGCGGCCTGGCGAGCCGCGCTCTTGGCCGTCGCCACCGGAACTTCCTCCGCGGCGGCCCGGGCGTCCCTCGTGTACGTCCTCGACCCCGGCACGTAACCAGGCCGAGACACACGGCCTAGCTCACCGTGATGGCGTCCAGTTTTTCCTTCAGGTACTCGGAAGCGAGGACTTCGGGGTAACCGGTGCGGCCGATGGGCGGGCCGAGTGACGCGATCCGGGCGTCGTGATCGGTCTCGTAGAAGAAGATCAGTGACACGAGATCTTCGTCGGGCGCGCTGTCGTCCGGCGGCAGGACGCGATGACGGGTCGAGCGCCAGCGGTCGCCGGTCCAGCGGGCCATCAGGTCACCGATGTTGATGGTGAACGCCTCGGCGTCGAACGGCGCGTCCTCCCATTCGCCGTCGGCGGTGTAGACCTGCAGCCCGCCGACGCCCGCCTGCCGGTCCAGCACGGTCACCGTGCCGAAGTCGGTGTGCGGGCCGATCCGGAACTGGTCGGCTTCCGGGGTGCCGACCGCGGTCATCGGGGGATACCAGTTGATGTTGAAGGTGTACGTCGGATGCCCGGTGTGCCGGGTGAAATGGTCCCGCGGCAGGTTCAGCGCCACGGCGAAGATCGTGAGCAGCTCGTCCGAAAGCGCGCGCATGCGGTCCATGTACTCCCGCGCGGCCACGGCCAGTTCGGGGATCTCGGCGGGCCAGACGTTGGGCTGGAACCAGAACGCGTCGATTTCGGCGTCCCCGACCACCGCGTCGGCACCGACCGAATAGGACTCTTTGAGGTCCGGCGGGGTTTCGGTGCCTTCGGCGTACGCGTTGGCCTCGACCCCCGGCGGCAGCCACCCGCGGCCACCGACGGCGACGGTGTACTTCGCCTTGACGTCTTCGGGCAGCGCGAAGAACTTCCGCGCGAGCTCCCGGGTCGCGGTCCGCAGCTCGCGGGGCACGCCGTGCCCGGTGACGAGCAGGAAACCCGAGTCCTGCAACGCTTCGTCGATCCGCGCCGCGACTTCGGCCTTGCCTTCGGTGGTGCCCTCGAACCACGGGCCCAGGTCGACGAGCGGGACCGACGATGCCATGCGTGCTCCTCAGCTGTCCAGAGTGGACACCGGAACGCCGATGTCCTCGAACCACAGTTCCGGGTGCTCTTCGATGAATTCCGTCATGAGCGAGACGCATTCGGCGTCTTCCAGCAGCGTGATCCCGACGCCGTTTTCCGCCAGCCAGTCGTGGCCGCCGGAAAACGTCACCGCTTCCCCGATGATCACCTTCGGGATCCCGAACTGGCGTACCAGCCCGCTGCAGTACCAGCAGGGCGACAGCGTGGTCACCATGATCGTGTCGCGGTAGTGCGCGCGCCGCCCGGCGTTGCGGAACGCGGTGGTCTCCGCGTGCAGCGACGGGTCGCCGTCCTGGACCCGGCGGTTGTGCCCGCGGCCGAGCAGCTCACCATCCAGGGTGAACAGGGCCGCGCCGATGGGGACCCCGCCCTCGGCCTTCCCGAGCAGGGCTTCCTCGCGGGCGGTGGCCAGCATGAGCCCGGGATCGATGGTCTGCATGAGCCCACCTTCACCGGAGGGAGCCGACTTGGCAAGTTCCCGGCTCATGATCAGCCGGTCTTGGCGCCGAGCATGCGCAGGACGAGCTCGCCGTACTCCTGCCCGAGAACGGTCGGCGTCGGCCGGGACCGCTCGGTGTACCAGCGGGCCACGTCGACCCCCAGCGACAGGACCGCTCGCGCGGCCGTGCGCGGCTCGGGTACCGAGAAGGCCCCCGACTCGACACCGTCGGCGATGACCTCCCGCACGATCCGCTCGATCCGGCGCCGCAGCTCGGCGACGATCCCGTACTCCTGCTCGGGCAGCGCCTGCAGCTCGTACTGGACGACCCTGGCCACGGTGTGCCGCCGCGCGTGCCAGGCGACGAAGTCCTCGACGAGCATCCGGATGCGCTCGGCCGGGTCCTGCTCCCGCGTGAGGACGTTCTCCACCAGTGCGAGGGTCTGCTCGTGGCCGCTGCGGCTGATCGCGAACAGCAGGGCCGCCTTGGAGGGGAAGTGCACGTACAGCGCGGCGGGGCTCATGCCCGCGCCGCCAGCGATATCCCTGGTGGTGGTGGCGTGATAGCCGCGGCGCGCGAACGACTCCACCCCGGCGAGCATGAGTCGCCGTGCCGCCTCGGGCTGGACATCCGGCCACAGCTCGGCGGTAAGGGACAAGGTCATCGCGAAATCCTCTCACGACCGACGGGTGCCCGGACTTGACAGCGCCGCACGGTCCTCCGCATTGTAAGCGGTCGCTTATCCCCCGGTCCTGGTCCTGATCGTGTTCTCAACGACCTTCATCATCTGTCGACATAACGTGATCTCTTAGCAACTGAGAGATCACGAGATGTCGACATCTCGCGGCGTACCTCAAGCTCCTGCGCCGGCGGCGACCAGTTCGCGCTGGGGTGCAACGGGTTCAACGGGCCGCTTGGCACTGCGGTGCAGGAACAGCACCGCGGCGCCGGGCAGGCTCGCGGCCAGTGCGAGCACGCCGTACACCACCGAAACCGTGAGTCCCTGGGTCGCGCCGAGTCCCGCCGCGCCGAACGCGACGGTGGTAATCGCTTCCCGCGGCCCGAAACCGCCGATGTTCACCGGCAGGCCCATCACCAGCAACGCCAGCACCAGCGGTGCCAGCAGTTGGCCGATGGACGCGTCGGAACCCGCCACTCGCGCGGCGACGACGAACAGCAGCAGGTGCCCGCCCAGCGCCAGCGCGGAGAACAGGAACACACCGGGGGCGCGCAGACTAAGGCGCGCGTCGGTCAACGTCGTCGCGAGTCCGCTGCGCCACTTCGACGTGCTCGTCCCCCATTTCGCCCACGCGATCATCCCCAGCAGGACGGCAAGCAGGCACACCGTCACGACGACGACGGTCCGGCTCGGCACGAGATCCCCGGCGATGGCCGAAACCAGCGTGGGCTGGGTGAGCAGCACCGCGACCCCGAGCACCAGCAGAACCACTTGCCCCGCAACCCGTTCCAGGACCACCGCGCGCACCCCGCGGCCGAGGTCACCGGACTGCTGGCCGTGGCTCACCGCGCGGTGGACATCGCCGAGCACACCCGCGGGCAGTACCGCGTTCAGGAACAGCGCCCGGTAATAGTCCTTGACAGCAGCGGAAAGCGTCAGTTCCAAACCAAGCCGCCGCGCCACCAGACACCAGCGCCAGGCGCAGCACACCGTGGTCAGCAGGCCGATGCCGAGCGCGGCGAGCACCGACCAGACGGTGATCACGCGCAGCCCGTCCACGAACGCACCGGTGCCGAGGCGCCACACGAGGACGCCGAGAATGGCGACGCCGGTGAAATTCCGGATCCAGGGCCAGAGTTTGGTCATCGTGACAGTCCCGGGAGGGCCAGCAGGTCGACGTGGTGGACCACGGCGGTCACGCCGCCGCGGTTGAGATAGGCGTCCCTGTGCGGCGCGAGGTCTGGGCGCTGCTCGCAAGCGGCAGCGACCCAGCCCTCGAGCCATTCCCCGGTCAGCGCCGCTTGTTCCGGTCCGAGCCGCCAGGGGCTGGGCGCCGTGATCACGACCGCGCCGAGCCGTTCGAACGCCTGGGCAGCGACGGTGGCGGCGTCTGGTCCGAGCAACCGCCGACCGTCGACCACGCGGCGCTGGTGGGCGTTGAAGGCCGCGGTGAAATCGCCGTCGAGCGGGTCCGGCGGGCTGAGTTCCACCCGCCCCGCGACGGAAAGCGTGAACAGCGCCGGGCACCCGGCTTTCACACAGGCCTCGGCAAGGGTGCACACCTCGTCGAAGGTGAGCAGATCCAGCAGCGCCGACGCCGTCACCAGCGAAGTCCCGGCCAGATCCTCGGCGCTCAACCCGGTGAGGTCGCCGACCTGCGTGTCGACGCTGACGCCGGGCACCTTGGCGCGGGCGAGCAGATCGGGATCACGGTCGTGCAGGATCCAGCGCTGCGGTCCGGGCAGACGGCCGCTGAGCCACCGCGCCAGCGAACCGGTGCCGGACCCGAGGTCGCGGACGAGCAGCCGCGGGACGCCCGCGAGATACCCACGCAACGGGTCGAGCAGTGAAAGCGCGCGGGCGTCGGCATCGGCGCTTTCGCGTAACGCCAGCCAATCCGGCGCGAACTTAGGTGATCCTGGGGCGTTCACGCGGCCTCCCGACCGAGTCGGGCCAGTATGTCGGCCATCCGTCGTGAGGTCTCGCTCCACGGCTCCAGCGCGTCACGCCGAAGCCGCGCCGAAGCACGGAGACGGTCACGCACTCCGGATTCGCCGAACCAGCGGCGCAAGGCCGTGGCGAGCTCGTCGACATCACCCGGAGGAACCAGGATCCCCGGCACGGTTCCGTCGGGCGCGAGCCCGAGGGTTTCCGGCACGCCGTCGACAGCCGTTGCCAGCACCGGGATTCCGCGCGCCAGTGCCTCGGTGACGACCATCCCGTACGTCTCCGCACGCGAAGGCAGCACCGCCAGGTCAGCGGCGGAATACGCGTTGGCGAGCGGCTCGCCGGTCAAAGGGCCCACAACTAGTACACGTTGGCCAAGGCCGTGGCGTTCAATCAGCCGCCGTATTTCTTCGACGTGCCCCGGGTCACGGCTCACCGGTCCGGCGAAAACGCAGGTCCAGGGCAGATCGACGACAGCCGCGAGCGCCTCGACCAGCAGATCGTGCCCCTTGCGCGGCGTCAGCGAGGCGACACACAACAGGCTCGACGCGCCGTCCGTACCGCGCGCGAGCGGCTCGGCGTCGACACCCGGGGTGACGACGTGGACCCGTCGCGCGGCGAGTCCGTCGTGCCCTCCAACGCGGGCGCCAGTCCGGTCTCGTCTCCCAGCGGCAGATGCACGAGCACCGCCACGCGAAGCCGTTTCGCCTGCGGGACGACGATTTCGGGTACCCCGCAGGCCACGAGCCCGTCGAGCAGCGCGACCTCGCCGTCGGGGATCTCCGCCAACGCGCCGGCCAGCGCAGTCCGCGCGCTGTCGTCCGGGCGCGGCCATCCGCCCGCGAGGACGATCTCGTGCACCGCTTCCAGGCCTTCACACAGGTGGCGGTCGTAGCTGTTGCCCCCGCTGGGGACGCTCACATCGTCCACGTCACCGGGGAGGACGACGTGGACCGGGCTCACAGCTCGCGCTCGTAGCTCGCCCAGGCCACGTGGGATTCGTGCAGGCTGACCGTGATCCCGGCGAGCCCGCGCGCGCCTTCGCCGAGCGCACCCGCGTGCACCTTGTCGGCGAGCGCGTCCGCGATGATCTTGGCGAGGAACTCCGTGGAGGTGTTGATCTCGGCGAACTCGGGCAAATCGTCGAGGTTGCGGTAGTTGAACTTCGCGAGCGTGGCCTTGAGTTCCTCGGTGGCCAGCCCGATGTCGACGACGATGTTGTCGGCGTCGAGCTCGGGGCGGCGGAACGTCGCGTCCACGACGAAGGTGGCGCCGTGCAGCTGCTGCGCGGGCCCGAAGACCTCGCCGCGGAAACTGTGGGCGACCATGACGTGGTCACGAACGGTGATGCTGAACAAGGTGTGAACCTCCTATGCGGGACCGTAAACGATCCGGTGGCACAACGCCGGGAGTTCGCCGTTGGCAAGTCTGGACATGACGGTGGGAAGGTCGTCGAAATCGCTTTCGCCGGTGATCAGCGCGTCGTATTTGGGATCGGCGAGCAGGCGCAGGGCGAGTGCCAGCCGGTCCGAATAGCCGCGGCGCGCGCGGCGGGCGGGTGACACCGAGCCGACCTGGCTGCTGCGCACGGAAAGCCGCTTCGAGTGGAAGAACTCGCCGAGCGGCAGGCTGACCCGGCGGTCGCCGTACCAGCTCAGCTCGATGACCTCGCCCTCGTGCCCGAGCAGCTCGAGCGACCGGGTGAGCCCCGCCTCGGTGGCGCTGGTGTGCACGACCAGGTCGCACTCCCCCAGTGCGTCCTCGGGCAGCGCGAACTCGACGCCGAGCGCCTTGGCGACCTCTTCACGCTGGGGATCGACGTCGACGAGCTGCACGCGGACCCCGGGGAAACCGGCGAGGAGCCCGGCGACACTGCACCCGACCATCCCGGCGCCGATGACGGCGATCCGGTCGCCGACCAGCGGCGCGGCGTCCCACAGGGCGTTCACCGCGGTCTCCAGCGTGCCGGCCAGCACCGCCCGCGCCGGGGGCACGTCGTCCGGGACCACCGTGACGGCTTCGGCTGGGACCACATACCGTGTCTGATGTGGATAGAGGCAGAAGACGATCCGGCCGAGCAGTTCCGGCGGTCCCAGTTCGACGATCCCGACATTGAGATAGCCGTATTTGACCGGCCACGGAAAGTCACCGTCCTGGAACGGCGCCCGCATCACGTCGTACTGGTTTTCCGGCACGCCACCACGGAAGACCAGCGTCTCCGTCCCCCGGCTCACCCCCGAAAAAAGGCTGCGGACGAGTACCTCGCCGTCGCCGGGCTCGGGCACCTCGGAAAATCGGAGCTCACTTTCTTCCAGGGATTTGAACCAGAAGGCACGTTCGCTACGTGTCATGTTCAACCTCCGCGATAACCGGGTGGCGCGAGTTCCCAGTAACCGCGCGGACCGGCGCGGCACCCAAGGAAGAAGCAGGTACTGATGATCACACGAGCAGAGTGTGGCACGGGTTCAGCCGCTCAGGAGCAGGCCGCCGGTGCGGGCGCACAGCTCATCCTGCTGACGCTGCTGTGGGCAGGCGTCGGCCTCAGCCCGATCGGCTGGCTCGCCGGAGCGGCGTACGCCATCGCGATCTGGGCCATCCTCTCCTCCGCGCTGCGGCGCTACGGCGCCCGCTCACTGGGCCCGGCCGACCTCGTCACGCTGGCCAGGTCCGTGCTCGTCGGTGGCGTGACCGCGCTCGTGATGGACGGCACCGCCGCGGGCAACCGCGTGCTGGTCCTCGTCGCGCTCGCCTCGGTGGCGCTCGCGCTCGACGCCGTCGACGGCAAGGTCGCGCGGCACACCGGCACGTCGTCCGCGCTGGGCGCGCGGTTCGACATGGAGGTCGACGCGTTCCTCATCCTGGTCCTGAGCGTCTACGTCTCGCTGTCGCTGGGACCGTGGGTGCTGGCCATCGGCGTCATGCGGTACGCCTTCGTCGCGGCCGCCTGGGTACTGCCGTGGCTGCGCGCGGCGTTGCCGCACAGCTTCGCGCGCAAGACCGTGGCCGCGGTGCAGGGCGTCGCGCTGGTCGTGGCCGGTGCGGACGTGCTGCCGACGGCGGTCGCCGGCATCGCGGTGGGACTGGCACTGGCGTCGCTCGTGTGGTCGTTCGGCCGGGACGTCGTCTGGCTGTGGCGGCGGCACCACAACCACCAGCCAGTGCCCACCACCGTCCGCGAGCCTGTTTCCGCTGGTCAAGCCGCCTAAGTCAGGACTGCGGGTGGTAGCGGAGCAGCACGACGTCGCCGAGCTGGCGGACTTCGGCCAGCTTCATGCGCTGGCCCGGCCCCTGGGGGAACACCGCCGGGTTGACCAGCCGCGGCGCGTCGGCCTGGCCGACGAAAAACGGCGCGTAGACGACATGCAGCTCGTCGACGACCCCGGCGGAGAGGAACAGCGTGTGGACCACGCCGCCGCCTTCGACCATCAGCCGCTCGATCTTCCGATCGGTCAGATCCGCCAGCACCGCGTGCACGTCCAGCGGGTCGCCCGCGTCGACGACCGTCGCCACCTCGCCCAGCCGCTCCTGAACCGAAGGCAGCGCGCCGCTGGTGGTGTAGACCAGCTTGTCGTTGTCGCCCGTGGTGAAGAATTTCGCCGTGGGCTCCACGTTTCCGCTGCTGGTCAGTGTCACCTTCACCGGTGTGGCGGGCAAACCGTCGCAGACGCGTTGCCGCTTGCGTTCCGCCGAATTCACCAGCAGCCGGGGATTGTCCGACCGGATCGTGTTGGCACCGACCAGGATGGCATCCATCCCGGACCGGACTTCGTCGACACGGTCGAAATCCTGGTCGTTGGACAGCAGAAGCCGGTTCGTGCCGGTGTCGTCGACGCAGCCGTCGAGCGAAACCGCGACCGACAGCAACACATAGGGACGCTGGCTCATGAAGACGATGATCCCTCCTTGGTGGTTCGTCACCTAACCTGCGCGACGAACCCCTCGGCGTCAATCATCAAAATAGTTTGTCGAAAGGCAGCCTCAGTACTTGTCCGGACGGGATGGCGTTGTGCAGCCGGACGTTGCCGAGCTCCGCCGGGGACAGCGCCCGGCGGTAAAGCCGTACCTCGTCGAACTTCCCGTCCCAGCGGAAAGCGTTGTCGAGGCGCTGCCCCAGCTGCAACTGGAACGACACCGTTTCGCTGACCGAACCGGCAGGTGCCGGACCCGACGCGACCTGGACCCCGTCGACCCACAGCAGCAGCTGCCCCGCCGCGCGCTGCAGCGCGATGTGGTGCCACGCCTGGTCGTCGTAGGCCCCGGCCGAGGTGATCGACTTCGTGCCGCCCGCGGTGGTCATCGAGGCGATCAACCGGTTCGCGCCGGGTTCGCCGCGCAGCCACAGTTGTGGCGCGGTACTCCCCATGCCGCCGAGCCAGAACAGCACCTGGTTGCCCTTGGTGGCGCCGTAGTTGAACCAGCCGGTCCAGGTGAGATCACCCGCGCCGGGCAGTTGCGAGCTGTCGTAAGGCACGCGGACGTAGTCGTCGACGCCGTCGAGTTCCACTGCGCCGCCGAACTTCCCGCGAGTGGTTTTCGCGCCACCCAGGACACGGCTGTCCGCGTGCTGCCCGGAAACGTCCGGCGTGGCCGGGCCGGCACTCTTTCGCCAGCCGAGGTAGTCCTCGTCGAACCGGGCGAAGCGGATTTCGTCTCGGGCGTCGACAGCGCCACCTTCGTACATCAGGCCGATTTCCGTCGTCCGCGCCTTCGGGTCACTGATCTGGACCAAGTCCGAGTAGCCCGACCAGTCGGTGGTGAGCTGCGTGCCCTGTTCCGCGTTTTCCCAACTTCGCCCGCTGTCGTAGGAGGAGCGGATCATCATCCAGCGCCGCCGATCGGTGTCCGACGGCGACGAGAACAGGATCCGGTCACCACGTCCGTCGCGGTGCAGGCGGAGCAGCGAACCCTGGACCATCGGCGTCACCAGGTCCGGGATCGTGGTGAACCCCGTGCTGAAGGTTTCCCCGCCGTCCCGGCTGATCGCGTAATCGCGGTTGCCGATGTCGGTGCCGCTCTGTTCGCGGCCGCCGGCGTAGATCGAGCCGTCGGCCAGTTCGACGACACTGACCTCGGACGGTTTCTGCGCCATCGTGCCGCCGACGGGATGGTCGAAACTGTCGACGGCACCGACTTTCCAGTTGTCGCCGTGGTCGTCGCTGTAGATCAGCGCGGCATGGTTCTCGATGGAGTTCGTGCCGTCACTGGTCTCGGCGTTGACGCCGAACACGAGCCGCCCAGCGTGCCGCCCCTTCGTGAGCGGGATGCCGTGCACCGGGCCGGAGGCGTACCAGGAGTCCCAGTTGGACGGTTTGACCTGTGCGCCGATGTCTTCGGGCGCCGACCACGTCACGCCGTCGTCGTCGCTGATCTGCTGATGCGGGAACCGCGGACACGGGACGGAGCAACCTTTGTCGTCGTCGCGCCCGGCGTTGTAGGTGGTGATGAGCACGATCCGGCCGGTCGTGGCGTCCACGATCGGCACCGGGTTCCCATGGGTGTCACCGTTTCCGCGGTTGACGACCTGCAGCGGCAACCACGTCTTGCCACCGTCGGTGGACCGCTTCAGCACGAGGTCGATGTCGCCGGTGTCGCCGCAGTTGTCGATCCGCCCTTCCGCGAACGCCAGCAGCGTGCCGTGGGCGCTGCGCACGATCGCGGGGATGCGGAAGCAGCTGTACCCCGGATCCTGTGCGGCTTTGAACAGCACCTGCTGGTCGAAAGACGGCGTGGCCGCTTGTGCGGATCCGGGCACCAGCATCCCGGCGAGCATCGTTGCGACCAAAGCAACGCGGGCTAGAACCTTCATGACGTCCTCCCCAGAACAGCGACCCCACGCGGAGCCAGCGAAACCCGGTCGAGCACAAGAGCGGGATCGGTGAGCAGATCGGGCGCGGGCGCCGGCAGCGTCACGGTGACCTCCTCGCCACTGTGGTTGAGCAGGATCAGATACGCGTTTTCCTTACCGTGGCGGACAACGGCCTGCACGCCCGCCGGAAGTCCTTCCAGCACAGGCTCGACTCCGGCTTCCGCGGCGACCCGGTCCAGCAGCGTCCGCATGCCGCCGGCGTCCGGCCTGCTCGCGAGATACCAGGCGACCCCGGCACCGAAAGCGTGGCGTGTCACCGCGGCTTTGCCAGCGAGCTCGCCGTCGGTGAACTCCGCGATCACCTCGGCGCCTTCCGGCTCGACCCATTCCGACCAGATCGTGCCGGTCGCGTCCGTGCCGTCGGCGAACTTCAGGCCGATACTTCCGTCCTCCGGCAGTGGCCAGAACTCGTCGATACGCAGTCCGAGAATGTCGCGCAGCGGCGCCGGGTATCCACCGAGATACGCCCGGTCACAGCCGTCGACGATGCCGGAGAAGAACGACACCACCAGGTGCCCGCCGCCTTCGACGTACCGGCGCAGGTTGGCGGCGACCTCGGTGTCCATCAGGTAGAGGTTCGGCACCACGACAAGCTTGTACGCCGACAGCTCCCGCGCCGGATGCACGACGTCGCAAGTGATGCTCGCGTCGAACAGCGGCGCGTAGTGCGCCAGGTGCGCCTCCAGCTGACCGCTGCTGCACGACGGATGCGAGTCCAGTTCGAGGCCCCACCAGCTTTCCCAGTCGTGCAGCAGCGCGACGTCGGCGCGCACGCGGGTCCCGGCGAGCTGCGAAACCGCCGCCAGTTCCTGCCCGAGCGCGCTGACCTCGCGGAACGTCCTGGTCTCGCGGCCGCCGTGCGGGACCATGGCGGAGTGGAACTTCTCCGCGCCACCACTGGTTTGCCGCCACTGGAAGAACAGCACCGCGTCAGCGCCCTGCGCGACGGCCTGCCAGCTGCCGAGCCGCATCACGCCGGGCGCCTTGGGGCTGTTGCGGTTCCGCCAGTTCACCGCGCTCGGTGCCTGCTCCAGCAGCATCCACGGCTGGCCGTCCTTTGTGGATCGGACGAGGTCGTAGCCGAACGCGGCTTCGAGGTGCCCGCGCGGATCGTAGGGATCGGGATACGAGTCGAGACTGACGATGTCCTCGTGCGGGGTCCACTTGTGCCAGTCGAGTGCCTTCTGCACCAGTCCGACGAAGTTCGTGGTGATCGGGACGTCCGGCGTGACGCGGCGCAGGATCCGCTGCTCGGTCAGGTAGCAGCCGAGCGAGGCGTCCGACGAAAACCGGTGATAGTCCAGCTGCTGAGCCGGGTTGGGGAACGTGGGTGCGACCCGCGGCGGGAAGACCTCGGCCCAGTCGTCGTACTGCTGCGACCAGAATGTCGTGGTCCAGGCGTCGTTGAGGGCGGCGATGTCGCCATAACGGTTTTGGAGCCAGTTCCGGAAGTCCGCCGCCGAGTTGTCGCAGTAGCAGGCGCGGATATGGCAGCCGTACTCGTTGCCGACATGCCACATCGCGAGTGCCGGGTGGTCACCGTAGCGGGCGGCGATCTGCTCGACGAGCCGTCCGGCATACCGCCGATAGACCTCGCTCGACGGGCAGAACTGTTGCCTGGCACCGGAAGAAAGCCGCGTTCCGTCCGCGCGGACGGGCAAAATCTCCGGGTGCAGGTGGGTCATCCAGGGCGGCGGGGACGCCGTCATCGTCGCGAGGCAGACCGCGATGCCGGACGCCGCGAGCTTGTCCATCACCGTGTCGAACCAGCCGAAGTCGTAATCCCCCGGCCGTGGCTCGACGCCCGCCCAGGAGAAGATCCCGGCGGTGACCATGGTGACCCCGGACTCGGTCATGAGCTTCATGTCCTCGTCCCACACCTCCGAGGACCAGTGCTCCGGGTTGTAGTCGGCGCCGTAGTGGATCCGATCGAAGGCGACCATCAGACGAGACCCGCTTCCCCGAGTTTTTCCTTGATGACCAACAGTTCTTCCGCGTTGAGCGGGAGCTGCGGCGGCGCCATGACAGCGTTGTCGATGAACCCGCGCATCTTCATCGCGGCCTTGAACGCGCCGAGCGCGGCCGAACCGCGGCCCATCCGGCTCGGCGGCGAGACATCGGTGATCGTGAACAGCCGCAGCAGCCGTTCCTGCGCTTTCCTTGCGGCTTCGGTGTTTCCGGCACGGGCGTGGTCGTAGATCGCCACGTACGCGGCCGGGTCGATATTGCCAAGACCGGGCACCACCCCGTCCGCGCCCATCGCGAGCATCGAGTCGACCACGAGCTCGGAGCCGGTGAACACGGCGAACCCGTCGAGTCCTCGCTCACGCTTGCCCAAGAGAATGAACCGAAATCCGGCGTCGTCCCCGCTGGAATCCTTGAGCCCGGCGATGACGCCGTCTTCCGCGAGCCGCAGCACCATTTCGCGGTCGAGCTTGGAATGGACCGCGACCGGGATGTCGTAGGCGAAGATCGGCAACGAGGTTTCCTCGTGCAGCAACCGGAAATGCCGTTCAACTTCGGCGATATGCGTCCGCGTGTAGTAGGGCGCGGTGACGACGATGGCGTCCGCCCCGGCCGCTTCGGCCGTCTTGACGTGCTCGGCCACCCGCAACGTGGTCATGTCGATGCACCCGGCGAGCACCGGCACGCGGCCGGCGACCTGGTCGACGGCTGTCTCGAGGACGAGTTTGCGCTGAGCGTCAGGCAGGAAGGCCACCTCGCTGGACGAGCCGAGCACGAACACACCGTGCACCCCGGCGGCGAGCTGGAAGTCGATGTGGCGCCGCAGCGAACCGGTGTCGATGCTGAAGTCGTCGTGGAACGGGGTGCACAGGGGCGGGATGATCCCGGCGAATTTCTTCGCGGTCATGAGATGCTCGCTTCATTGAGTTCTGGGTGAATACAGCGGTACGTGTGGCCCGCCGAAGCGGCGGACAGCGGCGGCAGTTCGAGGGCACAGTCGTCGGTCGCCTTCGGGCACCGGGTGTGGAAGTTGCAGCCGCTCGGCGGCGCGGTCGCGGACGGCACCGGGCCGGTCAGCACGATCGGCTTCACCGTGTGCAACAGGCTCGGTGTCGCCGAAAACAGCGCCCGCGTGTACGGATGTCTTGCGCTGCCAGGCAATTCCGTGGCGGGTGCTTCCTCCGCGACGCGGCCGAGGTACATGGTGACGATCCGGTCGCTCATCTTCCGGACGGTCTGGATGTCGTGGGACACGAAGACCATCGCGAGGCCGAGTTGCTCGCGCAGCTCGATGAGCAGGTTGAGGATCTGGGCCCGCACCGAGACGTCCAGCGCCGACGTCGGCTCGTCGGCGACCAGCAGCGACGGCCGCAACGCCAGCGCCCGCGCGATCGCCACCCGCTGCCGCTGCCCGCCGGACAGCTGGCCCGGCACCGCGTCCGCGACGCTGTCCGGCAGGCCCACCAGCCCCATCAGCTCACGCACCCGGTCCGCGCGCTCGGCCTGGGTGCCGACGCGGTGGACGTCGAGCGGGTCGCGGATGATCTTGGCGACCGCGAGCCGCCGGTTGAGCGCGGTGGCCGGGTCCTGGAAGATCATGCCGACGTCCCGGCCGAAGTCGCGGGCTCTGGCCGCGGTGTTCTGTATCTTCTGGGGCCGAGCCCCAGACCCCGGCCGGGGGCACGCCCCCTGGACCCCCGAAGGAGAACTCTGGTCCCACAGCGAGGTGCCGCGATACCGGACGGTTCCGGCAGTCGGACGTTGCAGCCCGACGATCACCTTGGCCAAAGTGGACTTCCCGCAACCGGACTCCCCCACCACACCAACGGTTTCACCGGGGTTCAGCACGAGGTTCGCGTCGGTCAGGGCGTAGACGTTGTCGTGGCCGAACAGGCTCGCCGACGAGATCCGGTGCACCACGTGCACGCGATCGAGTTCGAGAAGGTTCACGCCTTGACTCCCTTCGACAGCGCGTTGATCACGATCTGCTCGGCCGGGAAATGGCAGGCGATCAGATGGCTGACGTTGTCGCCGACCTTCGCCGGTGCCTCCACCCGGCAGAGCGCCCGCGCCGCCGGACATCGATCCGCGAACCGGCACCCCGGCCCGAAATCTGCGGGCGACGGCACGACGCCCTTGATCTGCGTGAGCGTCGCCTGGTTCTCCTCCAGCGACAGCACCGCGCTGAGCAAGCCCCGCGTGTAGTGGTGCTGGGGCGAGCCGATGAGCTGCGCGATGGCGCCCATTTCCGCGACCTGGCCGCCGTACATCACCACCACCCGGTCGGCCACCTCGGAAACCAGTGCCAGGTCGTGCGAAACCAGGATGAGCGCGAACCCGAGCTCGTCCTTCAGTCGCAGCAGCAGCGACATGACCTGGGCCTGCACGGTGACGTCGAGCGCGGTGGTCGGCTCGTCGGCGACGATCAGTTTGGGACTGCGGGAAAGCGCCATCGCGATGAGCACCCGTTGCCGCTGCCCGCCGGACAGCTCGTGTGGGTAGGCCCGGAGTGTCCTTTGTGGATCGAGGTTGACGAGCTCGAGGAGTTCCTCCGGGCTGCGCGTCCCACCGCGGCGGAGGAACTGCTTGAGCTGGGCGCGGATCGTCATCGCCGGGTTGAGCGAGCTCAGCGCGTCCTGGTAGATCATCGCGATGTCGTGGCCGAGGAGCT
>Ga0193717_1000362_pt1 | contig 32551 bp, 19 predicted proteins | sample U2c2metaG_FD_145900 | JGI IMG/M metagenome (GOLD analysis project Ga0193717, IMG submission 145900) | Soil microbial communities from a riparian zone of the East river system, Colorado, United States - U2c2 | ecosystem: Environmental > Terrestrial > Soil > Riparian zone | place: USA: East River... | reverse complement strand
ACAAAAAGCGACAAGCAAGAGCGCCCCCTTCCGCCTTCGGCACCTTCCCCCGCAAACGCGGGGGAAGGGAGCGCGGGGGAGCTTGATGCGAAATCACCAGACCAGGTCTGTTTTCCCTTCCCCCGCAAACGCGGGGGAAGGGAGCGCTGGGTAGCTCGGATGCGGAATCACCAGCGCTTCAGGGATCATGACTTCCGGCAGCCGCGCGCGCGCCGCGGCTGTGAAACAAGAGTTCCCATCCCTGCCCGGACTGGAATCGCCATGCGCATGCGCTATCTGTGGTCCGTTGTCGCTCTCGCCGGTGCGATCGTCGCGCCTCTGCCTGCCTTCGCCGGCACCAAGCTGCTGCGTTTTCCGGACGTCTGCGGGGACAAGCTCGTCTTCACGTATGCGGGCGATCTGTGGACTGCATCGACTCAGGGCGGTACCGCGGCGCGCCTGACCGCCGGCCCAGGCCTCGAACAATCCGCACGCTTCTCGCCCGACTGCAGCCGCATCGCATTCACCGGCGAATACGGCGGCGACGATCAGGTCTACGTGATCGCAGCGGCCGGCGGCGAGCCGAAGCAGCTCACGTTCTATCCGGCGCCGGGCCCGCTGCCGCAGCGCTGGGGTTTCGACAGCCAGGTCTACGGCTGGACACCGGACGGCACGGCTATCCTGTTCCGCTCCTGGCGCGACTCGATTTCGCACTCGAACCCGCAGCTCTACACGGTTCCGGTCGAAGGCGGCCTGCCGACGCAGCTGCCGATGCCGGTGGCCGGTATCGGCCGCTATTCGCCGGACGGCAAGCAGATCGTCTATTCGCCGAAGTATCGCGACTTCCGCACCTGGAACCGTTACGTCGGCGGTTGGGCGCAGGATCTGTACATCTACGACTTCGCGGCGAAGTCGGCCAAGAACATCACCAACGATCCGAATACCGATCGCGATCCGGTCTGGATCGGCAATGCGATCTATTTCATCGCCGACCGCGGCGAGCATCTGAATCTGTACCGCTACGACACCGCCAGCGGCGAGACCAAGCAGCTCACCGACTACAAGAACGCCGATGCGCGCTGGGCCAGCGGCGACACCAAGGGACAGATCGCGTTCGAGGTCGACGGCGAGCTGCATGTCTACGATGCGAACGCCAACAAGGACCGCGCGCTCGACATCACCGTGCCGAGCGACCTCGTGCGCACGCGCGCCGAGGAACGCAGCGTCAAGGACAAGATCGAGGATTTCGCGCTGAGCGCGAACGGCAAGCGCGCGCTGATGACCGCGCGCGGCGAGATTTTCAGCGTGCCGCTGAAGGACGGCATCACGCTCGACCTCACGCACACGCCGGGCGCGCATGAGCGCGAGAGCGCATGGGCGCCGGACGGCAAGCGCATCGCCTACGTCTCGGACCAGAGCGGCGAAGAGGCGATCTGGGTACGCGACGCGGACGGCAACAATCCGCATCAGCTGACCAACGAAAGCTTCGGCCGCCTGTATGCGCCGCGCTGGTCGCCGGATGGCGCGCGCATCGCCTTCGTCGACAGCGAGAGCCGCCTGCACATCGTCGCATCCAGCGGCGGGCCGGCCCCAGTGATCGCCGATGATCCGAGCATCTCGCGCCGCGACTACGCGTGGTCGCCGGGCGGCCACTACCTCGCCTACACGCAGACCGACAAGGACACGCAGGTCACGCAGCTCTTCGTGCGCGATCTCGGCGCCAACAAGAGCGTGCACATCGGCGACGTGCATTTCGACGGCTTCGCGCCCGCGTTCTCGCCGGACGGCAAATACCTGTATTTCATCGGCAGCCGCGAGTGGGCGCCGCAGCTGTCCGAGATCGAGTGGAATTTCGCCGCCAATCGCGAGGCCGGCATCTTCGCGCTGACCTTGCGCAAGGGGCTGGAGAATCCGTTCGCGCCGCGCAACGACAGCGCGTCGAAGGACGACAAGAAAGACGACGCGGGCGACGACAAGAAGAACGGCGACGACAAGGCGAAGGACAAGCCCAAACCCAAGCCGGCGAGCGAGATCGACGATCGCATCGATTTCGACGGCATCGAACAGAGGCTGGTGCGCGCGCCGATCGATCCCGACAACATCCCGTGGATCGGCGTCACGGCCAAATCGCTGCTCTACGTCGTCACCGACGCGCAGTACTACGGCCGCGAGGGCGCATTCAAGCCCAAGCTCAAGGCGTGGTCGTTCGAGGAGCGCAAGAGCGAGGACGTCGCCGATGGCGTCGACGATATCTCGCTGGCGGCCGACGGCAATACCGTGATGATCCGCAACGACAAGGCCTACAAGCGCGTCGATCTCACCGCGAGCAAGCCGGAAACGAAGGACGTTTCGACCGATGGCCTGTTCGCGCTGGTCGATCCCAAGGCCGAATACGCCGAGATCTTCCGCGAGGTATGGCGCCGTTACCGCGATCATTTCTACGTGACCAACATGCACGGTTACGACTGGAACGCATTGCGCGCGAAGTACGAGCCGATGCTCGCGCATGTCGGCGATCGCAGCGACCTGAATTATCTGCTCGGCCAGATGGTCGCCGAGCTTTCGGTCGGCCATGCGTATGTCAGCGGCGGCGATATCGGCCTGCCGCCGAAACCGCATGTCGCCCTGCTCGGCGCGCGCTTCGAGCTCGATGCGCCGAACGGGCGCTACCGCATCTCGCGCATCCTGCCCGGACAGAACGACGAGGAGCGCTACCGTTCGCCGCTGACCGAAGTCGGCGTCGACGTGCACGAAGGCGACTACGTGCTCGCGATCAACGGCCAGACGCTCGACGCCAAGGAAAATCCTTATCGCCTGTTGCGCACGGCGCCCGGCCAGCTCGTGCAGCTGACCGTGAACACGCGGCCCGACAACGTCGGCGCGCGCACCGTGCTGGTCAAGCCGATCGACAGCGAGGAGCCGCTCAACTATTTCGCCTGGGTCAAACACAATCGCGAGTACGTCGAGAAGGCCAGCAACGGCGAGATCGGCTATCTGCACATCCCCGACATGGGCGGCGACGGCATCCGCGAGTTCATCAAGTGGTTCTATCCGCAGCTGCGCAAGCAGGGCCTCGTCATCGACGTGCGCGACAACGGCGGCGGCAACGTTTCGTCGATGATCATCGAGCGCCTGTCGCGCAAGCTGCTCGGCCTCGGCTACGGCCGCGGTTTCGACCTCACCGGCACCTATCCGCAGCAGACCTTCCTCGGCCATCTCGCCGCGCTGTGCAACGGCACCACGGCCTCGGACGGCGACATCTTCTCGTACATGTTCAAGCAGGCGAAGCTCGGCCCGCTGATCGGCACGCGTACCTGGGGCGGCGTGGTCGGCATCAACGGCTGGGGTCCGGCGATCGACGGCGGCGAGATCTTCGTGCCGCAGTTCGCCACCGCCAACACCGAGGGGCAGTACGTGATCGAGGGCCACGGCGTCGATCCGGACATCGTCGTCGAGCAGGACGTTGCCGCCCAGCTCGCGAACAAGGACCCGCAACTCGACCGCGCGATCGACGAGCTCAAGAAGGCGATTCAGGCAGCGCCCGTGAAGCTGCCGCCGGCACCGCCGAATCCGGTGAAGGCGCCGGCGGATATGCGCGCGGCGGGCGTCAGCGGCTAGAAGTTTTTCGGCGCCACGACGGTTTTATAGGGTGGGCCTTGGCCCACCCTACTATATGGATCCAGCTCTGTAGGGTGGGCTTCAGCCCACCGTCTTTCGGCGGCCCACCCTATGCGGATTTCACGTCGCGCAACGTCCAGTGCTTGCCGATCAGCAGATCGAGCCGATGCTTGAGGATCACATGCGGCAGCGACGTGACCACTTCCGCCGCACAATGCAGGTCGTGCTGCTCGGCTTTCACCGTCGCGTTCGGATCGCTGACGCCGAGCGCCGGATCGATCGCATCCGGATCGGCCTGCATGCTTCTCCAACGCTGCCACAGCGAGGGCGTGCGCAGCCCATCCTGCAGCAGGGTCGCGAAACTCTCCGGCGAGCCGCCGTGGAATGACAGCTCGTGCGATTCGCCGCGCGCCCTGGGCAGATCGTCGATCGAGATGAAATAGCGCTGCGTGGTCATGGAAGCTTCCGGCTGAGCGACGCGACAAGTTTAGCAGTCCGCTTCGCGGATGGAGTACGGCGCGAGCCATGCGGTCGCCGCGGCCAGTACACTTGCGAAGCAACTCCAGCCCAGATAACGCAGCTCCGCGGGCACCAGCAGGACCAACGGAATCGCGTACAGGAACGCACTCGCCAGCAGCGCCAGAGCGCCGGTGCCGGCGAGTCCGCGGCGGCGGCGCCATGCGGCCGGCACCGCCAGCAGACCGATGACGAAATACGGCCAGCCGGCAAGCAACGGTGTCGTGCTCAGCTTCGCCGCGCCGCGCATGAGCGCCTTGTGCAGCGCCGATGGGTTGCGCGCGACCGGCGGGTTGTCGCGATACTGGAACTCATCGTCGACGTAGATCAGTTCGCGCGGCCACGCCGGATCGTGCACGCCGAAAAGCGCGCACGCCTGTCGCCAGTGATGCGTCAGCCATGCACGCGGATGCGCACGGATCGCAGCGAACCACGCGTTGCGCAAGGTCGACAATTCCTCAGGCGTGTAATCGGTCATGAACGGATCGCGCATGCCGTGACGCGTGTTCTGCAACATCGGCGTGATGCTCCAATGGCGAAACGCCTCGGCAAGCTCGGCGACCTCGAGGCCCGGTCCGATCATGAAGGAGGGCAGCAGCATCTCGCCGCTGGCGATCGAGATCGCGGCGAGATCCCACTCCGCGGCTGCGGGCCACAGCGGCACGTGACGATCCACGCGCGAATTGACCATCGCTGCGCCGGCGACGAACACCGCGCACAGCGCAATGGCCGCGAGCGCAGTGCGCCATGCGCGTGGCTTGCGCAATGCGCCGCCACCGGCGAGCCACGCCATCCACACGGCGAACGGCAGCACGGCGGGCAGTGCGTTGTGACGCACCGCCGCTGCGTAGAACAAGGCAGGCAATGCGCAGATCAGCCAGCCGCGCTGCCGTGTCGCCTGCGCGCGCGCGAGCGCGCCGGTCACGAACAGCAGCGCGCAGAACAGGCCGACGTCGGTCCAGACGTGGCCGCGCAGCAGCCACGGCACCGGCGCGAAACCGGCGACCAGCATCAGCGCGATCGTGCGCGGCGCGCTGATCCTCAACGCGCAGATCCGCAACGCGCCGGCGAACAGTGCAAGGCCGCTCCAGAACAATGCCAGGTGCAGCGCAAAGACCAGACCCGGTCCTTCGAGCAGCGCATCGCAGACGCGCCAGAGCAGGATCAGCATCGGCGGTGCGATGTCCGTCGTCGTGCCGCCGCGCGCCTGCCACCACGTGTATGCGGAGTCGAACGACATCTGGCCGGGCCAGTATGCTGCGATGTCGAACGCGAACCCTGCGACTGCGATCAGCCACGGCAGCCAGCGCGGCGCTGTGTCTGGAGTAGCCTCGCTCATCGGTTCATTGCGACCGCACGTGCCAATGCCGGCGCTGCCTGTGCAGGCAGCGCATCGGCAGCGTAGTCCAGCACGCCGAGCAGTGGCGCCGCGATGCGCGCCTGCAGAGTCGCCAGATTCTCATCCGCGCAGGCCATCGCCGGATCGATGCGATTGGCGATCCATCCGGCCAGCGTGCAGCCGTCCGCGGCAATCGCGCGCGTGCTCAGGAGCGCATGATTGATGCAGCCGAGGCGCAGCCCGACGACCAGAATCACCGGCAGCTCGAGCGTGCGCACGAGGTCGGCTTGCATCAGGCTGTCGGACAACGGCACGGCCCAACCGCCGACGCCTTCGACGACAACCCGATCGGCGGATCGGGCGAGTAGCGCATACGCGTCGGCCATCGGAGCCAGCGTGATCTCGACGCCGGCCATGCGCGCCGCAAGATGCGGCGCGACCGGTTCCGGCAGCGCAAACGGATTGCACGATGCGTAGTCGGGCGCAGGATCGCTCGCCGCGATCAGGCTCAGCGCATCGTCGTTGCGCAAGCCGTGCGCCGTCGCGCGGCAGCCGCTCGCGACCGGCTTCATGCCGATCGCGCGATATCCGGCAGCGCGCAACGCATGCAGCAGCGCGCAGCTCGCGTAGGTCTTGCCGATGCCGGTATCGGTTCCGGCGACGATGAGCCCCGTGCCCATCAGCGGAGGTCGATCCCGGTCCGGCTTTCGGCGCGGACAGGCGCGAAGGCACCGGCAGGCGACCGTGCGGCGCGCGCGCGAATAACACCGCCATCGAGGAAAATTGCTTCGTTCATCATGGGAACCCCGCCAGGGCGAGTATGCCAGCGTGGGCGCGGCAGGCGCAGGGCGTACAATGAGGGCCTGTCCGCCCCCATATGCCGATGATGTTCGCCGCCACACGCCTCGAAACCGACAGCAAGCACGATCTCTACGCCGCCCTCGCCGAGCAGGCGCGCGGACTGCTGGCCGGCGAGCGCGACCGCGTCGCCAACGCGGCGAACTTCGCGGCGCTGGTCTGGCATGCGCTGCCGGACATCAACTGGTGCGGGTTCTATTTCTTCGACGGCACCGAGCTCGTGGTCGGGCCGTTCCAGGGCAAGCCGGCCTGCATACGTATCGCGCTGGGCAAGGGCGTCTGCGGCACCGCTGCGGCGACGCGCGAAACGCAGGTGGTCAAGGACGTGAACGCTTTCGCCGGGCATATCGCCTGCGACAGCGCATCGCGCTCCGAGATCGTCGTGCCGCTGGTCGACGGCGATCGCCTGATCGGCGTGTGGGATGTCGACAGCCCGTCGATCGCGCGCTTCGACGACGAGGACCGCTCCGGCATGCAGTACCTGTGTGAGATATTCGTGGAGTCGCTGCGCGGTTAACGCGCGGCGCGCGGGGGGTGCGATGGGCAACGACAAGAGCAACGACAAGATCCGCAACGTGGGACCGAAGTCCGCCGCGTGGCTGCGTCAGGTCGGCGTGCGCACGACCGAGGACCTGATACGCATAGGCCCGGTCGAAGCGTTCCTCAAGGTCAAGCGCGCCGGATTCCGGCCGAGCCTCAATCTGCTTTATTCGATGGCCGGCGCGATGGCCGATTGCCATTGGGCGGAGCTGCCGGAAGAGCGCAAGCAGGAATTGCTGGCCGCACTTGGCGAAGCGGAATCGGCCAATCCGATCCGCACGCGCTGGGAGAAGGCGGCCAGGGCCAGCGAACGCGCCCCCGGAGAAAAAGCCGACGGTGCCGACGCGTCCGCCGAACCGCACGGATTGTTCGACGACCCGGACGCCGAGCCGACAGCGGCGGCCGATACCGACGCCGGCGGAGTCAGCCGCTTCGACTGACGGCGCACGGGTTCCGCGTCAGGAACGCACCACAGCGTAACTGCGCGCATCCTCGCCCCACGCCGGCGCAGCGCGAATCGCCGGCAGCACCTCGGCCGGCGACGCGACCAGCTGCCACATGTCGCGATGCTGCGGATTCATGAAGCGCTGTTCGATCATCTGCTCCATGAAGCGCTGCAGCGGCGCGTAGAACCCGTTCGTATCCACCAGCACGATCGGGTTGAAATACAGTCCCAGCCGTTTCAGCGTGAGCGCCTCGAACAGTTCCTCGAGCGTTCCGCAGCCGCCGGGAAGCGCGACGACCGCGTCCGAACCGGTCAACAGGCGATGCTTGCGTTCGCGCATGTCCTCGACGACTTCGAGGCTGGCCAGCCCGGGATGCTGCCACTCGACCTCGGTCATGAAGCGCGGAATGATGCCGATCACGTTGCCGCCGGCTTCCAGCGCGCCATTGGCAAGGGAGCCCATCAGGCCGACCGCGCCGCCGCCGTAGACGAGCGTGCAGCCGGATTCGGCGAGCAGGTGCCCCAGGGTCTTCGCCGCATCGTGATAGACCCGGTCGCAATGTTCGCTGGAGGCGCAGTAGACGCAGATGCGCATGATTGGTTCAGTTTCCCGGACGCGTGTTGAAGACGCGGAATGGAAGAATTGTAAAGTGGCGGAAGGCAACAGACACGCAGGAGACGCGATGAGCCCCGACCGTGCGAATACTTGCGTCATGCGACCGCTCGACGCCCTCGGCATTGATGCGATGGAAGAGCGCGCGTATCGCATCCTCCTGACGCATCGCATGGCGACCGTGGAGGACGTGGCGCGTGCGCTTGCATTATCCCCGCGCAAGGCGCAACGGTTGCTCGACAGCATCGAGGCGAAAGGTCTGGCGAGTCATTCTCCGGAGCGGCCGCGACGTTACATTCCCACCTCGCCGGATATCGCGGTGGAAGCGCTTATCAGGCAGCGTCAAGACAGGTTGGAGCTCGCACGTTCGACGATGCACGAGCTGAAGGAACAGGCCAGCGCAGCGCGCGGCGCTGACGAACGCGAGCAGATGGTGGAGCTCATCACCACCCGCGATGCCACGAATCGAATCTTCGACCAGCTGCAGCAGACGACACAGAACGAGGTTGTCTGCCTGCAGCGCGCCCCGGTCTTGTTCTCCTCTTTCGAGCAGACGGATCCTGCGCAAAAGCGGTCGCTGGCCAAGGGCGTGCGCTTTCGAAGCATCGCCGATGCGGAGTTCCTTGCATTGCCCGGTGCGGTGAATCGGATCCGGCATGACATGGACGCAGGCGAAGAAGTGCGAATCTTTCCGGCGCTGCCGTTCAAGATGGTCGTGGTCGACCGCCGCATCGGGCTCATTCCCCTGAACCTGCGCGAGCCCGATGGCCCGTCACTGCTGGTCAGGTCCTCAGCCCTGCTGGATGCGCTGTGTGCCTTGTTCGAGACGCTCTGGGAGCGGGCGACGCCGATCACGTTCACGCGTGCGGGTGCTCTGAGAAACGGCAAAGCACCGTCGCGGTTGCCGGAATCGGCGCGGCACCTGATTCCGTTGCTCGCCGCCGGACTCAACGACAAGGCGGTTGCCCACGAGTTGGGGATATCGTCGGCCACGCTCAACCGACGCGTGGCGGAGCTGATGAAAAATCTTGATACGCGCACGCGATTTCAAATGGGCTGGCTTGCTGCCCTGAATGCATATCCGCGCGGCGTGGACGTGCGCGAGCAGCGCAGACGCAAGCCGCGCACGGGTTGAAATGGAGCGACGCGGGGCCTTCCGTGATGCTTCAAGGCGCTTGCAGAGCGCTCTGACTACGCGCAGAAACGAGCGCCCGCACGCGGCCAGATAATTGATCCCGAACGATAAGACTTTGCCGAAACTGCGAAATGCCAGACCACGCGTCCGGCGCATGGTTGATCAATTTTCATCAAGATAGAAATCAATCAGCAGCTTCCATTGCTTCCGCAGTTGCCGCGTGCACATACTCGTGCCGGGACCGACTGATCTACCAGAATGTTGAGAAGTGCATTTCTGCGCTTTCTCGACCTGCACGAACGCGGCAGAGCCGCGTCACCTGCTGCACAGGCAATCGCTCGGAAGTAATTGATCTGCGCGCGACCCGATCCTTGGATCGCGCCAGCAGGGCGTTTCTCGACGCTCTGCTGCGGCAACGAACGTAAGCGGGATTATCGGAGATCGCAATGATCGGAAATGCATGGGGCTTGCGGCACAAGGCCGCGACGTTATTTCTCTTGGCTTTGTTTACCGCATCTGCTGGCGCAACAGAATCCGGATCGACGGTCCGCTACGTTTCTCATCGCACTCCGGTGCAAGGCGCACTGCGGGAATTCGCGGCCGATCGGCCGCGTGTCGCGAGTACTGCGCACGCAAGCCAGGCGGTCGGAACAGGCGCCAATCCGTGGCGACTTCAGGCGACGCTGCCCGGTGCCGTAATCCACGATCTCGCCTTTCCGACCGCGTCGGTCGGCTACGCGGCGGCCGAGTTGGGCCAGGTCTGGAAAACCACCGACGGCGGCGAGAACTGGACCGAGATCATGAATCTCGGATTTCCCTACTACTGGTACGGCGTCTACGCGTTCAGCGCACAGGACGTGGTCATTTCCGGATTCAACAACCAGGCCGCCACCGGCATCCTGCGCTGGAGCCACGATGGTGGCGCGACGTGGTCCGACGACATCGTGGTGAGCGACGACGGCTGGTCCATGCGCGTCCGCTTCGCTGACGACCAGAACGGCGTGGTGATGGATCTTCTCAGCTTCAGCGCGCCGAACAAGGCGCATTACACGACCAACGGCGGCGCCACCGCGACCGACTGGACGGACGTGATTCCGGACCCGAACGGCGGCTGGTTCGGCAATCAGTTCAGTCTGCTGCCGAGCGGACACGCTCGCGCTTCGGGAATCACCTATTGCGAAAGCGCCAGCAGCGGCGCTCCGTGGACGTGCGGGCCACCGGTGGACTCGGTGTTCGACGGCCCGCTGTTTTTCGCTGACGAGACCAATGGCTGGGTCGGTGGCGGTTCCATCTCCCCTGACGTCGCCGGATGGGTTCATCGCACCACCGACGGCGGCCAGACCTGGAGCGATCGCACGCTGGATACGCCGTGGCCGATTCGCGAAATCCTGTTCATTTCTCCGCAAACCGGCTGGGCCGTCGGCGGAAACATCTATTCGAACGTCGGCGGCATCTACTTCAGCAATGATGGCGGTCAGACCTGGACACCGGATTTCGACAGTACCGGTCACGAGCTCGATGCCTGCGCGCATGTCGAACCGCATGTGTGGTGTGCCGGCTACGACGGCTCGTTCAGCGGAGCTGTCTATACGCTCGACACCACGCCGGTTGCGAATGTCAGCCCGGGCTCCCTGAGCTTCGACGTTGCCGCGGGCGAAACGCTTTCCGCGCCATTGACCATTGCCAATACGGGCACGGGCAGCCTGACCTTCGCCATCGCGGAGGGTTCCGCGGGTACGTCGACACCGGTGGAACTTCGCGCGAAGGCCGCCAATGCCGGCAACCCGGCGTGGCGATCGAGCCAGATGACGAATTCGATCGCCAGCGGCGGCGTCATGGGTCCGCGTCAAGCATCGCCGTGGACTCCGCGTGACGTCGACGGCAGTCTGTCGTTCGTTGTGGACGACGGTACGTACGAGAACAGTGTCGGTCTGAATGACCAGGTGAGCACCGAATCCGCCGCGGTCTTTCTGAACCGCTTCTCGCCGCCTGCCGGCACCGGAGCCTTCACGATCGATTCGATTTCGATCATGTGGCCGCAGAACGCGAACGGTTCTCTCGTCGGCAAGCAGATCAACCTCGTCGCCTACTACGATGCCGACGCCGATGGCGATCCCGGCAACGCGGTGCGGCTGGGCGGCGACGATTTCATCACCGTCGACAGCCTGGACACGTTCATCGACTACACCGTGAACTTCGCAGTTCCCGGCGACGGCGATATCTACATCGGCTTCGAAAACTCCTACGCCCTGGGCGGCTCCACGCCGATCCTGTTTCCGGCTGCGATCGACCAGGATTCCGGCAGCCAGGGCGATTCGTGGGTTGTCGGAATGAACTCGGGCGATCCGGATCTGGATAACCCCGGCAACAATGACCTGGTCGGCACCATCGACAGCTTCGGCCTGCCGGGCAACTGGCTGGTGCGGGGCACCGGTACGACCGGCGGGACGGGTGGCGACTGCTCGGCGCCGTCCGATGTGCCATGGCTCAGTGAAACGCCGGCCAATGGCTCGGTCGATGCGGGTTCGTCGCAGGAGGTGACCGTAACGGTCGATGCGACCGGCATGGGCCCCGGAGATTACGCGGCACTCCTGTGCATCACGACCAACGACCCCGCCAATGGTCTGGTCGAGGTACCGGTCAGCGTGACAATCGGTGTCGAAGACACCATTTTCCAGGATGGCTTCGACGGCGCTCAGTGACGCAGCGCCGCTCGACACGTGAAACCGCGGGCCGTGCGATGTCACGGCTCGCGGAAAATCATCCGCGGTGCCGATCCTCCGAAGATATCGCCGGCGCGCCGCCCCCGAACGGGGCGGCGCACTTTTCAAGATATGGGATCGTGTTGCTTACGCGGCGATAACGGGGCCGCAAGTGCAGCAGAGCGTCATTCGACGGTGACCGACTTGGCCAGATTGCGCGGCTGATCGACATCGGTGCCGCGCAATACGGCAACGTGATAAGCCAGCATCTGCAGCGGCACCGTGAACACCGCCGGCGCGATCAGGTTGCCGCCCGAGGCGACCTTGATCACCGCGCCGCGATCGCCATCGTGATGCATCGGCACGTCGGTGTCGGCGAACACGAACAATTCGCCGCCGCGTGCGCGCACTTCCTCGAGATTCGACTTCAGCTTTTCCAGCAGCTGGTTGTTCGGCGCGACCGCGATCACCGGCATGTCGCTGTCGACCAGCGCCAGCGGACCGTGCTTCAACTCGCCGGCCGGATACGCTTCGGCGTGGATGTACGAGATTTCCTTGAGCTTGAGCGCGCCTTCGAGCGCGACCGGGAAATGTACGCCGCGGCCGAGGAACAGCGCGTGGTGCTTGGGCACGAAGCGCTCGGCGAGCTTGGCGATCATCGGATCCAGCGCGAGCACCTCGCCGACCACGCGCGGCAGCGTCGAAAGCTCGTTGACCAGGCGCGAATACTTGGCCGCGGCCAGCCCGTTGATGCGTGCGAGCTCGATGACCAGCAGCGCCAGCGCGGCCAGCTGCGTCGTGAAGGCCTTGGTCGAGGCGACGCCGATCTCGGGACCGGCGCGCGTCATCAGCACGAGGTCCGATTCGCGCACCAGACTCGATTCCGGCACGTTGCAGATCGCCAGCGAACAGAGATAGCCGCGCTGCTTGCCGTCGCGCAGTGCGGCGAGCGTGTCGGCGGTTTCGCCTGATTGCGAGACGGCGAGGAACAGCGTGCCGTCCTGCACGACCGCGCGGCGGTAGCGATACTCGCTGGCCACTTCGACGCTGCACGGAATGCCGGCGATGCCTTCGAACCAGTAGCGTGCGACGAGACCGGCGTGGTAACTCGTGCCGCAGGCGATGATCTGCACGTTGCGCACGCGTGTGAGCAGCGCATCGGAATCGACGCCGAAGATGTTCGGCAGGATGTGGTCGCCGGCGATGCGTCCTTCCAGCGTGTCCGCGATCGCGCGCGGCTGCTCGAAGATCTCCTTGAGCATGTAGTGGCGGTATTCGCCGCGCTCGACCGCATCGGCGGTCAGTTCGCTCTTGCGCACCGGGCGTTCGACCGGCTCGCCGTTCGCGGTATAGATCGAGAGGCCGTGCTGCGTGATCTCGGCGACGTCGCCTTCTTCGAGATAGGTGAAATGGCTGGTCTGCTTGATCAGGGCCTGCACGTCCGAGCCGAGGAAATGCTCGCCCTCGCCGATGCCGGCGACCAGCGGACTTCCGCGCCGCGCGCCGACCACGTGGCCGGGTGCATCGCGGCTCATGACCGCGATCGCATAGGCGCCGTGCAGGCGTTGCGTGGCGCCGATGACGGCGTGCAACAGGTCCGCCCCCTGGTCCATCGCATGATGGACGAGGTGCGCGATGACTTCGGTGTCGGTGTCGGAATCGAAGCGGTAACCCTGCGCCTTGAGCTCCTCGCGCAGCGTCGCGTGGTTCTCGATGATGCCGTTGTGGACGACCGCGACGCGATCGTCGGACACGTGCGGGTGCGCGTTGGCCGTGTTCGGCACGCCGTGCGTGGCCCAGCGCGTGTGCGCGATGCCGGTGAAGCCGGCCACCGGCGCGCTTTCGTAGAGGGCTTCCAGCTCGCGCACCTTGCCGGCCGCGCGCACGCGGGCAAGCCGTTCATTTTCGATGACGGCGATGCCGGCGGAGTCGTAACCCCGGTATTCCAGCGCCTTCAGCCCGGCGATCAGGATGGGGACCACATTTCGTTGACACGTGGCGGCTACAATTCCGCACATTGCTGGTTGGCCTCGATAACGGGGTCGTCCGGACGGGGGGTGCGGGACGCGTTGGTGCCCATGATAGTCGCTCGCGGTTGTCGTTGGCATTGCAGCGTCCCGAAGCAAGGTTGCCGACAGGTGCCGGCCGGAGTGCAGGCCCCTGATCGCGCTATCCTTGCTGCGGCGGAACCTCAGGCTCCGCACGCCATCCAAGACATTCGGTGTCACGCGTCCCGCGCAGGATGGGAAGGCGATGGCGTCGGCTGCTGACGAGCGCGTGCAGGCACGCCGTCCTTCCAGCATCGGGCCCGGATTCGGGCGTGGGTCGAGGTGGCACGGGAATCGCATGTATTCGTATTGGATACATCCCTGCGGTGCGGTCCCCGAGGTTTCGCCATGAACGAAGTCAAGATGGAAACACGCGGAAGTGGCGCATTGCTGCAGCCATCGTCCGTCGTGCCATCGCTTCCGATGGAGAGCGGGATGCTGCGTTTTCTTCGCCAGCAGGCCGTGCACTGGCTTCTGCTGCTCGGACTGGGTGAACTGCTGATACTCGTGGGCTCGGTATTCGCGGCGATCTACCTGCGCTACATCACGGCGCCGAACCCGCTGGCAGCGTACGTCACGCACTGGTGGCTGCAGTTCGGCCGCGCCGGCATCTTCGCGATCGTGCTGCTGCTCGGACTGGCCGCGCTGGGGCTTTATCAGACCCATCTGCGCGAATCCTGGTTCGGCGTGGTCGCGCGCCAGGCGGTCGGCTTCGCGCTCGGCTGGGTCGGCCTCGTCGTGCTGTATTACCTCATCCCCGAAGCGCGCATCGGCCGCGGCGTGCTCGCGCTGGCGCTGCTGATCGGATTCATCGCGATCGCGGGGTTCCGCGCGCTGGCGATGCGCCTGATCGATGTCGACGTGCTGAAGCGGCGCGTGCTCGTGCTCGGCGCCGGCTCGCGCGCGGCGCTGATTCCGCAGACGATGCGCCGCCGTGCGGACCGGCGCGGCTTCTCGCTGGTCGGATTCGTGCCGCAGGTCGGCGAACGCATCGTGGTGTCCGCGGAACGCGTTGTCACGCCGGACGTGCCCCTGCATCTGTGGGCGGCGCAGCACCAGGTCAACGAGATCGTGGTCGGTCCTGACGAACGCCGCGGCGGCCTGCCGATGGAAGAACTTCTCGAGTGCAAGCAGCGCGGCATCTTCGTCACCGACCTGGCGACGTTTTTCGAGCGCGAATCGGGCAAGGTCAAGCTCAGCCTCGCCGAACCGTCCTGGCTGGTGTTCTCGCAAGGTTTCGATGCCTCGCCACTGCGCCGCCTGTCCAAGCGCGGTTTCGACTTCGTCGCGGCCGGTGCGGTGCTGCTGCTGACCTGGCCGTTCATGCTGCTCGTCGCGCTCGCGATCCGTCTCGAATCCGGCGCCGGCCAGCCGATCCTTTACCGGCAGGAACGCGTCGGCGAGCGCGGCGTCGTCTTCAACCTGTTCAAGTTCCGCAGCATGCGCACCGACGCCGAAAAAGACGGCATCGCGGTCTGGGCCAGCAAGAGCGACGATCGCATCACGCGCGTCGGCCGTTTCATCCGCCGCGCGCGCCTCGACGAGCTGCCGCAGTTGTGGAACGTGCTGCGCGGCGACATGAGCGTGATCGGCCCGCGCCCCGAGCGCCCGCAGTTCGTCGCCGACCTCGCCGCCAAGATCCGCTACTACAACCTGCGTCACTGCGTGAAGCCCGGCCTCGCCGGCTGGGCGCAATTGCGTTACCCGTACGGCGCATCCGCGGAGGATGCGAGCGAGAAGCTCAAGTACGACCTGTTCTACGTCAAGAATCACAACCTGCTGCTGGACATCATGATCCTGGTGCAGACGGTGGAGATCGTGTTGTTCGGGCGTGGGGTGCGGTGATGTAGAGTCGCACGGGCGAGGATTCGCTGCGCTTCCATAGAGAATACGCAAGGAGCGAAATGTCATGTCGCATGCGACCTTGACCAGCAAAGGCCGGACCACGATTCCGAAGATCATTCGCGAGCAAGCTGGACTTCATCCGGGCGACAAGATGCATTTCACCGTGCGCAGCAATGGAGCGATCATGGTGCGCGTGAAGAATCGGAATGTGCGCAAATTGGAGGGCATACTGAAATCGCGGCGCAAGGTGCCAATCTCCAGACTCAGTCGATAATTCAGCGTGGTCGAAGAAGCGCTGCATCGCCGGGAGAGCAAACCCGCGGGTTTCGCCGATTGCCTTGTCGCTGCCTACCGTGGTCACCGCGGCTGCCGCATGACTTTCGACATGAAAGCTCGTCTTCTTGATTTCGTCGCGGCTTGAAGAGGACGTCGCGCGACAGACGCGAGAGCAAGGTGCCGGCCTCCGGGCTCAGCCGATAAGCTCATCGGCCTGCTGGGTCTCGGCACGTACTGGTGAGATTTTTGACGGACGACGATCCTGCGCAGTCCGAGCGCGCGCGGCGCTTGATCGAGCGTAGCGCTGCAGCCGAAGAACAGGTTTTTGTATCGCTCCTGGTTCTGCTTGAAGCGGAATCGGTGCTGCGCAGTCGCTATGGTTTCGAGAAGGCGCAGGTGCGCGGTGCAATCGAAGCGCTGCTCGAGACACTCGAAATCACGATCGAGGACGAGAGTGTGGTCGAGGAAGCGCTGCATCGCTGGGAGAACAGCGCCGCGGACTTCGCGGACTGCCTTATCGCCTCCTGCCATATTCACCGCGGCTGCCGCGCGATGGCAACCTCGACAAAGGCGATTCGTCTTCCTGGTTTCGTTGCCGCTTGAGAGCGTTGAAAACGGAGTCTCGCACGTTCACGCGCAATCCGAGCATTGTCTTTTCGCCAGATTCGACAAGCCGCCTGCATTTGAAGCTGGTAATTTGCCGCTTCGGCGCGGCAACCACTTCACCCTCTCGCTCTCGGGCCTCTCCGGTCTTGTATTTCCTCCAACTCTGGAGAATTGCGAGTACACATGATTCAGGTGATACCAGCTGGCCATCCCAGCATTTTTCGTTTTTCCGACTACCCCGAAGTAGTTCGATTCCCGTCGATGGATAAGATCGTCGCGACCGAATTATCGTCAACGTATGAAATTGATTTCTGCAACGACTATCTCGCTTTCCTTAATGCGTGTAATGGTTTCAACTTTGACGAAATATCAATAGACGGTATTCGTTCATATCCGCCCGACATCGGACACGCTGAGCAGGTCAGATATTTATTCGGGATTGGAAGCGGCGACGCACATACGGATATGGCCATTGTGCTGCCTGGCATGACGAACTACCTCGGAAAGAAATATCTACGCTTTTGCTATCCAGTTGGAGAAGGCCCTGGGGGCGACATGTTTGTTCAGATACATAAGGGCGCGGAACGGGGCCACGTGATGCTGGTCGACCACGAGGTCCATATTACGCCCGACAAATTTGTCGAAACATACGGGAGTGACATGGACGAGTATGATGTTGATGGTTTCGTTCAATGGCTGTGTTCTTTTTCGTTCAATCGCACTGCGGATTCGTTCGATGAATTCTTGCGGCAATTGGTCGCTGTCCGAGAAGAGCACGGGCCAACCCGCGTAATGGTCGTCGCGAAACCAGACGGGCACTAAAACTACTCGACGCAATTGTGCTTCAACCTCCGAAGCCGACCTTTTGCGTTGCGGCAAAGATGGCCGGCTAGGGTGCGTCTTCCGCCCGACGCGACGGCGGATACTTAGTCGCGGCTTTCAGAGGCCGCAATGTCGAGCTATACCAGTCAGTGACCTTGCCCTGGTCGAACGCGATCCACGAAGGCCCGTAATCCCAGCGCCCCTCGTCGCGGCTTACCGGCTCTCCTTGGATCGCCAGCACCACGTCGGCCTCCATGCCGATCTTCATGGTCTGCGCAGGATTCGGCAGCGGCGGTGGGCGGGACATATCCGGCGCAGGGTGTGCGCGTGCGACAGATTCGGCAGCGCCAGGATCGGAGGCGGTCGCGCCATCGGATTCCACCAAATCGTCACTGCCCCACGGCGGCAGCCAGATCAGCCAGACGAGCAACACGACGCCGCCGAGCACCCAGACAACAGGCGATCGGCGCGGCGTGCTCGACGGAGGTGCGGGCGCGTGTGCCGATTCCGTTCCCATTGCCTGCCGATGCGGCGGCGCTGCGGAACCGGGCAGACGCCCATGCTGGCGATGGAACTGTGTGGCCGCGCCATAAAGCGCCGTTATCTGCTGTAAGCGCTCGCCAGCGCCGGGCACGGTTGCGGTGTAGGTCTGGCCCAGGCGGTCGGGATGCAGCTCGGACACGCGGCGGCGATACGCGCGTCGCAGCTCGTCGATGCTGGCGCCCGGAGCAAGTCCCAGCTCCTGGTACAGACGCAGGAAATCGGTGGGCCCCGCCATGCTCGCCCCGCCATGCACACGCCAGCGGAAATTATAGATGGTCTGGCGCAGGCGCCGGGGAAATCAGAGCTTGCGCAGGCTTGGCGCGACGGAAGCACCGCCGCGCCCGTGCATCACGGATCGAAATCGCCGTGGAACACCGGATCGTGATGATCGCGCCAGTAGGCCAGCAGCTCGCGCAGCGCCTGCGGTACGTTCTGCGCGGCCGGCAGCCCGGCCTGGTTGGCTTCGTTGATGCCATGGCAACCGTCGCAGGCGCGCACTTCGCCGGCCTGCGCCGAAATCCAGTAGCGCTCGCGCACCACCGGCGTGCCGTCGGCGGACGTCGTCTGCCAGGCCAGCGCGCGGCGCGCGGGCACGATCGCCGCGGCGGAACCGTCGGCCGCGATCGTGACGCCGCCTTGCGGAGCACCCGGCGCCGGCGGCGGCATGAACAGGAACGCGGCCGGATCGTGCAGCGGCTGCGCGATCACGCGGCGTCCCGGCCGCGGATGGTCGATGCCGCCGATGCCGCGGATCTGGTCGCCCTGCAGCATCTGCATGTAGCTGATGTCGTAGACCTGTCCGTTGTTGCCGAGTGTCTGCACACCGCCCGGCACACGCAGGTTGTACGGCTGCTGCTTGTCCACGCCATCGCGCGTGGTGACATTGCGGCTGACCAGCACAGCCAGCTGGCGCGCGGCGAGGAATGCCTGGAATTCGTCGACGTCGACGCCTTCGAGCGCGAACGCCTGCGTCTCCGGTGTCTGCATCACCGCGGTCTCGGCGGGCGGCACCGCAACCGGCGCGCGCACTTCGACCGGCGACAATTCCCACAGCGGGCCGCTGTAGCTGACCAGCACATCGGGATCGTAATAGGAAATCTGCTTGGAGATTCCCGGAGTCAGCGCTTCGGCAGACTGCACGTAACCGCCCGCGCCCGGACCGAGCCGTTGCAGCCGGAACTTGTAGCGAGGATCCGGATTCGCGCGGTTGCCGAGATTGCCGGCAGGACCAGCATAGGCGGCCCACGAAGCGATGATCTGGCCGTCGGAAAGCGGCAGCGGATTGCGGTAGTGGCCGGTGAAATCCGCCGGCGGATTGTCGCCGTCGTACACGATCGCCGTGCTCTTCGGCGTCAGGTAGGTCACGCTCAATGCATCCGCGGTCGCGTTCGGCGGCGCGTAGATTGCGACGAGCTGACCCGACGCATGCGAATAGAACTCGGGCCCGTTGATGCCGAAGTAACGACCCGGCGTGTTCGGATCCTCGGCGATCTGGAACCAGTTTCCCGCGGAGTTCGGGTTGGTGCGCGGCGGGCTGCCGGCGATGAACTCGTGCAGCGCCGGATCACCGGTAAAGCTCGAATTGAAATAGCCCGACAGCTCGTGCCGGCCGATGTGGTTGAGCGTTTCCTCGGCGCTGCCGTCCTGATGGATCATCCACGGGAAGAACTGGTTCATCGTGAATGCGTTCGTCTGCGCCGTGTCGTAGCGCGGCTCCGGAAACATCTCGGCGACGGTATCCAGGCGCTGCGCATCAGCGGCTTCGGACGCCCAGTTGAAATTGCCGTTGTTGCCGGCGTCGGCCTGCTGATCGCGCTGCAGGTGATCCCAGCGCGTGAAGATGACGCGGCCGAAACTGTCGACGATCGGATCGAACGAACCCGACGGCGAGTGCTGCATCAGCATCACGTGGCCGGTCGCAGGATCGAGCTTCCACAGGCCGGTCGGCGTCGCCGTCGATTCGTATTCGTCGTGCTGCGGATACAGATGGCGCTGGCCGTTGCGCGGCTGGTCGCTGACGAAGATGACGCTGCCGTCCGACGCATAGGTCGGCTGCACGTTGTTGTAATCGGCGGGCTGGCCGGGCACGCGCGTGATCGAAACGGTTTGTCCGCTGCCGAACCCGGTGATCTCGTAGATCTGCCAGAACCAGTTGCCTTGCTGGTATTGCTCGGTCGGCGCGCCGATCACCATGCTGAAGAGCGCCTTGCTGCCGTTCCAGTGCACGGCGGGATCGCGCACCGAAATGGAACTCGCGCCCTGCAGGCCGGTCGTGCCATAGCCGGCTTCCTGGGTCAGGTTGCGCAGCGCGCCGTCGGGATAGCGGATGTAGAGATCGCCGCCGCGTCCGGAGATGTTGATACCGCCGCGATGGTTGGCGAATACCGATCCGATCGTCGCGAAATCATCCGGAATCGGCATCTGTGTGACGAACATGATCGGGTTCGGCAGCGCGGTCGGAGCCGCGATCGCGCCGATCGGCAGCGCCAGAGCGATTGCGCCACACAGCGCTCGGATGCACGCGGATAGCGCGCGCCGGCCGTGGCGCGCACGCGCAGTCACTGGCAGATTCCCCATGATTTTGCTCCCCTTTTTGGACCCGCCCGCAGGTCCCATTGATCGGTCCGGAGCAGGGTCGACCATCGGTCGATCGCCATCAGTGATGGCGGTCACGGCTCGGGGGCGGCATTGTCGCCGGACTGCGACCCAGTAGCCACCCTCGGCGATCCGCGCCGGCAGGGTCAGGCCGGGAGCCGCGTCTGCAGCCAGTCGCTGACTTCGGCGACCAGACGGTCGCGGTCGGCGTTCGCATAGATCATGTGGTCGCACTGCGCCCAGTGCTGAAAGCGCACCGCCGGGTTGTGCACGGCCGGACCGAACGTCTCTTCGAGCTGGCCCGGATGCAGGAAATACGAGGTGCCGCCGCTGAAGAGGATGAAGAATTCGACGCCGCGGCCGAGCAGGTCGCGCAGCTGCTGCTTCTCGACGCCGGGTGCCGGCCAGTCGCGCAGGTTCTCCGGCGTGTCCACCGCAGCGGGTCGCTTGACCAGGTGCCGGCGCAGCGACTCGAGCCACGCCCGCGACGATTTGCGCCTGGCGCGCAGCAGCCGGCCCTTCAGAAACGCAGGGCCTTTGCGCGCGAGTCCGTCGAGCATCAGCACGCCGGCGATGCGCGGGTCTTCGAGCGCGAGTTGCCAGCCGAGGTCGGCGGCGCTGCAGATGCCGCCGGTGACGAAACGCGTGCAACCGGTTTGCGCCTGCGTGCGATCGAGCACGTCGCGCACGATCTGCATCTGCGGGCGATCGGCGCGGCGCAGGCTGTCGCCGACGCCAGGCAGATCGAAGCGCAAGGTCGGATAACCGAGCGCGGCAAGCCGCCGCGCGAGACGCACGTGCAAACGGAACGGCCCGCTGCGATGCATGATGCCGGCGTTGAACAGCACGACGCAGACCGCCTTCGCCTGGCCTGCCGGCGGCTGGCTCAGGATCCCGAACATGCCGTCGCCAAGATCGACGATCTCGTCCATGACGGCCATGCTCACGCGAGCTCCGGCGATGTTGCAAGCCGCGTCGCGAGTTCGCGCACGGCCGGCAGCGGAAAATGATCGATATCGACGCGATCGGCCCATTCGCCAAGACCCGGCGCCAGCTCGATGCGCCGCGCCGTATCGATCGGCGTCGTCCGCGCAGCACGTTCGAGCAGCGTGACCGGCGGCCAGCCGTTGCGCGGCTCGAGTCGTGCACCATTCAACTGCTCGAGCAGCGTCGCGCTGCAGGCAAAGCCGATCAGCGTTTCATCGCCCGGCGACACGCGCTCGCCGCCGCCGTTCGGGTAACGCGTCGCGGATGTGCGCTCGGCACGATCGAGATCGCGAAGTTCCTGCAGATACGCTGCGCCGTCCACGATCGGCTCCCACAGCCACAATCCGCGCAGATCTTTTTCGGCGAGCGCAGCGGCCGCGAATGCGCCGCCGCGCGCACCGAGAGCGATCGCAGGCGCCGCGCCTATATGCGCGCGCAGCGCATCGAGCGCAAGCGCGGCATCGGCGCGCGCTCCGTCCAGCGAGAATGCCGTATCGTCGCCGGCAGAATCGCCGGTGCCGTGATAGTCGAAGCGCAATACCGCGATGCCTTGTGCCGCCAGCGCGTCGCCGAGCAGCGCGAACAGGCGATAGCTCAGCGCATGCTCGTGCAGGAACGGCGGGCAGACCACGACACCGGCGCGCGTGCCTGCAGCGGCCGGATGGAATACCGCGAACAGTCGTCGTGCATCGGTATCGAGCAGCAGCGGCTGCGGGGCCGCACTCATTCGGTCTTTCCGCGCGGCTTGCCAAAGCCGAACAGGCTGCGTACGCGCTTGCCGAGCGACGCGGCTTCTTGCGCCGGCGCCGCGGTCACTGCCGACTCCGGCACTTCGGCCGCGAGCGCGCGCAAGGTGCTGTTGGCGATCTTCAGCAGATTGAGACGGAAGCGCGTCTGTTTCTCGATCTTGGCCACCATCGCCATCGCCAGCAGCGAATGGCCGCCGAGATCGAAGAAGTTGTCGCCGACGCCGACGCGTGGCACGCCGAGCAGTTCGGCCCAGACCGCGGCGAGCAGTTTCTCGCTTGCTGTCGCCGGTTCGTCGCTCGCAAGATCGGACGCGCTGGTTTCGACCGGCGTCGGCAGCGCGGCGATATCGATATCGCCGTTCGCGAGTGTCGGAAGGTTCGCGAGCGCGACGATCTGTTTCGGCAGCGCGTGCGCGGGCAGGGTCTTTTCGAGCTCCGCACGCACGCTCGTCGCGTCGATCTGCGCGCCGGCAGCGGCGGCCACATAGCCGACCAATTGCGTTGCACCCGAACGATCCTCGCGTGCGATCACGATGGCGCGCTCGACACCCGGCTGCGTGCGCAACGCCGCCTCGACGTCGGCGGGCTCGACGATGCGGCCGCCGAGACGCAGGCGGCGATCGGACCGGCCGAGCTCCTCGATATGTCCGCCAGCGAGCCAGCGGCCGCGATAGCCGCTGCGATGCACGCGTCCGGCGTTCGCGTCGAGCGCGTCTCCGGCAACCACCGCGCTTTGCTTTCCGAACGCGCGGCTGACCGCGGCACCGACTGTGCAGATCTCGCCGATCGCACCGATCGGACGCTGCTGCCCGCTCGCGTCCAGCACCTGGATCGAAACATCGCCGAGCGGCCTGCCCGCATGCACGCCGTCCGCCGGAGATTCCACGTGGCCGCAGCTGGCCAGAATCGTTTCGTCCGTGGCCAATGCATTCCACAGGCCGCGGGATCGCGTCGCAATGCTTTCGGCAAGCTCGGGTTTTGGCGTGCCGCCGATGCAGACCGCCTTGAACGGCAGGTTGCAGGTGCCGTCGTCGGGAAGTATCGACTGCCAGGTCTCGGCCGTCGCGAACACGATATCCGCCTTGCTCGAAGAGACGAGCTTGCACAGCGCATCGCCGCTCGCGATCTCGGCGCGGCTCGCCTGTACGAACTCGTTGCCGTACATCAGCGGCAGCAGGCATTCGACAACCGAAATGCCGGTATCCGCGCCGGCAGTTCCGAGCAGCCGATCCGTGTTGCCGACATCGAGCGCGTTTCTGAGGCCGGCGATCGCCGTCACGATCGCGCCATGCGTGAACACGTTCGCGCGCGGCTGGCCCGATGCGCTCGGCGTGTAGATCGCGATGGCCGGCGCATCGGCGTCGACGCTTGCGCAGACTTCGCGCCCGCTCGCGGCAGCGATGATCTCGGCCGTGTCGGCGTCGAACCACAGCGCCTTCGCGCGCGGCCAGCCGAGCGTGCTTTCGAGTTTCGAATCGCCGACCAATACGCAGGCCTCGGCATCGGCCAGCAGTTTCTTCAGATACGCGGGCGGGTCGGCCGGATCGAACGGCACGCAGACGCCGCCGGCCTTGAGGATGCCGAGCAGCGCAGCGACACGATTGACGCCGGGATCGGCGGCCAGCGCGACCACGCTGCCTGCGCCGACGCCGCGCTTGCGCAACGACGCGGCGATGCGGTTCGCACGTTGCTCGATTTCAGCGTAGCTCGTGCCCCAGCTGCCGAACGTGAGCGCGGTTGCGCCCGGCGCGCGATCGACCTGCGCCTCGATCAGCGTGTGGACGCGCGCCCGTGCCGTCGTCGCCGCGGCCGGCGTGTTCCACTGTTCGATCTGCGCGCGATCGGATTCGCTGATGCGCGTCAGCGATGCGACCGGCTGGCGTGCATCGGCGATCACGCGCGTCAGCAATTCAAGGTAACGCTCGCGCAGCATGCGCGCGGTGTCGCCGCGCAGGATATCGGCGTTGTAGGTGACGCCGCCGACCATGCCCTTCGCATTCTCGAGGAACCACAGACCGAGATCTTCGGTCGCGCCGCGCTGGAACAGCAGGATCTGCTCGTGCGAGAGACCGCCCCAGTCGGTGATGCGCTGGCGCGCATCCTGGAACGAGAACAGCGCCTGGTAGAGCAGGGCGCCGCCGCCGTGGCGCACCTTCAGCTCGCGCTGCAGGTGTTCGAGCGGCACATCGGGACTGCCGAAGCTGTCGATGACGACGCGCTTGACCTCGCGCACGAAGTCGACGAACGCAAGCTCGGGCTGCAGCGACATGTGCAGCGGGACGAGATTGGTGAAGTAGCCCATGACCGATTCGACTTCGGCCTGGTTGCGTCCGCGCACCGGCGTGCCGATGACGAGATCGCGCTGGCCGGTGGTGCCGTACAGCAGCACGTAGTACAGCGCGAGCAGGGTCATGTTGAGCGTCGCATCCGCGCTGCGCGCAACGGCGTGCATCGCCTCGGTCTGCTCGCGGGAAACGCGGATCCATTCGGTGCGGCCTTCGCCGGACATGCCCGGCCGGCGCGGCTTGTCGGTCGGCAGGCTCTGCGGATCGCCGACCTGTGCCAGGCGTTCGCGCCAGAACGCGAGCTGGGTCTGCAGCTGCGGGCCTTCGAGCCAACGCGAATGCCATTCGGCAAAATCGCCGTAGCTGACAGGCAGCGCCGGCAGGCTCGCCGTACCGCCGGTCATGAACGCGCGATACAGCTCGGTGAGCTCGACATAAAGCAGATCGAACGACCAGCCGTCCCAGATGATGTGGTGCGGCATGAAGAACAGCGCGTGGTCTTCCGCACCGAGCTTGAACAGGTGTGCGCGGAACAGCGGTGCGCGGGTCAGATCGAACGGCGTGTCGGTCAGTTCCTGCAAGCGTCGCATCAATGCGGCCTCACGCTCGTCGACCGGCAGCGCGGACAAATCCTCGGCCGGAAACAGCCTGAGATCGATCGCCGGCTCGACGACCTGCATGACGTGATCGCCGTCGCGACGGATCGCGGTGCGCAGGATCGGCTGGCGCTGCACCATCTCCGCGAATGCGTGTTCGAACGCAGTCTCGTCGAGGCGGCCGCGCAATCGGTGCGCCGACGGCGTGTTGTAGGTGACGCGGCCGGGATTCATTTCCTCGAGGAACCACAGGCGCTGCTGCATCAGCGACAGCGGTGCGCGCGTCTGGTCCGCGCGTCGCGCGATCGGTTCGGCCTTGACTACGGTGCCGCTGTCGAGCTGCTTGCCGATCGCGTCGGCGAGGCCGGCGATCGTCGGCGCGTCGAACAGCGTGCGGAACGACAAGGTGACGCCGAATTCGCGATTGAGGCGCGCGGTCAGCTGTGCGGCCAGCAGCGAATGGCCGCCGAGCGCGAAGAAATCGTCGTCGATGCCGAGCTCGGGCAGTGCGAGGACTTCCTCCATCGCGGCCGCGATCTGCTGTTCGCGCTCGTTGCGCGGTGCGATGCGCTCGCTCGCGGGTGTCGCCGGGCGTTGCGGCGCCGGCAGCGCCTTGCGATCGATCTTGCCGTTCGGCAGCAACGGGATCGCATCGAGCACGATGATGTGCTGCGGCACCATGTAGTCTGGCAGGCGCGTCTTCAGCTGTGCCTGCAACGATGCCTCGTCCAGTGCCGCACCGGTGCGCGCGACCACGTACGCGACCAGGCGCACGTCGCCCACGCGATCCTCGCGCGCGATCGCGACCGCGCGTGCGACGCCGGGCGCATCGGCGAGATTCGCTTCGATCTCGCCGAGCTCGATGCGGTAACCGCGCACCTTGACCTGGAAATCGAGACGGCCGAGATGTTCGATCTGACCGTTGGCAAGCCAGCGGCCGCGATCGCCGGTGCGATAGCGGCGCGCGCCGGTTTGTGCCGCCAGCGGATCGGCGACAAAGCGCTCCGCATCGAGCTCCGGCCGCTTGAGATAACCGAGCGTGACGCCGTCGCCGCCGATGAAAAGCTCGCCCGGCACGCCGAGCGGACACTGCGCGCCGAACGCATCGAGCACGCGCACGGTGGTGTTGCCGACCGGCCGCCCGATAAAGATGCCGTGGCGCGGCTCGGCGACGCGCCAATACGTCGAATACACCGTGGTTTCGGTCGGACCGTAACCGTTCCACACTTCAGCGCAGCGCTGCAGCAGCGCTTCGGCCAGATCGACCGGCAACGGTTCGCCGCCGGACACCGCCTTGAAACCGGAATGGCCCTGCCAGCCGGAATCGACCAGGATGCGCCAGCCTGCCGGCGTCGCCTGCAGCATCGTCGCCGCACTCTGCTCGACCAGCTTGCGCAAGGCTGCGCCATCGCGCACGTCGTCGCTGCCGGCGATGACGATTTCCGCGCCAGCACTCAGCGGCAGCATCACCTCCATGAATGCGATGTCGAACGACAGCGTGGTCACCGACACCAGCCGGTCGTCCGCACGGATGCCGGGCACGCGCTGCATCGTGGTCAGGAAATTCGAAGTCGAGCGATGCGGTACGCGCACGCCCTTCGGTTTGCCGGTGGAACCTGAAGTGAAGATCACGTATGCAACCGAATCCGCTGCGCCCGCGGCTTCGTCGCGTGGAAGGCGCGTCGACGGCGCCGCCGCGATCGTGCCGGCGTCGCGTGTCAGCGACAGCGTGCGATCGGCGGGGAACACGAGGCTCGCAGGCGCGGCGTCGTCGACGATCAGCGCCGCCAGCGCCGCATCTTCCGTCATGAACGCGAGACGCTCAGCCGGAAACGCCGGATCGAGCGGCACGTAGCCGGCGCCGGCCTTCAACGTGCCGAGTACCGCAGCAACCATGTCGACGCCGCGCCCGAGGCTGAGACCGACCAGCGCGCCACGCCGCACGCCGCGCGCGCGCAACGTGTGCGCGATGCGGTTGGCGCGCGTCTCGAGATCGGCGTAGCTCCATTGATTGTTTTCGTCGCGCACGGCAGCGCGCGTGGGCGCGAGGTCGACCTGCGCCTCGAAATACTCATGCGCGAGACGGTTCGCGTCGTACGGCGTGCGCTCGGGCTGGAACGATTCGAGCTGCTTGCGCGCCGGTTCGGAAATCAGTGTCAGTGCGCCGGCGGCCGATGTCGGGTCGGCAACGGCGCTGCGCAACAGCGTTTCATACGCGTCGAGCCACGCGCGTACCGTGTCCGCGCGGAACAGATCGCTGTTGAACTGGCATTCGAGGCGCAGTGCGCCGTCGGTCTGCACCGCGTTGATGAAGAATTCGAAGTTCTCGAACGTGCGCGGGTTGCCGAAGAAATCGAACGACAGACCCGGCAATTCGACGGTCGATTCGTCCAGCGCCTGGTCGAGATTGAACAGCACGCTGACCAGCGGCAGCCGGCTCGCATCGCGCGCGAGCGCTAGGCGCTTCAGCAGCGTGCCGAGCGTGTACTGCTGATGATCAAACGCGTCGAGCAGGTCGCCGCGCACGCGCTCGAGTATGTCGGTGAACGGCGCCGCCGCATCGATCGATGCGCGCAGCGGTAGCACGTTGACGCAGTGGCCGACCAGAGCCTGATGGCCGCCGGCTGCCTGGCCTGCGGCCGGGATGCCGATGACGACATCGTCCTGGCCGCTGAGACGCTGCAGCAGCACGCCGAATCCCGAAAGCAGCGTCGCATACAGGCTCGCGCGCCGCTTCGCGCCGAGGCTTTTCAGTTGCGTGATCAGCGCCGCATCGAGCACGTGATCCTCGCGCAGCGAGGCGAACGTGCGCCGACGCGGTCGCGGCCGGTCGGTCGGCAGGTCCAGCGACGGTGCCGAACCGGGGAAACGCGCGAGCCAGTACGCCTCGTCGGCGCGATGCTCTTCCGAATCCGGCAGCGCCGCCTGCGCCAGCGCGAAATCTCCGAACGAATCGGCGGGCGGCAATGCGGCGCGGGCACCGTCGCGATACAGCGCGGCGAGATCGTTGACGAGCACGCCCCAGGACCAGCCGTCGCAGACGATGTGATGCGCCGTGATCACCAGCAGATGATCCTCGTCGCCGAAGCGCAGCATCTCTGCGCGCAGCAGCGGTCCTTTCTCCAGATCGAACGTCGTCTCGACGACGCGGCGCAGCGTCGCCGCGATCTCCGCGTCGCGCGCCGCGCTGTCCAGCGCGGTCAGGTCACGCACCGCGTACGCCAGATCGACACGCTCGGCGATACAGAAATCCGCACCGTTCGGGCTCAGCGTCGCGCGCAGCGCTTCGTGGCGATCGACCAGCGCCTGCAGCGAGGCTTGCATCGCAGAGGTATCGAGCTTTCCGCGCAGTCTCAGCGAAACCGATTCGTTATAGGCCAGCGATGCCTCGGCTTCGAGTTTCGCGGCGAGCCAGATCTCGCGCTGCGGCTCCGTCGATGGCACGACGCGCGCCAGCGGCGCATCGGCGAACGGATCGTAATCGACCGCGGTCGACGCTGGGTTCTGGATGTCTGCCGAAGTCATGCGTCAACCTTCATGTATTTGCCGGGCGCGTCCGGGTTCGGGATGAACCAGGCCGGTTTGCCGTCGGGATCCTTGCCGAGCCGCGCGCCGGGCTGCGGTGGTTTGGCTGCATCGAATGCGAGCTTGTCCACGTTCGCGCGCCGCGGCAGGAATTCCGCTTCCTGCATCTCGGCCACTGCTTCCTTGAACGCCTTGGTGATCGCGACGAAATCGGCTTCGCTGTGCGCGGTCGTGAAGAAGCACGGGAAATTGTCGAGGATGTGGATGCCGCGGCTGCGCATCATGCCGAAGACGAGATCCTGCAGCGGATGATCCTCGGTGAAACTGAGCTTCCATACCGAGGAGAAATGCTTGACCGCGACCGGCGCGCCGACATCGGCGCAATAAGCGTTCATCTCGTCGGCCATCTTCGCGGTGCGCGCGTTGAGGCGCTGCTGCAGCTCGGGACCTTCGTGCTTGATGTGTTCGAGCACGGCCTTCGCCGCGGCCAGCGCGAGCGGATGGCGCACGAACGTGCCGGCGAAATAGGTCACGCCGACGGTCGGGATCGAGTCGTCGCCGAACTGCCACTGGCCGCCGTCGAGCGCGTCCATGTACTCGCGCTTGCCGGCGATCACGCCGATCGGGAAGCCGCCGCCGACGACCTTGCCGTACGAGGCAAGATCTGCGTCGATGCCGAGCACCTCTTGTGCACCGCGCGGATGCGCGCGGAAACCGGTGACGACCTCGTCGAAGATCAGCAGCGCGCCCGCGTCGCGCGTGACCTGGCGCAGGTCCTTGAGGAATTCGCGCGGCTGGAAATCCGGACGGCGACTCTGCACCGGCTCGACCAGCACCGCGGCGATCTCGCTCGCGCGTTCCTTGATGATCGCCAGCGTCTCCGGCGTGCCGTAGTCGAGCACGAGCACGTTCTCGGCGGTGTTGCGCAGGATGCCCGGCGCGGCCGGCACCGATTTGAGTTTCTTCGTGCCACGCACGATCACTTCGTCGAAGATGCCGTGGTAGGCGCCGGTGAAGATGACCAGCGTGTTGCGCCCGGTGATCGTGCGCGCGATGCGGATCGTGCCCATGACCGCTTCGGAGCCGGTGTTGCACAAACCGGCGCGATCGAAGCCGGTGACTTCGCAGACGAGCTTGGCGACTTCGCCGGCGAGCGGGTGCTGCGGGCCGATCTCGTAGCCGAGCTCGAGCTGGCGGCGCACCGCGTCGAGCACGAAGTCCGGCTGCCAGCCGAACAGGTTCATGCCGAAGCCGTTGAGCACGTCGATGTATTCGTTGCCGTCGATGTCCCAGACACGCGAGCCTTTCGAGCGGTCGACGACGATCTGGTAGATCATTTCCTTGAGCAGCGGACGGAAGCCGTTGACCACGCGCGGATCGGCGAGGTGCGGGCGGTGCGCGGTCGTGTAGTCCTTCGATTTCTGCGTGCGCGCGATGTAGCGGCGCATGAACGTATCGAGACGCACGCGCTGGCGGTCGGTCAGCTCGTTCTTGGTCGAGTGGATGCGCGCGATCGCGCCGAATGCCTTCTTGACGTCGTAGGTCGTGTGCGCGAGCGCGGCTTCCTCGTCGGCGGGTGTCGCCGGCTGGGCTGGCTTCGCGGCCTGCGCAGCCGCGACCGGCGCTGCGCTCGGAGGAGCGGCAACGGTCCGCGGCGCAGCGGGAGCGGCCGCGATTCCGGCGCCCGCAAGCAACGCGAGCTGCTGCTGCATCAGCAGCATCTGCTGCTCGATGACCTGCTGCATGAGGCCGCCGCTCGCCGGTGTGCCGCCGGCAATCGGCGCGAACGCGGCCATCGAAGGCAACGCAGCTCCAGCGCCTGCGGAAGCCGGCGCGACCGCTGCCGGCGCGGTGGCGGGAGATTCGGGCGGCAGTTCGCGATCGATGTGCATGGCGAGTTGCTCGAACGAGGACAGGTCTTCCATCAGCTGACGGAAGGTGATCTTGAGACCGAAAGATTTCGACAATTGCAGCGCGACCTGCGTCAGCGACAGCGAATCGAGACCGAGCTCGACGAAGTTCGCGGCCGGATCGGCATCGCCGAGATCGGCGCCGGCGATGTCGTCGAAGAGCGCCTTCAGTTGGCCGAGCAGGCGTGGAATGCGGCTGGCGTCGGCGTTGGTCGTGTCGGCGGGCATGGGCGTCTCGATGATCGGCTGTGTGGCGATGGACAGGACGGGTTGCGCGATGGTCGCGGCGGCAACCATCGGCGAATAAGTCGCGATCTGCGTCGCGGGCAGCGCATCGACCCAATGTCGTTTGCGCGCGAACGGATACGTGGGCAGGCGCAGGCGATGACGGCTGGCACGACGATCGAGCTTGGCGACCGCCAGCGGTGCGCCTGCGCACCAGAGCTGACCGGCCGCGCCGAGCCAGCTGGCGCGCTCGTTGTGGGGCGCGTCGGCGAGCGACGGTATCACGATGCGCTCGCGCGCTGCCGCGTGCTGGCGCGCGAGCGTCGACAAGGTCGTGCGCGGTCCCGCTTCGAGGAATGCGTACGCCGGCGATTCGAGCAAGGTCGACAGCGCGCGCGAGAAGCGCACGGTGCTGCGCAGGTGACGCGTCCAGTAGTCGGCGGAGACGGCGTCCCCGGCGGTCAGCAGCGCGCCGGTCAGCGTCGATGCGATCGGGATCGCCGGCGCGGCCAGCGCGACGCGCTCGACCTCGGCGCGGAACGGCGGCAGCACCGCGTCCATCATCTGCGAATGGAACGCGTGCGAGGTCTGCAAGGTGCGGCAGGCGATGCCGTCGCCTTCGAGCGCAATGCGAAACGTCTCGACGTCGGCGAGCTCGCCGGCGACCACGCAGGCGTTCGGCGCGTTTTCCGCCGCGAGCGAGAGCGAGGCGGGCAGGCGCGCAGACAGACGCTCAGCGTCGAGACGCACCGACAACATCGAGCCTGCGGGCTGCGCCTGCATCAGGCGGCCGCGCCGCGCGACCAGGCGCGCGGCATCTTCGACGCTCATCACGCCGGCCAGCGCCGCCGCGACGAACTCACCGATGCTGTGTCCGATCAGCGCCGCCGGCCGGATGCCGAAATCCATCCACAGCCGCGCGAGCGCGTATTCGAGCGCGAACGTCGCGGGCTGTGTCACCGCTGTTTCGCGCAAGGCGCCGGCGTCATCGCCGAACATGCGCTCGCGCAGGTCGAAACCTAGATCACCGGCGAGGATCTCGGCACACTCGTCGATCGCACTGCGGAACGCGGGCTCGCTTGAATACAGCGCGAGGCCCATGCCGGCGTACTGCGCGCCCTGGCCCGGGAACATGAAGACGACGCCCGGATTGCGCGCATCGGCCGTGCGCAGCGCACCGCCGAGCTTCGCCACCGCGTCGTTCGGACTGTCGGCGACGATACAGGCGCGCCGCTCGAACGCCTTGCGGCCGTTGGCGAGAGTGAATGCGACATCGGCGAGATTGACGGACGTCTCGGCGGCAAGATGTTCGCGCAGGCGTTCGCTCGCGGACGCGAGTGCGGTCGGCGTGCGCGCGGAAAGCAGCAGGAGTTGCGCACCTTGCGCCGGGTCCGACGGCGTGCGCACCGGCGCTTCCTCGAGAATCGCATGCGCGTTCGTGCCGCCGACGCCGAACGAGCTGACGCCCGCGCGCAGCGGACCGCCTTGCGCACGCCACTCGCGCAGGCGATCGTTGACGACGAACGGCGAATTCGCGAAATCGATCTCGCGATTGGTGCCGTCGATGTGCAGGGTCGGCGGCAGTTTTCTCTCGGCCAGCGCGAACGCGGTCTTGATCACGCCGGCGGCGCCGGCCGCGATGACCAGATGACCGACATTGCTCTTCAGCGAACCGATCGCGCAGAAGCCGCGATCCTCGGTCACGCGACGGTAGGCCTTGTTGAGACCTTCGATCTCGATCGGATCGCCGAGCGGCGTCGCCGTGCCGTGCGCTTCGACGTACGAGATCGAGCG
>Ga0193717_1000361_pt1 | contig 32617 bp, 21 predicted proteins | sample U2c2metaG_FD_145900 | JGI IMG/M metagenome (GOLD analysis project Ga0193717, IMG submission 145900) | Soil microbial communities from a riparian zone of the East river system, Colorado, United States - U2c2 | ecosystem: Environmental > Terrestrial > Soil > Riparian zone | place: USA: East River... | reverse complement strand
CATCCGCTGAAACCATGATCCATATCGCATTCGCACACCTGCTCCTGCGTCGATCCCCTTAGTTTCTGGACAGGTTCTTAGGTATCAAGACGCTTGCCTTGCCTTGAAGAGCATGAGCAACTTGTGCAAATAGAGCATTCTCCTGGGGATCTGTTTCTGTCCTGCAAGGTCGGTTGTCGACCGTAAGGCGCCGAGAATATCAATACCTGTCTTGACAACGCCTGCTATATCCGCAGGAGCGAAACCCACCCCCCGGCGTCGGAGCAGGCTGCACGGCAGACTCTTGTACCGCTGCCTCGTAACCTTGTTCGATGGTTTTCACCAGTTCGCGGAATGCATCGTATGCTTCGAGGCTGGCGAAACTCTGCTGGTCGTAAATCACAATCGTGGATTTAGATTTGCTGATTTCCGCTGCAATTTCTGCTGCGATTTTTTCACTGGCCGCATAGACCAGCATGTCTGGCTCGACAAAGTACTGAGCGGATGCGCCGGACGGGCTATTCTTACTACTCGCACCTTTCCCCGATGCGTCCGCAGTTTCCCCGCCCGACGTACTACCCTGTGCCTTGGTTGATTCTTTCGCCAGGGCGAAAGGGATGTAACTCAAGAGCACTAACGAGGCTATAAATCGAAGGGATTTCGCACGAAAGATTACTTTGCTATGGAGGCGCTTCATCACGGTGTCTCCTTATCAAATACAAGCCAGGCCCAAATCTATTCTTACTCGCCCTGCGCTCTACTGAGGGTGATTTTTGCCACAGTATTCGACAAGCAACCAATAAAACTGGGATCAGATATTGATGGATCTTGTATGACGCAACAAGTTGGAAGATCGGATGGCCATCTAAGACAAGGTGTTTTCTCTATTAGCGACCGAAATATATTGCGGCGGACGTTTCAGGGAAAAGAAGACATATTTATTGAGAGACCTTGTTCCAAAACTTCGCGGTACGGTCCATAAACGCGATCGCTTTTAACGACATACTTTTGCCGTTGGAACTGAATGTTACGGGATAAGCCGAACTTTCATATAAGCCTTTCGGAATACCATTGACAACTAACGTCCATAACTTCCAAACCCGGCCACTGTAAGCTCGGACGGACCAATTGGGACTAAAAGAGATATACGAGACTTGGTCGAACCGGCGCTCTTCTTTGTCACCAAAGACAACAAACGCTTTCTTACCCTCTCCTGCTGCATAGGATATTTGACTAACATCCGGAGAAATCTGTAGCGTGTCCAGAAAGACGCGCTCATAACATTGGGCAACGATTTCATTATCCTTGACCACGCAGACGCGGCCGTCCTTCCTAGCCAGATATGCGAGGTGATTACCCGATTTATTCGAATTCGGGAACCCAATCGATCTGCGGGCAATAACGAAGGCGGATGCCCCTCCCTTTCCAGCGGATCCGATGTACTTGAACTGTTGAATTCGCAGCTGTCTGTCGATGACATAGACATACGGTTTAACGCGATCCAGGAACATAAAGCGTTGGCCGTCGGATGAAAATCAAATGCCCGGTGGGTCCCGTGTCGCACCAAACATGTGGCCATCTAAAACGGCATAGTACCCACTGATAGTTTCGGCCAGAAACGCCATGTGTAAACCTGTGGGATCAATACAACTCCTCCCGCAGCCTGGAATGGGCCGCTGACGGCACCGCCCGTTATCACGGAAAAACCGTCGCCCATTGAGGACACATAGACAATCTTGTTTCGCGGACCTATGCGGACAGTTCGCGGCCGGTAGTACTGATCGAGGGTGGCTATCGTGTGGGTAACTAAGTCGAAGTTGCTGACTCAAGGCAGAGGACAGACAGCAAAAAAGGATAGCCAACTTCCCCAATCGTCCGACTTCTTGGGCAGCCTCATATAGGCGCCACAGTATATTCCCTTAGAAATCAGGCCGCTTGTACGGGACCGCATCCTTGGTGGGAAACGACTTCGTCTGACGTCCAGCCGGAAAAGGAAAGTGCATACTGCCGTATCCACATTAGAAAGCCGTGGTCGAAGACCGCATCCCATGGCAAGATTTCTCATCCCCGCCGTGCGCCGCGGCGTCTATTGTCTGTAGCTTTGATCGGTATGTGGCGCTATTTTCAGAATTATTTGGCACGTCGCGGAGTGGGAACGGGCGACGTGACATGACCGACGCGTTTCGCGCCAAGGAGAATCGCCCTGATGATCCCGTAAGTAACTAATTCTGCGCGTCGCGTCGGGCCATTTTGATTGCGGATCTGCGTGGGTCGCATTACGGCGGCTGCCGGTAGTACGCCAAATAGCTCTGAAAAACTACGCCAAATAACTCTGAAAATGACAGCATAAGGTAGATAACTTCTTCAGCCCGCTCGAGGAGAAGGACTATGGCAAAGCGTTCGCGATTTATACGAACGATCTGGACTGGCAGCAGCATCCGGAGAAGCATGCGGACTATCCGCTGCAGCGGTTTACCGAGGATTGGACGACCGAAAGTCCGGTGGGCGGGCCCATTGTGTCGCATCATGTCGATATCTCGAAGACGGATGGGACAGGGGCGTTCGGCAGCGGCATCATTGTTGCGGTGCGGGTGAATGGGAATCACAAACTTTTTATGTGGTACGAGCGCAAGGATGGGACAATGACGGTGCCGGCTCCGCATATATTGCAGTATGACTAAGGTGGCTGGTAAAGATCCGCTGGACGAGCTTCAGGTTTTTCATTTTCGTGCCTTTGCGGAGGCCTTCTTCCTTCGGCTGGGCAGGGCGACATCGCGGATGGCCGGTGGTGGGTCGCCGAGTGGCTGAGCTCCGGAGGGGAGGGTTATGTTTTGATAGGTTACGCTGCCCGGGGTGGGTTGAAAGGGCGTTGTGCCGAGGTAGACGGGCTCACCTTTGGTGTTGGTCATTGCGATAAAAAGAGGCGCCGTGGACTGCGCTGGATCTTTGCCTTTAGCTCCCGCGACTTTGCAGAGGAAATATCCGGTGTCATCGGTGTAGGCAAAGCCATAGGCCTCCTGGTAGGTTTTTTGACCGTCGACCAGGAAGACGGTGTACTTGGCGTGGGGCTTCAAATCTGAACTGTAGACGCGACCGTGGAGCGCCCATCCGTCGGGAGCGACCTGCGGCGTGGGCGTATCGAGTTCCTGGTGGACGACGGAGATACGCGCGACTTTGATAGAGCCGACTTTGACGGCTGCTTCGGCTGCTTTGACGCTGGGGTCATCCGGCCCATATTGCTTCTTGAGGGTTTCGGCGGTTCGCTTCAACTGCGAGAGGCGCGCATTGTGCACCATCTTCAGATTCAGGATGGTCTGGGAAGAGCCGGCGTCGGCGGAGGCAAGGGTGGCGGCGGTAGTTTCGCGAATCTGAGCGGGAGTCGGCGTGGGGATGTTCCCGGTTGCGCTGGAGTTTGTACTCATGGTTTGAATCCTTTCGCTTCTCTCTCAACTTCAATTGGTTCGATCTTGATTTTGGACGTGAGCGCTATTGCTTCTGCAGCCTGGCGCAAAGGTCTGGGAAGAACGCGCTGACGATGGCGAGGTTGGGGGCATCGACCTTGTTCGCGCCTTCGACGAGTAGACAGAAGGTGGAGATATTCTGCGTCGTGATGTTGAAGGGCGCAACGGTGATCCCGGAGAAGAAGACGGAGGCGGCGGATTCCTGGAATCGGTTGCCGGTGGCGGTAAGGGTTCCTGCGGCCAGAAGAGCGTCGAAAAATGCGTCGATGGTCGCGCTGTCGAACCAGAGCTGGTTGTTGGAAAAGATGAGGTTATCGGTGCTGATGATGGTGACGGAGGTGATGGAGCGCTGACGGTCGACGCGTGCTTCCAACTGACAGATGTTGTTGGTGAAAAGCACGGTGCCGTTGGATGACGCGGAGAAAGTTGGAGGCGGGGCCACGGCGGTGTAGTCCGCCAGTCCACCATTAACCCCTGAAGGACGAGTCGTAGCGGCCGCTTCGATAGCTGTGCCGAGGTTCAGAATGAGGACGGTCTGGGCGATCGGTGTTCCTCTGCCGCGGATAGTGCCGCCACAGGTGAAGTGATTGTTGGAGATGGCGAAGGGGCCGAAGCCGATGGCTACAAAGGCCTGGCCGAGTGCTACGCGAACCACGTTTTCTTCCACGCGCAGAGCGGGGAGGCCGGGCTCAAAGAGAGCCTTGGAAAATGAGGTGAGCGAGGTGGTGTTGGTGACTGAGGGAGGCGTCGCGATGGCGATTACGATGCCGCCGTGGATGCCGCCCGGGTTGGCGGTGGTTTCGTTGGAGGTGGTCTGGGTCCAGTCGCGGGTTTCGAGGATCTGGTTGCGGCTGATCTCGACCATTTCGCCGATGAGGACGAAGATGCCGTTGGCCTTGATGCCGGGCTCGGTGCCGAAGTTGGTGATGGCGTTGTCGCGGATGACCAGGTTCTCGACTAGGGCCACGCTGATGGCTCCGTAAGGCGTGGAGGTTCCGGCACTGACGGTTCCGACGGTGCTGAACGAGCCTGTGCCGGCGGCGGCGCCAGTTGGATTGGGATTGTCGGAGACTCCCGAGTTTGCGGAGGTGCCGAGAGAGCTTGCGGTGCCGAATGTGTTGATGGACGCGGTGTCGCGCAGCAACACGTTGGTGATGGTGTTTGAGGTGATGGTGAGATTTTCGATGGAGATGATTTCGAAGATCTGGCGCAGATCGAAGAAGCCCACGGGGCCGATGCCGCAGAGGCCCATGTTGAGGATGCGGTTGTGATCGATGAGTATGTCGAGGAGCGGGCCGCCGGCGACGATCGAGCCTCCGGGGGTGCCAGTACCGGGGGGGACGTGGGTGGGTGGCTGCAGGGTTCCGGTGTTGGAGCAGGGGTCTTCCTGCAGGACGATCACGCCGATGGTTGAGCCGGTGTCGTCGCCATTGGCGTCGAGGACGTCAAAGCTGCCGAGGGTGATGCCGTTGCCGCGGCCGCCCTGGATGAGGTTGTCGATGACGAAGACACTGCGCGAAGTCCCGGCGATCTGGATGCCGCCTTGATTCGCGGCGACCTTCGGTTGCAGGATGATGCTTGGGTTCAGAATTTGCGCTGTGAAGGCACGGTCTTTTTCTTCCTGGAGGACTTTTTCGCGATTGGGGGCTGCCTGCGTCGCCTCTGCCTTTGAACGTTTCTCCGCCGTTTGTCTGGATGACTTTGTGCCGGCTGAGGCCTTGACGCCTTTCGCGTCGGTTGCTGAGGGGGTGGTTGCCTGTACTTTTGCCGGTCCGGGCGTAAATGCGCTGGAGGTAAGATCGTTGGCGACCGATGCCGGCAACCACTCGCGGAGGACTGCGGCGGATTGGATGCCGACGAAGTTGCGATCGATGTGAATCTCCTGACCGCTAACCCAGATGGCCGGCCAGGTGTTGGCGACGTCTTGCATGGCGACGCGGTTGTCGTCGATGCGCAGCAGGCGAACTTGCTTTGCGAGGATGGCAGGCAGGTTCGAGGCGGTGAGGAAGAGGTCTTTTACGGTGATGTCGATCGCGCCGATGCGAATTAAGATTTGCGCTCTGGATAAGGAGTTGGGGTTTTGCGGGGCATTCGGATTTTCGAACACGTCGCTGGGTTGGACGACGAGATCTCCGGTGCCGTCAATGAGGATGCCGACCTCGTCTGTGTCGGCTTCGACTGCGAAGTCGCGCAGTTGAATGTGCGCCGAGTTGGCAATGGAGATTACGGCGTTGAACTTGCCGGGGAGTGGCACAGGCGCTGCAGCGGCGGGCGCAGGAGCAGGGGCCGCCGCGGGCTGGCTGGCCTCCCGATTAATGGGAGGAGGTGGAGGGGGCGGTGGTGGCGGAGGAAGTGGTGACGCAGGCTTGAGAGACGGGGAGGCGAGCCGGGTCTGGTAGCCGCAACCGTGGAGGATGATGTCCTGGCGGTCCTCGATGAAGACGTGCTCGTAGTAGCGGCCGGGCAGGATGCAGACTTCGCCGCCTGCATCGGGCAGGGCGTTGATGGCGGCCTGGATGGAGGTGTACTTGCCGAAACTTTCGACGCCGTCGCCTACCGTGACGGTGCAGCAGCAGCTGCAGGAGTCGTCGTCGCAGGGCTTCCATGGGTTGCGGCAGTCTGTGGCGGTTCCGGTGTCGAAGTTGACGACGGAAAGGCCGGTGTAGTGGTGGTGGATGCCGCGTGGCGGAGCGTCCTTGAGCTGCTCGATGCTGCCGTCGGCGGTGCGCGCGGCGAAGGTCCAGAAGTCGCCGGTGTTGAAGGAGCCGGTGGATGAACTGAGGTCGAAGGAGACGGTGATCCCGTTTTCGAGAATGACGGCGGTTCCGGCGGCCGGGATGAGGATTTCGCCGGTGCTGCCGGCGGCGCCCAGGTCGGTGATGAGTGTGGTGCCGTCGCTGGCGAAGACTTTGCCGGACTGATCCCAGCGGCGTATGCGGGTGTGGCGGCTGGCGGTGGTCTGGTTGGAGCCGTCGACGGGGAAGCTGGTGGCGCTGATGTTGGCGTCGAGGGTAATGGTTTTTGCGGCGAAGTCGATGGTGTCGATGAGGTGCAGTTCGCCGGGCAGGCTGGCTAGTTCGAGGTCGTCGTCGATGATTTCAATCCAGTTGCCGGGGGCGAAGCCGAGCACCTGGTCGCGGCCCATGCTGAGCACAGTGAGTTGGCTGGCCGCTGCTCCGACGGAGTTGGTTACACCGAGGATGCCGGTCACGCAGGTTTCGACTGAGGCGTTGTCACGCGACCACTTGAAGGTGGCTGTGCCGATGGAGCCCTTGGTGTGGATCTCGACGCGATAGTTCTGGTTCTCCATGCCGGTGTAGCCGGTGTTGGTGGTGAGGCAGCAGGGGCCGGAGGGTGTGTTGGTGATGGGCGCGGTGGTCAACAGGGCGCTTGAGGCCGCTGGCCACGGGTTGCCAGCGGTGGCGCAGGTGACACCGGCGTTCATCGCGACGAGCTTGACCTGCCAGACTGTCTGAAGGCGACCGGTGGTGTCGATGCCGACGGCGGGGTCGATGAGGTTTGAGTCCTCAAGATAGGTGACCTCGCGGGTCCACACGTCGAGGTAGGCGAGGAAGGTGCCGCCATTGCCGGACAGCGTCACACCCGGCAACCAGGGCTGGCTGGTGAAGGGGATGGCCCCGGTCTCCGTTGACAGTGGAGGCTGGGGCGAGCCGGAGATTTCGGCCAAGGCGGGGTCCCAGGTTGCAGCGGCGGGATCGCCGTGGTTTTCTGCAAGCAGGCCGTCGACGTACATGCGGCCGGGACCGATGGTGAGCTTGCCCGCGCCGTCGAAGGTTATGAGGAAGGCGTAGGGGGTGGTCGGCGGGTAAGCTGCGCGGCCCAACATGTCGAGCGTCCCGGCCTGGATGCGGCGCGAGAGTTGGGCGAGCCAGTCGTTCCAGTCGGAGTCGAGCTGGACGCGCCCTTGTTCCATAACGACGCCGGAGTAGTTCTTGAAGGGATCGAAGGTAAAACGGCTTGTGTCGAAGCTCACTGTACTGCCTCCTGCGTGTCTTTTCGTTCGTGTTCGTGCTGTTCCGTTTTGTTCGGCCCTTTTCTCTTCGCTCAGTTCTGGTGAATCAATCCAAATTCCATGCCGACGGGGAGATACTCCTGCATGCGGATGCGCAGGTCGGTCTCGCGCAGAGGCGCTAGCAGATAGTGGAAGACGCCCATCTCGCCGCCGTCGTCGGCTCCGCGGCGGATGCGATCGTTTGTGGTGGCGAGCAGTTTGCAATAGCCAGGGTGCCCGTAACGCAAGGCGAAAAATAGCGGCTGTGGTGTGCCGGGGGCTTTCTCAACGCATTGGAAACGTCGCGGGGTGATGGCTCCGGTGGGTAAGTAGCTGACGCGGACGCAGCCGGCCTGTTTGCGGTCGGCGATCATCGGGGCGACCCACGTGTCTCCGGGAGCAAGCCAGGCCCAGAAGATGCTGTCCGAGATGAGGGTGAAGAGTGTGGCGTGAACCTTGCCGATGACGGTGCAGCCGACCAGGGTAAGTTCGCCGCCGCTGGGGCCGTCGACTGCGGCGTCGGGGGCGGAGTAGGCGATGTCGGTGGGGGCGGTGGCGTCGATGATGCTGTCGGAGGCGGTGAAGATGACCAGCCTCGTCGCGCGAACGGGTCCGAGGATGGAGCGGGCAACGATAACGTGCAACCCCGCGGGTTCGACCAGCAGCGTGGGGCTGGTAGGGAACAGTGGCTCGCCTTGCGGCTTGACCGACCATCCAGGAACGAGGGCGCAATGGGTCAGATTGAGCTGGGCTAGGTGGCTGTAGCTGCCGTCAGTCAACAGAGCCGGCGCATGCACCAGGGCGACGGGCGACGGAGTGGCCGGGTTGGTTGCCGGGGCGGCGGCGATGAGCAGGCCGTTCAGGACCGCTGTGCTGGATGCGGCTCCGGTGATGACGATTTCGTCTTCGAGCAGGAGGGTGGGACGTGCGCCTTCGGCGGCGCGGAGCTCGAGGGTTGTTCCGGCGGGCAGGTTGATGACCAGCTGGCCGGCGGGTGAGTAGATCTGCGAACCGGTGAGCTCGACTGCGATCAGGCCGTTCTCGGTGAACTCGCCGATGGCGAAGTCGATGGCGCCTTGCAGGTCGGTGTAGCGGGGAATCGCAGCGGTGTCCGGGAAGGGAACGATCCAGGCGGGGTTGGTGACGAGGAAGCCGGTGTTGCCGTTGCCGGTGGTGGCTCGGGCGTACTCTCCGCCGCCCAGGTCGGCGTTGAAGCCGTATTCGTAGGAGACTTCGACTGTTGGCGCGTGGGTACCAGGGGCGACGGCGGGGAGCGCGAGGCGGCCGAGCTGGGGATCGATGGCTGCGGCGTACGGGCTTTGGACAGGAGTGTTTGCCCATGCTCCCTCGGCTCCGGCGAGGTCGCATACCTGAATCTGGTAGGGGTTGAGCGGTTTGCCATCGATATAGACGACGAGGCTGTTGCCGGGACCGTAGTAGCTGGCCCCGACACCGCGCTGGATGTCGTCGCAAAGGACGCGGCGGTGCAGACGGTCGGCGACGTTGTTGGGGCGGGCGGGGTCGGTGATGTCGGCTCCCTGGGAGAGGGCTTTGTGGAAGAGTGGAATGTCCATTCCGAGGGAGCTGAAGCGGAAGCACTCTGGGTTGCCCGGGGCATTGGAGGCTGATGGCGTTGCAGGGGATTTCGTAATGCTCCAGGCGCCGAGCGACCAGAGGAAGATGCCAATGTTCTGGATGTTGTAACGGCCCTGTTCGGTGGGCATAACGGAGGCGATGCGGCGGACGTCCACTTTGTGTGCGGTGCGATCGAAGCCAGTTTCGATGTAGACGCCTGCCTTCCAGTTGCGCACGTCTGGTGCGTAGTGGTTCTGGAGGCGAATGTGGTTCATGTACTGGGTGTCGGCGAGGACGCGGAAGAACTCGACTGCGTGGGCTCCCCAGGCGGTGGCGTCGCGGGCTAGCTGTTCCATTACCAGGACAGTGCCTTTGTGTCGGCGGAAGGAGATGGTGTTGGCGACTTCGGCGCGGGGGTTGTCGATGGAGGGGGCTATGCCTCGTACGGATTGGTAGCCGATCAGGTCGCCGATGTAGGGAATGACCCAGGGCGCGCAGGTCTCGATGAACTGGTCATCGTAGAGCTGGTCGAGGTCTTCGGCGACGATGCTGAGCTGCTCCTGGATCACCATGAGTAGCGATTCGAGCGGTCCGCGCGAGGCTTTGGCGGTGAGCTGGTCGAAGAGCGCCTGCTGGTCGGGCGGCAGGCGCGGCATCAGGGGCGCGGTCAGCAGTTGCAGCGCGGCGAGTGTCGCCGATTCCTGTGGGGTGAGCAGCGGTAGCGATTGGGCAAGCTGCGCGTCACGAAGGCGGTAGACAGCGGGCAGAAGCTGGAAGAGATTGAGTCCTTGCATGCTCATGCCATCACCCCCAGAGCGATGCTTTTGGGATCGGGATCGAGGACAAGAATTTCGGCGGGCTGAGGCGGTGAATCAGGACTGGCTACGGGAATGGCCGGGCAGATGCGCATGTACGATCCTGACGATGGCCGGTTGAGGGTGATGGGGCTTGCACTCCATTGGTTGTAGGCGTAGACGGACCAGTTTCCGCTGGAGAGGTCTCCGGCGGCGCTGGTGGCTCCGACGGTGAGCGTCTTCACGTTGACTGCGACTACGCCGGGAATGGCCTGGATGAAGGCGGCGATCTCGTCGCCGGAGACACCCTGACGGAAGCTGCGCGAGGCGAAGCTGTATTGCTGGCGGAGCGACTGAATGATGGCGGCTTGCACGACGGTTGAGTCGTAGTCGGGGTTGTAGGCGACATCGGCGGAGAAGCGGAAGAGGGTTTCGAGGAAGGTGACGGCCGTGATGGGGATGAGCGGATTGCCGTAGTTGTGCAGCGAGGTGACGAGATTTCCGAGTGTTGGATTACCTGGAGGCAAGGCCACGCCTCCGGCTCCGGCAACGGTGAGGAAGACACCGCGGCTGGGGCCGCTGGGAATCCAGATGGCGTAGGCTTTGGCGATGCCCGCGAAGGTGGCGGCGTAGTTCTGGTAGTCGGTGATGGAGACGGCACGGCCTAACGTGAGAACGGAGAGAGGGGCGTTGCCGCGGACGTCGGTGATCGATTGCGGATCCTGGCCGCCGGTGGCCGGCTCGGGGTTGATGACTCCGCTGACGCCGAGCGGGCGGTCAACGAGCGTGGTGATGGTGCCGGTGCCGACGTTGGTTGCTACTCCGGAACCGACGCGGTAGGTGGCTTGGACGTTGTTCTGGCCTGTGGGCAGGGTGGCGCCCTCGCCGGTGTTGCCGACGCCGTCGCCGAAGAGGACTTTGGTGGTGCTGTCGGCCTGATTCAGTGTGGAGAAGACGGTGGCCGAGGGCTTCTGCTGGTAGAGGGTGGGGACTTCTTTCCAGGCCACTCCGTTGGCGCGGACCTGGAGGGTGCTGAGCCTGCCGGTTGGGGTTGGCGACTGCACGTAGGTCAGTGGTTTCTGGCGCAGCACGAAGTTTTGGTTCGGCGTGGCGGCTGAGCCGTTGCCCATGATTTCGCTGACGGAGCGGCCGGCGGTGGCGAGGCCGACATTGGCGTTTACCGTGGTCATGGTGCGGTCGTAGCAGTTCGCCAGAGGGTCTTCAAGCAGGATCTGCGTGTGTGGGTAGGGTGTGTTGACGGCTAGCACTGAGGAGACGAGCGCGAATTCCTGAATGTCCGGGTCGGATTTGCTGGAAGGGGCGAGTGAAAAAGCTGAGAGCGGCGAGTTGATGGTGCCGGTGCGTCCGCTGGCGTCGGAGACGCGCAGGTTGCGCGCATCCTTCGAGCTGATCCAGTCGGGAATCGAGCTGTCTGTGTTGATGGGCAGTGGCTTGGGGTCGATGAGCGTGACGACGTCCCCGGGCTTGAGTTTGGCGGCGGTGGAACCGTCATCGGGTTGGAAAGAGAGGCTGGAAGCGGCGGTGTTTACGCTGAGTTTCTGCGCCTTGCCGGTGATGGCGACGGCTTGCGCGCCGACGAGATCGGGACGGAAGGCATCGATATCGAGGACGGCGCCATAGAGTGCGTAGTCGAACGGCTGGTTGGCGATGATGAGCTCTTCGCTCTGGGCCAGAACGGAGGTTGTCTGGAGCGGGAAAAAAGTGGCGATGTTGGGGTCACTGTAGTCTGCGGAGAGCCGGGTAATCTTTGCGCTGATGGCGAAGCCCGAACGTGCGATGGGCGCGACGGAGGCCACCTTGTAGAGCTGAACGCTGCCAGATGCTACGAGGGCGAACCATGTGTTGACGACAACCTTGGAGTAGGTGGCGTCGAGATCGATCTGACTGCTGGACGCAATCGTGAAGCCCTTCCATGTCCACGGGACTGTAGTGCTGACATTGATCAGCCCGGGTAGGCTGGTGGCGGTGTGAATTTTGGCATCAACGAAGAGATTGGGGTCGGGCGCGGTGCTGCCGAAGAGCGCGGCTTTCTGGCGGAAGGCGAAGACCTTGGCGGTGGTCCACTTCGTTGGGGATTTGCCTGATCCGGTTCGGTGAGTGAGCCGTGTGTTCCAGCCTACCCAAGTGAGGTTGTTCTGCTTGTCGACGGTGACCTGGTTGAGCGTAACCACGTCCCACTGTTCGTCGGGAGTGGTCTTGGGTGTCCACTCTTCGCGGTCGATACCGAGAATTAGAAGAGAGTCGCCGGGGTTGAGCTGGGTGGCTGTGCCGACGAGATAGAGGCCGTCGGCGCCGGGCGGTATCCAGGGCTGGCCGGTGGAGATGGGAAGGGCGCTCCAGTCGGCCTTGGCGAGGATGTCCGCTGAGGTTTCGAAGTATTGCGGAGCCTGGTTCTGTGCGGGTACGCTCTGTACCTGAGTGCCGGCTGGGATCGTGAGGGCCGGGGTGTTTGGGTTCGATGGAAGGCCGGGTGCGGCCTTGATGGTGAAGGCCAGATAGGTCTCGGCGGAGATGCCCGGCGCTGGCTGGTAATTAATGAGGCGGGCTAGTTCGGTGAGAGAGCGAAGCTGAGTGGCGGTGCGCAGGTAGCTTTCGTTGGCCAGCCGCTCCTGGTAGAAGGTGAGGATGTCTAGGACGACGGAGCTGGCGTCGAGCAGGGCGATGCTGAAGTCGTCGGTATCGCGGGTTTTGAGGTAGGCGAGTGCAGGGTAGTCGGAGCTGGAGAGGCGCGCCAGCATCGACTCGCGGAAGGTGGCCCAGGTGCCGGTGCGATACGTGATCGCGGGGAGGCCGGGCAGGTTCTTCTCGCCGACCGGCGTTTCAACGCTGATGCCGGAGCAGCAGCCGCAGGTGCAATCTGACGTGCCCGATGTTGCCGTGCAACTCATAGGCTCCTCACTTTCCGCCCTTGAGAACGAGGGTTAGTTGACCGTGGTTGGGATAGCTGCGGTCGTTGTCCATCTGGGCGATCTGGAATGGGCCGAGCGGGATTTCTCCGTTGGCGAGATAGGTGGTGCTGTTGACGCCCTGCGGCTCGAAGACGGTCGCGGTGACGGAGGTGACGCCGGCGACTTTGCGCGCGACGGCGTAGATGGGGCTGAGGTATACCGTTTGCCCGAAGTTGAAGGTGTCGGGCGCGAACAGACCTTTGCGGCCATCGGATAGTGGTTGGCTGCCGAGGACCTGAAGAAGGCCTTGGCGCACGTCGGCCTGGAAGTAGCTGGGGTCGACACAGACAGTCAGCTCGATCTCGAGGGGCAGGTACTGCGGCGATTGCAGTTGGATGTCCTGCCCAGCGAGGCGATAGCGGTTGATGCTTCGGGTGAGTGTCTTGCGCAGGGCCGGAGTTAGTTTGCCTCCGCCCTTCGGCTCGGCGGCTATGAAGACGGTGTACCAACTGCCGGTCCAGCGGAGGGTAGCTACGGCTTGATCGATCTGGGTGTTGCGTTCTGCGATTGCCTCGTAGTCGGGCATGGTGATGGCGCGCTCCTGAGTCAAGAACGCTTGAGGCGCGCGACGGCGAATCTGGTCCGTGGTCTCCGGGTCGACGCCGCCAGAGGCGGGCAGGGGGTTGGTGCAGGACTGGATGCGTCCGTCGCCGGTGGCGAGGAAGACGAGGCTCTCTGCGCCGACGTTGCCGGCTGTGCCGTTGCCGATGCGGCAGGTGGCGAGAAAGTGTGTCAGGCTTTCGGGAAATTTGCCGTTGGTGTTGTTGCCGAAACGGAGGTGGGCGGTGCCGTCGAACTCGATCTCGACGACGAAGTTGGTGTCGGCGGCGCCGCTTTCGAACAGGTCCGCCTTGGGTTTCCAGATTGTGGTGTTGCCTTCGAAGGCGCCGGAGAGTGTGATCTCGGGGACGGCTTTGTCTGCGTCGTAGTGCACGAGAGCACAGGCGGAGAGGCTGGGGTTCGGTTCCTCGGAGAAGCTGCGAACTTTGATGAGGTCGGAGCCGGCGGCGAAGGTGGCGGCAACGTCCTGCAGCGTGACGTCGTTGAACTGCTCGACGAGGACGGGCAGATGAACTCCGATGCCGCCCGAGGTGGGGTTGTAGACGACGAGCAGATTGAAGAGGTCGGGCTCCGACTGATTTCCCTGGGCGAGGACGCCGAAGTTCGGAGGCCAGGCCAGCGGATTGGCGGCCTGGACGGTGAGGTAGGCGGTGCCGCCGGAGTCGACCAGGTCGATTGGGCCGGTGATGGGCAGGGTGGTCTGATTTGTTGGAAAGACGGTTGGGGAGGTTCCGGGCGGGACGAAGGTGGAGGGCACACGCAGGAACTTCGAGAAGGAGTTGATCTGGGTGACGACGTGGTTGGGGTCGGTGTTGGTGAGTGAACAGTTGAAGAAGTTTTCGAGAACGACCGGGCCGGTTACGCCGATAGGGCCCCCGATGGGACCGTAGATCAGGGCAAGATCGAAGTTGCCGGGGTGCAAGGTGTTCGGGGTGGCGATGATGCCGAAGTATTGCGGCCAGCTCCATGGGTCCTCGGCCTGGATGGTGAGCGAGGTGAAATTATTCGCGTCAGTAAGGGTGACGAAGCCATTGGAGACGAGAGGTACGATGCCGGGGGTGACGGGTGAGCCGGCCAGCGGGAGCTCGACGGCCTGGGTGAGAGGGCTGTCGGGAATGACGGGGCGATAGCGAACCGGCAAACCGATGGGACGGGACGGTGTGCAGCAATCCTTGGGCGCATTGGTCGTCGCGTCGGGCGGCAGGAAGATGGAAGGCTCGGGCACGGAGCCGAGAGAGACGGCGGAGAGCGTGAGGCCCTGGTCGGCGAGGACGTTGTTGCCGAGAACGATGCTGACGTTGGTGAGTGTCTGGGCTTTGCCGGTCGAGTCGATAAAGCTGGAGGAGAGACAGAAGGCGAAGGGCAGCGCGTCTTCGCTGGACCATTGGATCTCGGTGACCGGTGTGGGCGTCTGCGAGGTGGAGGTGATGGTGTCGCCGCTGCCGATTGCGAACAGAGGGTCGACGAGCGGCTGGCCCTGGCTGTTCTGCGTGGTGACCTGGGTGAGGCGCACAGCGCAGCGGTGGCGGATGTCGGCGTCGGCGGGGTTGCCGGTTTGGGGGCCGAGGACTTCTTCGAAGATGAGTACGTCGCCGGGCTGGAGATTGGGGAAGCTGCCGAGCAGCGTGGCTTCGGTCGCACCCCGCGGGAGGCAGCAGCTGGTGTCTCCCCAGCTGTAGAAGTTCATCTGGTTGTGCTCGGGGTAGAGCACGGCATTCTGCATGGGTTGGAAGACGACGACGCCAGCTTTGATCGCGGCTTCTTCGTTGCCTGCGCCGACTGCGAGAGACGATGGCATGCCGGGGGCGAAGCTGTAGAAGCGGGTGAGCTGCTGGTCGAGGAAGGCCTGCGCGTTGACTTCGAGATGCATCCACGTGCGGGCATTGCAGCCGTTGTGGATGGTGTAGTCGACCAACAGCGCGTGACGGCGCAGGGAGATGCGGCTGCGTGCGGTCTCAATGTAGGCTTCGGTGGCGACGGCGTCCTGTTGGTAGCTGAGGTAATCGCCGACGTAGGCGACGAGTTCGGCGAGGACGACACCCGTGTCGGCTTCGGTGGCTGCTCCCCAGTTGGGTAGGAGCTGGTTGAGGCGGTCAAGCAGGATGGTGCGGAAGGAGCCGTAGTCCTTGGCGAGGTAGTTGATGGGCGGCGGTGCGGGGAGGTCGGGCGGGCAGTCGGGTGGCTGCGGGGCGCAGTCGAAGTCAGGGCCGCATTCGACCTTGAAGGAGAACTCGACTTCGGATAGTTCGGGATCGAAGCCGGCGAGGGTTTCGGTGAGCTCGAACGTATCTTCACGGGCCTGCGCGGCGTTGTTCACCAGGCGCAGCTTGTAGGGGGAGAAGTCGCCCGCTGCGCTGGTGCGAACGACGAGGACTTTGGCTACGTCGGGCAGGGAGGAGAAGTAGGCTGCTTCCTGAGCGTTTGTCAGGGGCGGTGCAGGGGGAGTGACCGCGGGTGCGACCCATTGCACTCCGATGTTGGCGATGCTTTCTCCGCCACTGATGAGGATGTTTGTTGTGGCGAGGTTCTTCGGAATTGGATTGAGGAAATGGAGGAGCAGGGTGAGCTGGCGCGGGCTTGCGAGCGGAATGGCGTCGTGGTCAAGGACCTCGAGATAGTCGATGCCATTGAGCGTGGGATTGCCGAGTATGGCGGCTTTGCGGTTTTCGTTGCAGCAGGCGTAGATGGTCATTGCGCGCCTCCGTACACGAAGGTCTGGATCTCGGTGACGTCGGTGTTCAGAGGCGAGTAGATGACGGTGACGGTGAGCTTAGCTTCATCGACGTCGGCGACGACCGACTGCACACGGACGTAGTTGCTGAGCCACTTCTGCAGGGCGGCCTGCACGGTGAACTGCGTGGCCGCTGCCATCTCCATGCTGTTGGGTGCGAAGGGAAGCTGCAGGAGGCCGCTGCCGAAGTCGGGCAGGTTGACGCGTTCTCCGGGCGAGGTGAAGAGGACCTGTTCGACGAGCTGACGCAAGTAATTCTGCTGCGGGTTGAGGGTGCGTCCGCGGCCGTCGAATTGAAAGGGAAAATTGACGTTTGTGTTCATCGCATCTTCCTCATCTCGCTTTCTTCACGAACGGACTTACGAAGCCAAAACGAGAGTTTGCGCGCTGATGGGCAGCATTGGTGTACCGGTCGGGGCGCAGATGGAGACACCGCTCATGATGGCAACGGGTTGTCCATGCGAAAGCACCATGGTCGTGCCGACGACCCACTGGCCGGTCACGCATGGGCCATTGCCTGCCGGAGGAACGAAGGCGCATCCGGCGATCGCGTAGGGGGCGGCGATCGTCGCTATCGGCATGCCGGAGACGAAGACCACCGGGCTCGGTACGGTAGGGATGGCCTGGCCTCCGTGAGAACAAAGAACGGTGGCACCCATGTGCAGAATTGGTCCTGGCATTGTCGATTCTCCTTATGCGCCTACTACTGTGAGAGCGGTTTGGTTGATGGCTACGGCCGGGCCGATGAGAGTGATGGTCGCGCCTTGTCCGTTGCTGATGTAAATGCCGGTTTCGTTGACGACGATCATGGCGACGCCGGCCTTGAGGATGATGCCGCCGGTGGCCGGGGTTGGTGGTGCGTCGCTGAGGATGAGGGTGCGCTGGCCGGTGGTCTGGAGGACGATGTTCTGTCCTGGAGGGATGGCCGGCGGCGCGGTGGCGAAGACGGGGACATTTGCGACCAGGCCCCAGAAGCCGCCGGTCCAGATGGGGTAATCGGGGTTGCCCTGCTCGAACTCGACCCAGACCTGCGAGCCGATGGGTGGAACGATGAACATGCCGGCCTGGATGCCTGCGGCGGGGACGCAGGGAAGAGCCCAGCTGCTGGGGATTTCGCCGAGAACATCGGCGCACTGCACCATGACGCGGCCGATCTGCAGGGGATCGATGTTGTTGATGACCAGGCCACGATATTTGCCGTAGTAACGATTGGCGCCGCCGCCTGCGATGGAATCCTGTGGGCTCATACATTCACCGTGGGTACTGTGGAGACGAGACCGTTGCGGGTCAGTGTGAAGTTTTGTTTATATTCGCCGCGCTTGATCTTGTGTGTGACGCTTTTCACGTAATAGAGGCCGTCGAAGGCGGGGCCGACGCCGCGTACACCGACGAGTCCGCGCGCCTTGAGGATGCCGCGATAACGGGTGACATCGAGTGAGCCTTCACAGGTAACGGCTTCGGCTGCCTGCGCGGCGGCTGCGAGGCCGACCATGATGGCTTGAGGAATCGGCATCTTGGACATGTCGTCTCGAAAAGGCTTGAGATCGGGCGGAATGAGATTGGTGGGAAAGGGCGGAATGAGCCCAAGGGGCGGATTGAGCGGAGTGATTGGCGGAATGGGGATGGGAATGGAGATGCCTGTTTCCTGATTGTTGATGTAGACGATAGGGATGCGGTTCTTCTCCTGGTTGAACTTGAAATGCATGCTCTCCACGTTGGTGTAGGCATCCATGTCGGCGTTGAGAGAAGGCTGCGGTGTGCCGATTTTGATTTGCGGGCCCCAGTAGGCTTTGCTGATGCCGGGGACCGGACCGGGATCGATGTAGAAGACGTAGCCGACCTGGTCGGCGAGATAGCGAATGTAGGCGAGGTCGGTGCCTTGCTGGGCGGGGATTTGATCGATCGGGAGTTGCAGGCAGAGCAGGATGCTGGGGATGACCAGAGGAATTACACCGAAGAGCGCGTACTTGGCGACGAGCAGGGCGACGCGCGCCTCGGGCGGCAGGGCGGGGAAGGGAAAGCCGCTCCAGTCGGATTGGTCCATGAGGGCGGTCAGGTCTTTGCCGGTGATGGTGAGGGTTGAGTTTGAGCCCTTGTCGCCGGGCGAGATCTCGTTGTTGGTGATGACGCCGTCGATCAGCACGGTGGCCACTCCGTTGACGGTGGCGACGAGGATGACGCGCATGAAAAGCAGGGGCATGCCGCCGGTGACGAGAAAGAGAATCTGCAGCGGGGACTGCTTGTCGATGCTGAAGACGAGTTGGAAGCCGCTCTGGCCCACGTCCTCGGTCTTGACCTCGACTTCGGAGAGGGAGTCGAGCACGACGCGAGGCACCGTGAGCGGAACCACGGGGCCGATCATCAACGTAAGTTGAACGCTACCGAGCACGCTTTACTCCTTCTCTTGATTTGCATTTCTTCATGCGCTTTGTACTCCGGGCACGCCCTGCGGCGTGACGATCGCCAGCACTCGTCCGGGATTGGCGAGGAGGTCGTTCGGGACGATGGCTCCATTGGCATCGCAGAGCAACCAGAAGATCAGCGGGTCGCCGAGATATTTGGCGGCGATCAGGTCGAGCCGATCATCCTGGCGCACGGTGTGCTGGGCGATGGTGGCGAAGTTGGGTGCGCCGGGCTGGGGCACGAAGCGCCGCGTCAGATAAGTGACGACCTGGCCATCGGGCGCAGTGTACTGCAGCGTGGCAGAACCGTGGTAGCGGCTGTCGGTAGGGAAGTTGACCGACGGGACCACACCGAGTTGCATGAGTGTCTGAAGCGGATAGTTCATGGCAGACCTCCAAGTCCGAGAACGGTGAGGGCGACGGATTTGGCCTTCGCCGCGAGCGCTTCCTTGTTGCTGAGATAGGCCGTGAAGAGATGGCCGCCGGGATGCTGGAATCCGAGGTCGTCGATGGTGAGCACGCGCATGCCCAGCGAGACCTTGGCACGGATGGGGTTGAGCGAAGTGTCGAAGGCTTCTTCGGTGATGGAGAACTCGGTGAGCCGGACCGGTACGACGCGGTTTTTGCTCCAGACGAAGAGAGTGAGCGGCTGTTCGAGGGGGATGATTTCGAGGGTGCCGGCGTTGGCCATGTTGTCGTCGGCGATGAGCGTTTCCACGGTTGGATTGATGAGCATCTCGAGTTGCGCGAGCTGCGGCTGCAGGCCGAACTGTACGAAGGTTTTGTTTTCGGGCTTTCCGGGGAGCGCGAGCTGGTCGGTCGCGTCGAGTTCGGCTTCGAGCTTGATGGTCTCGATGGCCGGACCGCGCAGGCGCAGGGCATCGACGCGGACGCCGTCGGTGCCTCCGGGCAGGGATTGGATCTGCAGAGTGCGGGCGAGGGAGTCCGGGTTGTACTGCAGCGCGATGACGGTCCGCACCGTGGACGTGGTGGGGTCCATGGTGACTAGGCCACCTTTCACGAGACGGGGCGAAATGGGAGACGACGCGCTCATTGAGAATTCAACTCTCTTCTGTGGTCAAAAACTCTTCGTGGGTGTTTCAAAGACCGGATTGGCGGATGCCGGAGTTGGGGAGTACCGACATCGCTTGTCTTGCTTTGCTGATCCTTTCGCTTGCTTCCTTTCCTGATCCTTTCGCTTGCTTCCTTTCCCTTACTTCGCTGCGCCCAGGCGGGACTAGAGCACTATTGTGTTGTCCACCTGACCTTTGAATTCGGCCTCACTTTGTTTTTTCGGAACCCACTCTATGCCGTTGTGTTCCAACTCATGGGCTTCGAATTTGAATTGGGTACAGAGCCGTTGCTCGGCTTGGAATTCCTTCAACTCATCGGCTTCGCCGGGTCCAAGTTTGTTGTTCGCGGCGAGACTTTCAAGGTCCAGCATCCGTTTCGGTTTGCCGGTGTGGCTGCCATAGACCACATCTACGTTGTAGGACATGATCTTCTTGTCGATGTTGACCGCTTTTTTCACCGTTCTCTCAATCATCGAAAGATGGTCGGCGTTCGCTTTCTTGTTGATCGGCGTGAGGTTGAAACGACGGCCCGGGCCGCCCAGGTTTTCGTTGAGCAGATGGCCCTGAACGTAATATTTCTTTCCGACGAGGCTTCCCAGAGATTTCCATATTCTTGGTTCGTCGGCGGGTTCTGTGCCGGGTGGATGACTGGGCGTAAGAACGGATGCGATTGCTCCATTGCCGCCATCGTCCTCTGGGCGTACCTCCTTGTAGGTGACAAGCGAGGCGGTGTCTTTCACGTCGCGATGCAGCCCCAAAGCGGTGATTTTGTCGGCAACTTCGTCGAAGAGCTTTCGCTTGGCCTCGATGTTCCCAGCTTTTTCGTCTTCACTCTTTGAAGGCGGCAGCCGCTTTTCAAGTTCGGTAGCTTTCACCCGGATCTCTTCGATGCCAGTTTTCTGCACCGGTGTCGCGTTCTTGAGCTTTTCATCGAGGAACTCGTTCCAGGTGATGGCGGGGAAGCTTGCGACCATCAACTTGGCCTGCTCTTCGCTGCCATCCATGTAGATGGAGTGCTGTTCTGTTCCTTCGGTGACTTCCTTGCGCTGCTTCCACCAGTCGAGAACCTTCGCAACCGTCTCCTTGCCCGCGGCCAGGAGAGCTTTGCCCTTATCAACCAGGTATTGGAGGACCTTGTCGACGCCGGCGCTGATCTTGGCCTTCAGCTTCGCGAGGATCTCGCGAATTGTCTTAGCAACGTTGCCGAGGCCGAGATAGTCAGCGAGGAAGGAGATCATGATGGGGATGGACTTGGCCATCACGCTCTCGATGTAGTCAGCGGCTGCGGCGATATCGCCAGCGGCGATTTTGGCGATGGAGGTGGAGATGGCCTTGATAAGAGCGGCGATTTCTTTAGCCTTTTCAATGAAGACTTTGAGCGTTGCGTAGATCGCCTGGATGGCCTGGATGACTGCTCCGGCCGGGTTGAAGAGAGTTACGAGCTTGACGACAGCAATCTGGACTACGGTGGTGATTGCCCAATCCCTGGCTGCTGAGAGGAACGATTCGAGCAAGTTCCCGGCTTGTTGCAGAATCAAATCCCAAGCCGCGCCTAAACCCTGTGTGGCGATCGTCTTGATGATGGCAACCCCGCCTTCGACGATCTTGACGGCGGTTTCGCTGCCCAGAGCCGTGACCAGTTTGGGGCGGAGGTTCTTCGTGTAGTCGAGGCCCAACACTTCCAGAACGAGATTGAAAACGGAGCCGAAAGTGAGAGTTTTAGGAATCTGGATATTGCCGAGTGCTCCGAAGAGCCAACTCAAGATCGCTTCCTTGAGGTGATCGACGATTTTGGCACCGAACTGGTTGAAACCCTTTTTCAGGGCGTCGACCAGGTGACCGACGAAGCCGACCGGATCCTCAAAGACAGCGGAGATCGCGGAGCCGGCATCGTGCAGGATCTCGAGAACTCCGGTGCCGCCGACCAGCTTCAACGCGCCTTCAAAGAGGAACTCGCCAACTTTATTGAGGACGTTGACGGCAAAGTCCTTGACCTTGACTAGCGGGGGTCTGAAGACTTCGTAGATGCGGCTGAGAGCGCCCTGAATGCTGGGTAAGCCCGCTATGCCAGCCTTGATGGCTGCTTCGACAAGATCTTTGAACATCTGCACGGAAAAGTTCAGCGTGTTGATCTGGTCCTTGAGCCAGTTGTAGGCCTCGGTGAGGGCACCGGACTTCTGCAGGTCATCGAAGGTCTTCTGGGCTCCTATCAGCTTGAGAAATTCTCCCACGAGATTCATCGGGGTGCGCACGACCTCCTGGCCGAGGACCGGGTCGTAGCCGATGATGAGGGTAAAGAGCGTATAGCCGGGAATTTTAGTGGCGATCTTTTTCAGGGTTCCGCGGAAGTCCGTGGTGAGATCCCAGACACTGATGCCTTTGCTGTCTTCTTCCAGATCGCGCTGGATATGGACGGGAGCGACAGCGAGGACAGGGGGAGGCAGGCCATTCTTTGCGACACGGTTTGCGGCGCGGTCCGGGGTCTGCTGGACGACGTGCGTGAGCTCGTGGGCGAGGAGGTGGCGGCCCTCCGTGGTGTTCGGGGCGAAGTGGCCGGGGCCGAAGACGACGTTGTTGCCTACGGTGTAGGCGCGGGCGCCGAGAGATTTCGCGGAGGCGGCAGCGCGGGAGTCGGTGTGGGTGCGGACTTTGCTGAAGTCGAAGCCGATGCGCGATTCCATGTAGCGGCACGTCTCGCGGTCGAGCGGGCGGCCGGAGGAACTGATTACGGACTCGACTTCCGGTGCGGCCTCCTGCTCGTTGTAGTACGCAGTTTCGGCTTTTCGCTGGACGGGAATCTCTTCTTTCTTCTCTTTCTTTGTCGCGTCGGTGGCCGGAATTCGGTCGGCGTCTCTCATGTGCAGGCTCAGAGGTTGAGTGCCGGGAACAAGCGGCGTGAACTCTCCGGGTTTGTGCGTGGCCCCGGGCTGGAGGATGCCGCTCAAGCGACGCAATTCGGCCTTGCGTGCCAACTGCTCGTCGGCTTGCTGCTGTTGAGCTTCGGGGGAAGCGAGCGGACCCTGGGAGTGGGGCGCCATACCTGCGCGGAACTGTTTCTGGTCTTCGGCTATGCGCGCTGTTTCGGCGTGGAATCGTTCCTTGTCAGTGAGCGCACCCTTCTTTTTCTTCGGGGGAGCGCCTTCGAAGCTGAACATCAGCGAACCCTGGGTGGGATGGTCGAGCGGTCCCTCGACGTCGATCTTCATCTTGAGGCCGGGGTGAAATCTGTCCAGGGGGATAGTGGGAATCTGAATCGGAAGTCCCTTGTGGGCAGCGGCTATACTGGAGATTGCGGCGATGGCGGTGCTGCCGGCCACGACAACGCCCTGAGGCGTCTGGACGAAATCCTTGGCGTCCTGCACGATCGGCTGGTCGGTCAGGTATTTCAAAATAGTTTTTCCGGCGGAGGTCTGCAGAAAAGCCTCGGCGAGCTTGCCGAGCATATCGCCGTAGTTGTTGGACTGGGGTGGGTCCTGCGGATCGCCGATCTGCCGGATGGGCTGCGCTGCGGGAAGCGGAGACGTGGTGTTGGAGTCGCGTTGAATCTGGTCTGCGCCGGTTGAGGCGAGCGACCAGCCGGGAATATGCCCGCCGGATGAAACGGTGTCGGCGACGTGGTCGGCCTCTCGTTCGAAGGCGTCTCCCGGCTGATTGACGCGCAGGCCTTTGGAGGTCTTCTTCGAAGACGGCTCCGACTCGCGGGAGAGCATGACCAGGGCCGCGGCGCTCATGGCTTGATGCCTCTGGTGATGCCTTTGGCCACGTGACCGCCGAGCTTGCGCGCTCCTCCGACACCGGGATCGAGGGCAACGCGACCGAGGCGCAGGATCGGAGTGCGACGAGAGGTGGCCCAGTCAGTGCGCTGAGCGGGATCAGCTAGCGTACGTGTCAGTTCAGTTTCAAGGCCGGTGACGAAGGCATGACGGGCGGCGGGGTCGAGGCCGCTAAGCACCAGCCGGTCGATGGTGACGTGGATTTTGCTCATGCCCACCCCCGGATTTCGTTTTCGGAGAGCGGACGCTCGGTCTTGATGGCCTCTTGGCGCGTGGCCAGCAGCAAGTGCTCCATCTGGATGGGCTGGCCGGCTTCAGCGGCGAGGAAGGCGGCGTTCAGGGCGATGTTCCGGATGTTGCCGCCGGTCATGTTGAGTTGGGCAAGGCGCTTAATGTTCAGGCCGCTGGTTGGGGTCTGTGGGGGAAAGGCGCGTTGCCAGATGGCTTCGCGCTCGGGTACGCCGGGAAAGGGAAAATCGACGGTGAAACGCAGACGGCGCTGAAAGGCCTTGTCCATGGCGGATTTGAAATTCGTGGTGAGGACTGCAAGTCCCTGGAAGCTTTCCATGCGCTGGAGCAGATAGCTGACCTCGATGTTGGCGTAGCGGTCATGGCTGTCCTTGGCTTCGGCACGCTTGCCGAACAGGGCGTCGCACTCGTCGAAGAGCAGCAGGACGCCGCCTTCTTCCGCAGCGTCGAATACCTGCTTGAGATTCTTTTCGGATTCACCGATGTACTTGCTCACCACTGCGGAGAGATCGATGCGGTAGAGGTCGAGGCGAAGTTCTTTGGCAAGCACTTCGGCGGCCAGCGTCTTGCCGGTACCGCTGGCCCCGGCGAAGAGAGCGCTGATGCCCAGGCCCCGGCGACCTTTGCCAGCGAATCCCCAGGACTCGTAGACGGTCATGCGATGGCGAGCCTGCGCAACAAGCTGGCGAAGGGTCTGCTTCTGGGTTTCGGGCAGGATGAGGTCGTCCCATCCGGCGACGGGCAGGATCCGCTGGGCGAGGTCTTCGAGGCGTGGCCGGGAGAGCGAGCGGCAGGTGCTCCAAATCTTGTCGGGATCGGCTTTGCCGGAGTCGCCTGTCGTGGCGCCGGCGAGAGCCCCTACGGAAGCGATGGTTTCGGCGCTCAGGTGGAACTGTTCGGCGATGTCGTCAAGATGGCCGTTGAGGCTTGCGTCTGCTGGGCCCAAAGCTTTCGCCCATAGTTGCTTCTGGCTTGCAGGATGAGGCTTGTCAACCATGTTGCGCATCAGGCGACGTTCGAGGATTAAGGGATCGCGGCTTGCCAGGATGAGCGGGGCAGGCAGCCGCTCAATCATCTGTTTGGCCGCGTTGGCGAGCGCGGCCGTGCCGCATTGCACCAGCAGGACGGCAGGGAGGATTGCGGATTCCCGCATCCAGAGAGGGACGAACTGAGCGGCTGATTCAGATTGATCGGCCGACGAGGTTTCGGAGTGTCCGAGCCGGGAGGATGCGGCGGAGAGGCCTGCGATGTTTTCGATCGGAAGGATGAAAAGCTGCCGCCCTACGTGGCGGGCAATTACGGCGGCCACGTCCTCCTGTCCGCGCGGATCGTCGCCGCAGAGATGCAGCACCGGAGTATCGGGCGAGAGGATGTCCAAGGTGCGCAGGGCTTCGTTCGCCAGTGTGGTGTGTTCTTCGGCGATCCAATGGGGATGACGGCGGGTCTGGAGCAGAGATTCGAGGCGGGAGTCGAGTTGGTTTACGCCGGCCAGGTAGTGCAGAATCCGCTCGTCGATCCGCAGCGGTGCGGAGGTGAGGCCGTGGCAGGATTCAAGCTCCACGAGGTGGAATCGACGTAGGGGAGCCGATGGCGCGAGAGCGCTCCAGTGCGGATCGTCGAGCACGGCGAGGGCAAGCGAGAAGGAGATGGCTCCGCGCCGGTCGTTCCGTCCAAAACCGAGAGCTTCGCTGCATTGTGCGGCAAGGGTCGAGTCCATTTCGATGCCGGCGCAAAGGAGGAGGATTTGGCGTTCGAAGGTGCTCAGTCCGAAGGTCACAGCGATCTGGTCGATGGCTGGTGGGGGATCAAGCGACTCGAGGCGCTGATGCTGCGAGGTGTCGATAGAGGCTTCGCTGGATCGATACGTGGGTTGCGGGGCCGTTGCGTCGAGCTTCTGGCGGAGTCGTGCAAACTCGGTGACGAGGCAAGCCTGGTTTGCCTCGGCCCAGGAGACCGTTGCGGTCGAGCCGCTGCGCTGCGCGCTGACTTGGGCGGCGTTCATATCGTCACCATGGGGCCTAGGAACTTCGGGGGAGTCGTCGTCCAGTCGACCTGAACCTGGCCGGGAGCTCCGTCGATCTGAAGGCGAGCCAGTTGACTGCCGGCGACGAGTAGAGGTGAGAAGAGGAAATCGAGCGTGTTCTTGTTGGTCTCAAAGGGTTGCGCGGTGACGGATTGGCTACCAATGGAGAGCGAAACGGCTTGGTTCGGTCGGGCAAACGGGCTGAAGGTGACGGTAACCAGCGTGTCCGTTGTGGAATTGACCACGACAGGCGCGGGCACGAGCTGGATGATTGGGGCGACGGCCAACGGTAGGGGTCCAGTTGTTTGCGTTACTTTGCCCAGCGGGTCGGTGAAGAGCACCGCGAGGTCGTAGATGCCGGCGGGAAAGGGAAGCAGCGGCGTCTCGATTGGGACGACGAACTGTAGCGAGTTGTTGGTGACCGAGGTGGCCGGAACGATGGCCTGTATCCCCAATCGTGGATAGGTAAGCGAGACCTTCCTTGCTGCTTTGAGGAAGATGCCGGTGACGGTCACTATATCGCCCGGAGCGGCGGAGATCTGCCGGTCGGGTGGCGTGACTTGCAAGAGCTGCGCGGGCTGTATGAGGTTGGCGACGATGTTGCGGCTGAGTACGGGCAGCGGGAAGCCGAGTTGCAGCGCTGGCTCCATCAGCACTAGGGAAACCTGGAAGGGGAAGGTCGGGCGATAGTCGGCCTTCAGCGCTGTCCACAGCCATGCCATCTCCTCGCGGCCCAGAGTGGATGGAGTGATCTTGATCATCTCGATCTGGTCGGCTACCTTGGAGGCCTGCAAGACCACGGCAAACGCGCCGGCCGGTAGTGCGTTCAGCGCGATGGTGATGTCTTTGCGGGCGATGACTGGAAATTGATGCAGCATCATCAGGGCATGGCCGAGAAGAGCTTCGGCCTGCCAGTCGTCGGAGCCGTAGGCGGTGAGGAGGTAATGCAGGTCCAGAGCCAAGGGCGGATTATTCAGAGGGGTCTTGCCGTCGGCGCTGAGCGAGGGCAGGCCGATGTTGCGCCACCCGGGGTTGTACGTCACCTGGTGGAGGAAGATATTGACCTGATTCTGCTGCGTCTTTCCGTCGACAATGTCGTGCTGAAGCAGGTCTGGAGCCTTGGAAGAGATGGCAACCGATCCTCCAAACATGGTGACGCTGCTTAGAGCATTCTGCAGAAAATGCTGCAGGACGGCGGAGACGGCGGCCATGGCAAATGCAGTACTCATCCTTGCCGCCCGTTGCCGCGCCTGAGATAGTCGTCGAGATTGAGCGACCTTCGAGCGGCGGCTGTCGCTGGGCGCGGGGCTTGCTGGGTGATGGCAGCGACTTCGATGTGCCCGATGTGGATGTGAATCTCGTCGGCCTCACGTTGCGCTGGCTGGGAGCGGCGTGCGGCTTCTGCCCGCGAGGTTCGGATCGCCGCGGAGGTTGGCATTGGCTCGCGCGGCTGCAGTTTGGGCGCAGGCTGCTGACTAGCGACTATCAGCGGCTGGTACGAACCGAGAGAGGCCGAGTGATTTGCGGCTGCCGGTTTCGAGGATTCGGAAGCCGGGCCTAAGTCTTCCATGAACGGATGCGCGTGGGTTGGCTTTCGTAAGTCGCCGGGACTGCTGAAGGCGGGGAGGAGTGGCTGATCGGCTGCTGTGCTTCGGTTGGAACGGGCCGGCGAGAAGTCTTCCTGGGTTGTCGGAAACAAGCGGTCTCTACCCGCCAGCCTGGAGGTGTCGAAGGACGGCGCGGCAATCGGCTCCTGACGGTGCGGTACGAATGTCTGCGAAGAGATCTCGGCCTCGGCTGGGAAGGAGTCTGCCGGCGAACGAAGAGTGGCCGGTGCGAAGATCGAGCCCAGTATCGGCTGTAGCCTCGCCTGAGGCTGGATGACGGCGGCGGCAACGCGCTGGAGAAAGTTACTCATGCCTGCACCATCTGCAGATAAGTGGCCCGGCGCGCGTCACTCATGGCCAGGATGGCGGATTCGGCCCATCCATAACTGCTGGCCAGTGCGTGAATCTCAAGCAGCAGCCGTTTGGCGCGAGTCTCGATTTCTGCCCAGAGAAAGCTGGGCAGGTTCAGGACTTCTTCGCTGGTGTGCTGGCAGACCGGGCATTCGAAGCCCAGGGCAATCTCGGCGAGCGGATCGGCGCGGGCCATCTCTTCGGATACCTCTTCGATTTCACTTTCAGACCAGACGGCAGCCTTGGATGCAGCATGATCGATCGTGCAGTTTTGGAGGAGCAGCAATGCGGCTTGTTTTGGGTCTGTTTCCTCGGCGATGCGCGCCAGGTCTCGGCTGGTGGGCAGGCGAAAGGTACTTCCCTGGACCGCGATGGTCTGGCTGGAAGTTTCATCGTATGTTTCCGCCAGGGTGCGGCAGTCCACTTCGAACTCCAGCTTTTCGCCGCACTGGCTGCAGGCGGTCCAGCCTTCGAGGCGAGGCCCGAAGTATAGGGTGCGCAACTCAGCGAGCGCACGGTTGCGACGGCCGAGCGGCCAGTCGGCGACCGGTTCGTCCGCAACTCGCCCGCTGGGAACCTCGGGAAGCGATGCCCGGATGGCCAGCAGTCCCCGGTCCAGGGGATGCAGCCGGTGGCCGGTTTCCCATAGCGTCAGAAAATCGGCGTTGTTCAGAGCCCGCATTGACGGATTTCTCCTTTAGGTGTGATCCGATCAGCAGCGATTCGAGTGGCCTTTCGTGAATGAAAAGCCACGCCGCGAAGGTCTCGACATGTTGCGGCTGGAGCAAAGCTCTAGGTCGCCACATTCTGCAGAGTCGGTTCGGCTGGCTCGGTGACACTGGTGTCGCGCTCCCAACCCTCGTTCTCCAGCTTGATGTGTTCGATGGCGATGGCATTGGCGTTGGCATCGAGATCGGGCATGGCCTGATACTCGGAAACCCAACACCGGTAGATTTTGTAGGCCATCACGAGTTGTCCGGCTTCGTTGTAAAACTCGAGATAGATGTCCTTGCGCATGTCGGCCAGCGAAACCTCTGAACCGAGCCCGGAGCCGAAGTTCCAGACCTTGCCCGCCCAGTCGTGGAAGTTCTTGTCCTGGGTGAGTCCGCGATCCAGGGAGATGGCTTCGTACTTCTGCCGGCCGGGAGACTTGTGCGAGGTCGAAGGATCGCCGCCTTCGCGGTGTTCGACGACTTCGGTGGTGCGTTTGAGAGTGCTCATCTTGCTGATGCCGGCTACATAGACTCCGTCCCACTTGAGGCGGAATTTGAAGTTCTTGTAGGGGTCTAGCCGCTTCGGATTTGCGGGAAAGATTGCCATGAGATCTCCTCCGTGGGACTTGCCTAGGCGACTTGCCCGGCGATCTGCTGAATCTGAATGACGACGAACTCGGCGGGGTAGAGCGGCGCAAAGCCCACCAGGATGTTGACGACACCCAGATCAATGCTGGCCTGGGGATTGTTTTCCGCGTCGCATTTGACGAAGTAGGCCTGCTGCGGGGAGGTTCCTTGAAATGCGCCCTGCAAGAACAGGCCCTGCATGAACGCGCCGACATTGAGGCGGATCTGACTCCACAGCGGCGCGTCGTTGGGCTCGAAGACCACCCATTGGGTGCCTTCATACAGGCTGGACTCGATGTAGAGCGCCAAGCGGCGAATGGGAATGTACTTCCACTCGGAGCCGGCCTGGTCGTTGCCCTGGAGCGTGCGTGCTCCCCAGACGACGTCGCCGTAAACCTTGAACTGGCGGAGACAGTTGATGGCCTGAATGTTGAGGTTACCGTTCTCGATGTCGGTGAGGTTGTACTGGAGCCCAGAGACGCCGGTGAGGCTGGCCTGAATGCCGGCAGGAGCCTTCCATACGCCGCGGTTGGCGTCGGTTGCCGCGTAGATACCGGCTACGAAGCCGCAAGGCGGATAGAGGCTGGGGCGGTTGCCGAACAGCGGGTCGGGTGCCTGGACCCAGGGGAAATAGTAGGCGGAGTTGTTGGCATGGGTTCCCGTGATCGGCCCGGCCGTGCTGCCGACCGGACCGCTCTGGGTAAGGCCTGAGATGGTCGATAGCAGCGGCGCATCCACGATGTAGAAGGCGCGGTTGCTGGCGCAATACTCCTGGAGTGTGGAGATGGTCGGGGCGTCGGTTTCTCCGGGAATGCAGAGCAGGTTGAAGATGTCGACGCGATCAAGGAAAAAGACGCCTTCGTCGGCCTTGGAAGTGAGCGCAATCTCGAAGTTCTGGTCCGAGGCGGGAACCAGGACGGCTCCATCCTCGCCTCCGCTCAGGGCGATCGGGGCTAAAGGAGCGGTAGGCGAAGGGGCTGCTGTTGGTACGACCGGGTTGCCGGTGGCCGGGTTGATGAAGCTGACGTACTTCGAGCCGTTGTCGATGACTGAGACGGCGTTGAGAGGGTCTATCAAGGCTGTCGACAAATTGGCGAAGCTTTCCAGGGTTTGGAGCTGGCCAGTAGACGTGATCTGCTGGACCAGAAGGCCGAAACGCGTGGGGTCAGAGGTCTGCGGCAAGACTCCAACGCGGAGGTTGTTGCCCCAGGCGCCGGGGTTGGCGGCGAAGAGGGTGAGGGAACCGCCCGAGGCGATGGCCTTGGCCAACCCTGTGCTGCTGACGGTCGCGACCGCGGGCGCGGAGGAGGCCCAGGTTGAGGTTGTGGTCAGATCCTGCGGAGGCCCGGCAGAGAATGTCCCCGTGGCAGTCAGCTGTGAGGTCTGACCGCTGCTCAGAAGAGAGACGCTGGACGGCGTGATGGCGATGGATTGAAGCACGGGCGCGGTGACGGCGACGTTGGTTGTGCCGGTTTTGGTTTGCCAAGTTGCCGTGATGGCTACCGCGGGATTGACTGCAACTCCCGTTACGACACCGGTCTCCGGGTCAACGGGAGCGTCCGGATCCGCCGAGGTCCAGTCGACGGTGGAGGTGAGATCAGCGGATGTTCCGTCGGAGTAGATGCCGAGAGCTTTGAGTGGAAGGGTGAGGCCCTCCGCGACTGAAGGATTGATCGGCGTGATGGAGATGGCGTTCAGGCTGGCGGCGGTGACGGTTAAAGTGGCGCTCGCCGTCAGGGATCCTGAAGTGACGGTGATGGTCGTCGATCCGGGAGCCACAGCGGTCGCGACGCCGGAGGCACCGACGATGGTGGCGACTGCCGGGTTGGCGGAACTCCACACTTCGCCTACCGGCAAGGCTCCGGTGGATTGGTCAGAGAAAGTCGCTAGGGCGGTAAAGTTAACCGTCTCCGCAATCTTGGCGACCGGCGCGCCGGGATGAACGGTGATGCCGGTGATGGCCTTGGCTACGACCGTGACAACATCCGTTGCGGAGACGCCGAGCCAGGATGCGGTGATGGTCGGGGCGCCCAGGGTACTGCTGGCAGTGACCAGGCCAGTTGCCGGATCGACGAAAGCCATCGCGTTATTGCTGCTGGACCAAGCGACAACGCGGGTCAGGTCGACCTTGGTGCCGTCGGAGTAGTTGCCAATGGCGGTGAGCTGTTGCTTGGGTCCGATCCAAGGCTTGCCTGCGGCCGGCGGGGGAGCGCCTGCGGCCAGCGTTGGCGTAGCGGGAGTGATGGTGATGCTGTTCAGGGCTGCTGGGGTCACTGTGAGACTGATCGAGCCGGAGATCAGTCCCGCGGTTGCAGTAATGATTGCCGTTCCGGCGCCCATGGCGGTGGCGCTCCCGGTATTGACATTGACGGCAAGCACGCCGGGATTGCTGGAGGTCCAGGTTACGCTCGCCAAGACGGCGGTAGTCCCGTTGGAGGATTTTCCGGCGGCCACGAACGGTACGGTTGCACCGAGCGGGATAAGCGGCAACCCGGTGGGGCCGATGGAGAGGCTTTGCAGCACAGCGGTGCCCACGCTTAGGGGGATGGACGGCGAGACGATTGCGCCGACAGAGGCGGAAATCGCCGCAGTCGCGTATCCCACACCAGCAGCGACCGCGGTGGCGCTCGGCGCGGGATTGGTGCTGGGGGCGGCGGTAAGCGAACCGTCCCAGACCAGCCGCACGATGTATACCTGGGTGCCGCCGTTGGCGAAGAACTGGTTTACTGCGTAGCCGAGGTAGCTGCGCCCGTCAAGGCCGCCAAAGAGGGTTTCATAGTCTGCCCAACTCCCGATCAGCGTGGCTTGGGTGGTTGGTCCCTGAGGAGCCCAACCGATAAACGCGGCGATGGAGGTGGCGACCCCGGTTATGGAATGTACGCCGCTTGAAAGTTCCTCGATATAGACCCCTGGGTAGGTGAACGTCGGCATGAACCCATCCTCCTTGCGTGTGCGCCGGGCAATTACCGGTCACTGCGCTTACAGCGGTTGAAAAACGTGCGATCGGCGGGCATGTATGCATGCCGAAGGCTAAAGCCGGCGGAGCCTCTCAGTCGATTGCGCAAGTCGCTATCTTTCGAGGAATAGCGATTATTTGCGGAGGCCGTTACGATACCCGCTTGCCGGTCTGTCACACCGATTCGTGACAGTTTCGCGACTTCCGGGCGTGCAATGGAGCGAGCCCAAACGTGCCTGTTCCCGAGGATTACGTGTAAAACGGAGAATTGCCTGATCGTGTCGAAAGCTTTTGGAGTCTCACCGGGGCCTGTCACAGATGTAACCGCCCGGGAACACTCGCAGCCCACCTATCCTGGGCAGAGCGTCAACTGCGGTTTGCAAGGGAGAAAAAGCGGTGCAGAAATTCGAGAGAAGTATAGCGCACGCGTGAAACGTGTCAACTGTGAAAAATCGAAGCAGATACATTTACGAGTAAGAGTTGATGGGCCCGGAGGGATTTGAACCCCCAGCCAAGGGATTATGAGTCCCCTGCTCTAACCGTTGAGCTAATGGAGCCTCGACGCTGCCAACAAATATCAAGGATGTGTTTGCAGGGCGGGTTCCCGCCGCCACATTCAACATCCTGAATCCAATTCAAATTCGTCTTGAAAAGGTCCGCGTAGCCGGAATGCGCCAAGGAACGAATCGGAAAAGCGAGAGCAAGGAGAAGAATGGGAATATGGGCTAGATCTAAGTTCAGCAGAGCAGGGCATACTGAGG
>Ga0193717_1000360_pt1 | contig 32643 bp, 28 predicted proteins | sample U2c2metaG_FD_145900 | JGI IMG/M metagenome (GOLD analysis project Ga0193717, IMG submission 145900) | Soil microbial communities from a riparian zone of the East river system, Colorado, United States - U2c2 | ecosystem: Environmental > Terrestrial > Soil > Riparian zone | place: USA: East River... | reverse complement strand
GCTGGACAAGTTCGTCCTGGGTTACGACAAGGAGGACCCGTCCACGGTCCGGATGACGGTCGGCGCCGAGGACGACGAATCCCTGCAACGGCTGCTGATGCGGATCCAGACCAAGGGCGCGAACCTGGTCGATCCCGGCACGCCGGAGATCTCCGAGGTGACCCAGGACGGGGTGTTCCCGGACGGGTTCTACTCGACCACCAACCTCCCGACCAGCGTGCGGCTGAACGGCCGCTGGGTCACGGTGCAGCACCCCGAGATGGACTGCGGTCTGCTGGTCGAGGGTGAGACCGTGCGGACGATCCCGATGTCGGACGTCCGGGCCGGGATGCGGATCATCTCCAGCGCGCAGGGCGTCAAGGTCACTCCCCCGCTGATCGCGAACACCGAGGAATCGTTCGGCTTCATGGAGTCGGACGTCTCCAGCGAGAAGCCCCAGCGGGTGCTCGTCATGCAGGTCGCGGACGGGATGCGCGAGGCGAAGGCGAACGGCCAGAAGGTGCTCTGGGTCGGCGGTCCCGGCATCGTGCACACCGGCGCCGCACCGGCGATGGTCGCGCTGGTCGAGGCCGGCTTCGTCGACGTACTGTTCGCGGGGAACGCACTGGCGACGCACGACATCGAGTCGTCGCTGTACGGCACCTCGCTCGGCGTCGACCTGGCCCGCGGGCGAGGTGTCGAGCACGGTCACGAGCACCACATCCGCGCGATCAACACGATCCGCAAAGCGGGCTCGATCGCCGACGCTGTCGCTACCGGGGTCCTCAGCTCGGGAATCATGCACTCCCTGGTGAAGAACGGCAAGAGCTTCGTCCTGGTCGGCTCGGTCCGCGACGACGGCCCGTTGCCGGACGTCTACACCGACGTCCTGGAAGGCCAGCGCGCGATGCGGGCCGAGCTGCCTGGCGTCGGCTACTGCCTGATGGCGGCCACCATGCTCCACTCCGTTGCCACCGGCAATATCCTGCCCGCCTCGATCCCGCTGACCTGCGTGGACATCAACCCCGCCACCGTGACGAAGCTCGCGGACCGGGGCTCCTCCCAGGCCCGCGGCATCGTCACCGACGTCGGCTTGTTCATCGAACACCTGGCCCGCGAGCTCGCCCCGTCGTACGCCGAGGCCAAATAGCCGGTACGCCGCTCGCCGGGGTGATCTTGTCGGTGCTGTGGTCCATGGTGGATTCATGGCACTGAGAACGAAAGCTCACTGGTTCGGCGTCGTGCTCAACTCGCCGGCCCCACAGAAGCTCGGCCGGTTCTACCAATCGCGGTCGATGATCTCGACCAGGCGGTCGCCCACGCCCTCGAAGCCGGTGCCGAGTTGCCGTCGTTCCAGCCGCAGGACGACGTCCGGGTGATGCTCGATCCGGACGGGCACCCGTTCTGCCTGTATCTGGACTAGTGGTGCGGGTTACGGCATGGCTGTCCGGGGCAGGGCAAGATGGCGGGCATGACGGAACTGGTGCACCTGGCTGTGGCCGAAGGCGTCGCGACGATCACGCTCGACTCGCCGCACAACAAGAACGCGCTCTCTCAGCAGCTCACCGGTGAACTGCTTGCCCACCTCGCCACGGCTGGGGAGGACGACGCAGTGCGGGTGATCGTGGTCCGGTCGGCGGGTGACGTGTTCTGCTCGGGGGCGGACATGTCGGAGGCGACCACGGTCGGCATGGGGGTCGGCGCGCAGCGGATGGTCGACGTCCAGCGCGCGATCGTGGCAAACCCGAAGCCCGTGATCGCCCGCGTCGCCGGGCCGGTCCGAGCCGGCGGCATCGGCATCGTCGCGGCGGCCGACCTCAGCATCGCCGCCGACACCTCGAGCTTCGCCTTGACCGAGGTACGCCTCGGACTGGCCGCGGCGACGATCTCCCTGACCGTGATCCCGCGGCTCACCGATCGCGCAGCAGCCCTGACGTTCCTGACCGGCGACGGGTTCGACGGCACCGAGGCCGCCCGGCTCGGCCTCGTCACCCGGGCCGTCCCCGAGCAGGACCTCGAGGCCGCGCTGGACGACGTCCTGAAGTCGCTCCTGAAGGGCGTGCCGCAAGGTCTGCGCGAGACCAAGAAGCTCCTCAACCGCGAGCTCCTCGCCGACATAGATGCCCGCGGCACCGACCTCGCCGAACTCTCCGCAAGCCTCTTCGGCTCCCCCGCCGCCCAGGAAGCCATGCTCGCCTTCCTCAATCGCAAGAAGAAGTAAGTAGAGCTAGCCGGCGCGCCAGCCGCCGTTGCTGGTGAGCAGCTGGCTGTTGATCCAGCCACCTTCCGGTGAACAGAGGAAGGCAACCAGATTCGCGGTGTCCACCGGGCGCCCGGCGCGCTTCAGCGGGTTCTCGGCGGCGAACTGCTCCACCATCTCCGGTGCCATCCAGCCGGTGTCGATGGGGCCCGGGTTGATCACGTTCGCCGTGATGCCGAGGTGGCTCAGCTCCTGCCCCGCGGCGAGGGTGATCCGGTCCAGCGCGCCCTTGCTGGCGCCGTACGGCAGGTTCCCGACCGTGTGATCGCTGGTCAGCGCGACGATCCGGCCGTCACCGTACGGCGCGTCGTACTGCTCCGCGAACGCCTTGATCAGCAGCCAGGTAGCCCGCGCGTTCACCGCGAAGTGCCGGTCGAAACTCTCGATCGTGGTGTCCAGGATCCCGCTGTCCACCGACTCACAACATCCCAACCCGTCGCCGCCAGCCCCTCAGCGAGCCCGGCCCCGATACCGATCCGTCGCCCGACCCCTGTCACCAAAACCACCGGCCGCTTCGCATCGCTCATACGACCATCCTGGTGGCGGCATCCCCACCACACAAAGGATTTAATCGGTTGGAAGGGTGAGCTCGACCAGCATGGGGAGGTGGTCGGAGCCAGCGGCTAGGTCGGCGCGGGTGATGCCTTCGATCGAGTCGAGGGGGATTACGCGGCCGGTCAGGCCGGGTGAGAGGTGGGCGCCGTCGATGCGCTTGACCGGGTTGTCGGAGTGGAACGTCGGGCCGGCATCGACGCCGAGGTCGGTCAGACCCTCGGCGGCCAGGCGGTCCCAGACCGGGCCGCCCGGTTCTTCGTTGAGGTCGCCGACCAGGAGGTAGGGCAGGTTGAAGGACTTGCAGCCCTTCAGGACCTGATCGAGTTCGTGCTGCCGGCCGCGAATGTGCAGGCCGAGGTGGCACACGACCAGCGCCAACTCGACGCCGCCGAGAACCACCCGTCCGCCGACCGCACCACCTGGCAACTGGGTCGCGATCAGCCGGAGCCGGCGCCGGACGAATGGACGCCACACCCGCCAGTGCAGCGGTTCCACGAGATCGGTGCCGTCGGCAACCAGGATCGCGTTGCGCGCCGACGCAGCGACGTACCGGAGCCCGAAGGTGGCCGCCATCGCCTCGCGTTTGCGCCTGGTCCCCCACCAGGTCGGCGCCTCCTGGATCAGCGCGTAGTCCGGCGCACAGGAGCGCACCACCCGGGCCAGGGCGTCGCGATCGTCGCCCCAGCGATGCACGTTGTACGACAGCACCCGCAGCGACGGGCCGGCGCTCATGCGTCGGGTTCACCTTGCAGCTCGGCGGGCTGCTTGAGCTGCAGATCCGATTCGTTCAGTTGCAGGTCCGTCTCGGGCGTCGCCGCCCGCATCCCGGTACGGCGGCTCGCCGACTTCCGGGCCGCTCGTTCGAGCCGGGTCACCCGACCACTCCGGGCTGCTGTCTTCGCCGTCACCGCCGTGGTCTTCACGCGGACCCGGCGCAACCAGGTCGCCTCCTCGCGAGCCAGATCCGCCGCGCCGACCATGCCGGCCTCAGGACCCAGTACTGCGCGAACGATTCGTGCCTCGGGGCGGAACCCCCGGCCGGTCAAGGTTCGTTTGAACGCCTCGCGAGCGGGCGCGAGCAGCAACTCCCCCGCATCGGACACGCCGCCACCGATGACGAAGGTGCCGGGGTCGAGTGCCGCGGCGAGGTTCGCCAGGCCGATCCCGAGCCAGCGGCCGACGTCCTCCAGGAGTTCGACCGCGACCGGGTCGCCTTCCTTCGCGAGCTCGGTCACCATCGGCCCGTTGATCTTGCGGGGATCGCCCTCCGCCGCGCGGAGCAGGTTGTGCGCGACCGGCGAACCGGACAGCGCCAGCTCCCGGGCCTCGCGGGTGAGCGCGTTCCCGGAGGCGTACTGCTCCCAGCAGCCGCGGTTGCCACACTCGCAGCGATGCCCGCCGGGCACCACCTGCATGTGCCCGAACTCGCCGGCGATCCCGAACTTGCCACGCTGCAGAGCGCCGTCGTTCAGGATCGCGCCGCCGATCCCGGTACCGAGCGTGACGCAGACCAGGTGGCTCTCCCCCTGGCCGCCACCGAAGCGCCACTCGGACCACGCCGCCGCGTTCGCGTCGTTCTCGACCACCACCGGCAGACCGAGGCGGCGCTCCACCGCGTCCCGCAGCGGCTCGTGCCGCCAGGCGAGATGCGGGGCGAACAGGACGGAAGACCTCGTGCCGTCGACGAACCCGGCCGCGCCGATGCCGACCGCGATCACGTCGTGCCGCGACTCCAGGTCCCGGACGATCTCCGCGATCGCGTCCTCGGTCTCCCGCGGGTCCTTCGTCGGGGTGTCCCGACGCAACCGGTCCAGGATGTTGCCCTCCGGGTCGACCACGCCGGCAGCCACCTTCGTGCCACCGATGTCGATCCCGATCGTCAGTGCCTGCGTCAGAGCCATCGCACGACCCTCCTAGCCGTACCCCCGGAACCCCCTGCAGCACTACCCAGCCAACCACTTTCCGCCAACTGCGGCCAATGTGAGCTGCTCACCGGTGTTTCTCCGGGGCGGGGGCGGGGCGACGGGCCAGGTCGGCGGCGCCGATGATGCCGGCGTCGTTGCCGAGCTCGGCCAGCCCGAACTTCGGGTGCGGCCGGTTGGCCTTGGCCGGCAGGTTCTTCTCGAAGGCGACCTGGGCAGACCTCAGCAGCAGTTCCTTGGCCGCGCTCACCCCGCCGCCGACGACGATCGTGGTGGGGTCGAAGAGCGTCGCGATGCTCGCCAGCCCCTCCCCCAGCCACCGGCCGAGGTCGTCCAGCAGCTCCACCGCGCAGGGGTCACCGTCCGACGCCGCCTTGGTGATCATCGGCCCGGTCAGCTCGGCGGAATCGGTGATCCCGCAGACGCTCAGCATCTGCGCCGCCGACAGCGAACCCGAGTCGGCCTGCGCCCGGCCTTCCCGGACGAGAGCGCTCCCCGAGGCGTACTGCTCGATGCACCCGCGCGCGCCACAACCACACCGGTGCCCGCCCGGCACGACCCGCATGTGCCCGAGCTCGGCCGCGACCCCGTTCGCGCCGCGCAGCAGTTCGCCGCCGATCACGACGCCGCCACCGATCCCGGTCCCGACCGTGATGCAGACCATGTGCTCGACGTCCTTCGCGGCACCGAAGGCGAACTCGCCCCAGGCGGCCGCGTTGGCGTCGTTCTCCACCACCACCGGAACCTGTAGTACTTCGGCGACGCGGGCGCCGAGTGGTTCGTTCCGCCAGGCGAGGTTCGGCGCGAACAGCACGGTCGAACGGTCCGAGGAGACGAAACCGGCGGCGCCGATCCCGACCGCCTCCACGTCGTGGTCCGCGATCAGTTCAGCTGCCGCGTCGCAGATCGCCTTGGCGATCAGGTCGACCGACTCCGCCGGGGTGTCGCGGTGTGCGCGGGCCCCGATCTTGCCGTCGAGGCCGACCACACCGGCCGCGATCTTCGTACCGCCGACGTCGATGCCGATGGTCAGTCCCATGGTTCGGGGTCCTCACTCACGTCGATCCGGTCCACCTTCGACCGGGCTGGGCGTTCCGGATCCTCGGGCACAGCATCCTCTGGCGAAGGCCGCTGCGCCGCGGACCGCGACTCGGCGTCCGCCCGGGCCTGCCGCGCAGCCTCCGCGGCAGCCTCCAACAACGACCGCACCGAGCCCAGAACCCCGGCGGCAGCCGTCGACAACTGCTCAACAGTCTCCGGACTGGCATTCCGAACCTTCGCGATCAACTGACAAACAGGACACCACTGACACTCAGCCCCGCCGTGCCCATCCCGTACGCCGTGCTCCGCGCCGGCCGATTCGTCATCCGCAGGCTCAGGTGATTCCTCACCTGTATCCCCCGCGGGCTCCTGCTCGGTGTGTGTCGGGTGGTCGCCGGCTTTCGCTTCGGCGGCGGCCTGCTGGAGTACGGCGAACAGCTTCGCCGCCTCTTCGGCAACCGACCCGACCTGTTCCTTGCTCACCTGGTGCACTCCGTAACGGCCGCGGGCTCCGGTTCGAACTGCTCACTCAGCTGCTCCCGAATCCCCTGCGCCAACCCCGGCGCCGACTCGGTTGGGGACTCGAGGGGGGTAGAGGCCCTCGGCAACTGTTCTCGGGGGGCGAAGCGGACCTGGAGGCGGCCGTCCTCGAGGCGGGCGCCTGCGACCACTCCGCGAGCGAGCGCAGCCGGCAGCGGCAGGACGCGGCGGTACGAACCGACGGTGATGATCAGCTCATCACCATGCCTGGCAAGCTCCAGCTCATTGGCCGATGCCAACGGCAACGGCATCGTCAGGGTGTACGTCCGCCCATCCGTGTCGATGTGCCGGTCCACCCACAGTGACGTCTCGTCCGTGGCTCGCGCGAACGGGTCGTCCCCGCCGTACATCTCGACCGCGAACGCCGCCAACTCCTCCACCCCGACCGGCTCGCACGCCCGGTACGGCGACTCCCAGATCGGCAGCGGCCGGAACGAGTCCGCAACGTCCTCCAGGATCCCGCGCTGCGCCGCGACCCACTGGCGCCGCCAGTTGTCCGCGCCCGCCGCCGGGAACACCCGGTTGGCGATGACCCCGTCCACCCGGTACCCGTACAGGGACAAAGTCGTGAGCGACCGCCGTGCCTCCGCGACGACAACGGCCTCCGGCGTCAGAACCAGCCGGACCGAGGCATCAGGACCAGCCAGCAACGCCCGGATGTCAGCGAGATCACCGTGCAGCCGCCGCAGCGCGTCGAACACGTTGTCGTCCGGCATCGGGATCCCCGCCGCCTTGCTGAGCAGCGGCCGGAACGTCCGGACCACCCTGCGCTCGACGTTGAAGATCCGGTCCATGTACCAGTTCAGCGCCTCGGGCAGCGCCAGCAACCGGAGCGTCTCGGCGGTCGGTGCGCAGTCGACCACGATCACGTCCCAGCGACCGGAGCGGACGTGGTCCCGCACCTCGAGCAGCGCGAGCACCTCCTCGGCGCCCGGCAGCACGGTCAGTTCCTCGGCCTCGATCGGGTCCACCCCGACCACGTGCAGCACCGAGCGCAGATAGGCCTGGATGTCGCCCCAGGACCGCTCGAAGCGCCGTTGCGCGTCGATCTGCTGGACGAACAGCAGGTCGTCGATCTCGGTCGGCTCGCCGCCGACCTGGCTGTCGAACGCGTCCGACAGCGAGTGCGCGGCATCGGTGGACAGCACCAGCGTGCGCAGGCCTCGCAGCGCGGCCAGCGTGGCGGTGCCGGCCGCGGACGTGGTCTTCCCCACGCCGCCTTTCCCTGTGTACAGCAGAACCCGGGTCACCGTGATCAGGACTCGACGCGCTTTTTGAGCCCCTTCAGGGCCGTGTCGATGATGACCTTCTCCGCCTTGCGCTTGAGCATCCCGATCATCGGGATCGCCACGTCCACGGCCAGCCGGTACGTCACCTCGGTCTGCCCGTCACCCGCGTCACGCAGTACGTAGGCACCGTCCATGCCCTTGACCATCTTGGCCTGGACCAGCGTCCAGGTGACCTCGTTGCGGGACCAGACGTAGTTCAGCGTGTACTCGTCGGAGATCGCCCCGGCATCCACCTTGAACCGCACCTGTTTCGGCCGGCCGGCCTCGTCGGTGGACAGCACCTCGGTCTCGCGCATCGAGTCGGCCCATTCCGGGTACGCCTCGAAGTCCGCGATCACCGCCATGATCGCCTTCGGAGTCGCGTTCACGACGATGGTCGAGGTGGTCTGCTCTGCCATCGATTCACCTCTTCGCTGCCGGGACGGTTGCTGGGCGCCGCTGCCCACGCGAGAGACTATCGCGGGTTCCCAGCCGGTTCGGTGCTCGCCCGCGGCGCGGCCCCGCTCGACCTCGTCCTTGAACCGCCAGATGTTGACCCGGTACTGCGCGACGTAGCGCTCCTGGAGCCTCAGCAGGGCCCGTGGACCCGCCGCCCGCTCGGGGTCGACCCGGAGGTACCAATGGACCACGACACCGTCGCGGACCGGCTCGAGCCACCACTCTGCAGTACCGATCGCCGCCCCGGTCACGGCCCAGCGGACCCCCTCCAGCCCACGTCGCTCCGATGGGGTCAGGGTCAGCTCCGGCCACCACTCGCGCCAGAGGGTGTCCGCTCCGAGCCTCTCGGCGACGTAGGCTGGATCAGCAACGACCAGGTCGTCGCAACTGATGTCGAGCGCTGGCATGCCTGTAAGTCCACTCCCCGAAGTCTGAGTTCTCTGGGTCACATGTGTCTGGCTACTTCCGGGTAAACGACTGTAGCGTGCGCCGGAGTCGACAATTCGTGACCGACTGAGGAGAACACGGAATGCGTGAGTACACCGTTCCACCGGTGATCGAGCCCCCGACCACCGGCGGCCTGAGCGATCCCGTCTGGGCGAACGCGTCTTCCCATCCTGACACCGCGGTCTTCAGCCGCCGGGTCGAGGGCGGCTGGCTGGACGTGTCCGCGGCGGAGTTCGCACGGCAGGTGAGCGCGGCGGCCAAGGGCCTGATCGCGGCCGGCGTGAAGCACGGCGACCGGGTCGCCCTGCTCAGCGCCACCCGGTACGAGTGGACCCTGATCGACTACGCGATCTGGAGCATCGGCGCGTCCACCGTGCCGATCTACGAGACCTCGTCCGCGTCGCAGATCCAGTGGATCCTGACCGACTCCGAGGCCGTCGCCGCGGTGGTCGAGAACGCCGCCCATGGCGCCGTGGTGGAGTCGGCCCGGGCCGAGGCGCCCGCGCTGCAGGAGGTCTGGCAGATCGAGTCGGGCGCCGTCGACGAACTGTCCGTGCTCGGGCAGGACATCACCGACGCCGAGCTCGACAAGCGCCGTACGGCGGTCGTGCCGTCCGACCTGGCGACGCTCATCTACACGTCCGGGACCACCGGCCGGCCCAAGGGCTGCAAGATCACGCACGCCAACTTCATGGACGAGCTCGGCACCGCGGTGAAGGTGCTGCCCGACCTGTTCAAGCTGGACGGTGCTTCGACCCTGCTGTTCCTGCCGTTGGCGCACGTGTTCGCGCGGATCATCCAGGTCGGCTGCGTGATGATGCGGGTCAAGGTCGCCCACACCGCGGACGTGAAGAACCTGGTCGCGGATCTCGGTGAGTTCAAGCCGACCTTCATCCTGAGCGTGCCGCGAGTGTTCGAGAAGGTGTTCAACTCCGCCGCCCAGACCGCGCACTCGGCCGGCAAGGGCAAGATCTTCGACGCCGCCGCCGACACCGCGATCGCCTACTCCCAGGCGCTCGACCAAAGTGGTCCCGGCCTCGGTCTGAAGGCCAAGCACGCGCTCTTCGACAGGCTGGTCTACGCCAAACTGCGCAACGTCCTCGGCGGCAAGGTCGACTACGCCGTCTCCGGCGGTGCCCCGCTCGGTGAACGCCTCGGTCACTTCTTCCGCGGCATCGGCGTACCGGTCCTCGAGGGCTACGGCCTGACCGAGACCACCGCGGCCCTCTCGGTGAACCTGCCCAACGACCTCCGCATCGGCACCGTCGGCCGGCCGCTGCCCGGCGTGACCGTCGGCGTCGCGGAAGACGGCGAGCTCTGCTTCAAGGGTGGCCAGGTGATGCTCGGCTACTGGAAGAACGACGAGGCCACCGCGGCCGCGATCGTGGACGGCTGGTTCCACACTGGCGACCTGGGCGAGTTCGACGCCGACGGGTTCATCCGGATTACCGGCAGGAAGAAGGAGATCCTCGTCACCGCCGGTGGCAAGAACGTCGCCCCCGCGGTCCTGGAGGACCGGATCCGCAGCCACCCGCTGGTCAGCCAGGCCATGGTCGTCGGCGACGGCAAGCCGTTCATCGCCGCCCTGATCACCATCGACCCGGAGACCATCGGTCCCTGGGCCGAGCGCAACGGCAAGGCCAACGACATGTCGCTCCTGGTGGACGACAAGGACCTGATCGCCGAGGTCCAGTCCGCCGTCGACGACGCCAACACCGCCGTCTCCAAGGCCGAGGGGATCAAGAAGTTCGCCATCCTCCCCGACGACTGGACCCAGGAGAAGGGCGAACTCTCCCTCAAGCTCTCCCTCCGCCGCCACATCGTGATGAAGAACCACGAAGCCGACGTAGAAGCCCTCTACAAGAAGTAGCCAGGAGCCGGAGCGCTGCTCGTGATCGCAGGGCGGTCGCGGTGCACCGCTTCGGCACTAGGGTCGTGCAGGTGCGGATCCTGTTTATTGGCAACAGTTACTCGGCGCGCAACGACCTTCCCGGGCTGGTTGCCCGGCTCGCGAAGGAACGGGGCGTGGTGGTTGAGCATCGGCTGATCTCTGCGGGTGGTGCCTCACTTCGGCAACATCTCAATGCCGGTACGGCGCTCGCCGCGATCGCCGAGGAGTCGTACGACATCGTCGTACTGCAGGAGCAGAGCACGTTGCCGGTCAAGAACGCGGCGCGCATGCATGACAGCGTCCGGGATTTTCATGCCGCGATCGAGGCGGCAGGCGCGCGGACCGCGCTGTACATGACGTGGGCTCGCAGCGATGCTCCCGAGGCCCAACAGGTGCTCACGAAGGCGTACGCGACCATCGCAGCCGAACTCGGCGCCGAACTGGTCCCCGTCGGCATGGTCTGGGAGCGCTTCCTCCGCACGCACGAGCACCCGCTGCTGCACGACGACGACAAGAGCCACCCCGCCCCCGCCGGCAGCTACCTCGCGGCGTGCGTCTTCCTCATCTCGCTACTCGGCGAGGACCCCGTCGGAATTGACGCCCCGGTCAAGGGTCTGGACGCCGACACGGCAGCCCTCCTACGCCAAGCTGCCTGGGACATCTGCCAAGAAATCGCCGACGGCAAGTAGCCGACCGTCACGCACCCGCTGCTGGCGGGACGGAGTTGAGCAGCTCGTCGAACAGGTCTCCGGCGTCCGCGGGCAGCGGGCCGGCGAATTCGATGCCGAGGCGCTGTGCGAGGTCGCGAGCGTGGAGGCGGACGGCTGCCTCGACAAGCCGGGCATAGCTGTCCGTCGCAGCTCTGGTGCGCCGACGGGCGGTCATTCCGAGCAGAGCCGCGATGATGCCGGCGGGCCACCACAAGTAGATCAGCGGTACGTACAGCACCGCCCACGCGCCAAGCTCGGTCGCCCGGGTGATGGCGACCCGTGCCGCCGTGATCTCGTTCCGCTCCTGTTCGGTAAGGATCAACCACCGGGGCGGCCACAGGAGTGCGAGGTCGAGCCGATGATCGCGGAGGAGCCGCACCGAGACGCCGTGGATCCGGTCACCGCTCCAGGTCGGCCGGTCCGGCCGTTCCACCGCAATCGACGTCCTGACGTGGAGCGCGGCATGGCGCGGCTCCGGATCGAGCAGGCGGTTCGTCGCGATCGCGTGCGCTGCCTCGGCCCACCGAGCGCTGTACTCGCGGTGAGCGTCGTCCCACCGGCTCTGGCGCGCTCGACTTAGCCGCAGCGCGAACGCACGCGCCGGGCGCGGCCAGGAATGCCAGTCCGCCGCCAGCACCACCCGCTCGATCGCCGAGCCCAGAACGCGAGCGACCAGTCCTACAGCCACGGACATGGCGAGCGCGGCCACCACCAAGACGACCTGGCCGCCGATGGTGTTGACCGCCGGATCATGCGCCCACTCGGAGACCTGGCGCACCAGCCGGGGAACATCCAGCGCGTGCGACTGGCCGACTGCGCGAGCGGTCGCGACGACCGCGAGGAACAGCGCACCCGGCAGTGCCAGCAGGCCGAGCCACTTGTCGGCGAGCTCTTTGCCGAGCTGGCCGCTGAACCCACCGAGAATCCCGGTCACGGCGCGAGCGTCGCACGTCGGAGCGGAGTACCGGTCACGGCACAGGCCGGTCTGTCGCCGCGGTCCGGCCAGGCGAAGCGAGCGCACGGATGACTTGCACGCGGGCACAGCAGGACGGGCTCACGGGGGCGATCGCGGTGGATGCCGGCCAGCGTCGTCATCGACGCGTCCCGGTTGCGGCCGAACACCCCGACGGCGTCCTGTGCCCTGCGCAAGGCGCGGTGGACCGTTTCGAGCAGGTCGGCAGGATCCGTTCCGTTGCACAAGGCGGCGAGCAATTCGTCGAACTGTCGCGGGCCATCGGCGGGGCCACGATTCAAGGTGGTACGGATGGCTGCGAGGTTCTCGCAGACGTACGCGATGGCGTCAGCGACCTGCTCCGTCGACCTGTTATCGCGTCCCACTGCTCCCTCGAAAATGGTAGATTCCCGCGACCCCAGCACCGCGAGGTTCCGCAATCGTACGCTACGTCACAGTCACTCAGGAGAGGACCGGATGGGACGTCGGGACGACCTGATCCAGCTCCTCGGCGAGCTCCTGTCGCGCATCCAGGAGACCCGCGATCCATCGCAGGCGATGGCGCCGGCTGTCTTGGCGGTGGCGGCGGACTTGGTGGACAGCCTGGATGAACAGCAGTCCCTGGACGTCGAGGCCAGGTACCTGCTCGGCTGGCTGACTTGGCACCAGGCCGAGGCTCTGCAGGACGAGCAGCAGCAGGCCGCGATCGACAACGCGCTGGAGTTGTTGTCCCCGGCGGCGAGCCAGATCGGTCAACTGGGGTTCCCCGAACCACTGCTTCCCGCACTCGGAGACCTGGCAATGCCGGAGCTGGCTGCGATGGTCCAACACGCAACGGCTAACCGCGACACGGCCCTGCTCACGGAGGTCATCGTTCGGTGCGGCAACGTGCTGGAAGTCGCTCCGGCGACACAACCGGAGTTCGCCCGGCGGGTGTCGTTCCTCGGGGTCGCGCTGCTCACCCGGTTCCAGCAAACCGGTGCCGTCGAAGACATCGACAACGCGGCGGCTGCCGTCCGCCACGCGGTGGAACTCGGCGCCGACGATCCCCAGCTCGGTATGTATCTCTCGAACCTCTGCGCGATTCTCAAGACCCGCTACGAGCACACTCGCGACGTGCGGGATCTGGACGAGGCCATCGCCATCGCGCGCAGGTCTGTTCCCCTGGCCACGCAGGACAAACTGGCCGGCACGCTGTCGAACCTGAGCGCGGTGCTGCTGCTGCGCTTCGAACTCGCGAGCAGTCCAGACGATCTGACCGAGGCAACCGACGCCGCCCAGCGAGCGGTCGCGATCGCCCACCCGGCCGATCCGCACCGCCCGGCCATGCTCACCAACCTCACCAAGGCGCGACAGCTTGGCTCCGAGCGTAGCGGGCGTCTGACCAGCCTTGCGTTCGAGCTGCTGGGTCGCTTCCAGACAAGGAAAGATCCGCGAGATCTGGACGAAGGGATAGACACCCTCCGGGCTGCCTTGACGGCCGCGGCAACCGACATCGAGCGGCTCTACTGCCTGTCGGACCTCTGCGGCGCCCTGTTCAACCGCTCCACGCAACGGGACGCTCGCGGCGACCTGGACGAAGCCGCGAGCATCGCGAGCGGGATCGATGTAGCGGCACTGTCGGAGGCTCCACCGGGCGTGCTGCTCAACCTGGCGCACGTGCTGGACCAGCGCGCCCGGGTGGCGGCGGAACTGGACGATCTCGACGCAGCGATCGCCCTGGTTCGCCACGCTGCCGCGGCGATCGCCACCGGGAATCCCCCATCGGTCCATCGGGCCATCGGCTACATCCAGTTGCGTGCGTCGGACATCTGGAACGACCGGACCGGTCGGGACGAGCCCGGACACGCCGACGTACTGCGCCTGCTCGGCGCGTACCTGATGCGGCGTTTCGAATGGACCTACGTGCTGGCCGACATCGACGGGGCGGTCGAGGCGCGACGCCAGGTGGTTGCGGTGACCAGCGGCGATGACGTCGAATTCGCCCATAGCCTCACGTCGCTCGGCTACGCGCTGAAGGCCCGGTTCACCCAGACAGACAGCGCTGCGGACCTCGACGAAGCGGTCGAGGCCGGTCGGCGCGCCCTCGCGCACGATGCCGGCAACGCCCAGATCGCCGTATCGCTGAGCGATACGTTGAGAATCCGGTTCGAGCAGCGCGGCGCCGAGTCCGACCTCGACGAGGCCATCGAACTGGGCCGCCGCGCGACCGGGCTGCTGACGGGAGACAGCGATCACCGGGCGGACACGTTCGCGAACCTCTCGGGCCTGCTGCGCTCCCGCGCCGACCTGCATCCGTACTCGGACGACATCGACGCGGCGGTGGACGCCGGGCGTCAGGCCGTCCTGGCCGCAGATGACTTCGACCGGCCGAAGCTGTTGCTCATCCTGGCACGAGCGCTCGAAGTCCGGATCCGAGGCGCCCACCCCGAGACGGACCCCGGGACCGCCATCGAGGCTGATCGGTCGGAAGCGCTCCGGGTGCTCGCGGAGCTGGTCGGCTCCGCCACGGCGGCACCGCGAATCCGGGTTGAGGGCGCCAAGATGGCTGCCTGGCTGGCCGTCGAGAACCGGGCACCCGGCACCGAAGAGCTGGCACTCGCCGCCGACTTGCTGGAAACCGCAGTTCACCTGGTGCCGGAAATCGCGCCCCGCCGCATGCGCCACCACGAACAGCGGGACGCCATCAGGTCGGCCACTGGACTCGCCGACAATGCCGCCGCACTGGCGCTGCTCGCCCCGGACCGCCCAGCTGAGCAACGCGCCGAGCGAGCGCTTTCGTTGCTGGATGCGGGGCGCGCGGTGCTCTTGAGCCAACTCCTGGACATCCGCGGCGACCTGACCGACCTCCGACAGGCTCACCCCGACCTGGCGACACGATTCACCACGCTGCGGGAACTGCTCGATCGAGACACCGACCCAGCCATCCACGAGGACGGGTACCGCATCGGAGCGGCCACGGAGTTGACCGCGACGCTGCGCGAGATCCAGCAGTTGGACGGGTTCGCCACCTTCGCCCTTCCACCGACCGCGGACGAGTTGCTTGCCGCGGCTGACCAGGGGCCGGTCGTCACGTTCAACATCGCGTACGGCGGCAACGCGCTTCTGCTCACCAAGGATGGCATCACGGCGTTGCCGTTGCCCCGCCTGACCGCACCAGCGGTGATCGACCAGGTCAACGCGTTCCACGTCGCCCTCCGCGAGGCGTACGATCCGGCCGCGGATCGCGTTGCGGCGCAGGACATTCTGACCGGAGTACTGAAGTGGCTCTGGGACAACGTCACCGGACCGGTGCTCGAGGCGCTCGGCTACCACGGAACTCCCGCTGATGATGCCCCCTGGCCGCGGCTGTGGTGGGCGCCCGGTGGATACCTCAGCCTGTTGCCGCTGCATGCTGCGGGCCATCACGACGACCCGGCGAGCGGGCGGACGGTGCTGGACCGTGTCGTGTCCTCCTACACCCCCACCATCAGAAGCCTCCGGCACGCGCGGCGCCGGCAGGCGGCCGCCACTGCTTTCCCGAACCGCTCACTGATCATCGCCATGCCCGTCACCCCGGGGCTGTCGGAGCTGCGCAACGTCCGCACCGAAACCGAACTGCTGACCAGCATCCTCCCCAACCCGCAGACCCTGACCAGGCCCGATCGGGACCAGGTCCTCGCGGAGCTGCCCGGTCACCGCATCGCGCACTTCGCGTGTCACGGGAGCTACGACCTCGAGAACCCGGCGAACAGCCGGCTCTTGTTGCACGACCACGAACGGAACCCACTGAGCGTCGGCGACCTCAGCGCCGTCAATCTGGACGGCGCGCAACTGGCGTATCTCTCCGCCTGTCACACCGCCGTGAACTCAACCGAGCGCCTGCTTGACGAGGCGATGCACCTAGCGGGGGCCTTGCAGGCGGCCGGTTTCCCACAGGTCGTCGGGACGTTGTGGGAGCTGGACGACGAGGTCGCCGCCGAGATCACCGAAGACTTCTATCGCGGACTGCGCATCCCGGGCACCGACACCCTCGACCCCGCCCGCGCCGCGTACTCCCTGCATCGGGCCATCCGTCAACAGCGGGACTACTACTCCGGTACGCCGTCCCTGTGGGCGTCGCATCTGCATTTCGGCTCGTAAGCGCGGTTATGCGTCGCCGAAGATGATCGGACGTAGCGACGGGTGATACCGGACGAACGGATCACGCTGGAACGACAACGGGCCGGATCGGAGCAGCGTCGCCCCGAACTCCGGGCTGTCCGGCCGTGGACCGTGCACGCCGGCGGGAGTGCCGTCACTGCCGACCTCGGCGGAGGTCGCGTAGACCGGCCCGGCGGTCCGCAGCGCTGCCGCCGTTTCGACGCCGGCCGCTGGGCAGCCAAGGAGTACCAGCGCATCCGCGGTCAGACCGTGATCCCGTCCGGTGAACCCGGCGACCAGTCCGCCGTAGCCGCGCGCGATCACCACGACCCTGGCCGCCTTCTGGTAGCGCCCGTGTTCCGCCGTCACCGGCAGGGCGGCGAGAAAACTGGCGAACCGAGAGGTGACCTGGGCGGCGAACGCCGGGTCCCGAGCTTCCGCCGCCGTCTGAGGCGCCACGTAGTCGGCCCAGAGGACCACCGAGATGTCGTCGTCGTCCGGGTCCACCGCGAGCCGGCGGAACAGATCCTCCGCCTGTCCCATCAGCTCGTCCATGAGATGCAGCCCAGAACCGATCCCGGGAACGATGACGACGACGTACCGCGCGTTGTCCGGATTGTTCCGCGCGATGATCACCCGTCCGTCTTCGGGATGGAAACCCATGAGCAAGATGCGGTTGTCGTCCAGCATGGACCACAGTCTGCCCGGTCAGGAGTGCATCACACTCCGCGTTCAAGACGAGGGAGTGATCGGGGTAGGCCGAAGGGCGGGAGCATGGTGTTTTCGAAGCGGATCAGGGCGGAGATCCGGTTGCCTGCGAGGGTGAGGACGAACAGGCCGGTGCCGTGGCGGATGCCGGTGGAAGACCGCAGGTAGGCCCCGAACGCCGGCTGGCCGTTGGCCCGGGTCGGCACGAGGCTGAACCGCCGGTCCGCGCGCAGGATGCCGGTGCAGAAGCGGGTCACGTCGTCGAGACCCTGGTATTCCAGGGGCAGCGGTGGCATGGACATGAAGACGTCGTCGGTCAGCAGGGCCACCAGCGCGTCGATGTCGGCGGTCTCCCAGGCGCGGACGAAGCTCGCCACCACTGCATTCTCAGCGAGTGAGTCGGCAGCGGGAGGCTGCTCGTGGTCGGCAACCGTCGACCGCCAGTGCTGCAGGCCGGCGCGCGCTCGCTTGAGGGCGCTCTTGACCGAGTCGACGGTCGTGTCCAGCATGTCGGCCACCTCAAGGGCGTGGAACCCGAGCACGTCGCGCAGGATGAGGACCGCGAGCTGGCGAGGCGGCAGGAGCTGCAGTGCCGTCACGAACGCCACTGAAATGGATTCGGTCTGCTCGTACCGGGCCTCTGGACCGAGCGGCAGATTGATCGCGCCTTCGAGGAGAGTGTCCGGGTACGGCTCGAGCCAGACGACCTCGCCGAGTCGGGTCGGTTCGGGCGGTTCGACCCCAGGGATGTCCCACTCCTTGGCCGGGCGTCGGCTCGCCGAGCGGAGCGTGCTGAGGCACCGATTGGTGGCGATCCGGTAGAGCCAGGTGCGCAGCGAGGCACGACCGTCAAACCCTTCGAGGCCCCGCCAGGCGGCCAGCAAAGTGTCCTGGAGAGCGTCCTCGGCATCCTGGAACGATCCGAGCATCCGGTAGCAGTGCACCTGTAGCTCGCGGCGATGCGGTTCGGTGAGCGCTCGGAACGCCTCACCATCTCCACCCCGCGCCCGGCTGATCAGATCGGCTCTCGGCAACTCCACTCTCGCCACCTCTCTCTTGCTTCCACCCTGTACAGACGCCGGCCGAGGAGCAAACGGGGCGGTCGGCGGGCGCCCCCTTTCCCACCATCGTGGCGTCTAGATCCTTGATAGCCGACAACACCAAGGGAGAACGGCCATGGGAAAGATCGTCATCAGCGAGAACGTCACGCTCGATGGAGTCATGCAGGACCCGACCGGTGAGGAGGGCTTCCAGCGCGGCGGCTGGTTCGGCCGGGTCGGGGACACGGACCGCGAAGCGTGGGCCAAGGCCGAGTTGGAGGAGGCGCTGGGCGCCGAGGCCCTGCTGATGGGTCGACGGAGCTACGAGTACTTCGTCGCTCGGGGGTGGGGATCGCGGAGCGGCGAGTGGGCGGAGAGGTTGAGAAGCCTGCCCAAGTACGTCGTGTCGTCGACCCTCGGAGATCTCGAGTGGATCAACTCGACGGTACTGAAGGGCGACGTGGTGACCGAGGTCTCGAAGCTGAAGGAAAGGGTGAACGGGGATATCGTCGTCTACGCCAGCAGCGGGCTGGTACCCACGCTGATGGAGCACGACCTTGCCGATGAGCTGCGGCTGATGGTCTTCCCGTTCGTGCTCGGGGCCGGCAAACGCCTCCTCGGCGAGACCAGCGCAATGTTGCCCCTCCGCTTGGTCGACACCCGAACGATCGGCGACGGCGTCGCCTTCCTCACCTACCAGCTCGTCCGCAACACCTAGTACGCCGATCAGCGGCTGCCGGTGAAGGTGATGCCGTTGGTGATCTGCTTCTGCGCGAAGAAGAAGATCGCCAGGCAGGGCAGGGTGATCAGGATGGAGGTTGCCATCAGCAACGGGGTGTCGGTGCCGTTGACGGACTGGAAGCCGGCCAGCGCCAACGGCAACGTCTTCCACTGGTCGGAGTTGATGTAGATCGCCGGCCCGAGGAAGTTGTTCCAGTAGCCCATGAACAGCAGGATCGACACCGCCACCACGGCGGGCCGGGCCAGCGGCAGGTAGACCAGCAGGAACATGCGGAACCACCCGCACCCGTCCATCACCGCCGCGTCGGCCAGCTCGGACGGCATCCGGGCGAAGAACTGGCGGAACAGGAAGATGTAGAACGGCGAGCCGAAGAACGCCGGCAGGATCAGCGGGTACAGCGTGTCGATCATGCCGAGGTTGTTGAACAGCATGAACTGCGGCACCATCGTCACCTCCCCCGGCAGCAGCATCGTGGCGAGCACGATCGCGAAGACCACCCCGGAGAACCGCACCCGCAGCCGGGCGAACGCGAACCCCGCCAGCGAACACGAGAAGACCGTGCCCACGATCGGGATCAGCGTGGTCAGCACCGAGTTCAGCGCGTACCGCCAGAAGGGGAACGAGGTGATCGCGCGCGAGTAGTTGTCCCAGAGGAACTCGCGCGGCCAGATGCTCGCACCGGCGCTCCCGACCCCGGCCAGCGAGCGCAACGAGGTCGCGATCATCCACAGGAACGGGTACACGAACGCGAGCGACCCGAGCGCCAGTACGACGTACAGGACGATCGTGACCGGCAGGTTCCGCCGCCAGTACGGGCGGTCTGCCCGCAGGCCCGTCCGCGGGCCGGCTACCAGGACAGGTGATTCGCTCACCGACACCGCCATTAGCGAGCCTTCCTCGAGGAGCGTCGGCGACGTCCGCCGCCGCCCTGCTCGGTCTCGTAGTACACGGCGAACGAGCTGGCGCGAGCGGTGACGGCCGTGAGCGCGAGGATGATGACGAACAGCATCCAGGCCAGTGCCGAGGCGTAGCCCATCCGGAAGTTCTGGAACGCGTTCTCGTACAGGTAGTAGACGAAGAACAGCAGCGAGTTCTTCGGACCACCGTCGGCGATGAAGCCCTGGGTGAAGATCTGCAATGCGCCGATGATCCCGGTCAGGATGTTGAACAGGATGATCGGGCTGAGCTGCGGCAGCGTGATGTGCCAGAACAACCGGGTCACACTCGCCCCGTCCAGCGCGGCCGCCTCGTACAGGTTCAGCGGCACGTCCTTCAGGCCGGCCAGGTAGATCACCATCGCGCTACCCACGGTCCACAGGCTCATCAGGATCACCGTCGGCAGTGCCCAGGACGCGTCGTTGAACCACCCCGGCCCCTGAATGCCGACCTTCGCCAGCAGATCGTTGGCCAGCCCGTACTGCGGGTTGAAGACCCACAGGAACAACACCATCTGGGCCACGCCGGACACCAGGCTCGGCAGGTACCAGATCGTGCGGAACAGCCTGATCCCGGGCAGATCCACATTCATCAGCAAGGCGACCAGGAACGCGAGCACCGTCTGCAGCGGCACGCTGATCACGGCGTACAGCAGGGTCACCTTGAGCGCCTGCGCCACCTTCGGATCCTGGAAGGCCTCGGTGTAGTTGCCGAATCCCACGAACGTGGGCGGCGTGATCAGGTCCCAGGAGGTCAGGCTGACATAGACCGAGGAGATCATGGGTCCGACCGTGAAGATCAGGAAGCCGATCAGCCAGGGCGAGATGAACAGCCAGAACGCGATCGTCTTGTCGGCCCGGGGCCACTTCCGCTTCGCCCCGTACGCCGCCAGCCCGATGACGGCGTACAGGGCGATCAGCAGGATCAGGAACGGGACCAGCGGCACCAGCACCGCGGGCACACCCCAGGACTCCGCGAGCTGGCGGATCCAGCCGATGGTCGGATTCATGAATCGATCTGCCTCACTGCTTCAGCGCAGCGGTGCACTTGGTGTTCAGCTCGGGCAGCACCGTCGCGACATCACCCTTGCCGGTGCCGAGCGGCGTCCCATCGAGCATGCCCTTCTCGGCATCGCCGGAGATCTGGGCTTCCTTCTTCACCGAGACGCCGACCAGGCCGCTCTTCAGGGCGGTGGTGAACGCGGCCAGGTTGCGGTCGGGCGGCATGACCTTCTCGAGTGTCGCCGTCGACTCCGCGATGATCGGTACGCCGAGGGCGGTGTTGCCCTGGATCAGCAGGTCCTGAGCCGCCTTCTGCGTGCTGGCGAACTCGACGAACTTCTTGGCGTTCTCGGCCTTCTTGCCGGTCGCGTTCTTCGCGATCGCCAGGCCGCCGACCTCCATCGGGAACCCCTTGCCAGGCACCGGCACCAGCATCCAGTTCGGCTTGCTGAACTTGGCGAAGTCAGCGACCGTCCACGGACCGAAGTCGCTGAAGGTGGCCAGCCGGCCAGCGGCGAACCACTGCGCCTGGTCCTGGCCCTCGATGTCCACCGAGGTCGGCGAGTACTTGTCCTTTTGCATGTTCACCACGTACTGCGCGGTCGCCACGCCGGTGGGGTCGCCGAAGGTACAAGCGGTCGCGTCGGCGTTGTAGTAGCTGCCGCCGGAAGCGGTCAGCCAGCCCCGGTACCAAAGGTTGCTGGAACCGAACACCCGCGCCTTGCCCTCACCGTGGGACAGCTTGGCGGCGACGTTCCGGAACTCCTCCAGCGTCATCGGAGTCGTTGCGCTGGGCAAGGGAACGCCCGCTGCCTTGAAGGCGTCCACGTTGATCGCCATCACCTTCGGCTTCGCGGTGAACGGTGTCGCGTAGTACTTGCCGTCGAACTGCATCGACGAGGAGATGTTCGGCTGGATGAACTTGCCCGGGTCGACCTGCTGCTCGGCGAAACTCGGCGCGAACCCGGCCAGGCTGGTGTTGCTGATCTCCAGCACGGTGGACTGGGTGCCGGCCGCGATCGAGGTCTGGATCTTCTGCTCGTAGTCGGCCTGGATCCAGTTCGTCGTCACCTTGGTACCGGGGTTGGCCTTCTCGAAGGCCGCCGCGATCGCCTTCAGCGAGGCGGCCTCGGAGTTCGTGCCCCAGAACGAGAAACTGATGTCCCCGTTCTCGTCGGCGCCGCTGTTGGCGGCGGGCTGGCTGCCGGTCGCGCAGCCGGCGGCGAGGAGGAGTGCGGCAAGCCCGGCCCCGACCGGGATCAGGCGGTTGAAAACCTTCATGAGGGGTCCTTCGTCTGAGAGGTGACCCGGGCGGTCTGGCCGGGTTCGAGTGTCCTGACGCCGGCTGATCCGACGGCCACCGTCAGCGGCCCCGGCCCGCTGTGCACGGTGATCTCTGTCGACTGCCGGGCAACTTGGGTGATGCGTAGGTCCCACTCGCCGATCCGCACGTGGTCGGCGCTCAACAGCCCGATGTCCGCGGGCAGGTGGGAGTCGATGGACAGGTACGCCGACGCGGCGTCCGGCACCAACCCGAGCAGTCCAGCCACCAGGTGCTGGACGACGGTGAAGGAAATCTCCGGATAGTCGTCCCGGCTGTCGATGAGGTGCCGCAGCCAGCGCCACGCCGACTCGTCACGTCCGTGCCGGAAGAACACCTCCGGCAGATAGCTGAACGCCTCGATGTTGGCAGGCGGCCGTAATTCCAACTCCTGCTCGAGGTAGTCCAGGAACCGCTCGTTCTGTACTCCGTGTCCGCTCAGCCCCGTCATCGGCACGATCCAGTGCGACTCGAGTCCCCAGGAGAACTCGAGCCCGTTCCGGCTCAGCCCCCGGGCGAACCGGCCCAGCGACTCGTCCCACCAGTTCCCCTGGAACTCCGCCTGGATCCGCTCCGACCGTTCGAGAAAGCGCTCTCTCTGTGCCTTGCCGACGCCGCGATCCTTGCCGCGTTCTTTGCCGAGGGCACGCAATGCGGCGTAGTGCAGGGCGAGCCCGTCCCCCGCGATGATCAGCGGTGTCTCGGGATCCTGCTCGTTGTAGGTGGCCGCACCGTCGAAGAGGTCGCCGGTGCCGGGTGCCTCGGGGATGCCGTCGCCGTCGCTGTCGTGAGCGGCGACGAAGTCCTCGACCGAGCGGAGGTAGTAGGCCGCCAGGTCCGGGTCGTCGATCCAGCGCCGGTCGCCGGTCCAGTCGTACTGCTCCAGCGCCCGGTAGGTCAGGTCGAACACCGCGGGGATCTCCCGCACGAAGTGCTCGTCGCCGTGGTAGTCGAGCCCGGCGATGCTCCCGTCGAAATGGAACGCCCACAGCGGGTACCACTTCCGCCCGGACGTGCTCGAGCGGGCGAAATGCCGGATCATCGCGAGGTTCTCCGCGTCCAGCCCGAGCAGATGCGCACCGGTCGCCTGGTGGCAGACGTCGCGTGAGTAGAACATCGGCCGGGAGGGGTAACCGGCCCAGTACGACGGCAGGTTGCCGGCCGCGGCATCCGTCTGCACCCACTCCAGCGCCCGCTTCCGGGCCCAGGCGAAGGCGTCCTCGACGTAGCCGAGATCCGAGGTGACAGCCAGGTCTGACATCGCGGACGCACCTTTCACACAATCGACTATTAGCGCTAAAACTAGCACTGGGTCCGCATTCGTCAATACCTTCGGAGGTATCGATTTTACCGCTATAGTCGGTGCTCTACAGTGAGCTCATGAACGGGAGTTGCCGATGACGTCCGTACCGCCCGGGGCCAGTTTCGAGGTCCGCTCCCCCGACGGCAGCCTCCGCCGGACCGGCTCGGTCTCCTCCCCCGGGACTGCAACGGTGACCGAGCTGCCGGCCTCCGCGCCGGGCGTGCTCGCGTACGAGATCGCCACTGACGACCTCGGCGCGGGGCCGATCAGGATCCGCTGGACCTGGCCGGTCGATTCCGCCGCCACGCTGTGGACCGCGACCCAGGGCTCGCACCGCACGCTGCCGACCGACTGGGGCTCGCATCGCGATATCCGCTCGGTGCGCTCCGCCCCGGTGGCCTCCTTGGTCGGGACCGACGATCTCAGCCCGTGCACGATCTCGCTGTCGTCGAGCGTCCGCGGCTGCGACTTCGCGGTCGGGGTGAACGAGGAGACCGCCGAGCAGTTGGTCCAGCTCGCGGTGGACGACGTCGAGCCGACTGACGGCAGCTATCGCTTCACCTTACGGATCGACCTGCGCGGTCTGCACTTCGCGGAGGCGCTGCGGGACGTCACCGATGCGTGGACCGCCGAGCTCGGCGACCGGATCGCGCCGGTGCCCGAGCTCGCCCGGCAGGCGATGTACTCCACCTGGTACAGCGATCACCAGCACGTCTCGGCGGAATCAGTCGAGCACCACGCCCGCGCCAGCGCGCAGTACGGGTGCAAGGCAGTCATCGTCGACGACGGTTGGCAGACCGAGGACACCGCGCGCGGCTACGCACACTGTGGTGACTGGGAGCCGACCAGCAGCACCTTCCCGGACATGGCAGATCACGTACGCCGCGTCCACGAGCTCGGGCTCGACTACGTGCTGTGGATCGCGCCGCCGTTGATCGGGGCGCATTCCAAGGCCTGGGAGCGGTTCAAGGACCGGACTCTTGGCTACGTCGACGGCCTCAGCGCGTGGGTGCTCGACCCGCGGTATCCGGAGGTCCGCGAGCACATCGTCGAGTGCTGCGTCCGACCGGTGCGCGACTGGGGCATCGACGGGCTCAAGATTGACTTCATCGACTCGTGGGCCTGGGCCGACCCGGAGCCGGCTCCCGACGGCGACTGCGAGACCGTGGACGAAGGCGTCGAGCTGATCCTGGCCGCCGTCACCAGCGAGCTCCGCAGGCTGCGCCCGGATCTCCTGATCGAGTTCCGGCAGGACTACGTGAACCCGCGGCTGTGGCAGTTCGGCACCTTCCTGCGCGCGGGCGACTGCGCGATGGACGCAGTGGAGAACAGGGTCCGCACGGTCGACAGCCGGCTGCTCGCCGGCGACCGCGCTGTCCACTCGGACATGCTGATGTGGCGCCCCTCGGCCACCCCCGAAGCGGTGGCGCAGCAGTTCATTGGGGTCATGTTCAGTACTCCGCAGGTCTCCGTCGAGCTCGGATCGCTGGCCCCCGAGCACGATCGGGTGGTGCGGTTCTGGCTCGGGTTCATGAAGGACCACGCCGACACGCTGTTGCACGGCGTACTGACTCCGTCCCGGCCCGACGCGCGCTACACGCAGGTCGCGGCGGCGTCACCGGAGACCACCGTGGTTGCCGTTTTCTCCAACCCGGTGGTGCGTTTGACCGCAGCAGCCGCGGTGATGCTGCTGGTCAACGGGGGCGACCGGCCGGGCCTGATCCTCGAAGGTGCTGGGGCTGGCCCTGTGCACCTCGTAGTGTCTGACTGCTCAGGCGTCGAGTTGTCCCGTACTACGACCACCCCGCCGGCCGGCCTCTGGGCGGTCGACGTACCGGTCGGCGGCGTGGCGCGGATCGAGCAGGTTCACTGAGGGGGCTGGATGGCGAACGAGCGTAAGAAAACTCTGGTCCACCGCAGGACGACCGTGGCCGACGTGGCACGCCTAGCCGGAGTGTCGGCGATGACGGTGTCGAACGTGCTGAACGCGCCGCACCGGGTCAGCGACCAGACGGTCCGGACCGTGCAGGCCGCGATCGACGAACTCGGCTACACCCCCAACCACGCGGCGCGGGCGCTGTCGTCCGGCCGCAGCCAGGTGATCGGCCTGCCGCTCTACCTCGAGGACGACGCGTTCAGCGATCAGAACCCCGGCCTCGGTGGTTTCCTGCACGGCCTGCTCGGCGGTCTGGTGAAGGCCGCGGCGACCTCCGGGTACGGCGTCCACGTGACGACGCCGACCGAGGGCGCGACCGAGATCGCCCTGTACGAGGAGCTGATCGCGGCCCGTCAGGTGGACGCGATCGTCGTCCTGGAGACGATGCCGCGCGATCCTCGGCTGGAGTTCCTCAGCTCCCGCGGGTTCCCGTTCGTCGCCTTCGGGCGGACCGGTCCTATCCAGCGGCAGTGCTGGGTGGACGTCGACAACGTGGCCTCGATGGCGGCGATCGGCCGGCATCTCCAGTCGACAGGGCGAACCCGGGCCGTCTACCTCGGGACCAAGAGCAGTCTGCCCTGGGTGCATCAGCGGGAGGAAGGGTTCCTGCAGGAGTTCAGTTCGCCGCACTCGACGCAGTCGTTCGACGACCTGGACGCGGTTGCGGCGTACGTGGCGTCGACGCTCGACTGCGACAACCCGCCGGACACCTACGTGGCCGACAACGACGCCTTCGCGGTAGTGGCGATGCGTGCACTGCAACGACGTGGCGTCAAGGTCGGTCAGGACGTTGCCGTCACCGGCTTCAACGACTTCCCTTTCGCGAGCATGCTGGACACGCCGTTGACGACCGCACGCATTCCACTGCGCGACATCGCCGGCTGCCTGTTCTCGCGTGCACTGCGGGAGATCAGCGGCGAGCCGGACCAGCCAGGTCAGCTGGTCATAGCTCCCCTGGTTGTTCGATCGAGCGCTTGAGGGCCGTCTGCACGAACCGCGCGACCCACGGCGACCGATTGCCCGCCTGCCACACCACCACAGTCTCGTACTGCGCGACGTCGGTCACCGGGCGATACACGATGTCCGGCCGGCCGTTCCTCCGCGCCAGCGAGGTCGGGACCAACGCCACCGCCTGGCTGAAAGCGATCACCTCCAGCAGTTGCGAGCTGTCCTGCACCAGCGGTCCGTCGACCGGGTTGTCCGGAGTGCTCGACCAGAAGTTGCTCTGGGCATCGTTGGAACCTGGCCACCGCGGTGTCGGCAGGCCGGCCAGATCCTCGGCGGCGAGGGTCTCCCGGCCGGCCAGCGGATGACTGGCCGGCAACGCCGCCACCCGTGGTTCGACGACCAGCAGTTCGGACTCGAGACCGTGGTCGTCGAACGGCCCGCCCAGGATCGCCACATCCGCACGACCGTCGCGCACCATGCCCTCCTGTTCACCGAATCCACTGATGGTGATGCGGATCTCGGGCGCGTCCGGCTCGGTCAGGAACTGCTCGACGATGCCATGCAGGAGCTCGGTGGACACGCCTGGCTTGGCGGTGACCACGAGAGTCCTGGCGGGAAGACCCGCGCGCTGCGTCCGACGTACGGTCGCGTCCAGGGCATCGAGGACCTGGGCTGATTCCTTCAGGAAGGTCTCGCCGGCCGTCGTCAGCGCGATCCGCTGGTCGGAGCGATCGAAGAGGTCGACGCCGAGGCGGCGTTCGAGCTGGCGCATCGCGCGGGACAGCGGCGGCTGGGCGATCCCGAGACGCTCGGCCGCGCGGGTGATGTTCAGGTCCTCGGCGACCGCGCGGAAGTAGCGCAGTTCGCGGATCTCGGGTTCCGGCATACCGCCAGGGTATGGGGTGCTACCGGATCGGTCTTTTCTTCTCCGCTACGGGCGGGTGAACTGAAGACATGAACACGAACGAAGTCGCACTCGTCACAGGTGGCAACAAGGGACTCGGCCGGGAGATCGTCCGGCAACTCGCAACCGAGGGACTGACCGTCTACCTCGGCGCCCGCGACGCCGAGCGGGGTCTGAGCGCCCGCGACGCACTCGCGAAGGAAGGTCTGGATGTCCGGTTCGTCCAGTTGGACGTCACCGATCCGGGGTCTGTCGGCGCCGCGGTGAAGTCGATCGAAGCGGATGCCGGCCGGCTGGACGCGCTGGTGAACAACGCCGGGATCGTCGTCGAATGGGGCACGAAGGTCGCGGACATCACGGCTGATCAGCTCCGCGAGGTCTACGAGGTCAACGTCTTCGGTGTTGTCACGGTTACGTCTGCCTGCATCCCGCTGCTGCGCCGGTCTCCGAACGGCCGGATCGTCAACATGTCGAGCGGACTCGGCTCGCTCACCCTGCTGGCCGACCAGGACAGCTACTTGTCGACACAGAAGTTCCTTGCCTATAGCTCGTCCAAGGCCGCGCTCAACGCCCTCACCGTCGTTTACTCCAACGCGCTCCGCGCCGACGGCATCAAGGTCAACTCCGCCAACCCCGGCCTGGTCGCGACGGACCTCAACGCGGCCTCCGACGCCCCGCGCGGCGGCCGCACCACGACTGACGGTGCCCGCAATCCGGTCCACCTCGCCCTCCTCTCCGCCAACGGCCCCACCGCCACCTTCACCGGCGGCGGCGAGTCCCCCACGGCGCCTGTCCCCTGGTAGCTCTCAGTTCTCCGAGAGCGCTCTCCGGGCGAGCAGCATGGTGACGACGGCGCCGACGACGCCGGCCAGGCAGATCGTCAGGCCGGGCCGGATCACGGTTCCGATTGCCCCGGCCAGCGCGATGCTGACGCCCTGGATCGCCATCAGGCCACTGGTCTGGACCGTGAACAGCCGACCCCGGTACGCCGGATCGATCGCCGCCAGGATCAGCGGATCGATGCCCTGGTTGAACGCATAGCCGCTGCCCGAGATCGCGAGCAGGACGGCCGCGAGAGCGATCCCCGGTGTTGCCACGAAGGCGATCGCGGGGAGCTGGCTCAGCAGGATGAGCGGGACGACGAGCCGCCGCCTGGTTGACGGTTCGAGCCGGGTGGCGGCAAGCTCGCCCAGCACGGAGCCGACGGCGTACCCGGTGAACAGCGCGCCTGCGGCGGTCGCCGCGGCGCCGGTCTGGGCGGTGTAGGCCACGGCGAGTCCGTCGGGCATCGAGGAGAAGGCTGGAACGACCCAGGACAAGACGATCAAGCGTCTCAAGCGGACGTTGCTCAGCAGGTACTTCAAGCCGCTGAGGGAATCCTGCACCGTGCCGCCGGTGGTTCCGACCGCCGGAGTGAACGGAGTACCGAGGCCGATCAAGGCGGCCGAGGCGACGAAGGTCGCGACATCGAGGGCGAGGAGCAAGGTCGGCCCGAGCGCCGCGACCGCGATCGCGCCGAGCCCGAAACCCATCAGCACGGTCAGCTGGCCGATTGCCCTGAGCAAGGACCTGCCGATCGGGAACAGGTCGGCTGGGAGCAACTGGGCGAGGCTGGCCGCGCGGGCGCCGGCGAAAATCGGCGCGACGATCCCGGTCAGCAGGAGCAGGCCGAGGAGAGCACCGACAGGGAGCCCGGGGATCAGCATGAGGGCGATGCAGCCGGCGCTGATCAGGTCGGAGCAGACCAGCACCCGGCGGGCCGGGAAACGGTCCGAGATCGAAGAGAGCGCGATCCCGCCGAGAGCGTAGGGCAGGAACGCGCAGACCAGAACGAGGGCGGACAGCAACGGCGACCCGGTCCGCTCGAAGATCAGGATCGACAGGGCGACCTGGGCGGCGACCGTGCCGGCCATCGACACGGCATGCGCGACGAAGATGTTGCGCATCCCGGCAACCTGCAGAACAGCCCGATAGCCGGTGGTGGTTGTCGTTGGCGTACTCACGCAGAGAGCGTGCTCCCTGCCTCCCGGCCAGGAGTATATTTTCGGCCATGCCCGAAACTTCCACACTGCGGGGCTCGGAATGACGGTGTTGCGGTTCGGGCGGGGTGATGTGGTGCGGTGCCGGTTTGGGATCTCGCCGTTGTGGGAGACCATTTCCGCGGTGCGGGTTCTGCACGGCCACAAGCATCGGCCGCTCTACTCTCCCTGGGTGGCGGCGAAAGCCGAAGTGGCGGCCGGCCTCGATCTGCACATGCTGCGGGCCGTCCAGCCCCGGGCCGGCTTCACCCCTGACTTCCTCACGCCTCCTCCGAAGGCTTCCCGGGCGAGGTTCGGCACCGAGATCGCCCGCGTCCGCAGCGCTCCCCTGCACCAGGTCCGCGCCGAGCTGATCCGTTCGCGCGACGAACTGAACAATCCCGGCGGCCCGGAGATCGACCGGATGCTGGCCGATCCAGCCGGCGCGAGGGAGCGGTTCGCCGACGAGGTCGAGACCGCCTGGACCACGCTGATCGAACCGGACTGGCCGCTGATCAGCCGCGTCCTCGAGGACGACCTCGCCTACCGCGGGCAGCAACTGACCTCCGGCGGACTGGCCGAGCTGTTCGACGACCTGCATCCGACGCTGACCTGGGAAGACGACCAGCTGATCGCGTCCCGCTACCGCGAACCGGATCGTGAGCTCACCGGTCAGGGGCTGCTGCTCGTGCCCGGTGTGTTCGCATGGCCGCATCTGGTCATGGTTGTCGCCCCGAGCTACCAACCCACGGTGGTCTACCCGGCGCGTGGCGCGGCCCGCCTCTGGTCGGACGCGCCGGCTCCGCCGGATCCGTTGGCGAAACTCCTCGGCCGGACCCGCGCGACACTTCTCGTCGCGCTGGATCCTCCCGCCACCACGAGCGCCCTCGCGGCGCAGTACGGGCTGGCGTTGGCGACGGTCGCGGAACACCTGGCCGCGTTGCATGCCGCCGGCCTGGTGATCAGGCGGCGTACCGGTCATCAGGTCCATTACCGGCGGACGGACGTCGGTCAGGCCGTCATCGACGCTTCTGTCGGCTGAGGTCCCACCTCGGTGGGGTCGGGCAGGTCAGAATGCTGGGGTGACCAAGGTTCCCAAGCCGGCAGTTACCAGCACACGCCACACGCGACGGTGGCCTGCCTCGCTGGCGGTCCTGGCTGTCCTGGGGTTGCAGCTTGCCGTGCCCGCTGCGGTGGTGCCGCTGCCGCGCTGGGTGCTCCCGGCGTTGGGCGCGGCCCTGCTGGTGCCGCTGGTGTGGATGAATCCGTTCCACCTGCGCCGCGACGAGCCGTGGTTGCGCTGGGTCGAAGTGGCCCTGCTGGCTGTCCTGGTGGGGATCAACGCGCTCTACCTGGTCGGACTGATCTTTTTCCTGACCTCAGGTCAGGCGAACGACGGCGCGGTCCTGGTCAAAGCAGCCGTGCTGATCTGGACGACGAACGTGGTTGCGTTCGGCGTTTGGTTCTGGGAGGTCGACCGCGGCGGGCCGTTCGCGCGGGCCCCTGAGCACGAACACGAGGAAGAGCGGCCCGATCTGCTCTTCCCACAGATGACCTCGGACGTCCCCGGCTGGGCAGGCTGGCTGCCCGGGTTCACCGACTACCTGTACGTCGCCTTCACCAACGCGACCGCGTTCAGCCCGACCGACACGATGCCGCTGACAGCACGGCTCAAGATCCTGATGGCGATCCAGTCCATCATCGCCCTGCTCACCGTCGCCGTGGTCGCCGCCCGGGCGGTCAACGTCCTCTAGCCGGCCACCGCCGTCCATCTACTGATATCTCCCTATCGACGGCGTTGTAATGAGTGTGCGAGTGTTATGCCCATGTACAGCACTCCCGCCCGGACCAAGTCGGCCGGCCTTGGCTTCGCCATCTTCTCGGCCATCACCTTTGGTGGTTCGGGGCCGTTCGCGAAGGCGCTGATCGGGGCTGGGATCTCGCCCGAACAGGCCGCCTGGTTGAGGATTCTCGGTGCGTCCGTCCTGCTGGTCCCGCTGATGCTGATCTTCCGCGGGAGTGCCGGTCTGCGTGCCGCGCGTGCCTCCTGGCCGCAGTTGGTGCTGTACGGGCTGACCGGGATCGCCGGGTGCCAGACGCTGTTCTTCATCGCCGCCAGCCGGTTGCCGGTGGGGGTCGCGATCCTGCTGGAGTTCTCCGGGCCGGTGCTGGTGGTCGGCTGGCTGAAGTTCGGGCGCAAGGTGGCGGTGCCGCGGTCGGCGGCACTCGGGGTTGCGATCGCGTTGGTCGGGCTCGCGACGGTGGTGGAGATCTGGTCCGGGCTGCAGTTGGACCTGGTCGGTCTGCTCGCCGGGCTGGGTGCGGCCGCCTGCCAGGCGACGTACTTCATCCTGATCGACAAGCTCACCGGTGTCGCCGATCCGTTGGTGATGACGGCGGCCGGCAGCGTGGTCGGCGCGATCCTGCTGACCGCGATCTCCGCACCCTGGGCCATCCCGTGGCACGCGCTGACGGACACGATCGCGATCGGCGAGCGGTCCGCGCCCGGCTGGATCTTCGCCGCCTGGCTGATCGTGGTCAGCACAGTGGTCGCCTACCTGGCGGGCGCCGCCGCAGTCCAGCGACTGTCCGCGGCAATCGGTGGAGCAGTCGCGTACGTCGAGGTCGTGGCAGCAAGCTTGTTCGCCTGGATCCTGCTGAACGAAACCCTCAGCACCAACCAGATCATCGGCGGCGCCATCGTCCTCCTAGGTGCCTTTGTAGCCCAGTCCTCCGTCGGCAAGGTCGCCCCACCCGAGATCCCCGACACAGACACCCCACTCCTCGAAACCCCCGACCTCGACCCCGCCGACTTCGACCCCGTCGGCCGCTGAAGCACCCGACCGTCTCACCCCGATTCTGGGTGAGGTGGTTCGTGGGTTCGTTGGTACATGTGGTTCGCGGGTAGGTGTGGGTGGTTCGCGTCGCCGGGCTGCGTGATGGTGCTAGCCGCGGCGAGGTGAGTCAAGGGCGCTTCGCGGCCCTGCGGGCTCGAACAAGTTCGACCCTTGACACACCTCACCACGACCAGGGAAAGACGCAGCTACGCCCGGAGCCGCTGAGAAGTACGGCCACAATTCAGGGATTACGTCGCGGGGCGGCCGAACGCCTTCCACGGTAAGGAACCCGGCGATTTCACCCGCGCCGGCCGAATCTCGGGCAAGTTGTCGGGACCTTGAACACCAAATCGGGACCTCGGACAACAAATACCTTGTCCGAGGTCCCCACCACCTGTCCGAACCCCCGACACAATCACCGCCCCGGACCCAGTCGAACCATCTAGCGGAACCCGCACACCACCAGGCGAACCAGCCGGTGAACCGCCCCGGCCGATGCCCGCCTGCTCGACCGATACCGCCCTACAGGCCGGCATCGGTCCAACGACCCGGCATCCACCCAGGCGGGCCCACCGCCGATAGCAGGTTATTCGACCGATAGCGCCCAGTAGACCGGTATCGGTCCCACAAGCTGGCAGCCGACCGAACCACGCCACGATCTGGAGCACGGCCCACCACCCAGACCTACAGAATCCGCCGCCCACCCGGGAAACCGGTTACTGGACACGGTTTCGCGACTTCTGTAGGTCTGGATGGGGGCCACCTCGGGAACCGGCGCCACCCGGGCCGACGGAATCAGCGGA
>Ga0193717_1000358_pt1 | contig 32729 bp, 2 predicted proteins | sample U2c2metaG_FD_145900 | JGI IMG/M metagenome (GOLD analysis project Ga0193717, IMG submission 145900) | Soil microbial communities from a riparian zone of the East river system, Colorado, United States - U2c2 | ecosystem: Environmental > Terrestrial > Soil > Riparian zone | place: USA: East River... | reverse complement strand
CAAGGGAACTACGCGGCAGGCAACGCCTTCCTCGACGCGCTGATGCGTCAGCGACGAACCGAAGGCCTGCCGCGTAGTTCCCTTGTCCAGCGCCGCCGAAGACGCCCGCGATGGAGGAGAACACGACAAACGCCGACAGCGGGAGGTCCCGGGTCAGCTCGTGCAGGTTCCAGACGGCGTCGACCTTGGGCCGCAGGACCGTGCTCAGGCGCTCGGGAGTGAGCGAGCCGATCACGCCGTCGTCCAGGACACCCGCGGTGTGCACCACGGCTGAAACGGGAACGTCCGCGAGCGTGCTGGCCAAGGCCGCGCGATCCGAAACATCGCAGGCCGCGACACTGACGTCCGCGCCGAGTTCGGTCAGCTCCGTGACCAGGTCGGCCGCGCCGGACGCCGCCAAACCGCGACGGCTCAGCAGCAGCAAACGCCGTACGCCACGCTCGGCGACGAGGTGCCGGGCGAGGATCGCGCCGAGGCCACCGGTTCCGCCGGTCAGTACCACGGTGCCGTCCGGATCCCAGCTCTCGACGGGAGTTTCGGCGGCGGTCACGCGAACCAGACGTCCCGCGCGGGCGACGCCGTCCCGCAGCACGAGCTGCGGTTCCGCGGAGCACAGCGCCGCGGCCAAGGCGCCGGCTTCGTCGAAGTCGATCAAGCCGAAGCGACCCGGGTTCTCCGTCTGCGCCGAGCGCACGAGCCCTTGTGCAGCGGCGACGGTGACGTCCTCGCCCTGGCTGACGAAGACCAGCCGGGAGTCGGCGAACCGCTCCTCGGCGAGCCATTCCTGCAGCAGAGCCAAAACCTGGGCGGTCGTCGTATGCACCGATTCGGGTACGTCACCGGTCGTGCCTGCCAAGGACACCAGCACCGGTCCGGCCACGGAACCGACCGAAGCCAGATCCGCGTAGACGTCCACCAGGGTTCCGGCGGCGAGCAGGGTGTCGGCGAGGCCGAACGGATCGGCGCCGAGCACGATCGGGGTGCCGAGATCGGCGGTGACGGCCACGGACACCGGAACCCAGTCGAGGCCGAAGAGCGAATCGCGGTCCACAGTGGAACTGAGCTGCTCGGGCAAGATTGCCCTTACCTGCAGTGCGCCGACCGAAGCGACGGGCGCGCCGGAGCGGTCGGCCACGGCGATCGTCATCGAGCCGTCGGCGTCCCAGCCGAGCTTGACGCGGATCTCCGCGGCGCCCCTGGCGTGCAGCGAGACGTCCGTCCACGAGAACGGCACCGACTGCCGGGACGGGTCGTCGGCCGCCCGGCCGTCGAAGGCGCCGGCGTGCAGGGACGCGTCGAGCAGCGCGGGGTGCAGGCCGAACGCCTCGGCGCCGGATTCCTCGGGCAGGGCCACTTCGGCGAACACCTCGCCGTCGCGGCGCCAGACCGCTTGCAGGCCTTGGAACATCGGGCCGTACTCGAACCCGTCGGCGGCGCGCTGCTCGTAGAAGTCGGCGATCTCGACCGGCTCGGCGCCGGTGGGCGGCCAGACGTCGCCCGGGAAGGCCGCGTCGTGCTCACCGATCGCGAGGACACCGGCGGCATGGCGCGTCCATGGTCCGTCTTCGGCGCCTGCGGGCCGCGAGTAGACGCTCAGCGCGCGCCGATCCGACTCGTCGGGTGCCGCGACCGCGACCTGGAGCTGGACCGCGCCTTGTTCGGGCAGGACCAGCGGTGCCGCGAGAGTGAGCTCCTCGACGAGGTCACAGCCAAGCTCGTCCCCGGCGCGGAGCGCGAGTTCGAGCAACGCGGTGCCAGGCACGAGCGCCGAACCGAGCACGACATGGTCGGCCAGCCAAGGATGGGTGCGCAGCGAGAGCAGACCAGAGAACAGGACCGCGTCGGAGTCGGCGACCCGCACGGCCGCACCGAGCAGCGGGTGATCCGTGGCGCCGAGACCGGCGGCGCGAACGTCCCCGGTCGAGTTGCCGGTACCGGACGGCCAGAACCGCTGACGCTGGAAGGCGTAGGTCGGCAAGTCGACTCGGCGCGCGCCGGGGAACAACACGCTCCAGTCGACGTTGACACCGTGGACGTGCAGGCGGGCCAGCGCGGACAACGCGGTGACCTCCTCCGAACGCTCCTTACGCAGCAACGGAACGACGACCGCGTCTTCCGACACGGACTGCTGTGCCATCGCGGACAGCACGCCGTCGGGGCCCAGCTCCAGGAACCGCGTGACGCCCTGGGCAGCCAACGCCGTGACGCCGTCGGCGAACCGCACGGACTCACGGACATGGCGGACCCAGTACCCCGGGTCCGTCGGCTCACCGGACGCGTTCGACACCATCGGGATCCGCGGAGTACTGAACGAAAGCCCTTCCACCACAACACGAAACTCGTCCAACATCGGATCCATCAACGGCGAATGGAACGCGTGACTCACGGACAGTCGCGACGACTTCCGCCCCTCGAACTGAGCCACCAGCGCGAGAACCTCGGTCTCGTCACCAGCCACCACGACAGACTCAGGGCCATTGATCGCGGCGATCGAGACGCCGTCGGTCAGCAGCGGCAGAACCTCAGCTTCAGTGGCCTTGATGGCGATCATCGCGCCGCCCGTGGGCAGCGCGCCCATCAATCGAGCGCGGGCGGACACGAGAGCGCAGGCGTCTTCGAGCGAGAGGATTCCCGCGACATGCGCGGCCGCGATCTCGCCAATCGAGTGTCCGGCCACCAAATCCGGACGCACACCCCACGACTCCACCAACCGGAACAACGCGACCTCGATCGCGAACAACGCGGGCTGCGTCCACACCGTCTCGTTCAGGGCGTCTGTGTCCTCACCCCACATCACGTCCCGTACTTCGCCGAGGTGCTCGACTACCGCATCGAACGCGTCGGCGAACACGCTGAACCGCTCGTACAGCTCACGGCCCATGCCGAGCCGCTGCGAACCCTGACCGGAGAACAGGAACGCCGTCTTCCCTGCGACCACCGAACCCTCAATCGCCGACACGTCCGGCTCCCCCGCGGCCAGCGCGGGCAAACCCGTTGTCGCGTCCGGGGAAACGAGGACCACAGCGCGGTGATCGAACAGCGCCCGGCCGGTCGCGAGCGAGAAGCCCACGTCGAACGGCGAAGCGTCGACCTCCTGAAGCCGAGCCGCCTGGCCGCGCAGGGCCTCCGGGGTCTTGCCCGAGAGCAGCCACGGTACGACCGCGGGTTCGGTCACCGGCTCGGCCGGGCTGACGACCGGCGGTGCCTGCTCGAGGATGGCGTGGACGTTGGTGCCGCTGATGCCGAACGCCGAGATCCCGGCGCGGCGCGGGCGATCCACCGGCGGCCACGGGATCTGCTCGTCCAGCAGTGCCACCGAACCGCTTTCCCAGTCCACATTGGACGAAGGGGTGCCCGCGTGCAGCGTCTTCGGGAGCACGCCGCACCGCATGGCCATGATCATCTTGATCACGCCCGCGACCCCGGCGGCGGCCTGGGTGTGGCCGATGTTGGACTTGATCGAGCCGAGCAGCAGCGGGTTTTCCCGGTCCTGCCCGTAGGTCGCGAGCAGCGCCTGGGCCTCGATCGGGTCACCCAAAGTGGTACCCGTACCGTGCGCCTCGACGACGTCGACGTCCGAAGCGGACAGATCGCCACTGGCCAGTGCCTGGCGGATAACACGTTGCTGCGACGGGCCGTTCGGCGCGGTGAGGCCGTTGGACGCGCCGTCCTGGTTGATCGCGGATCCGCGCAGCACCGCGAGGATCTCGTGGCCGTTGCGCTTGGCGTCGGAAAGCCGTTCCAGCACGACCATGCCGACACCCTCGGCCCAGCCGACGCCGTCCGCGGAGTCCGAAAAGGACTTGCAACGGCCGTCGGCGGAAAGCCCGCGCTGGCGGGAGAACTCGACGAACGTGCCGGGCGTCGACATGACCGTCACCCCACCGGCGAGCGCCAGTGCGCACTCACCGGCGCGCAACGCCTGCGCGGCGAGATGGAGCCCGACGAGCGAGGACGAGCAGGCCGTGTCGACGGTGACCGCGGGTCCTTCGAAGCCGAAGGTGTAGGAAACCCGGCCCGAGGCCAGGCTCCCCGCGCTGCCACTGCCCTGGTAGCCCTCGAAGGTGGCATCGCCGAGCAGCGAGCTGTAGTCGTTGTACATGACCCCGGCGAACACTCCGGTCTGGCTGCCCCGCAACGACTTCGGGTCGATCCCGGCGCGTTCGAGAGCCTCCCACGAGGTCTCCAGCAACAGCCGTTGCTGGGAGTCGGTGGTCATCGCTTCTCGCGGGCTCATCCCGAAGAAGCCGGGATCGAACTCGGCCGCGTCGTGGAGGAACCCGCCCGAGCGGGTGTACGAGGTGCCGAGGTGGTCGGGGTCGGCGTGGTAGAGCCCGTCGAGGTCCCAGCCACGGTTGACAGGAAAGCCCGAAACCGCGTCGACGCCTTCGCTGACGAGCCGCCACAGGCTCTCGGGCGAGTCGACCCCGCCCGGGTAGCGGCAGCCCATGCCGACGATGACGATCGGATCGTCGCTGACCGGCGGCAGCGCCCGCAACGGCACGGCCGTCGCGGCGTCCGCACCGAAGAGTTCGTCCAGCAGGTGACCGGCGAGCACCGACGCGGTCGGGTAGTCGAAGACGAGCGTCGGCGGGAGCCGCAGCCCGGCGGTGGCGTTCAGCCGGTTCCGCAGTTCGACGGCGGTGAGCGAGTCGAAGCCGAGTTCCTGGAACGCCCGCGACGGATCGATCTCGGCGACACCGGCGTGGCCGAGCACCAGCGCGACCTGCGTGCGGACGAGGTCGAGCACCTCCTCGGCGCGCGCTTCGGCGCCGAGGACGGACAGTCGGCGCACGAGTCCGGCGGCCGCACTCGACCCGGCGACGGCGGCCCGGCGAGAAGTCCCGCGAATCAGGCCGCGCAGCAGTTCGGGGATCTCGCCCTGGGCCCGGAACGCGGCGAGGTCGAGTCGGATCGGCAGGAGGACGGCGTCGTCCCCGCTGAGCGCGGCGTCGAACAGCGCCATGCCCTGCTCGACGGTCAGCGGCGGCATCCCGGACCGCGCGATGCGGTCGAGGTCGGCGTCGGTGAGGGTGCCGGTCATGCCGTCGGTGCGGGTCCACGGGCCCCAGGCGAGCGACAACCCGGGCAGCCCGTGGGCCTGCCGGTGCTGGGCCAGTGCGTCGAGGAACGCGTTCGCGGCGGCGTAGTTGCCCTGCCCGGCGGCGCCGAACGTCCCGGCAGCCGAGGAGTACGTGACGAAGGCCGTCAGATCGCGGTCACGGGTGAGTTCGTGCAGGTTCCACGCGGCGTCCACTTTGGACTTCAGGACCGCGGTGAGACGTTCGGGGGTAAGGGATTCGATCAGGCCGTCGTCGAGGACTCCGGCCGTGTGGACGATCGCGGACACGCTGTGCTGGTCGAGCAGTTCCGCGAGCGCGTCGCGGTCGGAGACGTCACAGGCGGCGACCTGGGCGTCGGTGCCCTGCGCGGCGAGTTCGGCGACGAGCTCCACCACACCGTCGGCCGCTCCCCCGCGTCGGCTGACGAGCAGGAGGTTCCGGACGCCGTGCTCGGCGGCCAGGTGCCTGGCGAGCACGCTACCCAGCCCGCCGGTGCCGCCGGTGATCAGGACCGTGCCGTCGGGATCCCAGGTGTGGCGCGGTTCGGGCGCCGGGGAGCGGGTCAGGCGAGCGGCGAAGATTTCGCCACCGCGGATCGCGAGGTTCGGCTCAGTGGAGGCGACAGCCCGGGGCAGAGCGTCGAGTGAGGCAGTTTCTTCGTCCAGGTCGATCAAGCCGAAGCGGCCCGGGTTTTCGGTCTGGGCCGAGCGGACGAGTCCGGCGGCGGCAGCGGCGGCGAGGTCCTCGCCGGTGGTGGCGCCCTTGGTCACGAAGACCAGGCGGGAGTCTTCGGTGAGCGACTGCTGAAGGTGTCCGAGCACCTCGGCGGTGACGGCGTGCACCGACTCCGGCGAGTTGTCACCGGCGATCCGGACAACCACGGCGTCCGAGTCATCGGCTGTGGTGAGTCCTTGGACCGGTGTCCAGTCGAGACGGAACAGCGCTTCGGCGGCGATGTCCCCGGCCAGCCGCTCCTCCATCAACGCGCGGAGCAGCAGTGCGTCGATGGAGGCGACCGGCCCGCCGGTGCCGTCCGCGACCGCGATCGACACCGTATTGGTGCCAGTGCGCACCAGACGTACTCGCGCGGACGACGCGCCGGTGGCGTGCAGTGAGACGCCCTCCCAGAGGAACGGGAGCGCGCCGGTCTCGATGTCCAGCCCTGCTTGGGAAATCGCGTGCAGCGCGGCATCGAGCAGCGCTGGGTGCAGGCCGAACTCGGCGGCTTCGGTGCCCTCGGGCAGGCTGACCTCGGCGAAGGCTTCCTCGCCACGGCGCCAGACTGCCCGCAGGCCTTGGAAAACCGGACCGTAGGCGAACCCGCCCTCGGCGAATTGGTCGTAGGCGGCGGAAACGTCGACCGCAGTGGCACCTTCGGGCGGCCACACGGTCGCGTCGAAGTCGTGCGCGGCGGTCTCCGCGTCAGCGAGCAGGCCCGCCGCGTTCTGGGTCCAGGTGACGGTGTTCTCCGGCCGCGAGTGGATGACCACCCGGCGGAATCCGGCATCGTCCGGTGCGGCAACGGAAAGCTGCACCTGAAGGGCGCCACGCTCCGGCAGGACCATGGGCGAGGCCAGGGTCAGCTCGGTGATCCGGCCGTAGCCGACCTCGTCGCCGGCGCGGATCGCGAGTTCCATCAGCGCGGTGCCAGGAACGAGCACGTGACCGAGCACCGCGTGGTCGGCCAGCCAGGGATGGGTGCGGACGGACAGGCTGCTGGTGAACAACATGCCGTCGTCGTCGGCCAGTTCCACGGAACCGGTGAGCAGCGGGTGACCGGGCGCGGTGAGGCCGAAGGCGGCCGCGTCGCCGGCCGCCGCGAACGCGTCCGGCCAGAACCAGCTGCGCTGGAAGGCATAGGTGGGCAGGTCCACCCGGCGCGCGCCGGGGAACAACGCGTTCCAGTCGACGCGGACGCCGTGGACGTGCAGGCGGGCCAACGCCGACAGCGCGGCGAGTTCTTCGGGGCGGTCCTTGCGCAGCACGGGGACGATCACGGCGTCCTCGGGGGCGGACTGCTGTGCCATCGCGGACAGCACGCCGTCGGGGCCCAGTTCCAGGAACCGCGTGACACCTTCGGCGGCCAACGCGGTGACGCCGTCGGCGAACCGGACCGGCTCGCGCACGTGGCGGACCCAGTACTCCGGGTCCGTCGGCTCACCGGACGCGTTCGACACCATCGGGATCCGCGGAGCACTGAAAGAAAGTCCTTCCACCACAAGGCGGAACTCATCGAGCATCGGATCCATGAGCGGCGAGTGGAACGCGTGGCTGACCCGCAGCCTCGACGACTTGCGGCCGTCGAACTGGGCGACCAGCGCGAGAACCTCGGTGTCGTCACCCGCGACCACAATGGACTCAGGACCGTTGATCGCGGCGATCGAGATGCCATCGGTCAGCAACGGCAGCACTTCGGCTTCGGTCGCCTGAACCGCGACCATCGCACCGCCGGTGGGAAGCGCGCCCATCAACCGGGCACGAGCGGACACCAGCGCGCAGGCATCCTCGAGAGTAAGGATCCCGGCGACATGGGCCGCAGCGATCTCGCCGATCGAATGTCCGGCCACGAAATCCGGGCGCACACCCCACGACTCCACCAACCGGAACAACGCGACCTCGATCGCGAACAACGCGGGCTGCGTCCACGCGGTCTCGTTCAGGATCTTCGCGTCGTCGCCCCACACTACGTCCCGTACTTCGGCGAGGTGCTCAACTACTGCGTCGAAAGCCTCAGCGAAGACGTCGAACCGGTCGTACAGCTCGCGGCCCATACCGAGGCGCTGCGAACCCTGACCGGAGAACAGGAACGCCGTCTTACCGGCGACCACGGAACCCTCGATGACCCCCGGACCGGCCAGCGCTTCCAGTGCGCTCTCGCGATTTTCGGCGAGCACCACGGCACGGTGTTCGAAGGCCGAACGCGCTGTCGCCAACGAAAAACCGATGTCTCCGGCGGTCAGCTCGGGAGACTTCTCCAGGTGTGCCACCAGTCGCTCTGCTTGTGCGGCAAGCGCTTCCGGAGTCTTTCCGGACAGCACCCACGGCACCAGACCGGCCGTCGAGGGGCGCTCCTCGACCACGACGACGCGCGGCGCCTGCTCGATGATGACGTGCGCGTTGGTGCCACTGATCCCGAACGACGACACCCCGGCGCGGCGCGGGCGGCCGGTCTCCGGCCACTCGACCCGCTCGGTGAGCAACTCGACGGCCCCGGCTTCCCAATCCACATGCGATGAAGCCGTGTCCACGTGCAGAGTCTTCGGCAGCACGCCATGCCGCATCGCCATGACCATCTTGAGCACCCCGGCCACACCGGCGGCGGCCTGGGTGTGCCCGAGGTTCGACTTGATCGAGCCCAGCAGCAGCGGGTTTTCCCGGTCCTGGCCATAGGTCGCCAGCAGCGCCTGCGCCTCGATCGGGTCGCCCAGCGTGGTCCCGGTGCCGTGCGCCTCGACGACGTCGACGTCCGAGGTGGACAGACCAGCGCTCGCCAGTGCTTGGCGGATCACGCGTTGCTGCGAAGGGCCGTTCGGGGCGGTGAGCCCGTTGGACGCGCCGTCCTGGTTCACCGCGGAGCCACGAAGTACCGCGAACACCTCGTGCCCGTTGCGCTGCGCGTCGGAAAGTCGTTCCAGCACCAGGATTCCGACACCCTCGGCCCAGCCCACACCGTCGGCCGAGTCTGAGAACGCCTTGCACCGGCCGTCGACGGCCATGCCGCGCTGCCGGGAGAACTCCACGAACACGTCCGGCCTGGACAGCACGGTCGCGCCGCCGGCCAGTGCGAGCGTGCACTCACCGCTGCGCAGCGCCTGCGCCGCCCAGTGCATCGCGACGAGCGACGACGAGCAAGCCGTGTCGACGGTGACCGCCGGGCCTTCCAGGCCGAGCGTGTAGGAAACCCGGCCGGACGCCACACTCGGCGCGCTGCCGTTGCCGCGGAATCCCTCGAACTCCTTGCTGGACAACAGGTCGCCGTAGTCGCTGTACATGATCCCGGCGAACACGCCGGTCCGGCTGCCGCGCAGCGACACCGGGTCGATCCCGGCCTGCTCGATCGCCTCCCATGACGCCTCCAGCAGCAACCGCTGCTGCGAGTCGGTCGCGAGGGCCTCGCGCGGGCTCATGCCGAAGAACCCGGCGTCGAACGCGCCCGCGTCGTGCAGGAACCCGCCTGAGCGGGTGTACGAGGTGCCGAAGTGGTCCAGATCGGGGTGGTACAGGCCTTCAGTGTCCCAGCCGCGGTTCTCCGGGAACGTCGAGATCGCGTCGGAACCGCTGGCGACGAACTCCCAGAGATCCTCGGGGGAACTCACATCGCCGGGATAGCGGCAAGCCATCCCGACGATGGCGATGGGGTCGTCGTCCACCAGGGCGTGTGCCTGGACAGGGACAACGACGTCGGCGCCGAACAGCTCGTCCAGCAGGTAGTCGGCCAGCGCGGCGGGTGTCGGGTAGTCGAACACGAGAGTCGCGGGGAGTCTCAGGTCCGCGGTGCCGTTCAGGCGGTTGCGCAGATCAACGGCGGTCAACGAGTCGAAGCCGAGGTCCTGGAACGAACGGGCCGCGTCGATCGCCCCGGCACCGGCGTGGCCGAGGACCAGCGCGACCCGGCTGAGCACCAGGTCGAGCAGCACCTCACGGCGGTCGGCGGGCGCGAGCCCGGCCAGCTGACGGGCCAGGCCTCCCCCGCTTCCGGCTTTCGCCGCGACGGCGCGCTTGCGGCGAGCGGGGACGAGTCCGCGAAGCAACTCGGGGACGTCGCCCTGCGCGGCGAGCACCGGAAGATCCAGTTTCACCGGCAGCACAACGGCTTCGGCACTGGCGAGCGCGGCGTCGAACAGGGCGAGACCCTGCTCGATCGACAGCGGCGGCACACCGGAGCTGATCATCCGCTCGATGTCGGCGCCGGTCAGCCCGCCGGTCATCCCGGAGTCCTGCGTCCACGGGCCCCACTGCAGGGACACCGCGGGCAGGCCGAGAGCGTGCCGCTGCTGGGCGAGCGCGTCGAGGTAGGCGTTGGCCGCGGCGTAGTTCCCCTGGCCGGCACCACCGAACGGGCTCGCCACCGAAGAGAACAGGACGAACGCCGTCAGGTCGCTCGTCAGCTCGTGCAGGTTCCAGGCGGCGTCGACCTTCGGGCGCAGCACGGTCTCGACCTGTTGCGGGGTCAGCGAGGCCACGGTGCCGTCGTCGAGCACACCGGCGGTGTGGACGACCGCGGTGACGGGGTGCTGGGCGAGCAACGCGGCGAGCGCGTCGCGGTCGGCGATGTCGCAGGCGGCGATGGTGACGTCGGCGCCCTGCTCGGTGAGTTCGTCGCGGAGCAGTTCGGCGCCCTCGGCGGCGAGGCCGCGACGGCTGGCGAGGCCGCGACGGCTGGCGAGGACGAGCTTGCGTACGCCGTGCTCGGCGACCAGGTAACGGGCGAACACGCTGCCGAGACCGCCGGTGCCGCCGGTGATCAGGACCGTGCCGTCGGCGTCCCAGACGATCGGTTCCTCGGGCGCGGGCACTCGCTCGAGACGAGCGGCGAGCACCTGACCATCTCGGACGATCAGGTTCGGTTCGCTGGAGGCAAGCGCTTGTGGCAGCGCATCGGCCGAAGCCACGTCAAGGTCGATCAGGCCGAAACGGCCCGGGTTCTCGGTCTGGGCGGTGCGGACGAGACCCCAGACGGCGGCGGCAGCGGCGTCTTCACCGGTGGTCGCGCCCCTGGCGACGAACACGAGCCGTGAGTCGGCGTACCGCTCATCGGCGAGCCAGCGCTGCAACCGGTCCAGTTCATCGGCGGTCGCCGCGTGCACGGATTCCACTGTGGACTGTCCGGCCACCGGCACCAGTACAACGGCCGGGACTTCGCCGGTCAGGAGTGCGTCGAAACCCTCGTACGGGACGACAAGATCACCGAGTCCGAGGACATCGGCGCCGAGCAGTGCGACCGGCTCGGTGGTCGCTTCGGCAGGCTGCACCGGGACCCAGGTGGTCCGGAACAGGGAGTCGCGGAGGGAATCGGTCTGCCGCTCGACCGGGATCGTGCGCAAGCTCAGCGATTCGACGGTGGCGATCGGCGCGCCGATGCCGTCGGCGACGGCCATCGACACCGCGTCCTCGCCGATGCGGCGCAGGCGGATCCGTGCCGCGGCCGCACCGGTGGCGTGCAGCGAAACGCCTTCCCAGGAGAACGGCATCCCGCTGCGGCCTTGTTCGCCACGGTCCACGAGTGCGGCGGACTGCAGTGCCGCGTCGAGCAACGCCGGGTGCAGGCCGAACGCCTCGGCGTCGGACTGGACGTGGTCGGGCAGGCTGACGTCGGCGAAGATGTCGCCGCCCTTGCGCCAGACCGCGCGGACGCCTTGGAAGGCGGGACCGTACTCGAAACCGCCCTCGGCGAACCAGTCGTAGCAGCTCGTGATGTCGACCGGCGTCGCGCCTTCGGGCGGCCAGATTCCGGCGGCGAACTCGTCGGCCGCGTGACTTTCCTCGGTCAGCGAGCCGGTGGCGTGCTGAATCCACGGCGCCCCGGCGGCACCTTCGAGCCGGGAGTGGATGGTGATGCTCCGGCGGCCCGAGTCGGCGTCGGCGGCGCTCACCCGCAGCTGCACCTGGACCCCGCCCTGTTCGGGCAGGACCAGCGGCGCGGCGAGGGTCAGTTCTTCGAGCCGGTCACAGCCGACCTCGTCGCCCGCGCGGACGGCGAGCTCGACGAACGCCGTGCCGGGCAGGAGAACCCGGCCCATGACGACGTGGTCGGCCAGCCATGGGTGGGTCTGGACGGACAATCTGCTGGTGAGCACTACGCCGTCGAAGTCGGCCAGCACAACCGCCGCGCCGAGTAGCGGGTGCGCGGTGATGTCCAGACCGGCGGCGGTCACGTCACCGGCGCCGGCTGCCTGGGTACTCAGCCAGAACTTTTCGTTCTGGAAGGCGTAGGTCGGGAGACCGACCTGGCGGCCACCGGCGACGAACTCCGTCCAGTCCACGGTGACGCCTTGGACGTGCAGCTGAGCCAGCGCGCCTACAGCGGTGGTTTCTTCTGGCCGGTCCTTGCGCAGCAACGGAACCAGCACGGCTTCGCCGGGAGCGGACTCGCGGGCGGCGGCGGACAGGACGCCGTCAGGGCCCAGTTCCAGGAGCGTGCGGACGCCGTTCTCCGCCAGCGTTCGGATGCCGTCGGCGAACCGGACGGTCTCACGGACGTGGCGCACCCAGTACTCCGGCGAACCCAGTTCGGCAGCCGTCGCGAGGACACCGGTCAGGTTCGACACGACCGGGATTTCCGGACTGTGGAAGGACAAGCCTTCCACGACCGCGCGGAACTCGTCGAGCATCGGGTCCATCAACGGGGAGTGGAACGCGTGCGACACGCGCAGGCGGGACGTCTTGCGGCCCAGCTTCTCGAAGTGGGTCACCACCGCGGCAACGGCGGTTTCATCGCCGGAGACTACGACCGAGCTCGGGCCGTTGATCGCGGCGATCGATACTTCGCCGTCGAGGAGCGGGAGAATCTCGTCCTCGGTCGCCTTGATCGCGACCATAGCGCCGGACGCAGGCAGCGCTTGCATGAGCTCCGCTCGCGCGGCAACCAGCTTGGCCGCGTCGGCCAGTGAAAACACCCCGGACACGTAAGCGGCGGCGATCTCGCCGATCGAGTGGCCCGCAACGAAATCAGGCGTCACGCCCCACGACTGCACGAGACGGAAGAGCGCGATCTCGACGGCGAACAGCGCGGGCTGGGTCCAGCCGGTTTCGTTCAGGGTTTCGGCATCGGGGCCCCAGACGACCTCCCGCAGCCGCGGGTCGAGTTCCATGAGCACCGCGTCGAAAGCCTCGGCGAAAACCGGGAAACGCTCGTAGAGTTCTCGGCCCATGCCGAGCCGCTGAGAACCCTGGCCGGAGAACAGGAACGCGCTCTTGCCACCGGCGACCGATCCTTCGGCGACGCCCGCATCAGGCTCGCCGTCGGCCAGCGCCGCCAGGCCGCGCAACGCGTTTTCCCGGTCCCCGGCGATGATCACGGCCCGGTGGGAGAACCGCGAACGGCCCGTCACCAGCGAGACGGCGATGTCGGCCGAAGGGACGTCCGAGCGGGTCCGCAGGTGCGCCAGCAGCCGTGCGGCCTGAGCGTGCAGCGCCTCCTGGCTCTTCGCCGACAGAACCCACGGCACCAGACCCGCGCTGTAAGGCTCGGCAACGGGCTCGATTTCGGGCGCCTGCTCGAGGATCACGTGCGCGTTGGTGCCGCTGATCCCGAACGCGGACACCGCCGCGCGACGCGGGCGATCGACCTCCGGCCAGGCACGCTGCTCGGTCGCCAGCTCCACCGCACCGGAGGTCCAGTCCACACTGGACGTCGGTGTGTCCACGTGCAACGTCTTGGGCACGATGCCTTCGCCCAGCGCCAATACCATCTTGATCACCCCAGCCACCCCGGCCGCGGCCTGGGAGTGTCCGAGGTTCGACTTCACCGAGCCGAGCAGCAGCGGGTTTTCCCGATCCTGCCCGTAGGTCGCCAGCAACGCCTGGGCCTCGATCGGGTCGCCCAGGCTCGTGCCGGTGCCGTGTGCCTCGACGACGTCGATCTGGCCGGGCGTCAGGCGTGCGCTCTCCAGCGCGGCACGGATGACACGCTGCTGTGACGGGCCGTGCGGCGCGGTCAGGCCGCTGCTCGCGCCGTCCTGGTTCACCGCGGAGCCCCGGACGACGGCGAGTACGCGGTGGCCGCTGCGCTGGGCATCGGAAAGGCGTTCCAGCAGGATCATGCCGACGCCCTCACCCCACGCCATGCCGTCGGCGGTGTCGGCGAAAGCCTTGCAACGCCCGTCGCGGGACATCCCGCGCTGGCGTGCGAACTCGATGAACGCGTTGGGGGTCGCCATCACGGTCGCGCCGCCGACTAGCGCCATCGAGCACTCGCCGGAGCGCAGTGCCTGCTCGGCCCAGTGCAGGGCGACCAGCGACGACGAGCACGCGGTGTTGACCGTGACGGCCGGTCCTTCCAGACCGAGGAAATAGGAGATCCGTCCGGAAAGGACACTGGCCGCCGTGCCGGTCAGCAGATGTCCCTCGGCGGTCTCGGGCATGTCTGTGCCGGAGCCGTAGGTCGATTCGACCGCGCCCACGAAGGTGCCGACGCCGGTGCCGCGCAGGGACAGCGGATCGATCCCCGCGTGCTCGATCGCCTCCCACGCGACCTCGAGCAGCAACCGCTGCTGCGGGTCCATCGCCACCGCCTCGCGCGGGGAGATGCCGAAGAAGCCGGGGTCGAATTCGGCCGCCTCGTGGAGGAAACCGCCCTCGACGACGTAGGTCTTGCCGGGCTTGTCCGGGTCCGGGTCGTAGATCGAGGCGGCGTCCCACCCGCGTCCCTCGGGGAAGCCCGAGATCGCGTCCTTGCCGTCGAGCAAAACCCGCCACAGCTCCTCGGGCGAGTTCGCTCCCCCGGCATAACGGCAGCCCATGCCGACGATCGCGATCGGCTCGGCGGTTTTCGCCTCGACGGTCTGCAAGCGCTGGCGGGTCTGCCGCAGGTCGGTGGTGACCAGCTTGAGGTAATCGCGGAGCTTGTCTTCGTTGCTCGTCATGCGGGTGGTGCCTCCCAGGTGAGGGAACTTGCGGGGACGGCGAGCCCTTTCCGGCGGCGCACCCAGCGAGAAACCCGGACCACCGTCAGGCCTCTAACCTTGCCGGACATGGCACTAGTGCTGTCACTAGAGCTGCGGGCCACGAGATGTCGACATCTCGTGATCTCTTAGCTACTAAGAGACCGCCATCTGTCGACAGCTGGCGAAGGACGGGGCTAGTTGCGGCCGAGTTCCTTGTCGATGAACGCGAACATCTCGTCGTCACTCACCGCGGCGAGCTCTTCGGAGCTTTCTTCGGTCTTCTGCTCGCCGACGGCTTCGAGTCGCCATTGCAGCGCGGAAAGCCGTTTGACCAGTAGCGCCCGGGTGACGGCGTCCACTTCGGACACCGACACCGCGGTTTCGAGTTTTTCGAGTTCCGCCAGCAGCGGCACCTGTTCGGCGTCCGACCCGATCTCCGTGCGGACGTGCCGCACCAGCGCGATCGGCGTCGGGTGGTCGAAGATCAACGTGATGGGCAGCCGGAGGCCGAGGTCGGCGGCCAGCCGGTTACGCAGCTCCACCGCGGTCAGCGAGGTCATCCCGAGTTCGAGGAATCCGCGCTCGGACTCGACGTCATCCGCCGAGCCATGCCCGAGCACCGCCGCGACATGACGGTTGACCAGGTCCAGCACCAGCTTTTCCTGCTCGGCCGCGCTCCGGCCGGTCAGCTGCTCCAGGAAGCCCGGGCCGGCCGTCTGGACGACTTCGTTGCCCGCGACGCGGCGCGCGGGAACGCGCACGAGTCCGCGCATCAACGCCGGGACGGAACCACGGGCGATCGCGCGGACGTCCAGCGGCGCGGTGACCATCAGCGAGTCGTCCACAGTGGACGCCAGATCGAACAGGCCGAGACCTTGTTCCGCCGTCATCGCGATGACGCCTTCGCGGCGGAACCGGGCGATGTCGGTGGCGTCGAGCGCCCCGGTGAGCTCGCTGCGCTGCTCCCAGAAACCCCACGCCAGCGAGGCGGCGGGCAGGCCGTCCGCGCGGCGTCGCTGGGCCAGCGCGTCGAGGAAGGTGTTCGCCGCCGCGTAGTTGGCCTGCCCGACGGCGCCGGAAACCCCGGAGAACGACGAGAACAGGACGAACGCCGACAGATCCAGCTCGCGGGTGAGCTCGTGCAGGTTCAGCGCGGCGTCCACCTTGGGCCGCAACACCTTGTCGACACGCTCGCCGGTGAGCGCGTCGAGCACGCCGTCGTCGAGGACCGCGGCGAGGTGCACCACGCTGCTCAGCGGGTGCTCGGCGGGAATCCCGGCCAAAATCCCGGCCAGTTCGTCGCGGCTCGCGATGTCACAGGCTTCAACGACGACGTCGGCGCCGAGGCCGGTCAGCTCATCGCGGAGTTCCTTCGCCCCCGGAGCGTCAAGCCCGCGGCGGCTGGTCAGCAGCAGACGCCGGACGCCGTGCTGTTCGACCAGGTGACGGCAGAGGAGCGCGCCCAGGGTGCCGGTGCCGCCGGTGACGAGCACGGTGCCTGAACCACTGGGATCGAGCTGCCAGCCTGCGGCGCTTTCGATGGTCTTCGCGCGGGTGAGGCGGGCGGCGGTGACGTTGCCGAAGCGGATCGCGATCTGCGGCTCGTCGGTGGCGACGGCGTCGGTGATCGCGGTGACGAGCGCCTTCGCGGAGCTGTCCTCGTCGTCGATGTCCACCAGGGTGATCCGGCCCGGGTTCTCGGACTCGGCCGACCGGACCAGGCCCCAGACGCCCGAGTCGGCGAGTCCGGCGACGTTCTCGTCGGGGGTGACCGCGACCGCCTGTCGCGTGAGCACGACCAGGTGCGAGTCGTCGAACCTGCTGTCACGCAAGAATTTCTGGATGACTACCAGTGCGTCGCGGACCGATTTGTGCGCGGCCGCGGCGAGATCGCCCGTTGCCGAAGTGACGGGCAGCAGCACGATGTCCGCCGCGTCGAGCTCGTCGAAGTCGGCGACCCCGACGACCGTGGCACCAGAACGCTCCACAGTGGACACCACGGGCTCCTTGCCGATCACGGCCCAGCGCTCGTTCGCCGCCCGGTCTTCGCCGGTGGGCGCGGGCACCCAGCCGACCTGGAACAGTGAATCCCGGTGGGAAAGCTCCACGGGCGCGAACTGGTCGGCGGAGATCGTCCCGCGCCGCACCGAAGCGGCGGTGAGTACGGGCGCGCCCGCGAGATCCGTGGCGGTGACGGAACATCCGCCGACGCCGTCCGGGGAGAAACCGATCCGCAGTGCGGTCGCACCGGTGGCGTGCACCGCGACGCCGTGCCAGATCGACGGCAGGCCGGGACCGTCACCCGGGGTCAGCGCGAGGGTTGCGGCGACCGCGGTCTGCAAGAGCGCCGGGTGCACAGCAAACCGAGTCCCGCGCTGGTCGTCGGGAAGCGCGGTCTCGACAAACACCTCGTCCGCGCGGCGCCAGACGGCGACGACGTTGTGGAACACCGGACCGGGATCGTGTCCCGCGGCGAGGAAACCGTTGAGGAACTCATTGACGTCGAACGGCTGCGCGCCTTCGGGCGGCCAGACCACGTAATCAGTCGGCGTGGCACCGGATGCGGCCGACAACGTCGCCGTGGCGTGGCAGGTCCATGGCCGTTCATCGGTCCCGAGAGCGCGGGAGTACACCGCGACCGCGCGACGGTCGGAGTCTTCGGTGGGATCGACGTCAACGACCACCTGCACCTGGACCGATTCGCGCTCGCCGAGGACCAGCGGCCGGTGCACGGTCAGTTCGTCGATGACCGTGCGGCCGACTTCGTCACCGGCGCGGATAGCCCACTCGACGAACGCGGTGTCCGGCACGACCACCGAGCCGAGGACCATGTGGTCCGCGAGCCACGAGTGCGACTTGAGCCCGATCTTGCCGGTGAGCACGACACCCTCGCCGTCAGCGCGACCAAGTGCGGCGCCGAGCATCGGGTGGTCGGCCAGTTCCAGGCCGAGGTCAGCCGGGTTCGCAGACTCCTCCTGGACGTCAAGCCAGTACCGCTCGCGCTGGAACGCATAGGTCGGCAGCTCCACGCGACGGCCACCGGCGACGAGCTCACGCCAGTCGACGCTCACGCCGTTCACGTGTGCCTGGGCCAACGCGGTGAGCAGCCGGGTGCGGCCGCCATCGTCGCGTCGCAGCGAACCGAGCACCACGGCTTCGGTGGCTCCGGCGGAGTCGATGGTGTCCTGCAGCCCGGTGGCCAGCACCGGATGCGGGTTCGCCTCGATGAACACGTCGTGTCCGTGGTGGAGCAATGCGCGCACCGCCACTTCGAGCTGGACGGTGCTGCGCAGGTTGGTGAACCAGTAGGTCGCATCCAGCTCGGCGGTGTCGATCCAGTCGCCGGTCACCGTGGAGAAGAACGGGATTTCGGAGCTCTGCGGCTTGATCGGCGCGAGCGTCGAGGCGAGTTCGTCGCGCAGCGCGTCGACCTGCGCCGAGTGGGACGCGTAGTCCACGGCGATCTTCTTGGCCCGCACGCCTTCCGCTTCGCAGGAGGCGACCATTTCGTCGAGCGCGTCGGGGTCGCCGGAAACGACCACTGTGGACGGTCCGTTGACCGCGGCGACGGAAACGTGGCCGTCCCAGCGCTCCAGCCGGGTCAGCACGTCTTCGTGGCTTGCGGCGACCGACACCATACCGCCGTGGCCGGACAGCGTCCGCGCGATGGCCTGACTGCGGACGGCCACGATCCGGGCACCGTCCGAAAGAGACAGTCCGCCCGCGACACAGGCGGCCGCGATCTCGCCCTGCGAATGGCCGATGACCGCGGCGGGCTCGACACCGTGGGCGCGCCAGACCGCGGCGAGCGACACCATCATCGCCCACAGCGCGGGCTGGGCGACGTCGACACGGGCGAGGTCGGCGGAGTCTTCGTCACCGCGCAGGACCGCGCTGAGCGACCAGTCAGTGAAGGGCCGCAACGCTTCCTCACATTCGGCGATCCGTTCCGCGAACGCCGTCGAGGTCCGCAGGAGCTCCGCGCCCATGCCGATCCACTGGGAACCCTGGCCGGGGAAGACCAGGACAGCACCCCGGGGACGGGACGTTCCGCCGGAGATCAGCCCAGTGGCAGGTTCGCCGTCGGCAATGGCTCGCAGGCCCGCGATCAGTTCTGGGCCGGTCCCGACGACGACCGCACGACGTTCGAGTGAGGCGCGGGTGGTGGCCAGGGAAAACGCGGTGTCGGCGGGTGCCTGCGGTGTGTCCGCGAGGTGTGCCAGCAGGTTCCGGGCCTGGGCGCGCAGGCCACGCTCGGTGCGGCCGGACACCAGCCACGGCAAGGTCGTTTCGGCAGCGGGACGCTCGGCGAGTGTAGCAACCGCCGGAGCCTGCTCAAGGATGACGTGGGCGTTGGTACCGCTGATACCGAACGACGACACCCCGGCGCGGCGCGGGCGGCCGGTCTCCGGCCAGGACATGCGTTCGGCCGTCACGGCCACTCCCCCGCCGGACCAGTTCACATGCGACGTCGGAGCGTCGACGTGGAGCGTCGACGGCAGCACGCCGTGCCGCATCGCCATGACCATCTTGATCACGCCCGCGGCACCGGCCGCGCCCTGGGTGTGCGCGAGGTTCGACTTGATCGAACCGATCCACAGTGGACGCTCGGGGTCACGGCCCGGGCCGTAGGCGGCGAGCAACGCCTGCGCTTCGATCGGGTCGCCGAGGGTGGTTCCGGTGCCGTGGCCTTCGACGGCGTCGATGTCGGCCGGGTTGAGTCCGGCGTTGGCGAGGGCGGCTTTGATCACCCGCTGCTGCGAAAGACCGTTGGGCGCGGTAAGTCCGTTCGACGCGCCGTCGGAGTTCACCGCGCTGCCGCGGATCACGGCCAGCACCTCGTGGCCGTTGCGCTGTGCGTCGGAAAGTCTTTCCACGACGAGGATTCCGGCACCTTCGGCCCAGCCGGTGCCATCGGCGGCGTCCGCGAACGACTTGCACCGCCCGTCCGGCGCGAGCCCGCCCTGCCGGGTGAACTCGGCGAACGCGGCCGGGGTCGTCATCACCGTCACCCCGCCGGCCAGTGCCAGCGAGCACTCGCCGTTGCGCAGCGCCTGTGCCGCCCACTGCAGGGTGACCAGTGACGACGAACAACCCGTGTCGACGGTGACCGAGGGGCCTTCAAGACTGAGCGAGTAGGAGATTCGGCCGGACAGGACACTCGCGAGGATGCCGGTGGCGGCGTGGGCGTCCGCGTTGGCGCCCGCCTTCGTCACGAGCTCGGCGTAGTCCTGCCCGGTGGTGCCGACGAACACGCCGGTCCGGCTGCCGCGCAGGCTCAGCGGGTCGATTCCCGCGTGCTCAAGGGATTCCCACGCGGTTTCCAGCAGGACGCGCTGCTGCGGGTCCATCGCCTGGGCCTCGCGCGGAGAGATGCCGAAGAACCCGGCGTCGAAGTCCGCGACGCGGTCGAGGAACCCGCCCTCCAGCGACTCGCTGCGGCCACGGCCCTCGCCCCGGAGATCGTCGAAGTCCCAGCCGCGGTCCTCGGGGAAGCCGCCGAGCGCGTCGCGACCCTCTTCGACGAGCCGCCACAGAGCCTCGGGCGAGGTGATCCCGCCCGGGAACCGGCAGCCGATACCCACGATCGCGATCGGCTCCACGGTGGCGGCGACCAGCTGCTCGTTCTGCCGGCGCAGGCGTTCGACCTCTTTGAGGGACTTCCGCAGTGCCTCGACGTATTGCTCGGACGAGTTCGTCATCAGATCACTCCAGCGTCAGTTCGTGCTCTCGGAGGCCAGCCGCAGCAGGCTCTCGGCGTCCATGTCGTCGATCGAGTCCGTGGCACCGACGGTGAGTCCGTCCACTTCGGACTCCGGCCGGTCGGCGAGCTGCAGCAGCATGTCCAGCAGTCCGGCCTTGTGGAGCCGGCTGAGCGGGATGGCGGCGAGAACGCGCCGCACCTCCGCTTCCTCGTCGTCGGCCCGCGCTGACTCTCCGTCCGGAAAGAGCTCGGCGAGGAGGTGGCGGGCGAGGGTGTCGGGTGTCGGGTAGTCGAAGACCAGCGCGCCGGGCAGCGTCAATCCGGTCAGCCCGGAAAGCCGGTTGCGAAGCGCCACCGCGACGATCGAGTCCAGCCCGAGATCGCGGAAAGCCCGGTCCGCGGGGACGGTTTCGGCCGACTCGTGACCGAGTGCGGCCGCCACCTCCGCACGGACGACTTCGAGCACCACGCGACCGCGTTCGGCGTTCGGCAGGCCGGCCAGCCGCCGGTCAAGGGCCGAGTCCTCCACGTCGGCGCCGGCGACGGTCGGGGTGGACAGGGCCGCGCGGACCGCGGGAAGCGCGGACAGCAACGGACTGGGCCGAAGCGCGGTGAACGGCGGGGCGAAGCGCCCCCAGTCCACATCCGCGACCGTCAGGGTGGTTTCTTCGTCGTCGATCGCCCGCTGGAGCGCGGAGATCGCCAGTTCCGGATCCATGGGGCCGACTCCTGCCCGCAGGAGTTGCTCATGGACGCCGGATTCAGCCGCCATGCCGGTCCCGGCCCACGAACCCCAGGACACCGAAGTCGCGGCGAGCCCTTCGCGCACACGCTGTTCGGCCAGCGCGTCGAGGTAGGCGTTTGCCGCCGCGTATCCCGGCTGCCCGCCGCTGCCCCAAATCGCGGCACCCGACGAGAACAGCACGAACGCTTCGAGATCCGAGGTGAGCTCATGGAGGTTGCGCGCGCCCGACATCTTCGACCGGAGAACGGACGCGAGCCCGTCCAGGGTGAGCGCTTCCACCGCGTCGTCGTCGGGCACGCCCGCGGCGTGGAACACCGCGGTCAGGGGGAATTCGGCCGGGATCCGGGAAAGCAGCCCGGAAAGCGCGGCGCGATCGCCGATGTCGCAGGTTTCCACCGTCACCCGGGCGCCGGCGTTCTCCAGCTCGACGCGCAGTGTGTCGACGCCCGGCGCCGCGGGTCCACGGCGGCCTGCCAGCACAACGTGGTCGGCGCCGTTCCCGGCGACCCACCGGGCCACCCTGGCGCCCAGACCGCCGGTACCGCCGGTGATCAGCACGGTCCCGTGCGAACGACGTCCGGTGGTCGGTTCCCCGGTGACCGGCGCGTGGACCAACCGGCGGCCGAACACGCCCGACGGGCGCACCGCCACCTGGTCTTCGTTGTCCGCACCGGCCAGTACACCGGCGAACCGGGCCGCGGCACGGTCGTCGAGCACCTCGGGCAGGTCGATCAGGCCGCCCCAGCGGGACGGATGTTCCAGCGCCGCCACCCGGCCGAAGCCCCACAACGCGGCTTGGACCGGCCGGAGGTTCCCGTCCGCGGAACCGGCGGTGACCGCGCCACGGGTCGCGCACCACAGTGGAGCGTCGATGTTCAGTTCGCCGAGTACCTGCACCAGGCCGACCGTGTCGGCCAGCCCACGGGGAACGCCGGCCGAGTCCGGGTGCGGTTCTTCCGCGATACCGAGCAGCGACACGATCCCGGCCGGAACCACGCCGCCGAGCGCGGATTTCACTTGCCGCGCGAGGAGTTCACGGCCGCCGGAGGTGATGACCCCGCGCAGGACCGAAGCCCCGGCACCGCCCAGTGCGGCGGCGATGTCGTCCGCCAGCCGCCCCTGGGCACTATCGGCAGGTTCGGCGAGCAACCAGGTTCCACTCAGCCGGGCATCGGCGGTGACGGTCAGCGGGCTCCACTGGACGCGGTACCGCCAGCCGTCGACGGTCGAGCGCTGCTTGGACCGCGCATGCCAGGCCGACATGGCCGGAAGCACCGCTTCGAGCGAGGCGTATTCGCCGTCGAGCGACAACTCCCCGGCCAGCGACTTCACGTCACCGCTGTCGACGAGGCTCCAGAATTCCGCGTCGGGTGCGGTGCCGGTGTCCGGCGTCGTCACCTCCTGGTCAGCCCAGAAGCGGCGGCGTTGGAACGCGTAGGTGGGCAGGCCGACCGTCCGCGGATCGCCCGCGGAAAACACGCTCTTCCAGTCCACTGGCACACCATGTGTGTGCGCCTCGGCGAGCGAAGTGAGGAACCGCTTCGCGCCGCCTTCGTCCCGGCGCAGCGAACCGTGCACTGCGCTCGGGTCACCGCCCTCGGATTCGACGGTCTCCTGGACGGCGGCCAGCAGGACAGGGTGAGGGCTGGCTTCGACGAACACCCGGTGCCCGTCGGCAACCAGCGACCGAGTGGCCCGTTCGAGTTGAACGGTCTGGCGCAGGTTCGTGTACCAGTACTGCGCGTCCAACCCGGCCGTGTCCAACTGCTCGCCGGTCACCGTCGAATAGAACGGCACCTGCGACACCCGGGGCCGGACCGGGGCGAGGATCCGGAGCAGTTCCGCACGCACGGTCTCGACCTGCGGGCCGTGCGACGCGTAGTCCACGGCGATCCGGCGAGCCCGCACCTCCCGGCGCGCGCATTCCTCCATCAGGCCGTCGAGCGCCTCGGGTGTCCCGGACACCGCCACCGAGGAAGGTCCGTTCACCGCGGCCAGCGACACGTCGTCGCCCCAGTGCAGCAGCAGTGCGGCCACCCGGTCGGCGGACGCGGCGATCGAGACCATCCCGCCGCGGCCGGATAGGCTCACCAGCGCCTGGCTGCGCAGCGCCACGACGCGCGCGGCGTCGTCGAGCGAGAGGGCGCCGGCCACGTGGGCGGCGGCGATCTCGCCCTGCGAATGTCCCATCACGGCGGCGGGTTCGATCCCGTGGGACCGCCACACCCTGGCCAGCCCCACCATGACTGTGAACAGCGCGGGCTGCACGACGTCGACCCGGTCCAGGATCGCCGGGTCGCCGACGCCGGCGACAACGTCGTAGACCGCCCAGTCCACGAACGGGGCCAGCGCGTCGGCGCAGGCCCGGACGCTCTCGCGGAATACGGGCGAAGTGGCGCAGAGTTCTCGGCCCATCCCCCACCACTGCGAACCTTGGCCGGGGAACACGAAGACCGGCCGGCCTTCGCCATCCGCCTTGCCCAGCACGACGGCCGGGGACGGTCCGTCGGCGGCCAGCGCGGCCAAACCGTCGAGGAAGTCTTGCCGAGTTTCACCGAGCACGGCGGCCCGGTGGCCGAGCGGCGAGCGGGTGCTGGCCAGCGACCAGCCGACGTCGATCGGCGCCAGCTCCGGGTTGTTCTCCACAAAGGACATCAACCGGGCCGCCTGGCCACGTAGCGCACGATCCGACGCCGCCGACAGTACCCACGGCAGCACGCCATCGGTCGCGGTGCGGGGTCCTGGGGCGTCCGAAACCGGGGCCTGCTCGAGGATCACATGAGCGTTGGTGCCACTGATACCGAACGACGAGACGCCCGCGCGGCGGGGACGATCCAGCTCCGGCCAAGTCACCCGCTCGGTGAGCAGCTCGACGGCTCCGGCGGTCCAGTCCACATGCGACGAAGGTTCGTCCGCGTGCAACGTCTTCGGCATCACGCCGTTGCGCAGCGAAAGCACCGTCTTGATCACCCCGCCGACCCCGGAGGCTGCCTGCGAGTGACCGATGTTCGACTTCAGCGAGCCCAGCTTCAGTGGGCGCTCGCGGTCCTGGCCGTAGGTGGCCAGCAGTGCCTGTGCCTCGATCGGGTCGCCCAGTTTCGTTCCCGTCCCGTGCGCCTCCACCAGGTCGACGTCCGAAGTGGACAGTCCGGCGTCGGCCAGCGCCGCCCGGATCACCCGCTGCTGAGAGGGGCCGTTGGGGGCGGTCAGGCCGTTCGACGCGCCGTCGGAGTTCATCGCGGCACCCCGCACCACCGCCAGCACCTCGTGGCCCTGGCGCCGTGCATCGGAAAGCCGTTCCAGCACGAGCATGCCGACGCCCTCGGCCCAGCCGGTGCCGTTCGCCGAATCGGAGAACGCCCGGCACCGCCCGTCCGGGGAAAGGCCGCCCGCGCGGGCGAACTCGCTGAAGCTGCCCGAGGTCGCCATCGCCGTCACGCCACCGGCGAGCGCCATCGAGCACTCGCCGCCGCGCAGGGAACGCACGGCCATGTGCAGCGCGACCAGCGACGAGGAGCAGGCGGTGTCCACTGTGACCGACGGACCTTCCAGGCCGAGGGTGTACGACAGGCGGCCGGACATCACGCTGGCGGTGTTGCCCGTCAGGATGTGCCCCACCAGGTCCGCGGCCGCAGTGCCGAGCGTCTCGGTGTAGTGGGTGTCGCTGGCGCCGACGAACACGCCCGCCTGGCGTCCCCGCAAGGTGTTCGCCGCGATGCCCGCGTTCTCGACGGCCTGCCAGGTGGTCTCCAGCAGCAGCCGCTGCTGCGGGTCCATCGCCAGCGCCTCACGCGGGGAGATCCCGAAGAACTCGGCGTCGAAGTCGGCGAGATCGGGGAGGAACCCGCCTTCCCGGGTTTCGCTGCTGCCCGGACCACCACCGGCGAGCATCTCGAGGTCCCAGCCGCGGTCGGTGGGGAAGCCGGAAATGGCGTCCGAGCCGGAATCGACGAGCTTCCAGAGGTCTTCCGGGGAACGAACCCCGCCCGGGAACCGGCAACTCATTCCCACGATGACCACGGGATCTTCGTTGTTCCCGCTCGGCGTGGCGACAACCGTGGGCGTCTCGGTTGTGTCGGTGTCGGTGTCCACCAGCTCACCGAGCAAGTGCTCGGCGAGGCCCGCGGGCGTCGGGTAGTCGAACACCAGCGTCGAGGGCAGTCGCAGGCCGGTGACCTCGCTCAGCCGGTTTCGCAGTTCCACGGCCGTCAGCGAATCGAAGCCGTGCTGGCGGAACCCCTGTCTGGCGTCGATCGAGGCGGACGACGAGTGCCCGAGGACCGCGGCGGCGTCGGAGCGCACCAGATCCACCAGGAAGCGGAGGCGTTCCCCGGCGGCGAAGCCCGCGACCTGCTGCGCGAACGTCGATGCCGCACCGGCCACCGCCGCCTTCGCGGCGATGCGCCGGGAACCGCCTGCCAAGCCCCGCATCAACGGCTGCGGGTTTCCCTTGGACCGCAAGGCCCGCGCGTTGATCCGCATCGGGACGACCAGCGCCTCGTCGGAGGCCATCGCGGCGTCGAAGAGGGCCAGGCCCTGCTCCGCCGTCACCGGCGGAAGTCCCGCGCCGTCCATCCGGCGGATGTCCGCCTCGGTCAGACCACCGGTCATGCCACTGGTCTGCGCCCACGGCCCCCAGGCCATCGACATCGCGGGCAAGCCGTGGCGCTTACGGTACTGCGCAAGGGAATCGAGGAAAACGTTCGCGGCCGCGTAGTTGCCCTGTCCGGGGCTTCCCAGCACGCCGGCGACGGAGGAGAACATGACAAACGCCGCGAGGTCGAGGTCGCGCGTCGCCTCGTGCAGGTGCCACGCGGCGTCGACCTTCGGCCTCAGCACACCGTCCAGGCGCTCCGGGGTCAGCGATTCGACGAGACCGTCGTCGAGGACGCCCGCGGTGTGCAGCACGGCGGTCAGCGGATGCTCGGCGGCGATCCCGGAGAGCAGGGCCGTGACAGCGTCACCGTCAGCGGTGTCGCAGGCGGCGATCGTGACGTCGGCGCCGTGGGCCGCCAGCGCGTCGCGCAGTTCCGGCGCTCCCGGCGTACTCAGACCCCGGCGGCTGGCCAGCAGCAAGTGCCGGACCCCGCGCTCGACGACCAGGTGGCGGGCGAGCAGGCTGCCTAGCCCGCCGGTGCCACCGGTGATGAGCACGGTGCCTTCGGCGTCCCACACCGGCGGCATCGTCAGCACGATCTTGCCGATGTGCCTTGCCTGGCTCATGTAGCGGAAGGCGTCCTTCGCGCGCCGGACGTCCCACGTCGTCACCGGCAACACGTTCAGCGCGCCTTGCGCGAACAGGTCGACGAGCTCGCCCAGCATCTCGTTCGTCCGGTCCGGGCCCGCTTCGACCACGTCGAACGGCTGGTAGGTCACGCCCGGCACGTCAGCGCGGATGTCGGTCTTGCCCATCTCCAGGAAGCGGCCTCCGGGAACGAGCAGGCGCAGCGACGCGTCGAGGAACTCGCCGGTAAGTGCGTTGAGGACGACATCGACGCCCCGGCCACCGCTGACCGCGCCGAACAGCTGCTCGAACTCGGTGGTCCGAGAGGACGCGATGTGGTCGTCGGGGATCCCCAGCCCGCGTAGGGTGTCCCACTTGCTCTCACCGGCTGTCGCGTAGACCTCCGCGCCGAAATGCTTCGCCAGCTGGATCGCGGCCATCCCGACCCCGCCGGCACCGGCGTGGACCAGGATCGATTCGCCCGGCCGCAACCCGGCCAGGTCCACGAGCCCGTAGTACGCGGTCAGGAACACCAGCGGCACCGACGCCGCGTCCGCGTCCGACCAGTCGTCCGGGACCTTGGCCAGCATGCGCTCGTCGGCGACCGCGAGCGGGCCGAACCCGCCGGCGACCATGCCCATGACCCGGTCGCCGGGGCGAAGATCCGTCGCGTCGGGGCCGACCTCGACCACCACGCCCGCGGCTTCGGCGCCGAGCGGGCCGGGATTACCGGGATACATGCCGAGCGCGTTGAGGACGTCACGGAAGTTCAGCCCGGCGGCCGTCACCCGCACCCGCGTTTCGCGGCCGGTCAACGGTTCGGCGGCGGCCGGGGACGGCCTCAGCACGAGGTTGTCCAGGCTGCCCCGCCGGCTGGCGACGAGCTGCCATGGCGCGTCGCCGGCCGGGGAGACCAGTGCCGGTCCCGACGCGAGCGGGGCCAGCCGTGCGCAGAGGACGTTCTCGCCGCGCAGGACGAATTGGTCGTCCTCGGAGGTCACCAGGCTTGGCACGGTGGCGAGGACCGCGGCCGCGTCGAGGTCGATCAGGACGAAGCGCCCGGGATTCTCGGTCTGGGCCGAGCGGACCAGACCCCACACTGATGCCGCCGCGACGTCGGGCGCGTTCTCGCCGTCGGCCGAGATGGCGCCCCGGGTGACGAACACCAGCCGGGAATCGGTGAACCGGTCTTCGGTCAGCCACTGCTGCAGCAGTCCCAGCGCCCTGGCCGTCACCGCGTGCACGTCGCCGGGGCCACGACCGGCGAGGTCACCGGCGACCGGCACGAGGACCGCGGCGGGAACGTCGGTCAGCTCGGTGAGTGACGGGGCCGGCGGGGCACCGAAAGCCGCGGCCAAGCCGAATTCGTCCGGTCCCAGCACCGCGCAGGTGACCGGCGCGTGCCGGGTTTCCGCGGGTGCCGCGATCCAGCCGACCCGGAAGAGCGAGTCCTGTTCGCTGCCGCCGGGAGTGGCGACGGCGTCGGCGGAGGCGGTGCGCAGCACCAGCGACTCCACGGTGATCACGGGCGCGCCTTCGATGTCGACCGCGGCCAGCGTGATCGTGTCCGTTCCGGTCTTGCTCAGCCGGACACGCAGATGCTCGGCGCCTGAGGCGTGCAGTGACACACCGTTCCAGGAGAACGGGAGCAGGCGCTCCCCCGCTCCGCCGAGCCCGGCGAAACTCGTCGCGTGCAGCGCCGCGTCCAGCAACGCGGGGTGCAGCCCGAACCGGTCGCCCCCGGCCGCCTCTGCCGGCAGCTCGATGTCGGCGAAGACGTCGTCGCCTCTGCGCCACACCGCACGCAGTCCCTGGAACACCGGGCCGTACGCGAAGCCGGAATCCGCCGCGTCCTGGTAGAAACCGCCCAGGTTGACCGCGGTCGCGTCCTGGGGCGGCCAGACCGCGGTGTCGAGCGCCGCGACCTGCTGCCCCGCGATGACTGTGCCCGCCGCGTGTCGCGTCCACGGCGTGTCGAGCGTCCCGGCGGGCCGGGCGTAGATGATGACCGCACGCCGTCCCGAGTCGTCCGGGCCGCCGACGCACACCTGCAGCACGACGGCGTCCTGGTGGCCGAGCACCAGAGGCGCCGCCAGGGTCAGCTCTTCCACCCGGTCGCAGCCGACCTGGTCCCCGGCGCGGACCGCCAATTCCAGGAAGCCGGTGCCGGGGAAGAGCACAGCGTCGCCGACCGCGTGGTCGGCGAGCCAGGGGTGGGTCGCCACGGAAAGCCGGCCGGTGAACAGTTCGCCCTCGATGTCGGCCAGCGACACCGCCGCGCCGAGCAGCGGATGCGCGGCCGGGACCAGGCCTGCCGCGGACACGTCGCCCGCGTCGGCGGAAGCCGGTGGCCAGAGGTTCTCGTGCTGGAAGGCGTAGGTCGGCAAGTCGATCCGGCGGGCTCCGGTATCGGTGAAGAACGTCTTCCAGCCGACGCGGGCGCCGGCGACGTGCAGCCGGGCGAACGCGGTGAGGACCGCGTCCTGCTCGCCTCGGTCCTTACGCAGCAAGGGGATCGCGACGACGCTTTCGGTCTCTTCGGCGAGGGTTTCCAGCGCCAAGGCCGACAGCACGCCGTCGGGACCCAGTTCGACAAAAGCGTTGGTACCGGCGTCGCGCAGCGTGCGGATACCGGCGGCGAACCGCACGGTCTCGCGCACGTGCCGTACCCAGTACCCGGGGGTGCACAGGTCGGCGCCGGCCAGCGCACCGGTGAGATTGGAGATCACCGGGATCTTCGGCGGGTGATAGGTCAGGTTTTCGATCGCGCGGGCGAACTCGTCCAGCATCGGGTCCATCAGCGGCGAGTGGAACGCGTGCGACACCGCGAGGCGCTTGGTCTTGCGGCCCCGCGCCTCGAACCCGGCCGCGATCCGCTCGACGGCTTCGACGGCACCGGAGATCACCACCGCGCCGGGACTGTTCACCCCGGCGATCGAGACGTCGTCGCCGAGCAGCGGGGTGACTTCGTCCTCACTGGCCTGGAGCGACATCATCCCGCCCGCTCGTCCACCCTCGGCGGAGCCGGTTCGCGGCGCTCCCGCTGATCCGGGCAGCGCCTGCATCAGCCGGGCCCGCGCGGCGACGAGCGCACAGGCGTCCGGCAGGGAGAACACCCCCGCCACGTGAGCGGCGGCGACCTCGCCGATCGAATGCCCGGCGACGTGGCCGGGCTCGATCCCCCACGACCGCACCAACCGAAACAGCGCGACTTCGATGGCGAACAACACGGGCTGGGCGAACCCGGTCTGGTCCAGCGTTTCCTTGTCGTCGCCCCACATGACCTCCCGCAGCGGCCGGTCGAGCCGGGTGCCGAACTCGGCAAGGATCTCGTCGAGGGACTCGGCGAACACCGGGAACCGGGCGTACAGCTCGCGGCCCATGCCGAGGCGCTGACTGCCCTGCCCGGAGAACAGCACCGCGGCCGAACGCTCCTCGGCCACCCCGCGGACGACTTCGCCGCCCATCAGCACGGCACGGTGTTCGAAGACCGAGCGGCCCGTGGCCAACGAATAACCGATGTCCAGCGAAGAATGCGCCGGATGTGCGTCCACAAAGGACTCAAGAGTGGCGAGCTGGGCGTCCAGTGCGGCCGTCGATCGTCCGGAGACCAGCCACGGAACGACGGCGGGCGGAGCGACCGGCTCGGACTCCGCGAGGTCGGGTTCCTGGGCCTGCTCCACGATCACATGCGCGTTCGTGCCGCTGATGCCGAAGGACGACACCCCCGCGCGGCGCGGGCGATCCACCGCCGGCCAGGCGACCTGCTCGGTCAGCAGGTCCACCGAGCCCTCGGTCCAGTCGACGTGCGAGGACGGCGTGCCGACGTGCAACGTCTTCGGCACGACACCCTCGCGCATCGCGAGGACCATCTTGATCACGCCCGCCACCCCCGCGGCGGCCTGGGTGTGGCCGAGGTTCGACTTCAGCGAACCGAGCAGCAGCGGCCGCTCGCGGTCCTGCCCGTACGTCGCGAGCAGGGCCTGCGCCTCGATCGGGTCGCCGAGGGACGTGCCCGTGCCGTGCGCCTCCACCACGTCGACGTCCGAAGTGGACAGACCGGCGTCGGACAGCGCGGCCCGGATCACCCGCTGCTGGGACGGTCCGTTCGGCGCGGTCAGCCCGTTCGACGCGCCGTCGGAGTTCACCGCGCTGCCGCGCAGTACCGCGAGTACCGGATGCCCGAGGCGCTCCGCGTCGGAAAGCCTTTCCAGGACAAGGATCCCGATGCCCTCGGACCAGCCCACGCCGTCGGCGTCGTCGGAGAAGGACTTGCACCGGCCGTCTTCGGCAAGGCCTCGTTGCCGGGAGAATTCGACGAACACGTCAGGCGTCGTCATCACCGCGACACCGCCCGCGAGCGCCAGGGAGCACTCGCCGCCGCGCAGCGCCTGCGCGGCGAGGTGCATGGTCACCAGCGAGGACGAGCACGCCGTGTCCACCGTGACGGCCGGGCCTTCGAGACCGAGGGTGTAGGCCACGCGTCCGGAGGCGACACTCGGCGAACTTCCGGTACCCCGGAAACCGTCGAACTCCGTGCCCTTGAGCGTGTCGCCGTAGTCGCTGTACATGACGCCGGAAAACACACCGGTCCTGCTGCCCCGCAGCGCGACCGGGTCGATCCCTGCCCGTTCGATCGCCTCCCACGACACCTCCAGCAGCAGCCGTTGCTGGGAGTCCATTGCCAAGGCCTCACGCGGGGAGATGCCGAAGAACTCCGGGTCGAATTCCCCGGCGCTGTGCAGGAATCCGCCGGAGCGGGTGTAGGACGTCCCCGGGTGGCCGGGATCCGGGTCATAGATGCCGGCAACGTCCCAGCCACGGTTGGACGGGAATTCGGAGATGGCGTCGACGCCCGCGGCGGCCACCTGCCACAGGTCCTCCGGTGAAGAGATCCCGCCCGGGTACCGGCAGCTCATTCCCACGATGGCGATCGGCTCGTGCGCCTGGGACTCGAGCTCCTGGACCCGCTCCCGCGCACCGCGAAGATCAGCGGTCACGCGTCGCAGGTAATCGACGATCTTGTCCTGCTGGTCTTCCTGCACTGGCTTGTCCTTCTCGTCGGGGGTGGTCGGGTCAGCTTCGGCTGAACTCGTCGTCGATGATCCCGAGCAGCTGATCGAGGGAAGCCGACTCGATGTCGTCCTTGGCGGGCTTGGCTTCCGCGGGGCGTTTCAGCCGGGACACCAGTTCTTCAAGGCGTCGCAGGACCGCGTCCTGCTCGGCGTCGTCGGACTTCAGAGCCGCTTCGAGCCGGTCCAACTCTTCCAGCACCGAGCCCGGCGTCCGCACACCGTCGTCGGGCAGCTGTGCCGAGAGGAATCCGGCGACAGCACCCGGTGTCGGATAGTCGAAGACCAGCGTCGACGGCAACCGCAGTCCGGTGACGGCGTTGAGCCGGTTGCGCAACTCGACCGAGGTCAGCGAATCGAAGCCCAGCTCGCGGAAGTCCCGCGTGGCGCCGATTGCGGTCACGGACGCGTGGCCGAGGGCCGAAGCGACCTCCTGCCGCACGACGTCCAGCACGAACCGCGCGCGCTCGTCACCGCTGAGGGCCGCGACCTGCTGGGCCACGCTGGCCGGAGCCGCCGCGCGGACGACCTCGCGACGCACCGCGGGGACGAGTCCCTGGAGGATTCGCGGCACCGCACGCTGGGTGCGAGTATCCAGTTGCGCCGGGACGACCAGCGCGTCGTCGGAGTTGACGGCAAGATCGAACAGCGCGAGTCCCTGCTGGACAGCGAGCGGGGTGACACCATCGCGGTTCATCCGGGCCAGATCGGCGTCGGAAAGGTCGGCGGTCATCCCGGATTCCTGCGCCCACGGGCCCCATGCCAGCGACACCGCAGCCAAGCCCTGGTCCCGGCGATGCTGGGCGAGCCCGTCGAGGAAGGTGTTCGCGGCCGCGTAGCTGCCCTGGCCGGGGCTGCCCAGCACGCCCGCGATCGACGAGAACAGGACGAACGCGGCGAGGTTTTCGGTGGCTTCGTGGAGGTTCCAGGCCGCGTCCACCTTCGGGCGCAGCACAGTCGCGAGCCGCTCGGGGGTGAGCGCGCCGAGCACGCCGTCGTCGAGCACCCCGGCCGTGTGCACCACCGCAGTGAGCGGATGTGCTTGCGGGACAGCGGCGACGAGGTCCCGCACGGCATCGCGCTCGGCGACATCGCAGGCGACGACCGAGGCGTCAGCGCCCAGTTCGGCCAGTTCCGCAACCAGCTTCTCCGCGCCCGGTGCCTCCGGGCCGGAGCGGCTGGCCAGCAACAGATGGCGGACGCCGTGTTCGGCCACCAAATGCCGCGCCAGCTGCCGTCCCAGTCCGCCGGTCCCGCCGGTGATCAGGACGGTGCCTTCCGGAGCCCAGCCGAGCGGCTGCGGGGTGACGGTCTTG